>Ga0335072_10000116_pt1 | contig 163061 bp, 131 predicted proteins | sample Lox_Sample_21_FD_206725 | JGI IMG/M metagenome (GOLD analysis project Ga0335072, IMG submission 206725) | Soil microbial communities from Loxahatchee National Wildlife Refuge, Florida, United States - Lox_Sample_2.1 | ecosystem: Environmental > Terrestrial > Soil > Wetlands | place: USA... | reverse complement strand
ACCATCAAGAACATAATTGCAAAGCTGAATAATTCTAGGGGGAAGTTGCTAGATAACTATATTGTTTAATTCTTGGCAATTGCTACGGAGATTTCATCCTGCGTAGTACGGAGTACGGAGTACGGAGTACGGAGTAACTACGGAGTAACTACGATAACTAGTTAACTAGCCCTTCGAGGTGTGCTCGCTCGCTCACTTCCTTCAACAACATCTCACTTTTGGCTCCATCTTCGTTCAACATTAATAACTTAACTACGGAGTAAGAGTGTTACTTATTTCATCGGCTGAGTCTCTGGCTCCCTCATCTGAAGCGTCCCAACGCTTTTTCCTTTTCCCTCAAAATCATGGCGACAGTACGCACTTGTGTGCTGATGCGGATTGCCAACTTTGAACTCCTTTTAGAGCAAAGTCCTACTCCTCTTCTACAGGAAGAATTACGTGATGCGATCAAATTACACAGGAACGCTCTTGAAAGCGAGGACATCGGCAGCTTCATTCCAGATCTGAACGCCGTGCATGCAAAGATCGACGAGCACTGGAAAAGCATATACGCGGATATGCTCATCACAGCCTCTTTATTATCGGGTATGCGCCTATTTGAGCGCTTTTTACTCTCAAAACTACTTGAAGACTACGCAAATAAACCCTACACCGTCAGCGGTCCAGCTCTCAGTTTGGCCGAGCTCATAGCCAAGCAACACCACCGCGATCCTAGAGAGGATAATACCACCTTAGACGATACCTATCAATTCCACGTCATCTCTCCGCTCAAAGAATACAAACTTGATAAAGACAGTGTTGAGAATAAGCTGATCGCAGTTGCAGCAAGAGAAGGGCGTCCAGGTAGTGATATTCAGCCGTTGATTGACACGTGCGATTGGGCAAAGTTGGCTGCCGTTCTCTCGAGTGATCGAGATATCATGATCAAGCTCACTCAAAGATCAGCATACCTTGTCGAAGTATCCAAAATAATCTTGGCGGGTATTAGCCGAGTCCAAAACAAGTATTTCACCTGTCTCACAAGTCCGTCTACGTTCACTCTTGCTCCCACTAGAGATCAAACGTCTCTATTTCCGAAGCTTTTCACTTGGGCCAGGCTTGGAAGCGGCGGAGGCTCGTCAGGGCCCAAGGTGGAAAATTCTTCTGACGATCGACAATTTCTCCTAGGAGAAGATCTACCCCTTCCCTCATTCCTAGTCAATTTGAAGAAAATAGAATGAGGAAAAGGCCAGCATACTCTGGGCAAGGGGGAGCAAGTTCAAGGCTGCTATGCGATATCAATTCAATGGGAAGAAATTGGAATGAGCATCTAAGGGAAGGATAGTAAGCTCGGAGATTGTGGCTTTTGCGCAGGCACAGGAGGAGAATGGGAGAAAGTTCGATTGATAAACATTTCATGTATTACTCCAGCGGTTCAAATTGAGCAAATTCCAACTCCGTTTCGTTATCACGCTGCTTACACCGCGAGAAGCGCGCACAGCTTGTCATAGAAGCGTTTGATGCCACGCCAACCGAGCTGCTCAAGCGTGTGACGATCTTTTCATGTCCAAAAAGAAACAATCGATAACAGCCGACAATATCCTAGCAACGTTACGATCACGACCGAGATCTCTTCAGTATTCTCTGTAGCTTCGGTTTGATCGGCCTCTCTTTGTTGCCGCCCTTGCCGGGAATCTCGCTTCTTGCACCAGTGACTCCGGTGATGATGATGGAGGCGTTAGCATCTGAGTTCGCTTTAGGACTCTCGTATGTCGAGTTTTGACATCATTTGATGGCGACGCCATGGTGGCACGCAGTCGCTGTTGTCTTTCCGCAATTGCGGCAATTCTAGCGCTACGACGGGGATGCTTGGCAACACTCGAAAGAGAAACATCTGATTGAGCCTTCTTGCTCGGTAACGAAGGGCGTGAGCCAGAAGGATCACAAGTTTTGATACCTCGCTCTCGCTTCTTTGCAGGCGGTGCCTTCTTGTCCATAGCCAGTTCCACGCCCACGCTGTTTGCTACATCAGTAACGTCTTGCGACCCTCCGGTTGGTACTGTCGTATTTGCAGAAGTCGATATCCTGCCGTCAAACACGCCCAGGCCTTGGTCGTTGTGTCTTAACCGCTTGCGTGGCCGAGAGTCGCCAACAAGGCCATGACTGCTGTGCTTGTACGTCTCATCTCCTACAGATGCAGAGACCATGTGTGTCTTGGAGCGGGAGGTTTGGTTGTTCTCTGCATCATTGTAACTCTGGGCCATGGGACCTCCTTCGCCTAAACCATCGGCCCGACCACGTTTGAGCCGTCCGCCATCCACTCTATTTGACTTTTTCTCCGCTACGTTTTGTGAGTTCAACTCGCCCTCGATCAAGGGGATTTGTTGTAGCATCCATTGTAGGAGTATACTGTGGTGCTCTGCATCGTGCTTGGCAGTCCGGTAATTCCTTGTCCGCTGAATGAAGTTCGTGATGAGATCATTCCGTCTCTTAATCGAATCGTGTTCCTTGATTGCCGCTTCTAGTTTGGATTTGGCTTCCAGCAGTCTCTCCCGGAGCTCTTGCGCGGGGCGATTACTGCGTTGTCGAGCACGGATGGCTGTTTCGAACTGTATCACGTCCGATTCGGCGGACTTAACAGCCTTCTCAGCCCTTTCTTCTTCGCTCGCATGCTGAAGCGCACAGTCGATATTGTGGATGAATTCCTCCGTTTCAGAGGGCCTCAACACCTTCGAGAGCTCCTTCCAGGCCTTTTCGTACCACGGCTGCCAACGCTTATATCTCGCATGCTGATCGTACCACCAGTACTCGTAGCCGATGTATTCGATCCATGTTGTCAACTTGTCTTGGTGAGTCAGATCTTCCTCGAGCCGAAATGTCCGTGTGAATCCATTGTTTATCAGCCGCTCCTTCAGTGCTTCGGCGTATTCGTGAAAGCCGGCTTGCTCTGTCGTGCGTCCATGACGTCCGAGGAAATCTTCCCAATTCCTATAGTCACCTGAGACCCGTACTATCCGATCGTCCTTCTTCACCCACCATGAGGGGATTTCGTCCCATCCCTTCCCGAGAACCCTAGGCTCGTTCCCTCCGAATCTTTTGGCCTTGAAGGATTCTTGCCGGACGGACTCCCAGTAATCATCTTGACTCTGTCCTCTCGCGTACCGTTGGAGGCACCGGAAATCTCGCCATCTTAGGAACTGGTATATGAACACCGTCCATCTATTCGGCCTATGGAATTGCATTGTTACAGGTGATAAGAGCTCGCGGTACTTCTCCGGACTTTTGGAAACATCCTCGAGAAGACTGAGCGGGTATAAGGGCTGGCCGCCGTCAGTGACAAGTGCGTTGTATGCATCAATCTCTGTCCGAAGATCCAGCTGGTATTGTTCCTCCTCGGTCGGTAGTGGCGGTGTTGACTCCTGGCTACCACGGCCCTGGTATTGTTCCTCCTCGGTCGGGTCCGGTAGAGTCACGCGAGACGATAGACTTAGCGGCGGAGAGGGTGATCGAAGCGGCGCCGTTTCTCTATGAGGAGGTGGTTTCTGAAGTCGTGCAGCGACTTCAGACAGGTCAACTGGACGAGACTTGACCGCTTCGATTATGCGGCGTCCCGAATCCCTGTCATCTATTAAAACAGATTCGACGAGAATAGATGGGGAGGCGTTACTTACCTTAATCTTTGAGCGAAATCGGCCGTCAGGTTCTCCGGATCTTGTACGGCGATATATCTGTACGCAACTGTCAGTTACGCGGCAGGAAGGTGAACGACGAACATTAGAATGCCTCACCTCTCGTGTTCTACCACGTACTGGTCAAGCTCTGAATCGCTTAAAGCAGCTAGGTAGCTGGCAAGCGGTTTCTGATCCATTGGTTGAGACGATATCCTCACTGGAAGTTGTTGTAAGGGAGAAGTTGAAAGCGGGCTCTGGGTTTTCGCCTTGTATGCCTCAGGCAATGAATCCTGACCACCCTGACCACCCTGATTACGTTGACTCAGTAACGTTGAAGGGGAGTTGCATATTATCTCGTGACAGTAAACCAATAGGTATCAGATGTCGTTGCGGCGTCTTTTGTGGATTGGCTGCGGCTTGATGGAACATGATGAACTAGTTGATGGTGGAGTCCTTCATTCGTCCAGCCTCGTTTCCCGCTCCGGCGCTTACGGTAGAGTACATAGTACTTGTACTGATAACTTGATAATGGGAGGTTCCCACGCTTCAGCTTGACTCATACGAGACTTTGGTTCTGACAATGGAAGACCCAAATTTGATCGCATGCTTGTACCCCTATGATGATGAAAAGGAGTATGGCCTCCACACGATTCAGCACTCCCTGAATGCCTCACGACGCTTTGGCGCGCAGCAACAAAGGCCGTCGCCGTCACCGTCGTGGGGCCGCCATAGCCGGGAGTCAACAGCCCCGCTGCCGGAAAACACACAAGATGCTGCCTCCTTCTCGGACAAGGAGGGGCTTTTATTGACATTCAGCAATGGACCAAAGGGTGGCCTGGGGGTGCTCTTTGGATGCTTTGCAGGCACGTCCGACATTGTTCTGCCGGATTTAAAGGGCCTCAGTGGGCTTCACGCTTACCTTACATTTGACGCCCAGAAACGGTTGATCTTGCGAGACTGTTCAACTCTCGGAACCATCGTCACATACGATGGCCAGGGTGGAGAGAAGCGCCGCAGCTTCGACTGGATCCTCGGCGGGCACGGCTTTCCCGATAGGGTCAAAAAAATCATTGAATTTCACCCTCTCCTCAAATTTCTAATTGTCGTCTACAAGCATGAAAAGCATCGCGATCAATACTTCAGTAACATCGACCGATTTCATGCGGATGTGGCGGCGAGTAACGACCTACCATTCGGTGGATTAGGACTTGAGAGCAGAATATCAACCGAAGTCCCTAGTGGGACACAAACCCCAAGCCAAGATTCTATCCTCGTTGAGCGAGGGACGATCGGTGAGGGAGCATTCGGGGTTGTGAAACTGGTCTGGGACGTTAGCACTGGCATTGAGTATGCTTCCAAGGGGCCCCACCGCAAATATTTCAATAAGAATCCTGAGAAATGGCGGGCTGAAGTCGACATGATGAAGCAAATCTCTCACGTCAGTTGATCAATCTGTCCATTTAAGGCCAGCCTGCTAACGTCTCAGTAGGAGCATATCGTTCAGTGTAAATTTGCGACGGAAACGCCATCACCTCAAATGCTCATGGAATACCTTCCACTTGGAAATCTCGAAGATCAACACAAGGAGCGACGGTTTTCAGATAATGAGATACGGGAAATGCTTCCTCAGAGTCTGGATGGTTTGCATTGGCTACATCAACAAGAGATCGCGCATCGAGATATCAAACCGGAAAATATCCTTGTCGAATCTCGGAAACCTCTTCATGTCAAGCTGTCGGATTTAGGCTTTGCAAAAGAAGGCTTTGCAGGAGAAGGCAACGAAGACAGATATTTCCAAACAATTTGCGGCACGGGGACCTACTTGGCTCCTGAAATTGCTCAATATCTCAGACTACCGGAAGGTAGTCATAAAAGGTACAATAAAAAGGCTGACATCTGGTCTCTTGGGGTTGTTATCTACAGATTCTATTGTCGTCTCCCGTATCCCGGCGAAGGCGTAGGAGAAGGCTGGTGTTTGGATGTTATCAAACACGCTGAGGAATGGGAGCCCGAGGACGTGATTGATTTCTTGAAGAAGAATATGCTAGTTTGGGACCCGAAGCTGCGATCTTCAGCTGAGACTTGCATACGCGAGACAAAGACGCTCCATTCTGAGTCCCGCAGCCAAACTCCAACGCCTAGTTTTCATGGCAAGGGACATGCAGCAACTGCAGCAATTCCAGTTGATATCGCGGACAAAGACGTTTATGAGCAACCTATCTCATCGAGTAAGGTAAGTAAGCCCCAATCTCTGCATTCCAAAGTGTGATCGATCAAGAGCTGAAGGGACTACTTTAGACGGATGCACTACTCCGCTCCTCTCAGATTCGAAAATACATTGCATCAAATGCTTCACCTTCCGATCCTTCTACGTTAACTCCCCGAGGAATGCGAACGCGGTCCTTGCCATCAACATCCATGGGAAGAGGCACCAAGGCCAGTGGAGAGAATATTGATACCGGCAACCATTCACAGCATGCGCAGTCCGGGAACCTAGACCTCTATTCTGTCGCTGTAGCAGGGCGGGGATCCAAGCGGAGCAGCTCTAGGCCTCTAGCTCGCGCTTCCAAAAGATATGCCCCAGAGACCGGGACGGAACAGAGTCGAAACAATGATTACGATTTACAGAACAACCAGCCCCTCTGGACTAGGAGCGAACAGGACATGGCAGGACGCCTCCTCCATCATTTATGGGAGTTACATGAAAACAATGTGGAAGGGGATACCTTCTCTGGGCCGGTCGTTGAAGGCAGTTACCAGCGTGAGGATGCAACAATGGTTATCACTTCTGCCGAGTATCGTGGGTTAGCCGTTGCGCAGCAAGACGTCAATCTGGGACGTGGTGAAACGGTCCGTCAGAACCGGCAGCGGAGTCGCCGGGATGATGGAGGTCATCCCGGACATGTTCTCAATGTACCGGAAGCGTCGATCGAGACGCCGGAAAAAAGGAAAAGACTCACCCGATCATCAACATCTTCGTCTGTTAGGCGGAACAAACGCCACGAAACAGGTATTGCGATCGACCCCACCGGTCGTTCTGAAGCGGGAATGACTGGAAATGCCTCGAAAGTTGAGATTTACGGTTATGGGCGTAAATCATTTCTGCCAAGTTCATTCGCGGCTTTGAACGTGGAAAACCCGGATCAGTTCGCTGAAATTTCAGAGCATCAATCATTCGCAAACGAGATCCAAGAAACGACGCCGGCTTCACAGCCTCTCTTGCCTGGTCCGCGACCCATGACACAAAAAGCATCGCTCATTACGATAACTGTTCCAGGGAAACCAGAACCAAACACAGTTTTGATCCGCACCGAAGATCATGCAGTCAGTTTGACTCACCTTTTCGAAGTTGCAGGGTATCATCAGGGTCAACGAGCAGCTTTCGTTAGAAAACACGATCTCAAGCCTGAGCCTGTGAAGAAAGGGTCACATGGCTGTAGATGGGTGCCTTTAGGAACAGCTTTGTGGATTTGCCAAGAGATACCCGAGTTGGAGGAAGTACTCCTGAGTCTACGCGGTGTCCAATCGAAACAAGCGGATGCCTATCGTGATCCTTTAAGTTCGCCACCACAGCCGGTATCCACACGTACAGAAGATCAGAATCAAACTTCCGAAGTCAGTGAGCTGCCTATTTAGGCTAATAAGAAACAAGTCTCTCCTATCTCAAACATTCCCTCCCCTGCCACCGCGGCGTCCGCCGGTGTTGCCTTGCATCTCGAGCCACTTCTCCCATGTCTCGGCGCCGTGATCCCGCTTCACCAATGCCTCTGCTCGCTCAAGTAGCGCCCCTTTGAGGTTGCTGACCGGTACGGTGGTAGGTGCCCAGAGTAACTCGCAGCTCAAAGAGCCGCCGTCTTCTACGGATACGCGACCGAGATCTATGACATCCCACAGCTTGTCCCGGCGGCGCCGTAGCCCTTCGTGCGAATTGAACCGCGCCGACGACTCTTCCGCCTCCTTTCTCGCCCGCAGCGCTGTCCGTCTGGAGGGGCCGCAAGCCCGCTTACGAGATGGTCTCCGTATGGAATTGAGGTCTTCTGGTCTCTGCAGCTAATAGTGCAGGCGCAGAGTAAGTTATATACGTGTATCCAGCGCGTTCAGGAGGTGAAACGCATCCAGACCGCATGCTTCAGCGTATCTCGGCTGACAGGTTCCCGCAGCGCCTGAGGCGTATGATTGGTTGCCTGTGCCCTGCTTGTCAGAGATCCCGGCTGAGATTCTGCTCTACAGCCGTAGTCTCAAAGCGAACTGCATGTTGTCGATATTTGACTAGGCATGGAGGATTATTCTAGTTCTCAAAAACCGATATTTGAGGAAAGGCCAAACTCTTCTATTACGGCTTTCTTCTATGCGCACAGCCTGCCGCACAAAGACGCTTTCTAATTTGCAAGTCACCATGTCTACTAACGATTACGTGGTAGTAGCTATGCGAAAGGGCCCGAAACCGGGGGTCCCTGTACTGAATTTACAGGGGAGGTCACCCAGCACGGAAGGGCCCCAGTTTACCACGTATCACAACTGAAGACCTACAGTGGACGTGGACGTGGATTTCATTTATCCTGACCTCTCCCAATCAAGGGATATGCAGTGCTGAAGACCTACTGTACCACCAACCCGATTGCCTGGTGGAGCAGGAAAATTTAGAAGCCCCCGACTTAGGTACGGGTGGGCCGCTCGCAATAAATTCGCTAATTGTGACCACCCGGGGAGCGCTAAGTTGGGACAACGGGACGCGAAGATGGGACAATTTACCCCAGCATATATCAAAAATCGCGCCTTCTTATTGGCCGAGACCACCACTCGGGAATGGGACAACGCTCCAAGATGGGACAATGCTCTGAGACAAAACAACACGCACAGTGATGAAGGCGTTGGAACATTTGACACATAGGAGGCACCATATAGTTGGTTGCAAAATTGGCAACCCCTTCGGCACTCTCTTTCGACCTGTTGGCGCCCCAGGACCAGGACCGTTATCCACCCCATAACCGTATATGGCTGAGTGGAAGCAAGGATACAATAAGGTGTCTTTGCGTTCGTTTTAACGTCGTATTGTATCGCCTTCCGGGTTTCACTCTGATTTGCCTGTCCGCACGGTCCACTCGACAGGGAGCTTAAAGTGTTCACATCAGTCGTTTGCAACCAGTCACCTCCACATGGAGGGGTCTTTTTGGTATGATGTACCTTTGTTTACTCTTTACGTTTAAGTTACACTTATTATTCTCGATCGCCAGGGGCGGAAGTCTCGCCGATGCCCGCTCCGCCTTGGCAGTTCTGAGCTCCACGCCCAGCCATGCGCCTCTTGCTGCGCAGCAAGACTGGTGATATCAGCCTCACGAAAGACTTGGTCGGCGACGATCCAATCCCTCCTTACGCCATACTTTCTCACACGTGGGGACTTGATACAGAGGAAGTTACCTTCGAGGACATAATAAACGGCACGGGCAAGGACAAGCCTGGCTACGAGAAGATTCGATTCTGCGGAGAACAAGCTAGGCAGGGTGGCCTTCAACACGTTTGGATTGATACATGTTGCATCAACAAATCGAACAGTAGTGAGCTTTCAGAAGCCATCATCTCTATGTTCCGCTGGTATCGCGATGCTACCAAATGTTACGTCTATCTAGCGGATGTATCGACAGTTGACCAACAACCGAGAGCCCAACTATGGGAGCCAGTCTTCCGGAAGAGCAAGTGGTTTACACGTGGCTGGACGCTTCAAGAACTTTTGGCTCCATCATCGGTTGAATTCTTTTCTATTGGAGGACAACTACTCGGAAGTAAGAACTCACTACAGCAACAGATTCACGAGATCACTGGCATACCTCTCAAAGCTCTTCAAGGTCATGCGCTATCTGAATTCAGCGTTGCTGCGCGGCTCTCATGGGCGGAATCTCGTGAGACTAAGCGTAAAGAGGATAAGGCCTACTCTCTTCTTGGCATGTTCAACGTTAATATGCCGCCGCTCTACGGCGAAGGACGCGAAAGTGCATTCCGGCGACTGCATGAACAGATCAATAAACTCCCGAGCTCATTATATAACGGTAGGTATCGAATTCTGGCAATGAGAAAGAGGCTAACAGCAATGATGTGTAGAGAATCTGCTTAATTGTTTGCCATGCGCCATCGAAGCACCCTTCAATACATATCAGCGACGACACGACCCGACATGCCTCCCTGACACCCGCGTCGACCTCCTTCGAGACATACACCACTGGGCTGGCGGAGATAATGAATTAATCTACTGGTTGAGTGGCTTAGCCGGCACGGGAAAGTCCACAATTGCACGCACCGTTGCTCAACATTACTGTGACAAAAACCGTCTTGGAGCTAGCTTCTTCTTTTCACGCGGCGGCGGAGATGTCGGCCATGCCAATAAATTTGTGACGAGTCTTGCGTGCCAGCTTGCGAGCAGCATACCCACGCTTCACCACCATATCTGGGATGCTGCTAGAGGGAATAGCGACATTGCAAACAGATCGCTTCGTGAACAGTGGCATCAGCTCATCCTTCATCCACTGTCGAAACTTGATGTCACCGGCTGCCAGACGTGGTACGTTCTTGTAGTTGACGCGCTTGATGAGTGCGCCGGCGAAGACGACATTCGGATCATCCTTCACCTCCTCGCCGAGATTCGATCGTTAGAAAGGATAAGGCTACGGGTTTTCCTAACGAGCAGACCAGAAATCCCTGTTCGGCATGGATTCTACCAGATCCCAGATGAAGATCACCAGGATTTTGTGCTCCACAACATTTCACCGTCGGTTGTAGACAAAGACATTGCTGTCTTCATCGAATACCACCTCAAAGCCATCTGGCAGGAACGCTCTTTGGTTGCCAGCTGGCCGGGCGAAGACACTGTCAGACTGCTGGTCCAGGCTGCATGTGGAATGTTTATCTGGGCCGCAACGGCTTGTCGATATATCCGCGAAGGAAAACGATTCGCAGCAACAAGGCTCAATACAATTCTCAAAGGCCGGCCTGGCAGCGTTTCTGAGCCGGAGAAGCATCTCGACGAGATCTATACAACTGTTCTTAGTCAATCTGTGTCCTCCGAGTTCTCTGATGAAGAGAAGAAGGAATCATATCGTTTGCTCAGACAGGTACTTGGAACTATTGTCATTATATTTTCACCTCTTTCAACGCGCTCTTTGCAGGAGCTGCTTCACGTGACGAAAGACGACATTGATCAGACGCTAGCTGATCTACACTCGGTAGTAGATATTCCGAGTGACCAGATCCATCCTCTTCGTTTACACCACCCTTCATTCCGCGACTTCCTCCTCAGCAAAGATAGATGCCTGGAATCAGATCTCTGGGTGGACGAGACGCAGGCTCATCAAATGCTAGTCGACGGCTGTCTGCGGCTCCTGTCAACGTCTCTCAAGCAGGACATATGCAAACTGAATACCCCAGGAACACTTGCGGCCAAGATCGACAGCAGACGAGTAGGGCAATATCTCCAGCCAGAAATTCAGTATGCGTGTCTTTATTGGATCCAACATCTCGAAAGGAGCAAGGCTCAGCTTTGTGACGATGACCAAGTACACCAATTCTTGCAACAGCATTTCCTTCATTGGGTGGAGGCACTCGGATGGATGGGAAAGGTTTCAGAAGGGGTCCATGCTATCGTCTTTTTAGAATCATTGGCTTCTGTCAGTATACGTCCCAAGCAAGAGGCGTTGCTAATCTCTCGGTTAGTCTATGGATTGCCCCCGTCTCTCAAGCTTCATCTACGACACTAAACGCTTCATCCTATACAGCCGGACGGTGATTGAACAAGCCCCTCTCCAGACTTATTGCAGTGCTCTTATATTTGCGCCGGAAGAAAGCCTTGTAAAGAAGCAGTTTAAAGTATGTATGCCTCCATGGATACGAACTTTGCCGAAGGTTGATAAATATTGGAATGCGTTGCTGCAAACCGTCGAGGGCCATTCCAGCCGGGTCAACGCCGTATCATTCTCGCCAGACGGCAAGACGCTCGCGTCAGCATCTGGTAATGCGTTCCTGGGGGACGCGACGGTCAAGCTGTGGGATGCTACGTCCGGCGCCGTACTACGAACGCTCGAGGGCCATTTCAGCTCGGTCAACGCCGTATCATTCTCGCCAGACGGCAAGACGCTCGCCTCGGTATCTGATGACAAGACAATCAAGCTGTGGGATGCTGCGTCCAGCGCCTTGTTGCAAACGCTCGGGGGCCATTCTGGCTCGGTCAAGGCCGTATCATTCTCGCCAGACGGCAAGACGCTCGCGTCTGTATCTGGTGATTGGCTCAGAAGAGACAATACGGTCCAGCTGTGGGATGCGACGTCCGGCGCCATGCTGCAGCCGCTCGAGGGCCATTCCGGCTCGGTCAACGCCATATCATTCTCGCCAGACGGCAAGACGCTCGCCTCGGTATCTGATGACAAGACAATCAAGCTGTGGGATGCTGCGTCCAGCGCCTTGTTGCAAACGCTCGGGGGCCATTCCGGCTCGGTCAAGGCCGTATCATTCTCGCCAGACGGCAAGACGCTCGCGTCGGTATCTGACGATGCAATCAAGCTGTGGGATACTGCGTCCGGCGCCTTGCTGCAGACGCTCAAGAGCAATAACGGCTTCATCACAGCCGTATCACTCTCGCCAGACGGCAAGACGCTCGCGTTGGCATCTACAAGTAGTTTTGGACAAAGAAACACGGTCGAGCTGTGGGATACTGCGTCCGGCTTCAGCGTGCCGATACTCCACGACCATTCCACAATCAGGGCGGTATCATTCTCGCCGGACGGCAAGACGCTCGCGTTGGCATCTGATGGTATGTTTGTACAAAACGACACGGTGGTCGAGCTGTGGGATGCTGCGTCCAGCGTCGTGCTGCAGACGCTCCATATTGCTGTTCCTATTCAGAGAATTTTTTTCTCTGATGACAGTACTACCCTCCAGACCAATAGGGGCTCATTACTCATTACGTTTCCTTTAGCTAGCCAAGCCACTCGTCAGAACAACATCTCATCTTCAGTCTTCATTGACGAACAATGGGTGCAATCTGGTGGAGAAAACATGCTATGGCTCCCGGTTGAGTATCGTACAAACTGCGTTGCCGTTCATGGGAATAATACAGTTGGTCTTGGGTATGATTCTGGTCGATTGTCAATTATGGCATTTAATTTCTAAGGCTTTCCTCAACCTTCTGCCCGATTAGCAGACGATTTACTTTCATAACCACTCAGGAGCGTCAAAAATGGTACATGAAATAATGTTGATTAGAAACGCATTCGACGCCTTGCAATTATTCAAAAATTGCGTTGAGCGTGCCTGCTGGGAACTCCGGTGCTTCTATTAACCGCCAATCCTTCTGAAATTCAGAATTTTCTTTCTCTTCATCTTGCTTGTACGCCTTTAGCGCTCCTAGGCTTTTTTTTCCTGGCCACCTGTTGATTGAGTGTTTTCCCTTGATGATATCCACTGAAAATGAATCTAGAAGTCCACATACTTCGACAGCTTCGGGGTAGACGTTGATGATATACGTTAGGAGGCCTTCGATGATTCTTTCAGAGAAAGTACCCTTATCACTACATATGACGTTAGCCTTATGAAGGAGAGGGTGGCTGAGAGAACGATCCCACATATGAGCTGCCATCTCAGAGCTAGCCAGTAACAAAATGCCCGGTCCAATGAATGTGATCAATATTGCCCACCTCTTTCCGATTTGTTTATGCTTTTGTATTGAGGTTCGGTGTCGTTTCCATGCCTGTGGGTCTGCTTTCTCAACCAAAGAGTGATATACTTTCTGTAGGAGTTGATCAGTCGCAATGCTAGCTGCACTTCGGCCACCTTGACATCGATTTGACGTAGCCAGACTTATACACATATCAGTTAACAATTGCTCATAATACCAGTAGAGCAGAACTCTGGCAACTCGCAACCTAAGAGGATCGATAGCGGAGCGTTGCTGAAGTAACTCGGCACAACGGAAGCTCTTAAACAGTTGTTCCGTCAATGGACCATCCGCGGTTGGATTGGATTCTACAGGATGGCTCCAAAGACTGTTTCGGCATTTGCTAAGTTGGGACAGTATAAAATCTTCTGCGTCTTGTCGGAGGAAAGAGTCGCCAATTTCAATGATCTTGATAATGTCTGCAGGCATCAAAGCGTACTTAGAATGCTCTCCACACTGAGAACTTAGAGCACGAAAAGCTCTAGCGAAATGAGACGGTGTTTGGGAGGCATCATTGTGTGATGGCGTCTGGTTGCTGTGTTGTGAGTCTCTAATCGGATGATTCGCACGATTCCGATCTGGAGAAAGGCTTTGTTGATCTCGTGTGGACTTATGGCCTATGCTTGTAAAGAGCGGAGAAGAACTCCGGGACATACTACTGCTCGGCCTTCTACACATGTGAAAAGTTTCCTCTGTGGAAGTAGGATCCACTTGGAGCGCTGAGACTGGAACGGTATTCTGCCACATCTCTGTAGAAATCCCGCTTGAAGAATCACGTATGCGGCTGGATCCTGTGGCATGGCTTATATCCAGATCTCCAGAAGCATCAAATTCTTGTAGCACTTCGGTGTGCATCTCTGACTCTTGAACTTGGATCACTGAATCTGGAGTATCCATGCTCTCAGACGACGGTGTACGTTCTAGGGTAGTATACGTTTGAAAGAGTTCTCCATCAGTGTATACGCAGGTAGAGTTAGAAGGTTGGCCTACGACTACAAAACGTCAGCTTCATTGGTAACGGCAGCCTGCCTATAACCCTACAGTCTACCTCAACAACGGATGGTCCTGCCTGTATGGTTTGGTTAACAAGCCCTTGCGGATCCAAAGTAGAGCCGCAGCCGGCTGCTTGAGAGGCAAAGGATGATGAAGACCCAAATGTTGTCACATCAGAAGTTGACCAGAGTTCGTGAGGGAAGAGTTTGGAGCGGAGCTGTATCAAATGCACTTCGTCCATTGCCGCCAGGGCTGATAAGAACAACTTTCCGGATGCGATGAACTATACAGAATTCAATTATAAGATTCAAGCTAGGAGATCATAGCTACCTCTTCTTCTGTTAGCCTTGCTAAATGCGGCACTTCTTCGGTCTGGTGGCATTGCTAGAACCGTGTTAGATGACTGACGGTTAGAGATTCCCGGTACCTACAAGCAACACGCAACGCATTTGCTTTAATCAGTCGAATCTGAAGAGTCGCTTTCGAAATAGGAAGATGATTTGAGCTACAATCGTCGTTTCAGAGCAAGCGTTGAGCAGGTTGAGTGTTAGGGAGTGGCCAACCTTCCAAAAGTATTGAGAGAGGATGAAGAGCAGAGAAAGAGGATTGGGGCATGCCCGAATACCCATAATTTGCACATCACTTTTCTGATGCCTTTCGAATGCTTGTAATGGGTGGGGTGGCACTGCTCGTAATTGGTTCAATCGCAACGAGGATTCAATCGTTGAAGAATCAGAAAAATGAGGGCTCAGAAAGTCGTCACCATCTCAGGTACGGTGGGGTTTCGCCGGAGGGAGAACCCGGACGTTTCAGACCCTTGATGTCCCAGCCGCGGCCTCAACTCCTCCTCCAGCCATAAGCAATCCGATCACATCCTCCATGGAGATGTGAGCTCCTGGGAGAGTCCTCCACGGAGACGTGGCAGTGGTAATTACTGGACCGACTAAGTTACATTTACACTATCACTTCCACCTCCACTTCCACCTCCACCTCCACTTCCACCTACACTTACACCTACGATTACACTTCCGCCTGCTCATGCGTCTGCATTTTGCATCGACAATAACATCGATATCGGCACCAATTCCAACAAAATGACCAAAATCTGCCCAGGATGTGAGGGTACTTTTGCAAGGGTAGACACTCTAAAAAGGCATCTAGAGAATTTTCCCGGCCACTCCAAACACGCTATCTCCACAGTCTTCGAAGAGCACAGCATCCCCAGAAGCCCCATTACAGATGCATTCTGCGGCGCAGATCTTGTACATCTGTCTGCAATGGAGACCGGACGGCTTGAATTGTTCGGACAATTCGTTCCGCGCATCTCGAGCGTCGATAACTGGAAGTCATCCCATTCATTCCAGGACATTCGACGTATTACGCTCGGAGACATGCTACAGGGAAATAATCCTGTAATGATGCCAATAGTCTTCTCTTCAGTATCACTAATAACTCATAGGTGAAAGTATGGGATGCAGAAGAAGTCGCAAATGACTATTACGCAGCAGCATCGGTCATTCTGGGCCTTGATGCGGAAGTGAATCCTCCCCAGGCATATATAATGCAAATACCTGTCCCATCTTTGCAGCACCAAGTCGCTCATACCAGAGAGCTGTGTGATAATTTGACGATATACCATCGTACGGGAGTGTCCGCGAATGCGACCCCAAAATACACCTTGGTAGATCTCCACCATGGTATGTTTCCTTACAGATTAGCTGTATTAACAACTGATCGCACTAGATCCCTCCTTCACCGTTGTGACTCTCTATGGGAAGCCGAAAATCTGGATGATGTACCCTCCAACTGGAGAGAATCTCCGCGTGCTTCAGAGTCTCTACGGTCAGGGGAACAAAGTTTTGAGATGCTATAAACAGCTTAGGGGAGGTGTATTCGTAGTGCAGAAGGCCGGGCAGACATTAATTCTTCCGCCGTACTGCCCACATACTACATTCTCTATTGGAGGATCCATTTTATGCGGTTATCAGTTCGATGCTATTGAATTCTTTCCCGTTTCGATCTCCTGTCTCCATGTGGAAATGGAATACCTTGATAACCAGTACGAGAACGAGAACGACAGACGCCGTGAACACGATTCGAATCTCAAAGGCTGGCTGGACGGTCTTGAGCAAACGCTCGTGAATGGCGATGAGACAACAAAGGAGAAGGTTGTTACCGCGTGGATCGCTAATACACCCACAATCCAGGGAGCCTTCAGGAAAGCAAGAAACCATGAAGACAGAGCTTGCGCCATATGGGAAGAATTTTTGAAGACTACAACAATTGGTCAATGTCCGTCTTGTCCAGGTAATTCAAGGTCGTTCCTAGCCCATATGATGTCTCAGCATGTTGATATCATTCGTTCCCAAGAGTTACGAGCAAAGAAGAAGGCTCGGCACGTTTAGCTCATGTAAAAGTAACATAAAGGTAAGTGAGATCACGAATGGAGAGATAGGGGCTACCATACCAAAGTATGTCAACTGCTAAAGGACCATTGGCAGAGACTGAACATGCAAATGTTGCAACAACAGCGTCGGGAATGATTGAGGTAGTTACGAGTGTGGAGCGTTTCAGTGTCCTAGGACATCGAAACGCCAGCAGAGTCATACAATAACCTCCGCCTCATGCCCTCCCACTGCGGCCTATGACAGCGTCTGACCGTCATTGTCCTTCGACCCTACCGATTTCGAACAGCTTTGACTGTTCAATGATGCAGGGGACCTTTTGAATACTTCGGCGCAGGAGCAAACCTAGGAGAAACACAAAGCCACATTCGACACCATGCACGCTAAGTCTGCTAAAGTTTTACCCAGTGTCTGCCGGAACAGATTGAAGCTATAACTAACTTAAGTGACTTAGAAGCTACGGTCCGGCCCCGCAGAGAGCTCATTCACATGCTCGCCTGCATGATCCTGTACTTCTATCTTCATTTTAAAAGTCCAGTCTTAGAAATGAAGAGGCGCCGAATGTGATCCATCGTATCACAGTCCAAGGGTCCTAAGAATCGAAAAGAAAATGACGCCGATCACTGAAGTTCATTGCAGGCATCTGCAATGAGACTGATGATAGGCCTTAAGAATACAAAAGCTGGATATCGACAGCTTCGATTCTGTGGACTGTGGCTCTTTGCAGAATCGAATGATTCCGCGGCACAGTGGGCGTTTCTTGGGCCTAGTGGCAATGGTCACCACCGTAGGTCGCTCCTGGTAATGGTTAAAGTGGCGAACGCAGCGGTGATGCCGTCGTAGTTCTCGTCACTCATGACCGCAGAAGATGGAAAGCAGCCGAGTTACAGTTGAGAAAACCGTCTGAGTATCATATTAGTGTAATCTCCTGGACATCATCACCGAGAATAATCGCCTCTTCAAGGCAGAGATGCGACAACTTCCCGCTAATGTACCGTACATTGCCCTGGTATAGATATCCGTCTTGCGTTTGCGTCAAGATCAATAGATTTCTAGATCCACTCATCACCCAGACGCTAGATTCGCCTTTAGGAAAGCCCCTAGGAAGAGTACAAAAAGTGACATCACCGTTCTCTAGCAGACATTGATGATTCCCACTCATCTCAGACTTCAGGGCGTGTAGGACAGCTGATACCTGACTATCGGGGTCAATCTTCAAATCTTCAAAGTCCTCGATACAAGATTCCACGGAATTCCAGTGCTCTGCAAATTTTATTGGAGAGCTTCGATGCCGGGCGACAGTCTCCACCCACTCTACAAAGACGTCTTCCAGACGTTTTTGACGGATCTGCGCTGCAATGGTCAAGAAATTTTGGGCAAAGTCCCGTATATGACTGGTATGCGGGTTGCATTTTGCAGGATGGAGCAAGACTTTTCTGACTCTCACTCCGTTCGCCCACAATTTGCTTCCGTCTGCGGAAAATTTCACAGAGCCGGCTTTAGATGATTTTCGCCTGATGATGCCGTATCTAAGATCAGGAACCCATCTTGGCACATCTTCCAGGTGATTTTCGTAGCAAGCCAGTATGGATAGGTCTCCAGTTTGTTCGATTATATATCTGCTGTAGTCTTTGAAGACTTGTGCAAAGGCAATGTCGTAATTTGGGAGTAGATGTCGTGGCAAGTTTGTTAGTTCTGTTGCTCCAAGAATCCCGTAGACGTAATCGTGTGGTTTGGAGCAATCTCCGCCAGCCACTACATTTAAGAGTATGAGAAGTTGGTCTGCCAAGCTCATCTCTCGGATTCTGCCAAATTGTCGCCGTGCCTCATGTAATTGGATAAGTCTATGGGCCACATTACCCCATTGGGCCGATGCTGTAGGATCCTCTTTGTTGTAGACTTTCAAAATATCAAGGAAAAAACAAAGAGGTAGTAGATATTTGCCCGCTATGGCGTACGGCTGCTTTGGGCTTAAAACATATTCCTGCATAATCCATATTCTTCCGAACCACTCATTTGTGACAAAAGATACGTATACGTCGAAGAATCGCTCGCGTTCGGTTTTGTCGAGTTCGGTGATTACCCTTCGTGAAGCAGGTGAGTCTATTGAAGGTAGCCCGTCGCCGATGATAGACGACCAAGTGCACATGAAAGACTGGAGCCTGTCTTGATCACTCTGATCATCAACTTCACCCAACCAGACCAATGTGGTATAGGAAGAAGAGTAAATGTTGCCCATTCGTGGAACCTGTTCTGACTTTTCTCGCTTGCTTCGCTGGTCAATACAAATGGCATCGATCCATAGGAGTAGCTCCGAGGACGGTACTTTCAAACTCTCTCGAATACTAGTGAGTGAGAGTTTGATACTGCGAAGAGCATTATATAGATTTTGAGTAACTTCCAGTCCCCGACCATTGACACAAATTGGCTTGACTGATTTCTGGTTGCCCCAGACATAAGACAATGCGATGTAGATAGGGTGATTACGAAGCTTAGCATGTATGAGTTCACAACATATCTCGCTTTGTGCAAGAGAGAAACTTTTTAGGCTGAGAAGTCGAATTTCGGAGTTTTGGAGAGGTTCGTAGATTAGCGGTTCCATGCTGCGAGGAAGTTGTCTGGAAAACTAATAGAGACTAGATTTGAACAACAGGCATGTCGAATTGCTAGAAACTGTCGAGTATCATATACGAGAAGTTGATGGCGCGCACTTGGAAAGGAAAGCCATGATTTCGGAAAATCATCGGATAATTGGCTACACTTCTGCCGGCGTCCGTCAGACTGAACGTTATCGTAATTCAGCCGTTCCAATTGTGCATCAGGTCGACATGCCAAATTACTTGGAAAACAGACTATCCTAAGATACCAGCATGGGAAACGAGAGTATCGATGAGCGTGGTGAAATGTCGAGGCGGTGAAATGTCGAGGTGAGGAAAGGTCGAGGTGAGGAAAGGTCGAGGTGAGGAAGGGTCGAGGTGAGGAAGGGTCGAGGTGAGGAAGGGTCGAGGTGAGGAATGGTCGAGGGGCTGACCTTGCGCCCGCGGGGCCTGCACCGCGAGTTTCTGGCGTTGGCCGGCTTCCCCGCGGGGCAAAAGAGAAAGCCCAGCTTGCTTCTGGGCGGCCTCCCATTTTCAATTCCATTTTCAGATTTTGAGGAGTGCTATTGAAGCACGAGCATGAAGGAAAGGTCGCCTAAATTGAGGTAAGAATCCTCCACGGATACAGCCAATAACGAAATCGGCTTCACCCTTCGGTTCTGGAGCGCGCGAACATACTTCGTGCCACTAAATAGCTGCAAAGGGATGTAGCTTGCCTGGGCAATACGTAGTACGGAGTAAGGATAAATTAGTGCAAGTAGACGCAGGATTACGCCTTGCCCTCATTTCCAAGTCTAAATTACATTGTACGTTAAGCGGTTATTCGATGTCAACCTCATGGGATTCCTCATCTACTTGTCTGACGATAAATAACCAGTACCATTGGCACTTCCTTGCTTCTTTGTGTGAAGTATCTCTATCCTAATATATATTTTTTTCTACGTTACTGTGAATCCCTGACAGGTGCAATTGTACCTCCTGCAGGCCACCGTAAAGGCAGCCAATTATACGCCTTAGGAGCTTTTGCTACGGAGTAATCTAGGAACCAAAAACGGATGCCATCTTTCGGTTCCTGGATTGCGATTCAATGACCTTCCCGCTGAGGTGAAGCCACCACAGAAGCGTAATTAGTGAATTAACATAACGTCCCTTTGTAGAAGTTTTGCGGAACAATGTACTGTCGTAAAGTGACGTGACGTGAATTTCATTTACCTCTAAGTGAACCGAACCCCCGAGACTGGGTCACTTTTACAAAACGGACCAGTCTCATCTTTCTTACATCTCCCAGGAGATAACGTGTTGCCATCCATATAAGAAGTTGGCAGACATGCCGCAGTCAAGCGTTGTCGTTCAGGTCGGCCTCGACCTTCCGCTGTTGAACAGCAGACGCACCACGCCGTCTTGCCGTCTCCATGCCGCCCATAACAGCGGCGTCCGACCTTCGCTGTCTTTCGAGTCGGCTTCGGCCTTTCCGCCGTCGAGCATCAGGCGGCCTCGTGCCCCTTCCCTGCAGCCTATCTTGCGTGTTGACGTCGGCACTCCGCTCGAGCAGCAGCATAGTGTCCACCCAACGTCGGCGCCGTGGTCGAGTAGTAGCTTCGCAATCTGCTCATGGCCTTCAATTGAAGCCGCCTGGAGTGCCGGCGTGTGCATACCCCGCGTTGACGCGGCCGCCGTGGTCGAGGAGCAGCTTCACGATCTGCTCGTGGCCTCCAGCTGAAGCCGCCTGGAGTGCGTTGTCGTAGTATCCACCCTGCGCGTTGACATCTCTAGCCTGATAATGGACAGGCTGAAAGCTATGTCAAACGCAATTTCTGAATTGTCGGCTCAAACCCTTGCGGCCGAGGCCTCAAGCTGCGTGTTGTGGGATAGGATGGTGCGCCAGGCCTTTCGCGTGACTGGTCCTGGAAATACGGCGGTCCCACCGTCCATCCATTCAATCGATGTTCTTCGGCCACATGCTTGTTGACCCGCCGGCGTAAATCTTCCCCCACTTGGCTCACAGTCGTCGACATTTCGTTGAATTTCACGATGACCATGGGCATGTCGACAGGCTGCTGCTCATGAGCTGTCTCCCAGTCGTAGGAGTCGTAGTCAACATCAAATGCAAATATCGCCAGGTGTGGCATGTTTTGAACGGCCAGGAGAAGAGCCTGCTGCATGACGTGCGACGAAAAGTTCGGGTCTCCCATAAGCGTTTGGTGCGCGGCTTTGACCACTTCGTCCCAATGATCCCGGGCTTTAGAGATCCCGCCATAAGGGGCAATGAGGTTATTATATTGCTCGGATGACTCCCGGAGAAAAACGACAACGCGGAGGGGACTATTACGGGGAGACTAGGCTCAGCTTGTCAGACACGATAGTTTGCATGGCATGGATACTAACCTCGTCGACGGACTGCTCGAGCGAAGTAGCCATGGTTGGGGGTTTGAGCGATAAAATGTAGAGGAAGGCGTCCAGGCACCATAGCCTAGCTTTATGTACGGAGTACGGTCGCACGAAGCTGACTGACTCAGACAGGGTATCTACTCCGTAACTCGGCGTCTTGTTTTGTAGCGTCTAATTCCGCAAGATAAGAAATATGCAAGACTCGCACAAGCATGCACAGTAGGGTATAATGAAGATTTAGGTCACGAATCATTGCATAAAGATATAATAGTACAGTCGTTTTCACTTAATATCCCGCTCCATTCGTTATGGTCTAATTAACCTAAAACTTTTGATTTAAAGGCCTTGGGGAGCTAGGAGAGAGCGGAAATACGCGTTTCGACATTTTTCCCTTCCGAATGCGTCTACCCTACATACTAACAGGCGTAGGGTATCCACACGGCCCGCATCGTCCTTCCACAGGTTGCTCCGTGATAGTAGACGTAGTGTCGTTGATATCACACTGCGTACCACGGGCGAGTGCGGCAGCGCATTCTGCAATAACTTCCTGGATGACAGTCTCCGTCTGGCAGTTTTCGCACACGCTCTGCTTCCAATTGCACATCTACAACACGTTAGTGCCCTTGATTAGAGCACAGTGTCTTTTTTACCTCGAGGACTGTTCCTTGATAGCCGGGTGGCAAGAGATGAGTCGTCAAGTCGAGAACAGAGGATTCGGGCTCGCAGCCTGACAAGAACACAAAGTCCAGAAGGTGCACCTAAGCTGGTGCTATGCTTCTGGTACAAGAGGTAGTCGGAAGAATTTGCTGGTTCCTGTCATGGAAAGGGTTTCGAGACAGTCCTGAACAAGAGAACCAGCGGTCCAAGGTATGGCAGAAACGCAAGAAACACCTTGGTTTTAATAGCACTTTGGTTTCAATCTTCCACTGGAGACCATGCGAATGCCTCGATCCAACGCCCATGCGGCCAAGGAATGCCCACAGCCGCCCCTTCTTCCTATCACCACCGTGTAGGGACAAAAGTTGCAGCGGGATACGTCGTGAGAAACCCACCTCATGATGCATAACCAGCATCCTTAACGCCCATAGTTGTGGACTTGGCGACTAGCATCCCCTCGCGCATTAGCTCGTGCGTCTGGGCGTACGAAGCGTCTCCTCACCGGTTTCGCTGTTGCCCTTTCAGTATCCCGCCAAGGAGAACATGACAATAGATCAAGTGATACACTCGTCAACTAGAAGTCGACTCGTCTAAAGGTCCTGAATTCCAGGTTTTGCTACATCTCCAGTTCGTATCGCAATGACTGAACCCATCTAATTGCATGAAACGTTGACGGAGTCTCGCAGCAAAAACCCCACCACCTCTCAGTCGTGCCAGCCGGCAGCGACGACGACCACCGATACAGCGCGCGACGAACTGCAGTCGCTCACAGCATGCAGTAGACTTCATCGCTTCTGCATATCTGGCTACGACCGCTCTGCCTTCAAGCTCGCCGCCCTCCCCTTCCTTCATTACTTCATCAGCCTTTCCAGCGAACATCACCTCCACTTTCCTTCATTCTTCAACCTAATTATGAGGGATGTGGATAAGAAAGCTAGCAACTGCCATACTGTGTGAAGTCCATGAAGTAATCTGATCCGCAGAGACATGGAGGCACGTGGCACTGGACCGACAATCTCCTCTAAATTTGCGCCTGCTACCCTAAGTTACAACAGTAATTATATCCTCACGAAATAGTTCCATGAATTCTAAGCGCATGATTCTGTAAATGCATCTTGTGATCCAGCGGAATGCTGCAGATCTTGCATTCCGGAGCCTCTCCTTCCTCCACCTTTTTCAAATGCTTCTTCTTGAAGTGCTTCGTCAGGTCACCCGGTGAGCTAAACGAATAGATGCGAACGGCGAGTGGTGCGCCCTCATTGCCCAAGCACATGAAACAAACCGTGGGCCTTTCCTTTGGATCCTTGATATACACCGACAACATGGCAGCTTTCAATGCCTCGTCTTCTGGTGATGGGGACTCCTTGATGACAGCACGTTTAGGTCGGCCACCTGAACGTTTTCGGCCTCCGCGCATGTCACCTTCCTCGATCTTGCAATACGCCGTAACCGCGTTGATTGCGTCGTTCCGCCGCTGGCGCTCTGCTTCGAGCGTTGCACCCGGCGGAGCGAGTATCATTGTTTCAATCAATCGTCGCTGCTCCGGGAGTGTGTCATTTGAGAAGTAGGACACTACTTTTGACGCCGTGTCAATCTTCACGCCAGCAAGTTGCCGCTCAATGCTTCGAACTGGACCCTCTCTTTCATATAACTCTTGGATTTCTATCAGAAGGGCAGCCCTGAGGCGCTCTCTCTCGCTTGCGATCTTCTTATTCAGATCTTGGTATTTTGTGTGATTTGACGTCCTCCTATTGAGACGCTGCTTGAGTCTCTCGCGCTCCTGGACAAGGGAACGTATAGTAGGATCGTTGTTTACGGATTCAGCCTGCTCCGAAGTCAGACCCCAGGGCCGATTCGGGTCAATCCACCTGCTCATGTTACAGGCAGACCTCATGACCGATGTTTGAGGGTCTAAGCCTCGGACAATTGCCTGAGTATCCGCTGTCACCCGCCTGGGAAGGTAGTGCCGCAGGAACGTTCGTATGTCAGCGTGCTTCATCATTAGGTTCTGTAGAGCCTCGCTAACATTGCCTATAAGCATAGTAAGTATTCACCCACGGCGGTACCGAAAGGCAGAACTGACCGTCCTCATTGAAGGCCTTACCAGCACCATATCGAAGGGCGTACGGCCGTGTAATTTGTTTGAATCCGGTGATCTGACCGAGTTGCCTCATGGACGATCTGACAACTGCGTACGTCAAGGGTTTCGAGGGAGAGACGGTCCAGCCGTACATCGTCCTTATAATGCTGCGGAAGACAGGGACGTTATCCTTCTCTGGCTTTAGTGGTAGCGGTAGCTGGTTGTAGCCTGGCTCGATTTCTAGTATGCTGAGCTGGGCTGGGGACGTCAGATTGGGTGCGGCAAACACCTGGTCATCAAACATCAAGCCAGAGAGTACTACATGAGGGCTAAAAATAAGAGACGGATCGTAAACGACTTCAGGGATTGGAAATGTGTTACTGCGCATCTACTTAGCAATGAAGCTTATTGAATAATGTGAAGAATACGTATCAAAATAATACTTACATGTCTTTTGCACCAAGGAAGTCTTTCGTGAATTCAAAGTTGAACTCAAGGAGATACGTATCAGAACCACCTCCCTGGTCTCGTAACAAGGTCGCTATAATGTGTCGATAGCAAAGACCGAGTAGTGCGTGAGGCCGGTTCGCCGTGAATCCAGCTAATTGCATAAACAATTGGATTTCCATACGAAGTCGACCATGTGCGTAGCGCTTCTGGGTTGTATATATGTTCGTCCGAAGCACTTCCTTCTGATCCTCAACGTACATACACGGCTTCTCTCGACCTTCATCCTTCAGTTTATGCTTTCTCGCAAGTTTCCGAAGTACCTAGTAGGCACTATTAGCAATGCTCTGCTTCCTCCAAGACTGGAGGGCAATTACCCTGTGCATGACGCGGTTTGTCTTGCCGTCGATCTTTTGGCCAGTGGCTCTCTCGTACACAAGACGGTAGAGTTTCCAGTATGTACCTAACGAACTCTTGTGCTTGGTGCCACATCTTCTCCTTCCACCCTTGCCTAATTTTTGTGACAGTAGCCACTCAAAAAAGCTGTATAACCGGCCGGCGTGCACGGTCTGGTACATTTCCTGGGGGTCTTTGCCAATAAATTGGCAGTACCTACACGCGGTCAGAACCTCTGACGATGGATGAGGTAAGAGGGACGGATCAACTTACAGAAACCATTGCTCTTCAATCCGATCGAGTAGGCGGGTAGTACTAGCACTATAGTCCTCCCTCGCGTCTTCCGTCTCATCGAAGTCCTCTGCTAACCGAAGGTAATACTCCGGCGGGTGATCACTGCTTGCGAAGAGCCAGGTCGAATCCGTTACGTCCGCCGCATCTGTGAAGTCCGTCTCATAGCCAGCTTCATCGTCGGACCAAACATTGTCCTGTTCCGACTCTGGAGAGGAACAGGAGTCTTCTGATGGACGGAGGCCCATACTGATTCAAGCCTTGTAAAGTATGTCGAAGAGAACAGAGAGTTGGGAGAAAGGTAAGGACGGGAGACGAGGGTAGCGGAAGGATTAAGAATAGAAGGATTGAGAATAGAAGGAGGAAGAGGAAGTCTTCTAAGGAGATGAGAGAGGGAGAGAGGCGCCATGAGGGAGACGTTGGGCGAAAGCAGCATTGGGGACAGTTTTCGGCACCCCTTCGAATTTGGAGGGTTGAAAAGTTGGAATTCGGGAACTGCAAAATCGAGAAACTAAAAAGCTGCGCGGCGCAGCAAGGGCCGGCAGGGCACCCTGGCCAAGCACAGCGGCCACGCAGCGATTAGACAGGGCCTGCGATTGGCGTGTAAGTTGGCAAGTTTACCGCTGTAAACGGCGTCACAAACCGCCAAAAACGGCGGTCAACTTGCCATCAGGTTGTTTAAAGTAGTAAATAATCAGATGGCTGGTAGGCCGCTGCTTTTGGTGGTTGCTGTCTTAGGTACCGTAATTCCCCTTCGCTCTTATTGGCCCTCGACCCCTTCCGATGGTTTTTCCGTCCCGCGCGACCTCTCATTCGCAGCATATCCCTTCGTCTACTGGGAGGCCTAGGTAAGGCTGTAAGGCAACGATCATAGATCCGCGAACTTCAAATTCCAAAACCATGAACAATTCACTTGACGTGTCAATTGCTCCACTATTGCTGCTCATAATGCCTTCCAAAAAGCGTAAAATTGATGAAGACCTTGTTGTGCCTACACGGTATAAAAAGGAGAAGAAGCAACCACCTCCGGAGCCCTGGGCGCTGCCATCATTTGAACCACTTCAGGAGCTGAAATTAGAAGAGCGAGGGAAACCAATATTGGCCGCCGAAATCGATGCGACGTCACCTGGAGCGCTATTTGACCTACTATGGGACTCGGAATGCATAGATCTTGTGATCAAAGCGACGAATGCGAACGCTAGGGCGAACCCACCTACGAAAGGACCTCGCTGGCGAGAGCTCACGGTTCCAGAGCTCTAGCTTTGAGGATGACGCTGGTGGTGATGAGGATCTGGGTCTTAGCTTAGCGTCCGATCACCCGAACGCACCTTATTACAGCTGCGATTTCTTCACAACTACGCAATTATAATTAGTCTAATTAATGAAACAATATATTCCTAGACCTCCTCTATCTAAATATCGAGAAAACACCATAAATTAGTCCATTTATTGCCGTGAAATTGAGCGACGAAGTTGACGACTTCTGGAGCTCCGACACGCACGGACCACTTTTAAGCCTCCCCGCCAGTAGACGAAGGGATAAAACTTGCCCACCTTTCCCTCTTCTCTCAGTCTCGCTTTTTATTTCAAACCGCTCTTTTTCCCATCCTCAAACGACACTATTCACCCTCATCCCGTCCCCTCGTATATGGCCTATCGCCGTCGCCGCCGCTCATTCCCACGCCGCAGCCTATCTCCCTGATCTCCAGCCATCCCCAACGCATCGCGCCTCGAGCCTTTCGTCGTCATTCGTTTCCCTTCGTCCCTCCGTCTCGCTCGCTCTCGGGATCCCACGCTGCGCCGTCCCCCTTCCCAGCGCACTGCCATACCGCTCCGGTAGCCTCTCATTGCCTAGCCGTCCCTCTTGCCTCTAGGTACTACGCAATCTCCTGAACCGACTTCATCCCTCATCTCTCATGGCGAGAGCATCTGGCGATTAACTTTCAGGAGCTATGTGTCGCCAGGTGACCGCTCCTTCCTTAGGCCGTTCCTACCAAGCGGCATCCGTTTCGGCGATCCCCTGCACTCTTCTTGCAGCGACCCTAGCAGTGGGCTGAGTCCAGCTGATCCTTCTCAACCATGTCGGACATTGGATCCAAGTCTGATTCATCAGCCATGTCACCACTATCGTCGGTTCGGCTTTGCGAAGACAACTTGGCCCAATCATACTTCCATCTCCTTCACCTCTCCGTCTATCAGGGGCGCAGGGAGGGGAAGGTGTTTTATCCAACTGGAACCGTTAGATAAGGAGACTATTGCGGGAACATATACTTACATCCATTCGCTAATGTTTGGATAGAAGAAATAGCAACAAAGGCCTCCCACCTCATTGGCGAGAGCTCGATACTTTGCACCATCCTTTGCCCAGCTGATAATGTCTCTTTCGACTGCTTCTCGGTTATACGAGGGCGACTCGCAAATGATAGCAATCACGAATGCAACCGCCTCTTTAGTGATGGAATACCTGTCTGACCGAGACAGCGCAGAGATAACGTCGTAATATGCAGTCGTTATAAATCTCCGTAGAATCTTGTTGGATACGGTAGAAGTACGCACGGATAGTGCGTAGTCGTAGTGCTCCTTAGGAGATGAAGGAACTTGTGAACTGTCACTCCTTAAGAAGGCTGAAGGGTCTGCTTTCCATCTCTCAAACGGCTCGGCAATCTCTGAAGGTAGGGCGACCTCTTCTTCAATTTCCCGTAGTGGCCGAATTCGGTGACCTTCGCCCAAGGCAGCATTCGATAAGACTCTCTCGCCCAACAAGGCTGCGCCTGACGCGGTGGATAAGGCTGTGGCAGCGCCCGACGTAGTGTTGTTGGTAGCTGCTGCGGCAGCCTCTTGTGGAACATCCTTTTGTGCTAATGTTCCTACAATAGCAGAAACCGGACGTCTTTTCGCACGTCTTTTCGCACGTCTTTTCGCAGGTTTTTTCGTTAAAAGTTTACTAAGATTCCTCTGGACATTATCATCAAGCACTGGTACGGCTTCCCGTAGTCTTTCGACAAACTGATCACACGTTAGATATCGTTGATACCTCTAAATTTCATTGAGAGAGAGACACCTTTTCGTCGGATAACAATTCCTTCAAAGTTGAATCCTCAAGGTCTGACTTGACAGCCTTGCTAACTTCGGCGCCCATTTGGTGAAGTGGAGTGGTTGAGATTGGGCGCTGAAATTGCTGAGAAACTGATCTCAAAACATGCTACTCCGTACTTATGCTAGGCTCAAACTGATCATCGAAAGGAACGGTTGTTCCACTCGCTTATCATTCCGGGTTTAGCGTGTTTGTGCCCTCTCCAAGACCAATGCAGCAATCCCTGTGCAGCATTCGTGCTGCGAGAACCACAAAGACCGACCCTATCCTAAAACCAACGACTCTCTAAGCATATCATCCCGTGGAGCTTGATCAGCAGATTAAACGAGACACTAAGATGACCCAAATAGAGAGTGCCGTTTACAAAGGACAAAGGCGTACCTAGCTACGTCGTTGTGCCTTAGCGTTAGCAGCACTCCCTCCCCAATTGGATAGAAGATTGAGAAAGCGCGGCAACTTGATAGTATGGCGTTTGGTGATGCGCTTAGAAGAAGTGGCAAAGGTAGGCGAGGTCGTCTCTATTTGAAGAATTCAATTCAACCTCTCTGAGTCAACAAACTCTCAACTCATTCCCCCAAGCTAAAGCTCTACACCCATCTCAAATCCACAAACTCCTGCAACAATCTCTACAGGCAAATCGGCCCAGTGACAGCCCATCCCGAGTTCGGCGGTCCCACACCTTCTTTCTTCCCGTCAACTGTGGATAGTGAGGAACAAAACACAGCAACTCGAAACGGGAAATCGCGACTCTTTCCAACACCGGATGTCCGTCATTGCTCGTGCAGGTATGCTGGATTCACAGTTGGCGTGACTTGATGAGCACCGCGAGAGACACAACCGAGCCTGAGGTGAATGATAAGTGCAGGCCGCTACTTCGTCTTTTTCTTCTTGAAGTTGCTGGGCCCAGTCTTGATCGTTGTGTCTGGGGTGATCGGTTGGACGCTTGGCTGGCTGTCCGATATCACTCGTTCATCAGCTAAACTATAACTTCCAAGTTGTTGGGACAGTCCTGAGCCTGAAGGAGCCAGTTCCTGATCCGATGGTTGAGGTTCGGATGGAGCGGAAACTTCGAAATTCAAATCAGCTGGTAACATGTCGATGGCGGAGCAGATTGTTTTAAAATGATCGGTAACCCAGAAATCGTAGATATTCATGACAACAGCCCACGCTTTCCACCTTTGATCACCCTCCTCCGTTGGTGAAATATCAAACTTGGCCATTGGACGTCGATGGAATGTGAAATCTTCCCCTTTGACAAAAATATAATGGCCCCAGATTCTGACGTATTCATCGCTATGAGAGATTGAATAGCCCTTGATTTCCCGATGGAGCTCGTTCAGTCGACCGACAAGCCGGAATAGCTCTATCAAATTACGTAGCGAAACGGTTTGACTGTGCAGATTTTGACGATCGGCGATATCAAGCGCAGATGCTCCGCATTTCACTTCGCTGGTGAGAAATGGAAGGTACATGTTGTACGTGGCCGCAATATAGGAACAGTCTTCGAGTTCGTTGCCGATGAAAGGCTGCAGCTTTTGTAGCTGTTCCCGATTGAATGCTTCTCTTTTGAATCCAAGGCCAAAGTCCGGCTGCGGACGAGGTCCGTAGAGGGGGATGGCATTGAGCCAGCCCGCATTGGTGGTCTCTCTGAGAATTTCTAAGTGTTTCGCTCCGTGATCCGCTAGTATCTCAGCCGAGGGGACAATAAGCTGCGAAATATCGCGAATCACCTTGGTCTCGTTCTCGCCCCTAAGTCTCTTGCAAGTCTTCTTAAACAGATTGTCATCTGAGAAAAGGGTATGTTCAGGTGGCTTTCGCGGCGTTTTCAGAAGCTTTTGGAGAAGCTTTTCGCTTTGAGTACTAATGCCTTCTTCGTGGTCGTCCATAAAGCTTCCGCGCTCCTGGAGTTGACCTTCGTATCGCGGATGTTTGTATGGAGCACTCTTTTGTTCCCGCGGCTGTTGGTCGCTCGGTGTTCGTGTTTCCGTATTAATGCTGGCATCTGAACGCTTGCGGCGGAGGGCAACCGATGATCTCTTTCTTGCGAGCGCATGATGGACAATGTCTCGAAACCGATCCATTGTTTTTTCTTGTTCTTCTGTCGGCCAGGTTCCGTTCTCCCTCCAGTAGTCAACCCGAGCGTCGCTGATTGTCTTCCTAGCTGGTTTGCTGACCGGAACTGCAGATGTGCGTGCTCGTTTTGAAGACAGCTCAGGCGAAGCGTGGGAAGATGGAACTTCGTCTTCTTGTCGAGGTCGTTTTAGCGTCTTCGCCTGCTGAATGGAGTTGGGCGTTGTCTGGATAGGATCGGCACATTGGAGGCGTAGGCTTCTGCGTCTTTGCTGCGACGCGTTCTTAACCGCGGATGCGGTGCATGAACTTCTACGTCGAGGTGTAGCTTTGCTGATACCTCGATGTGTTTGTGCTTTGAGAGTCAGGGCAGTTAAGGTATGACAAGAGTTGCGCCGACGTACTTTTCTTCGCTTGGGTTGGCATACGCAGTCTCTTTTGAGCGGCTAAAGATGCTGAACCAGTAGCCATGTCGATTGGAATCGCAGGGTCCATGCGATTATATGAGTTGCCGCCAGGTTTGAAGTGGAGGGTCGACTAGTGGATGTCAGACGCGAGTTTGGAGGAAGCCAGCGAAAACGCTAAGCCAAAGGGAGCGCCAAGACACGTGCGAGGCACTAGTCCTAATACGCTTTCCACAACTGCCTGCCCCCTCCGATCACTTCTCCCAGCCTGCAACGATATGGGTTTTATACTGATTTGAGTGAAAATACATCCGCCGAGCTTGGTAAATTGATTTGAGCACTTTTGCCTTGATATACAACGCAACTTGGATGGTGTTCGCCCGCGGCGTTGGAGTCGGTAGGGCAGGACAAACAAAGGGTGGGAGGTTTGAAGTCCGATTGAGAATGCTTTGAAACAATGTCGTAGTAGACGGTCGTCAGAAATCTCCGCAATATCTTGTCAGATGCAAGGGATGCTTGTACATTGCGCGTGTAATTATAATGTTCACTAGGAGATGAAGAAGCTCCAAGCGAGGAAGATTCGCGGTCAAGGAAGATTGAATGGTGTCACGTGTATATAGTTACTATTACCTCAGTATCCTCAGACTATAGATCACGTGTGCCAAGCTGCGCTAGACCATTCTGGTCGGGACACTCAATCTATAGTCTGAGGACAAGTTACAACCCCACCATACAAGTTTCCGAACTTTTTACAGGAACGTTCTACTCCACCACAACCCCGAATTCGGCTCCGATAGACGGTACAATTATCAAATCGAGGTCGTAGAACAACATGCCGTCATCAGAATCCCGAAATTCGACCCCTACGTCGAGAGGTCGCGTTCGAGGCAGCCCCGCTCTCCTTATGATGATTTCACAGTCTTGATTACGCAGCCATCTCAATCTTTGTCCAGTCATCTTTAAGCTTACCAGGTTACTCAGAAATCTGCCCAGCGTGGACAGAAGTTCAAACTTGACTGGAGCTAGGAGGTAAACTCTTCTCGAAGACTAAGCACAGAATCATAAGAGAGCGAGGACCATTTCACACTGCCCATTAACTAGTTTTGTTCAATTCTAATACCTAACCAGATGAGACCACGTTTCAGTGTGTTGTCTGACACGTTGCTCGTTCGTCCACTAAAGCTGCTCTCATTCAATGCGTCTCAACTTTCAACCTTGCTGGAAACGGTAACTCTCCCACCCAGCTCGTCAACTACCCGTTTGCTGTGTTCCTTTGAGCGCTGGGATGTGTCTGGCTGCTATTAGCGTGGGTACTCTGGGAATCAATGTTTGACATAGCATCGCGACATACGAGGATTGGAGAGATTGGCCTGGTGTCTTTGAAGCATTATAGCTACGTCCTCTGCACCGCCAACAAGGTCGCCCGGATCTTGAGGTATTATGGACTTGACGGCGATGGAATCTTCTTGGGAATTCACCATTGCTATTAATTGGCTGCTTTTGGACTCAAGTTGAGGAAATGGTAGTCCAAGAGTGGAGGAGTTTATCCCTTAGTAGTGTAACTCGTCCACCAGAACTTCTTCATATCTTTATTACATCGTTTACAGCGTCTAATGACGTCCCCTTCTTTATTAAGTCTCTCACCGCCTTACTTTCCCATTTCCAGTCTCGCGTTTGCCGATTTTGAAAGCCCATTCAAGTCTCTCAGCTAATTATGCGCTTGTCTGCAACGATGTTACCGCCACATGCGTCACTCCCACGTTGGCCCAGACCCTTCCTTCAACTGCCATCTCCGCTCTTTGGAGTGCGCATGCTCTTCAGCTAATGAGAGACGCTGAAGCGTTTCCTTTGATCGATCTCCCATATCCCATGTCATTGCGCAAACCACGCGCTCATTGTGGCGGATCTTGGCCGGCGCGTGCCAACTTCTAAGATACCGGTCTCGTTGTAATCGAAGATTTGCATCGAGTTTGACTTTCCCGGACTTGCGGATACATTCCTATGGACACTGCCCACTACTCTGACAATACGTCGCGACTTCATGGTTAAATATTCTAGCAAACTGGGATTACCACGAGGGAAATGTTGGAGAGCACAAACAAAATCAAGAGAGTATGCTATGAATTTGTCCGGGATTACTTTTATGGGCCATAAATTCTTATTACCGCAATCTCGTGTAGTCATTGTTCGATCTGATCCGCCCTTCTCACTTCTAGTACCCCGAGACGCCTTTGGCAACGTATGGCTCCTCAAGATACTTGGTCTCCTCCTCGGTCAGCTTAATCTTGAGTGTCTCAATCGCCTCATCAATGCGCTCTTTTTTGTTCAGTCCAATGATGGGGCACATGCCCTTGGACAAACTCCATGATGTTGCGACCTGCGCCATACTGATTCCCTTCTTCTTTGCAATCTCCTCGACCCGATCCGTGACAGTTTTGTCGCTTTCAATCTCTCTCTTTCTGATCTGATTCTGCAAAAAGGCATCTGTGTTCTCCCTGAGAGTAGAGCGACTCCCATACGGCCTGGCCAGCGCACCTCTGGCAATGGGACTCCAGGGAATCAAACCGACGCCTGTGTCCTTGCAGTATGGAATCATCTCGCGCTCCTCCTCGCGGTAAACGAGGTTGTGGTAGTTCTGCATAGAGATGAACTTGTGCCAACCATTTCGCTCGGCAATGTTCTGCAGGGTCTGGAACTCCCACGCCGCCATCGACGACGCGCCGATGTACCGCACCAAGCCCCTTTCCACCACGTTATTGAGCGCGTGCATGATCTCGGTTCGCGGTGTTGCCCGGTCTAGTCGGTGGATCTGCAGCACGTCGATGTAGGTACCCAGCCGTGCAACCGATGCTTCCACCGCATCCAAGATGTGCTTGCGCGACAGGCCCACGCGGTTCACCCATGCGCCGTCGTTGGTCGATGCTCCAGAGATGGGCGGTTGCGTGCCATCGTCGGCGACACCGAAATAGCACTTTGAGAGGATGACAAGGTGCGATCGAGGGATCTTGTACTGCTTGATCGCTTTCCCTACGATCTCCTCGCTTCGTCCATGTGAGTATGCGTCCGCCTATGGTGCCTAATTAGTCAACATGCTACTGTTTCTATTTCTCGCGGCGAAGAGCTTCCTGAGAGCCAACTGGTTGACATACGGTGTCCCAAGTGTTGATTCCCTTGTCGTAAGCGTATTTCAGCAAAGGCAGAGATTCCTCCTCATTCAGAACCCATTCCTGCCATTCTGAAGTGCCGTATGACATGCAACCCACAACAATTTTGGAGATTTTAAGTCCGGACTGGCCGAGACTGTAGTTCAACGGCGTCTGTTAGCATGTACTCTTGTCCTATCGGAAATTGAGGTTGGCAGTCATACTTTGTGTACTCCATGGCTCCAACAATGGGACTGTGTGCGTATGCGCTCAAGAATGGACTGGAAGTAGAGTAGATGAGAGTGGGATAGACGCCTTTAAGACCAGTGATTCAAGCTCCACTTTGGATCTACAGGGCTTCGATGCGGAGTTAATTACTCTATGACGGCGTCAGCGTGAGGTGAAACAACCACACTGACCCAAACCACCCCGGCGATAGCGTAGTTACTCGGGCATAAATCCAGGTAGCACAGCACGTTATTTGTGAATGCGTCAAATGCCTGATAACGATCGCTTGTACTTGGACAGGATACCTCAGCTACGTGAAGTTGGATTGGAAATTTAATGGGCTGACCGACATCGGCCACAAAGCCAGCCCGATAGGTCATTGTACTTTAGGATCTGTCTGGTCTGCTGACGGAGACAAGCTATTGCAGGTTTATGAGCGGAATCTCACGAATACGGCGAAATCGATCACAGACAAACTAGAGATAAGACATCGGATTTGAGATCGAATCTCAGGCTGTTAGCCCATGCTTTGCATTTGCTATGTATGAAGTCTCGGTCTTTGCGACCGGTTGTAGAATCCACCTAAGGCCATACCAGGCCGAGAGCCATCAAGAACGCCATGCAAAGGGAGGGGAAATCGAAGTTGCATCAAATCGCCTACTGACCACCACGGAGACGGAGCACCAAGTGCAGGGTCGACTCCTTCTGAATGTTATAATCAGAGAGCGTGCGGCCATCCTCAAGCTGTTTGCCAGCGAAAATGAGACGTTGCTGATCCGGTGGGATACCCTCCTTATCCTGGATCTTCGTCTTTACATTGTCGATTGTGTCAGACGATTCAACCTCGAGAGTAATAGTTTTGCCGGTAAGAGTTTTGACGAAGATTTGCATACCACCACGCAACCGCAGGACGAGATGGAGGGTAGACTCCTTCTGAATGTTATAATCGGACAGAGTACGTCCGTCCTCAAGCTGCTTGCCAGCGAAGATCAGGCGCTGCTGGTCCGGTGGAATGCCCTCCTTGTCCTGGATCTTTGTCTTAACATTGTCGATGGTATCCGAAGACTCCACCTCAAGGGTGATAGTCTTGCCGGTAAGGGTCTTGACGAAGATCTGCATACCACCACGGAGACGGAGCACAAGGTGGAGAGTGGATTCTTTCTGGATGTTATAATCCGAAAGGGTTCGGCCGTCTTCGAGCTGCTTGCCAGCGAAGATCAGACGCTGCTGGTCCGGTGGAATACCCTCCTTGTCCTGAATCTTGGTTTTAACATTATCGATGGTATCCGATGACTCCACCTCAAGGGTGATAGTCTTGCCGGTGAGGGTCTTGACGAAGATTTGCATATTGACTGTTGAGGAGTTTGAAGTTTGTGAGTGGATTTGGAGATGATTGGGTTTGCAGACGCGTAGAAGTTGACGAAGTCGAAGAAGATGACTTTGAGGATTGGGTGTTGTGTGAGATGTAGGAAGATGGAGGGCTTAGAGGAGGAGAGCGATTTAAGTAGGCGGCAGGGAACGGCGATGAGTAATGAGGCGGCCGGCTACGTTGCCCCGCCACTCGCGTGTCTTCTGGCACTTTCCGTAGGCGGAAACTTCGCAGGCCGCAGCCAATAAGTACGGTGATCGGTGGGCTTTGTTCAAGTCACCCAGTAGAAAGGGTTTGATGCCAGGTATTGGAATTTGAAGCCGCTTCTTGTGAATACTCAGTGTTTCACTTCGTCTCCGCTACTTCTCCCAGTCATCGCCATTCACGTTCTAGGCCGCGCTATGGCGCGCTCATCCGATGGGTGTCTCGCCGCTGTCGGCGGCGTCACGTGGAGGCAAAACTGCTTCCGTGCCATGCCGAAAGGGGTAATCTGACAATATCTTTTCTCATCATTTTATCAGCATGCTATCTAGGCGCTGCTAATTACTTCTGACTGTTGAACTTCTCTGGACACCGCGCCTGCTGGTTTTGAGCCTGCTCGCTCCGAGACAATGACGGTGGTGGCTTAGGCGGTAAAATGGCTCGCCATACGATAAGGCCAAAGCGTTGAACATCTCGCAAGGCTGGGAAGAGTTCCTATCAGCCTCCCCCTTTTCTTCCGAACTCTTGCCACGCCGAATGTAGCATCAATAGCGAAGAATCGACGCTGCCAGTTACGAAGCGCTCACCCAATGCCTCCGTGAAACGAAGACCTCTCGTCACCGCAAAAATCACTCCTACCCTCGTCCTCCGGTCCACACGTCCTCACATCGATGACCATCCTCTCTGCCGTGCAACTGGCGCAGCACGTCCGCGCAAAGAAGCCGCCCGTCACCGCGCCGACGGCCCTATTCACAATATCGCTCGCATAACTGTTGGTGCCGGTGTCGGTGACGGTGAGATCCCAGTCGTCGTAGATGCTGCCGCTGTTGAAGGCGCGGGCGACGAGGCCAACGGAGCCGTTGAACTGGCGCCAGTAGGCGGCGATGCCGGGGCGGGACGGCGCACCGCAGTCGAGTACGAACCCGCAGATGCCCTGACGCGCCATCAGCTGGATCTGCGCGGCGCTGCAGTGGCCCACTGGCGTCGAGAAGCACGTTGCTGCGTCGTAGACGCCCGTCGCGCCACTCTGGTGCTGCAGTTGGAAGAGCCCGTGTGATTTGCCGTCGTCGCCGTTGTAGGGGCGCACGCTGCCCAGTGACTCTTGCATCGCAATGGAGAAGGCGATTTCGCTGTTGTGCCTTAGCATAACATTGCAAGTACGTTCAGGGATGCGTCGTGACTTACGGCGGCATGCCGGCTTCTCTAGAGATATCCCAGATTGCATCTATCATGTGTTGCGTTTCGCGCTGGTCATTACCAACTTCGTAATGGTCTGGTGCGTGAAGTGTGACTTGGGCATTCAAGCAAACCAGACATTCGTAACTCAAATAACTAGCGTCATCTGTCCAAGGTGGAACTTCGTAGGTGTACTGATAGCACTGGATTGCTGAAATATCTCTGGGACATACACTTGCACATTTTCTCGTATCGACGATGATTCTACTTCCCCCATCTTTTGGGATGAGAAAACTTATATCGCCGGTCGGAGTTTCTGAAGGATCATGAACGTGCTTGGGACTGATCGTCGCGGGTACAACAGTCGTGATCGTATTCGAGGCAAAAGAGCTCAGTCGACTTAGGTTGAAAGCACCTCTGAACGTTACTGATCGATTTAGTGTGGTACTAACAGAACTATTGGATACAGTATGTAGCGATACTGGCTTTTCAGTTACATTAGTCGTCGAGATGGTGTCAACATGTCGGCTCGCAGTGACAGAGCAAGCTCCAACGAAGATGACCTGAGTCTCTACATCAGCGCAGTGTCTTGAGTTCGGCAACTAGGGGCATACGAGATAAGCCAAATACATGGTTTGAAAGCAGCTTCATTCGTAGCACCAAGTAGGGCAGGAATTGAAGAAGTGAAACTTTAAACATCTGCGGTGTTTTCGCTTTGAATGTCAAGGCAACTTCTCTGGTTGAGATGTACCGAAACGTGAGCCGAGATTTCCTTTGGGCTCAGTGTATCCATGGTCAGCTCATTTTGAAAACACTACGGCAATGGGTACAGAAGGTCTCCTTGAGCCATTAGAGGAAGTAGTAGAAGTTGATAGGTGAATGTGATAAATTGCATCGGGTCTGTCTACGCCCTCCATCCCTGAACAAAGCCATGCAGACGGTCAATCACAACTGGCATGACAGCATTCATGCTGTCGCCAATAAGCGCTTCAAAATGCCTGATTGCCTCTTCCTCTGTTAGTTCCAGATGGAACCTCTCCTGAATCTTTAGAACTGCCTTGTCAGGTTCTATCCTGATATCTGGAATATTCGCTTCGCTCATGAGCGCAAACAGATTCAGAATGAGGTTTGCGGATTTTCGCAGAGAAGCATACGCCGTAAAGCAGTACTGTTTGAATTGTGCATAGTAGCTGTGAGAGGTACCACCCATGCCGTCGACCATCTCTCGAGCAAGCTTCATGAGCGGCGCGAACGGCTTAGGATCGCGGCCGAGGATAAAGCCGAAATCCGCGTGGAAGAAGTGGCCTGAAGGTGCAAGAAGGAGATTGTCGAGATGTCGATCACCGACGCCGAGTAGATACGTAATTACGCAGTACCCGGCGCATGACTTAATGTATGTCTCCATCACCTCTTTGCGTACACCTAGAGGTGCTGTTTCATCTGGATTGTGTTGGCGTAGGTAGGCAAGAATGGACTTGTACTTGTGCATGACGTCTGAGAGTGCGGTTGAAGGTACGAATTGAACTGCTCCGGCATATGGAGAGGTTGCAAGGATGCGGTAAGGTGAGAGCTTCAGGTCAAGGTTCTCAGTGCGAAGAAGCCTGTCCATGAGTCTAACTGTCTGAATGACGAGTTGATCTTGTCGGAGATCATCACCCGTTTTGAAAATGATTGGATATTCCTGCCCGGTACTGGTCTTAAAAACAAGCTTTAGTGGGAGAAGAGTGGACTTGAAGATGTTCGACTTCTCCGGAAAGAAACCAACAGCGTGAACAGTGGGATCTAATGGAAGGGGAAGTGGTGGATCGAGGTGCGTGAGCTCATTTTTTGGATCGGCGAGGAACTTCTTGAGTCGTTCGACTTTGCGATTGCGATCTTCTCGTGAGCTTCGAACATCTCTTGCTACCTTCGACAGAAGTGTGATCAGTTCTCCTTGCCATAGCAGTGTTTTGCGGTTCAGAGGTCCATCCGGTCTCTTCATAAGTTCAGTCATGAATTCGTATTCAACTCTTGCAAACAGCTGCCGTGAATTCGAGTCTTGTTGAGGTGTATTGTCATCACATTCGACCATGAGATACCAGTGCAAGTAGTTGCCAAGGACAAAATTATCTGCAGCTCGAGTGATCAAAAATTTGGCCAATGAAGAGTCTTGCTCTTCCTCCTCTTCACTCTCGTTTGACCTTGGCCGCTCGAATTTCAAGGCTTGAACTAATTGAAGGAGATAGAGTTGCAGTTCGTCGTCGTCTGATTTACGAAGCCGGTCTACTGCATAAGCTCGCACATCAGAATTATCAAACTGAGGTCCCAGTAGCTCGAGTGCATCATCAACGTCTATTTCTGTCCATTTGGAAAGCATCTGAACGGCCTGACGTGCTTCAGTTTGGTCGTTCCAAGCCACTGACTTGACGAACTTTGTCAAAGCACGCTTATCTCGGGTAAGGTGGTGGCGGAACTTCCAAACCAAATCCTTTTCATCAGGATTCAGATCATGAGTTGGACCATAAGACATAATGACGTTAAGTTCATCTCTGTTCTTTGCGTTCGGTTTCAGATCACGATCCAAGATTCCGGTGCGATGGCTTCTAACGAGCCTGCGGTGTTTGCTCTCTGCTGGGTTGTCTCTGATGCCAACCTCAGGATCATAAATCCTGATTAGAGTTCCAACACTGGGGTCATCGAAGGGATCCTCGCCTATACCGGGTCCAAGGAGTACTTCCGGAGGTGGTTTCAATCGTATATCCGAGGATGAAGCTGTAGGCAGAGCTGAGATGGGTGGCGCAGGATATTCCTGATCCGTGAAGACGATCGGGTGATCGAAGCGCGGGAATTCAATGTAGAGATAGAAAACGCCGTCATTCTCATCTTCATCAGCTGTGCCGTTCTCTTGATCATCTTCTTCAACGCCATTCTCTTCGCCTTCGACTCCAGAGTCCGGCCGGAAGGTGGTTAGTCTTCCCTTGAGAGCCTGATGCTGCAGCTGCTCAATCTTACGGAACACCATCTGGTCAAGCCACTGATTCGCTGGAATCTCTCCCATTTCGTGTTTCTTGATGAGTTCTTCGAGACGTTCTAGTTCAAGCACTTGGGCGTCGACGTGGGTCTTGATCCTACCGTTCCGACTTCGTTTAGCAGGCAAGACATGTGGCGTTGTTGTCGAAGACATGCCATCAGCATGTTTATTACGATAAATTCTACATCGTTGTCGACCCTTGTGTAGAGTGTTGTCTTTGTCGAACAAGGGAATGGTAGTACCTCCAAAGGGAACTGCATGGAAATTGGCGTCATCACCACCAGCTGGAGACAGGTCCCAAACAGTAACGGCAAGCTGGGTGTTCAAAGGTACGTCAGAGTATCTAATGGGTAACTGTAGCCATTCATTCCAGGTTCGAGTGGCTTTGAAATGCTTATAAGCGGTTTGCACTGGGACAGTGAGCGGCTTGCTGTCCGCCCATGGCCGTACAGTGACATAGAGATCCGAATGAGGACTAGAGAAGATGAGTGAGAGCAGTGCGAGACGAAGAAAAGGAGTATACCTAAGGTTTGAGCCCTTGTGTCGTAGATCGGGACGTTTCAATAATGTCGAGAAGGGAATGGGCTTCTGGTAGCCATCCAGAGTATTGCTATAATGGCAGTCAGAAATGTACTGATCCAAGACTTGCGACAGCACGAACATCTTGACACTGACTTGCAAGTTCAGGTCAGATGAACTTGCAAAGGTAAATGGCTCCATCGAGACTTGATGCGCATATCCGAGATATTGCGATGTCTTTTCGCTGTGCCATCGGCTGCCTTCCGCTGCTTCACATTCAAAAGAAGCACCGCCACACCGCGATGGTCCGAGCGCCGGGATTTTAGGGGACCAAATCGTCAACCAACCTCAGACGCGTGAACAGCCTTCACTATTTGTATTCACTTTCACTCTCACTACCAAACTCCTCTTCGTCTTTCGCTAGAGATCCCGTTCGCACATCTTGAGTGTGCCTAGTGTCGTTTTAATCATTGATGACTACAACGCAACGTTAACAGCCGCCGTGACGTTTCAGGAGCGAAGTTACTGTGCTGTGCCGCAATAGTAAACCTCTACTCTCTTCACCATGGCGAGACTCAACAGCAATCCCGCTGCATCGACGAGTCGTGGGACTTCACGGGCTGATTCTCTCTATCGAGATCCAACGCCTACAGCCGCCCATCCATCGCGAACCACCGCTACCTTGTCGCCTTCTCCGTCAGCCTCGTTCTCGTCAGATAAGGAGAACCGGGAAAATGGGCAACACACAGTATCCTACAAAGGGAAGGGCAAGATGCCCATGGGCCCTCCGAAGGGACCAGTTTCGAACGACGCAGAGCGTGCGAGCAAGAGGCGGAGGCTGAGCGATCGTGACACATCGACAATGAGTCCGGCAGCAGAGAGGACGCAAAGCAAAACCGACGAGGACTACTACGACCCAGATCAAGATCAAGATGAGCGACGCGAGATCCGCATCGGTCTTCGAAACAATGCCAGAGATATCCATGAGCGTCAAGAAGAACTGATCAACGGCGACGGTGAAGAATTCAAGGAGGCGATCAAGATTCAGACGAAGCTGTTCGAGCAGGTGCGCCAGACGTCGGATGCCATGATCGATTCGCGGACGCTCGTCAACATGAGCGAGACCGCGCTCAAGAGAACCACCAGAATCGCGCATGGCGATGGTTCCGTGGGCGTTGATATCGACGAGTTCGTGTCGAAATGCATCACTTTCATGCAATACGGAGGCCCTCTAGACAACGACGACGAAGAGCCCGCGTCCACGCAAGCACGCCGGAGCCACGCAGCCCGCATCGGCAACGACGACGACGAAGAAGAGGAGAACGACGGCGACGCGCTGGCCTGGGACGTGCTGGGCGCGCGGGCGTGCCTCGCAGTCAACAAGCGGCCGGCAGTGCCGGGCTTCCTGCTGGGGCCGCTGTCGGTGCAGAAGCGGGCGCGCTCGACGCAGCGCCAGCCCCGGCTCCGGCGGGACGCCCTCGCGCCCGTGCAGAAGCCGCAGGAGCTCAAGGCCGAGGACCTGGAGCGCAACGAGGCCTCCAATCTCTCGGTGTTGTGCGCCGGCATCCGCGAGCGGCTGCGCCGCGTCGTCGACGACGGTGCCAGGGGCGTCGAGGATGAGGCTACCGACGACATGGATGAAGCTGAGGCGCGTACTGTCTTCCACAAGCACGGCCTCGCCATGAACTGGGAGGTGTCGTTGTTCCGCTTTGTTGTTAACCCGCATAGCTTCGCGCAGACGGTTGAGAATCTCTTCTACGTTAGCTTCCTTGTCAAGGATGGCTTTGTTGCGGTGGGCAAAGACGATGATGGCCTGCCGACTTTGAGGGTCACTGAGCCTCCTACCCTTAATGAAAGACGCGACAAGGGAAGTGCAAGGCATCAGGCTATATTCAGTTTGGAATTTGCGACGTGGAAGAAGCTGATCCGGGCTTTTGATATCGAGGAGCCAATCATTGCAAATCGTGATGAGGAGCATGGTACCCAAGTTGGCAGTCGGGGATGGTATGGGTGAACATGGAGGCTAGTTATCTTTCTCGTTTCACTATGGAACAGGCGCTGGTGGTCTTGTTTTTTTCGTTGCTTCGTTTCACAGGAGCCGGTACGGTCTTATGCGTCTAGAAGCACTTCAGAGAGGCGTTGGAGTTTATTGCTCCTATTGCAGCACAATATCTCGCGAAAGACTTTACGTTTTTGATCCCATCTGGAGCTAGGGGTCCAAGAGCAGTTCCCCATTTCTCCATAGACCTCTTAAGGCAATCGCGAAGAGTTAGATAGTTGCAGTGACAGATAGCTTAATAGCATTTCATGTCACGCCATCTTAACTAGTCTCTCGTTTCTTTAGTATCGTCTAGTTCACGCAGCACGATATCCATACTCGATGAATGACCGGAGCCAGTGACACGCAGTTCACTCCCACTCTGCTGTCGGAAGTGTGCAGGCAGAATGTACAAAGAGACGGCGCTGCTACTATTCATGCTGAACGTGCGCTCGTGGGAGAATTGGTATGTGATGAAACGGCATCTGTTGGAGAAATGTTTAATCTTGTACAGAGAAGGGCGATAAGGATGGTGGTGGCAGACGAGTACACTTCGTTTTCAGGAAGTGGTAATGAAACATCTCGGGAATCTGAAGTATTGATTTTGGAGAAGGAAACGAGGTGGAAGACAATGTCCTTGGAACGAAAGTTTATACTCTAACAGAAAGGCTGAGGAGACGCCTGTTGGGAGTGCGAAGAAGCGCCATACCACTCGGGATGGCGAGAGTGATAGTTGATCTATGCGCTTTCTGATGAATGCTGCCATGATGTACAGAAGTATCACTCTCCAACGCCGGTCAGAGCAACACATCAGTGCTTGAATATCAACATAACCACAGCTGGCGTCAAACACGTACCTAGCAACTCCAGAATCCATGATAAGTACCTTTAGTCCCAAAATGTCTCTGCAGGTTCGACAATCCGAGGCTCATTGCTCGTGTACGACTGAAATGCAGCCGTTCTATCGCTTCAACTGAAGATATAGCAGGAAAATGCCACAAAAATCGCGATCAAATCAACAGTAACTCGCGCGTCTTCACGTCATGACGTCGACAAAAGAAAATTCTATGCTTCACCGCCCACTTCACCAGTCCTCACTCGAACAGTATGCCAGTTCCGTTTCAACAATGCACGCACTCTTTGCTTTGAAAAACCGCTACGGCACGCTGGTCTTCAACTGTATCCCGTGCCAGGTCTTGATCTGGTCTCCAAGCACCTGGTTGACGAGCCGGTGCTGCTTGATGACGGGCAGGCCCTTGAAGCAATCGGAGGTGATGTCGACGGCAAACATTGTGCCACAGCCGCCGGAGATGTCTTGGACCTGAGTAGATGCGCCACCTCGTCAGCGATCAACGTTTTTGGCGCTGTCACGAAGAATTTGTGACACTGTGCGGCTCGCACAGAGAGGAGTTGCGCGAACGTGCATTGGGTGCTTTGGGACTGCTACCGTACCTGTAGTGCTACCGGGTCTAGCGCATCGCGCAGCTGCCGGTAGATCTGGCGCTCATTCTCATCAAGGTGGTCTGGTGGGTCCGCGAGGGCGGGGGATGAGGAGTAGGAGCGCGATAGGGTCGGTCTGCTGTGACTTGAGGCTATGTAACGAGTAAAAGTGAATGAAACTGGGGGTATATCTCGGTGTAAGGTTTTCGTGGAGACTCGTAGTGGACGCAGCCACCCGCCGGTGAGCGACTTGGAAATCGGTCGAGAGCTCCTCAGCAGCATAGTAGCAAGCAAGTCCGTCATGACGGTGGGTGAAATACCGAATGCCTGCGGTTCAGAGGAGCTTGGATGATCTGGAACGCCTCTGCTTCGTAAGAATTGGATTGTAAAGCTATTTGATGACTTAAAAGATTAGAGCAAAAGCTTGAAAGGGAAAAAAAAAGGTGAAGATCGACGTCATTTTGCTTCGACCAATGAAATCGCTCACACGTGACAGTACATCTCCAACTTCGACTTCATCTCTTTCAAAATTTCCATCGTTCTGTGAAAGAAGATAAAGTAAACGGGAAGCTAACACCTCATAGGTAAGAATTCATGGTTTGCGAACTGATCATGGGCAAAGACATGAAAATACTGGCGTGCAGTCGATGATTTCGTAAGCTGTTAGTCTTATCTCACGTACAGTCTTACGGTAAGTATATCGATGTATCTCCAAAGTACCTCTGTACCCATAGAGCCGATTACCCAACCGATTCCACAGTGCATCCCCACAACTTCCTTCATGGTGATCTCCACCTCTCCATCAATTAAGAACGTAAAAAGTGGACATCGAAGGCCTCGGACTGATCCTCAGCTGAGCAGATCTCCACTGCGGAATCTGGGGAAAACTTGTCCATCTATGGCAGCTGCCCGATTCTAGAATCAACAAAGCCCAGGGCCTGCGTATTGAGTAGAATGCGGGGGGGGGAGGTAACCGAGTCGCTGCTGTATGACCCCTTCGACGCCGTCTGTTCCACCTACCCGCCCTTTCCGTGCACCGCTTATGATCTCTCATGCAACGAACGCATAAGCCAAACATGTGCTCCTACCCTAGAAAGAAAGGTTTATGGTTTGCCGCCGCAATTGCTAGCCGTACGGGGTCGCAAGGGCTGTAGCCGTTCGCGGCGGCGAATTATTGCAGAAAATTTTCCTGTTTCATTTGCTGAGAAGCAGCCTGTTCCTTGGGTAGGGTACGCTGGGACCGACGCCACTGCGTGCCGTAAGCCAGCCACCAAGGGTTAAAAAAAAGTTCTGGATCTGACCATCCTCCGACGAGCGGTTGGGCCTCTAACAACGTCTCCACCGCCGTTCAAGAGCACAATGGATACACTTCTCCGAAATGGAGAGAGCTTGGAGATGCGGAAACTCTCCACACCTGCAATCTCTTTATTATGTGGTGTTGCTATTGACCCACAATTCTCACCTTTGGTTGTGAAGGTTGACAGCAAATGGAGTCTCTAATAAGCCCAACGTAGTGGAGTAGCCTCTCCAGGGTAATGGTGGGTCCGCGCCGCAGCGCTTAGCATGTTGAGAGGGGGAGCATGTGGCGATTGGATAGGTTAGGGTAATGAAAGTCGATGCTGTGAAGTTGTGCAACACAGTGGCAAGTCAAAAGGTTGTCAATCTCCAAACTGTTTCTATTTCATATCGAAATCGTATCACTGATCAACGGTTTCAGTAGCACTCATCTTCCCACCCCGGTAATGCTTTCAAACTTCCTAACCTCCTGTTCCATCGCTTGGTCTTGATCACCAAGACAAGCGTGTTGGCTCAGGGCTCAACGGAAGCTACTTGCTCGGCGCGCACACTATCCTGAGCTGATCCGGAAGTTAATGCGGTCCGCTACGGCTACGGCTACCCGCACCATTGACGATCAGGGTCCCCTAAGCAGTCTCGACGAGAGGTCTAGGTCTCTTTGATACAGGCATATACGTGGACCTTTGACCGAAGAGTTCTGTTTGCCCGGGTCAGTCGGATTCGGATGCCACCGAAGCGTCAGCGTCCCGCAGTGTAGCAGCATGTCAGTAAGACGGTAGCACTCTGTTCCGTCGACTTTTCAAAGCATGGAAGCCATAGAGAAGGCTTTCGCGAGCGAATGACCGTGTATTCAAGGTGGCATGAGACGAAAACAGTGGTTGGGAGAGATCGGCCGGGGCTGCATTGCTGGGTATTTTCTGCGCCGCTTCCGCTAGAGAACGCGCACCTCACAAATCGTCGACAATATTGACAGTCGTACGCGATGATGTCACGACGAAATATGTTATGCAAGAAACAATGCGCATGACAGGACTTCAGGGTTGCTTGTTCGGTCGACTGCGTTGTGTAACGTTGTCGTACGCCAGGCTGACCCTCATTGTGGTGGAGAGATAGTTCGGTGCAGACGACGGTGACAAGGAGTGTTTTGCAACCCCGGAGACGGCGCCACGGCCTACAGTTGCAAATCAAATGTTAGCCCTTATCAGTGTGCAGTGACATTCAACTCAGCGAAAAGACGTTGGAGGGCCATGGTGTGGCTGCCTTGCCTTAGCCGCGCTCATTTGGGCCTGCACCTCGCAGAAGAGCTGCAGTGGTGGAGCATGTGGAGTGCAGCGACCATTGTCAAACGTGAGGATAGTCAGCCCTCCTCACCGACAACGGACGTAGAGTGCCGAGCCGAAGGGAATGAGTGCAGCGGGAAGGCTAGTAGAAGCGTGCCTTTGTTGAAGGGGCCTCTCCGTGCGAGGAAGGAGGAGCGACAATCCGGACCCTTTGGGGCATCGATGCTTGGACATGGGAATGCGCAGGCCTCCAGCGTTAAAAGAATTGAAGTTCGCATTCATGCACAGCGATAAAGATACGACGGCCAGCGCCGTTCGCTAAAGAAGCGGCTTGCGCTCTTGGCCCGTCAAGGATAGCCCTTGCTTAGTGGACGGCCATAGCTCGGCGCGGGGTGCGGCGGGGCTTTGTGTAGTTGAGCCATCCTGCCTTGCGAGCACGCTGCGATTGTGGTGTTGAAATGGGGAAATGTTCCTCAAACATGTCGCGAGAGTCAATTTCTGAGAGAAAAGAGGCCGCTGTAAAGGATATTGCATGGTCAGGCAACGAATCGCAAAGTTCATGAGGCAATTGCTGAACGCTGACGTAGTTGTCGTTGCGAGGGGTTGGGAAATGAATCCTTCACCAGAACTTGTTTCGTCGTTGGCTTCAAGTTCGTAAAGAAAAGCCAACGGCATCGGTCAATGAAATTCTATGACGGCCTCTGACTCAAGTTTTGAAGTAGCAACGCTCACTCGCTACGTTTCTTTACATTCCAATTGCCTTTGATGCTCGAACCGAAGTAAAGTTGTAAGACAATAATGGCGAGAGTTCACTTGGCACAGGTCACGTGATTGTATAAGACTCGTATTGAGTGTTTGAGACGAAACGAGTATATGCGAACTTGAGACACAAGTACGGCTGGTGGAGCAACGGTGAGCGGTGGTCGGCATTCGCTTGAAGATTACTGTATCTCAATCATGAGAGGCTGCCAAACTGACAGTTGCGATCCTTGTGTTCACCCACGCCGCCGGCCAGTAGTCACGATAAGATATGGAGTGACTTCCAGCTGTTGAATTAGCTTCCGAGTGGTCAGAATGTCAGGCTGCTGATGATTCCGAAAATGGCATCGCAAAGTATCGCCCGCGATCGATCTAACATTGAATGGAATGGTGATTCCGGCTGGTCCGAAAGCTGGCTCCTCATTCGGCGAGAAGATTTTTATTCAGCCCGTTCGCGGAGCAGGCGGTGTGCAAGTTGCCTTCGCAGCTGACGACATGATTGCTTGCATTCACATTGGATACTGCTGAGATGCGCGGAATGTCAGCGTAGACTTTCCTACATTGTCATCGCGCCAGCCACTCAGCTCACGCAGAAAAGGTAAGCTAAGGAATGCAGTGGACCACCTGTTTCCGGCGGCCCCCCTCGCGAGCATAAAAGAACGGTATCGAGAGGCTCTGTGCCGGCGCGTGCGAGAAAGGCGCCCCTTTCTTGGACTCGAGCGTGGGAATCCCAAAGCCACAGGCCATAATCAAAGGCGGCTGACTGGCTTGTTGGAAATCACACCTTCTGCAAGATATATCGCGATCAGCCGTCACGGGATCGATTGAGGATGCCTTGATTGTCCTTGCATGCAACGACTTTCTTTGCGAAAAGCCACTTGGGTCTGTGCAAACGGGACGCCAACTGGGGAAGAACGTTCTTTAAATTGCAATTTTCTTGGAAAGTTGGTGCATGTTGGAGGACGAAACCGGCTTCGGGCGCAGCTGATCGAGAAAAACACTGGGAAACGCAGAATTCGATATGCGAGATCTGGGAGTTTTATTCGCCGGGACCAGCAACAAGCGAGCTAATTACACTTGTCGCCGGCTGTGGAGAGCCCGTTGCCGCGAGCGTTCACGAGAGCAAGCCAAAACTTTGATTAGCAGAGCATCGATGACGTGTGCAATCCTCTCCGCTCGTGTCTGGTCCTTAGGCATTCCGGGTCAGTTTGGTGCAGAGCCTTCGTGCTGTAATTGTGCATCCTCCTATTGCCAGAAGAAGCTGGTGGTTTTTTGAAGCCAATTGTGTTTGACGGTGGACGAGGATAGGGCTTTGTCTAGTAGGGCGCAGAAGTCATCATGCAATGATGCTCCGCTCCTGTTCCTCGTACCCAAGCCCACGTCTGCTTCGGAAGCCAACCTTACTCACCAAAAAGCTAAAGTTTCAGGTGCGGAGCGGAGGCGGGAGAAGATAGAGCCTCTTTGTGAAGGTTTGGAACGGAACTGGAATCATCCGCAGACTGTAAGTTACCGCCGCTGTGGTAGTGTACCACCAAGGCAGTTGGGTCGAGCCTTCGAGGTGGTTTTGGTAGGGAACATTGCAATCAACCGTCCAAACGTTGGATCCTCCCACGGTCCAGCCGAAGTTGTATAATGAAGCGAAGAGAAGCAGCTGGGGCTCGGAGACACCGCGCAGCCTTGGATCGACCGTGGCGGACGCTTCAGCATGAATTGTGAATTTGAGGAGGAAGGATGCCACCGCGGAAATGCCATGGCATGCTCATAATCAAGCATGGGCAGCCTCCGCGCGAGCCGTGCGGCACCGCACTAACGGTGAAAGAGGCAAAAGGCATGCAAAACGGCGACGAATGGAACACGCGTTGAGTGTGGCGCCATGCACGACGACACGCTAATTGGCCAATTGCTCGCATCCGACGCTAAGGTTTCTCAGCAAAGGGCTGTGAGGGCGTGTGGGATGGACTGATGGTGAACGAGGAGCTTTGCGGTCGAGGGCGCTTGGTCGCATCAGACCGTCTCTCGTCCGTCTTCTCAGCACGCGGCACAGATACTCAAGCGCTGCACCATCCCATGGGTCGACACAGCAATGGCAAGGTTGGCGTTCCTCGCTGCGCTTCTGCTTTTGGGTTAAGCGGTGGTCAGGCACACTCATCCTCCCGCACGCCAAATGGACTTGAGCAAACGTGATGATCGAGAGAATCATTATTGAGGGTCAGGTAGCCGTAGCAGACGTGTCGGTCGGGTAGGAATCGCAGTGAAAATATCATCGTGGCTCAACGACAACAGTTCTCAGCCCGGAGTCTGTGCGGAGATTAAGATGTCTACGACCTGGGGACGAGGCCAGTTTACGCTTCGACCAGGCCCATGCCAGAAAAGATCCGAGACGTGGGTGGCTTCAGCTCGCTGTGCAATAGGCGCTCACGAAAAAAAACGGTTCGGTGGCACAGATCCAGATCAAAGCCCGAGCAACAGAAGCTGTTATCATGATGTCAGAACGTGGTTTGGCTTTACTTTACCTGCAACGATAAGAATTGGTTCGGCGACGGCGGCGCGGTGGTGCCATGGACTGAGGGAAGGAGTTTTACTGAGCAAAATAGGCTGTCTTCGAGCGAATGGGCGCGAAAAGGGTACGGCAGGCCCGCAGCGCAGGGGGGCATCATCGTAGTGGGCTGTTTCTGTTTGCGGCCCCCCGATGGCAGCCAGATACAGTCATGGCTCGTCGCATCACCAGACAAAGGCGGATGAAGGTGACGGATGAAGCGGAATGGAATCGGATTCGCGAATGGGCAGATCAGGTTGTTGTTTTGCGAGTGCTTCCGGCGGGGCGAGCACAATACCATGGGCCCGCCAACTGCCAAAATGCCAAACCACCGCCGCGACATCTACAAAGCAGGTTACGAAGCGGTATCGTTACGTACCGCAGAAGTGCTATCTCGACCGCGCATTAAATCCTGCCGCCACCACCGACTTGCCGCCAGCAACCGCTGATTATTCTTGGCCAGCCAGCGTTCCCTGTCTTGTTGGGGTCTGTGGCCGATTAGCCTGTGCCGCTTGCGTCGGTGCAGAAAGCGGCCCAGTCCCGTCTCCAGTCTTTTTATCGAAGGCACGCAAACTCACGCCAACATGGAGATGCTCGTTTCCCTCCACTGAATCAATCATTCAGCAGGGCCAGCCTGCCAGAACCTGCCAGAGCCTTATGCCTTGACCCATTGGCCATTGACTGGACTTGCTTGCGCTCCGAACCTTCATCAGTCCCGCACCACCTCGCTCTGCCTCTCAACAAACTTTCCCTCCAAACCTTTCGCCCCTCCCTCCAATCCTTCACCAACAGAGATTTGCGCCCTAATCCTGGGAAAGCATTTCTAGCGGGTTCGCCCCAGATATCACCAATCTTCTCTTCTTTTAATTCTTCATCTTCGCAATCAATCCTCCGGGAGGCCGGCCTTTTAATTTTCCTCAAGGCTGCTGCGCCCCCGATCCCTCGCTATCACCGCCTCCCAAAACAAAAGGCAACCGCGACTGCCCGTCTTCACCGGAAGCCGTCGGCCCACCGCGCCTTTGCTACTCTATCACGGCGGTTGAAATACTGCTGGAATTCGTCTTGCTCGACGACTTCTTTTCCTTTCTCCACTCGAATTTTCGACGTCACAGATAGCGGCTTTGATTAGCTGGCTGTTGTTCAGGCTTCCTAATCTACTCGTCTCATCCGATATCACACCACCACGACCACCGATCACAGAAGGCTCCTCTCGGGCTTCTATGTTTTGTGGGTATCTTTTTCTTCTCTGCCGCTGTGTTCCGCCCAGTAATTTCGCCCACTGCTTCTACCAACTTCTGTTGACTGAACCGCTGACTTATTTACTCTTTTTTCTGCAGGTAATTTCTCACAAACCTCGCTCATGCTTTTGGCACTCTAGGCCTTTTGATCTTCTCTCCCACCTCCACCTTCAGAGAAGGAATGCCTTACACGCCACCCTCTCAACGATCTCCTGCGAATTCGAATCCAAATAGTCCTATCCTGAGCCGCAATCATTCATACGAAACCGACACTGCACCCTCAGAGCAAAACCCGCGGCCAGGCCTTCCTCGCTCCCGCTCTGCCACATACCTCCAGAAACACCGACGGACTCCATCCTTGGCAGATCAACAGCCTGCCTACGATGGACCGCGGTCAGTGAGCCAGCAGCACCACCACCACCATCATCATCATACCCATCGCCACCATGGGCACAGCGGGGAGGAGAAGAGCCACACCGCGAATGATCATTCGCACAGAGCCCAGCTTTCGATAACCACCGAAGGCTCCACAGCTTCTCCTTCCGACTCTACCGGTTCGGAAGAAGAAGAAGAACCGGGCCGTGGCCGTCAACTGCAGGATCTCGCGGACACGTTGAGAGAGTCGATGATTGTACCAAAGCGACCTCACTCACCTAATCGGACTGAAGATGACGCACAACCTGCAGCTCCGATAGCCACCCCTACCGTTCATGTGTCGACGACCCCAGCCTTGACGCCGGAGGCAAGGAAGATTTCTCACTCACGCTCATCGTCAGAGATTCATCTTTCCACTCACCTCGCCCAGGCCAGTGGTTCATCGTCACCTCGCTCATCGGAAGGTAGTGATGACGATGATGATGACTTGCATATCAAGCCTCCACTTCTCCGCAAGAAGTCTGGGGAGCTCGTCAAGCCCGCTCTTCGTCCCTCCTCTAATCGTCGTCCTTCGAGCATGCCTGGCACACCGACCTACGCGAAGAACGTTCACTTCAACGAAGATATCGAACAGGTTCGACACTTCCTTCAAGTTGATCGACCTATCGCCGTCAGTGCCGGTTCTTCACCTGTTGAGACGTACGATAGTGAGTCCGAATATCCGTTCGGGAATGAAGACGGCCATAAGTCGAAGCTCGTTGAGTGGGAGATTCGTTTGGCAAACTTCCCTCGCGATACCACAGACAGACTGGCACTACCGGTTCGAGTGGAGAAGATTTGGCTGTCATCAGACTTCAAGACTCTGCTAGGTACCATCGCCGTTGTTAACATTGCATACCACAAGTTAGTCGTCGCTCGGTTTACTTTCGACTACTGGAAAACAACATCGGAGGTGGTCGCCGAATACAACAACGATATGCGGAAGAAGCTTGCCAACGATGGCTATGATCGATTCAGTTTCAATATCAAGTTATCCGATCAGGCACATCTTGAGTCGAAGACGCTGTTGTTGTGTGCACGGTACAACGTGAATGGACAAGAGTTTTGGGACAATAACGATTCCACGAACTACCAGGTCGACTTTATTAAGAAGATTGCGCCTCGAAAACCAAAGGTGGTGGTCCAAGGGGTCAGCAGTGCTGGCTCCCTTGGCAACATCCCACGTAGCCGGCAATCTCCGACCACGTTGGTTCGACCACGTTCGTTCCCCGCCGGAGCGGACGATGACTTCACCCAGAGCTTCGAATTTGCTTCTGGTGACTCTATCCTTCGTGAACGACCGAATCCGAATTTCCGGATGCGAAGTGGCCGTAGAGGAACCGTTCTCCCGGATCAGGCCCGCCAAAAGCACGGAGGTCAACACTTTGCGAATAGATACGATTTTGGTGCTTCGCTCACCGCAGCGTTGACCAACGCTCAACAAGCCATGGGAGATCGCAGTGGGATCACAATGAAGGAGTCGAAGCCGGTCAACGCTTCAAAACTCCCTCCTGCCGCTCCACCTGTTCAACCAGTGGAAGGGCCGAGACCAGACATGATCTCGTCTGAGCGGCCAGATTTGCACTCTGCCGAGTACAATGACTTGATTCAAAAATTTTGCTACGTAGGTCGCACATCACCTGGATTGGCCTGATCCTGGATGCTGATAGTCAACACAGTTCGGCACTGGCGGCAAGAATTCCCCTGGCGTGACTTCTCCTCAAAACGAGAAGACCTCGACTGGTTCTCCGCTCCCTCCGACCGACGACTCGGTTCCGGTTTTGGACTCAGGCACGGACAGCAACGGTAATAGCACCAACACGTCTGCCTCGAGCAGTCCGCCATCGCCTCGTCCACAAACTCATCAGATCGATGGAGCCAGCGACTTCTCTTCGCATACTAAGTCGACGACTCCACCATTCCACCCGATTTCGCCAAGGTTACTCGCTCTTCGATCACCGTCGCCCGCGTTTAGTTCTTATCAGGACTATCCGCACCAAGGCGTGACGGCTCAACCAACACAATGTTAGCAATCAAAGTCGAACGAATCATGATGCCGACGCCTTCGATCTGCGAACACGAACGACGCGGAACCTTTGCCGAAGCTACACGATTCATGCTTTACGAAGTCTCATGATTACGATGGTCGTGAGTGTGGAGGGCTTCATTGCTTGATCCACGTCAGATGCCACACCGCTTTCTCTTCATCAGGAGATGAAAAAAGAGGTTGAATCTGAAAATCGCGAATGTCTGTTTTCTGCGAGTCCCAAAAAGCTACGAAAGATCAGCAGATTCGAAGCAGAGTCTACTTTGAAAAATTTTTCTCAAAATCAACCACTTTTGTCTTCTGGCGTGCTCTTTTGAAGCCGCAAATCGGATCCCGCCCCAGATTTGTTTCTGGGCGAAAGGTCCTTGAACCGATTCCGAGCTTCCGAGCTTGATGCTCCCCCCGAAGAAACCAATTTGGCCCCATTTTCACTTTTTCTTCACGCGGGCGCTGTACTTACTAGATCGGTTGGCATTGGGGGGTGTTTTAATCTGTCTTTTCCTTGGCACCTCTGCCCTTTCGACTCGCCTCTCATATGAATTTTGAAGAAGGCACGCCAAGTCGCAAAAGTTGGGGTTTTGTCACTCAGGTCTTCTCGTGGCTTTTTGTCTTTCGAAGTTGTTACTTGTTTCCGGCGAAGTTTAGTACATACATTGCGGGGCGTTACGAGCGGGAATTCTGTGTCGGTTTCTTTAAGGTCAAGAGCCTTCTTCGAGAGATTCGTGGATCAGTTTGTTTGCGGCTCGGATGCTTTAGCCCGGCTGAGTTTATTCTGATCGAGATAGCGAGCTTGTTGAACGACTGGTACACAAATAGGCGGGATTGGCCACTGTCCTTATGCTCTGTCTTGTCTGTATGGCATGGCAACGGCCAAAGTTTGACCTTTGAGCGAGCGAGGCGTTCTGGGCGTGTTATGCAGATTGTTGTGTGCATATTGGAATGGATCAAAGACTTATCCTTTACCTTGTCCTATTGATTGTTTCGAATACCAACCAGTGTGCTCTCTTTCCCTTGCATGGCCATTTGGTGAGCTTACGGACTTGTAATCCCGAAATGCAAATGAATCCTCACCCATCATGTCAATCATAGCTATTCTACAGTCCAGCGAATTGCTGCCCTCCAGTATCGAGCAAAGTCACCGGGCTAGCCGGATGTCATAACAATAGACGAAAGAAACCAAGTACAATGCAACAAAACTCGGCAAAGATCATCCTCATACGAGATTGAAAATGAAACCCACGCTCTGCATACCGCTAGAAGAAAAGAACCACTGGCAAAGCGATGTCTCCCTCAACGCCGCACACGCCATGCAGAGTAATGAACCATCTCGCACCGCACCACCGCATCCCTCCAACAGAGCCACTCCGGCGCAAGCCATCCATCCTTCCACTCGCCTCCAAAACGAATCCTCACCCATCTCCCGCACAACCGCTCACCGCTCCTCGTCGTCAGCGCTACTCGTCGTCGGCGCTCCCCGCCGGGACACCCTCGGCGCCTCCCGCGCCGTCGGGGTCGTCGCTGCGGCCGGGCGACGGGTACTTGCAGGGGCGGGCGGGGCGCGAGCGTGCGCATTGCGCGCAGCGCGGCCGCGCCTCGTCGCACTTGAGCTTGCGGACGCGGCACGTGAGGCCTGCAGAAGCGTGAGCGTGAGCGTGAGCGGGCGCGGAGCGGGCGCGGGCGCGCAGAAGGGAAAGGGAGGGGGTCACGCACAGCCGGTCTTGGTGCGCCGCTTGCCGGCGGAGTCGCTGGCGGCGGCGGAGGAGGGCGCGTCGCGGGCGGCGGGTGCCTTGGGCGGGCGGGCGGCCTTCGCGCCGGGCTTGCGCCGCGGCGCGCCGCCCGCCGCCGACGACGACGCCGCTGCCGAGTTGTCGTCGGCATCGGACGACGCGGGCCGGCCGAGCGACGACCGCGCCGATGCGTGCCGCAGCGCCGCCGCCAGGCCTGGCACGCGCGTCACCACCGACGGCCCCAGCAGCGCGCGGTCGTCGCCGAAGAGTGGGTGGTCCGGGCTGCGCGGCGGCGACGACGGCCAGTCTTTGCGCGCGTGCGGCTCGCGGCTGGGGGGCTGCGCGGCCGGAGATGGTGCTGAGGCGGCTTCGGGCGTGGAGAGCCCGTTGGAGGACTCCGAGGGCAGGTCGCTTGACGACACGTCCTTGTACGTCTGCTTCTGCGAGGAGCGTTTGCGCCGCTTGGTGCGCGAGGTTGATGTCTGGTCGTCGGTGTCGGGAGCGGCGGCGGGCGGTGCGGCGAGAGAAAAGCGGGGAGCATATTGTTGTTGTGGTGGTGGTGGTTGTTGAGCGGGTGCTGGGTCGATGTCCATTGCCATGGAGGAGTCGTCTGCCTCGAGACCTTCTTCACGTGATCTCTTCATTGGAACCAAATTCTGTTCGCGATGGACGGGCATGTGCTGATAGACAACATCGAGAATGGATTGAGAGGCGGAAAATTTAACAAAAATGGAACCTTTGCAATCGTAAGTTGGAAGACGACCGAGCGTGAGGTCTGGTGTGAAGGTTGTGTTAGTTGAAGTATCTTATCAGAAATCAATTCGACATACCTTTCTCGTCTTTGGCAAGAGACGGATCGTCGCCAGCATATCCAGTTCCATTTAAATCGCTGGCGTTGGAGCCGCGCACTTTGTTCTGAGCGCGGTCCTTGTTCTGAAAAGAATCTCGGCAGAGAAATTTAAAGCGATAACCGTCGTTGTGTTTGGTATCCCAAGCTTCCTTTTCAAAATATTTGAATCCGTCGACGTCTGAGATGGATTGCAGAATTTGACGGGCAACGGCTCGCTGCCTCCTAAGTTTGATTTTTGCATCCGTCAGGGTTGACACGGCGGCTTGCACCGAAACGTCAATGGGGCCCGGCGCGGACACGCCCAGTGAAGTTCTCCATTCCTCAGGGAGATTGTCAACTCGTAATCGGACCGGATGGCCGAAGATGAATTCGGTGTAGATGACATCCGACTGTGCAGCTGAGCGGCTCTCCTCGACCTGACCTCCCAAAAGCGACTCCAGGTGAGCGAGCGAGTCGCAGCCGACAATTTGATCAGGCTTGGGCCCGCGAATGCGAACCTGATTCTTTGCGCCTCGCCCTGGGTTGGCCGCCATGCCTGGCGGATAAGACTGGCCAGAGGGGCGGGGGAGAATGAAGAAGTTAGGAGCAGAAACGAGACAAATTGCTAATGCAGTATACTCGGAAATTGGCGCGGGCTTCGTGTAATGGAAGGTCACTAAGCCCAGGCCCCACGTGACATTGATTTGACGATTGTAGGTGGGTTCACGGATGAATTTGAGTGGCGAACAGGCCAGAAGTCGGGCATGGCCGAAGATAAAGAGCTGAGGTGAGAGTGTGGGTTGAGAGGATGAAGGAGTGAGGATGGCGTGGGCGGGCTTTATTGTTTTGGAACGTTGCAGTCAGGATCATGAGCGGGCGAACAGAAGAAAAAAAGATTGGAGCTCGCGACCAAGACAAGACCAACAAGACCTTGGACATGCGACGAGGGTAATTTAGTGGGATTGGTAAGGTAGGAAGGAACTTTGGGACTATTAAACCGGGGCCGGATTGCATTGGCGCCTAAGGGAAATTTCTATTCAAACTTCGTCTTCGTTCACTCGTTCGTTAGTTCGCTGGCACCAACTCGACGGGACGGGACGGGTAGGGAAGACACCAGGCCAAAAGTAAAAGTTGCAGCGTTGGCCCACGCCAGACCCCAAGGTAAGGCGAGAGGCGAGGCGAACGTACGATGATTGATTATTCAGTTTATGGATCAATTGACTCGCAGAAGCATCGCTGCGGCCTTGACGCCTTCAGAGATACATACTCCGTACTCTACGCGCAAAACACATCACGCACCCAACAAACTTTGATCTCGATACCTGGTATCAATGAATTCGCGCCACATCTGATCGTTTTGCTTTTGCTTTGCGTCCTGGCCAAGCCACAGGCACGTTAGAGTACTGTTCATGTTTCCCGCTCCAAGCTTTACGGAACATAACGAGATCAGCTTCACCCTTCCGCACGCACGAAGAACTCTGTATCAACAGCTCCCACAAAGATGCCGAGTACACTTGGCCATACGTAAGGTAGCTACAGTAGCATGTATCGTACTCTAGGCAGGGGCACAAAGGGATATATCGGTACAAGTCAAACGCCGGCTCAGCTCGCCCTGTTTTAATACGAGCAGCTTGTATTCTACCCTACAGTCTTAATCTTACCACATCTACACAGAGCAGTCAGATGAATACATTTCACTCAAGATATCCGTTGCCTCTAATTTTCTTGAAATTGTATTGTACTTGCTAACCGGCAGTGTGGCTAAGAGGCAGGCCGACAGACCGTACGGAGCGTAGCAGACGGGCTGTGCACCTACCTGTAGGAAGCTCACGCCACATCACTCCAACCTCAAATTTCTCACTAGACTTTCAACATCTTCCTAAGTGCTGCTACCCTTACCATGGCCGAAATTGGCCTTGCCGCGAGCATCATTGCCGTGATCCAAATTTCGGAAGACGTGATCACTCGTGCTTACAAATATGGGAAAGCTGTAGTTAAAGAACGCGGAAAAGGATATCAAGCAACTGAATGAGGATCTTCAAGACGTTCAAAATATCCTTAAGAAGCTTGAAACCCTAGCAAAGCGGACAGAAAGTTGCGGAAGACCGCTAACATTATGGCCGACGCTGATCTCCCTTAAAGAGAAGAATGGTCCCTCTATCTCAATGCAAATCCGCCTTGGAATCTTTACAGAGAGAGCTGGCTCCTATCGAAGGATATTCCAAGTTCACAAGAAGTTTGCAGTGGCCGCGCAAAGCTAAAACTGTTGGAAAGCTCGTCGAGAAGACCAATGCCCAGAAGAAGTATTTTTTAGAAGCCCTGAACATCGATGAAGTGTAAGTCGATGCTCCAATACTTTAAGTATTAGTACAAACTGAATGCATATAGAGGACAAGCTCTCGAGACAGGGGAGCAGGTCACAAATATTATTGAAACCCAGGCTGGTAGGACATCACATCTTGCGTTAATGGGTACTTCAGAGCTGATATTGGATAGATCACAAGTACAGAACACTTGCGCGAGTTGCTAAGTACACACTGATATCTCTTAGAAAGATTTCACAGTCGATAAATGCAAAGGTTGCCGAACTTGTTGATGCCCAGAATGGTAAATATAGTCAACTGAAAGATTCGGTTTGTAATAAAGGCTTATTGTGCGTTAGAATCCAAAGTGAAAACAGTGATTAACTGGTTGTCATCGGGACGGTACGATGAGACACATATATTCGTGAAAAGTCAACGTCAGCCAAATACTGGGCAACGGTTTATCGAGAAATTTCAGATGTGGCTTGCCGATACTAATCGGTTGCCATTTTTCTGGTGTGAGGGAAATCGTAAGTGGACTTATACCTTAGTTACTTCGTCTACGAGCTTATGTACTCTAAATAGCCGGAGCCGGAAAGACCGTCTTGATGTAAGCTTGCTTGCTTGAGTGAGTGGTGTTAATTAACAATTCTAGGTCGGCTGTTGTTAATTATGTCGAAGCCGAATCTGATGTTCACATTGCTTATATCTACTTCAACTACAAACAGTGGGAAAGCCAGACTGCTTCCCGTATCTACGCGAGTCTTGTTGCACAGTTACTCAATAAGGTACCGGCCCTTCAAACTCATGCGGAAAAGTTGTATCAAAAATGCGAAAATGGAAAGAAAATCCCAGCTGCGGAAGAACTGTTTGATATCTTGACATGTCTCCCAAGCTCTTACAAGATAGTATTGGCACTTGACGCCTTGGACGAGGCATCTGTCGACACGAGGAAAGATTTGCTATCACGACTTGCAAGGCTAGAAAATACGCCGCCTCTTTTCTTCATTACTTCCAGGCCTGGTATTACTATCAGATCGATCTCCGCGAAAACCAGGATCGAAAACGTTACTGCGCAACCATCCGATTTGAAAGAGTACATCCGAGAACACCTACAAAGCGACGAGGTCCAAACACTTTTGGACGACGATTCACAAAAAGTGGTCCTAGAGATTGAGCAGAACCTCATTTCCCACGCCGCCGGCATGTAAGTTATGGTTCCCTATGAATTGAGCGCTTGCATCAATAACACGTACAAGGTTTCTGCTTGTTGTGTTCCAAGTGAAGCACATCTGCAGCAAAACTTGCCCTGCGGAGATGTTGGAAGCATCGAAAACAATGCCTTCGGATCCAGATTCGATATATGAGCGGACTATGGAACAAATCAACCCCCAATCGGATAGCAGTCAAATTGAGTTGGCTAATAGAGTACTCTCATACTAGTATTTGCAAAGAGAAATCTTTCAATCTACGAACTGATCGAAGCACTTGCAGTTAAACCCAGAACTACAAAGCTCAACGGCCTTTGGAAACGTCCTCAGCAAATTTTGATCAAAGTCTGCAGAGGACTTGTAGTTATCGACGACAGCAGCGTTATCATCCGTTTAGCGCATCTCACGCTGCAGGACTATCTTGCGGAGAGATACAAACCTGATATTGAGAAGATTCAAAAAGACATATGTCTTACCTGTATCACATATTTGTCATTCGACGTCTTTGCAGCACGTCCGTGTTCGGATTGGGAGGCTATGGAAGACCGAAAAAAAGAGCACGTGTTTCTGGATTATGCAGGCCGTCAATTAAGAGCGCATCTTCTTGAACTTAAGGAGAAAGATGTCTTCTCAGAGGAAATATTTGGCTTGACCGTTTCAAGAGAGATCTCAGAGAATTTTCTTCAGATACATTTTGTTAGGCGCGGTAAGCCGTATACTTAGCCATTGAGTCACGTGATGTCCCATATCGGCGCAACCTGCGATATTGCAGGGTTGAAACAACCTCTTCTATAACGTTTAAGGCGCCAGACGTCAGAATAGAGCAGAATGATAAAGAGTGAACCCAGCTGGACCTCTGGAGGGCCAGCGGTTCGCACTGTTCCACTCCAGAACCTCCTATTGCCTCGTGCGGGCGATAACTCTATAATCCACGAAAGGGCAGGTACCTTTCTAACATACGAACCGCTTCCTGGCAAGGACCACCTGCACCCGGCAATAGGAACCATTATGTCGATCAGGAGACCAACCACGAGGTCAAACCTAACCTCTATCGAGCCAAGCACGTCGAACACAACCATGGCATCAATAAGTCGAAGTAGCGAGTCACAAAATGTGACAGTCGACCCACAGGAGGAGAATAATGACTCAGCATACCTATCCCTGGAACAATTGAGGGAATGGAGGCGAGAAGAACAAGAGAAAGCGGAGAGAGAGACCCTCCTGAAACAGAAAGAACAAATTGAAGCCGGACTACCCCCATCAGAAGTATTTGGGGACGTAATGACCCAGAGTACACCACCAACATCTAGAAATGCGATGACCAGCGCCCTACCGAAACCCCCGGATCCAGAAACGTATTCAGCGGCGTCGATTGCTAACTACAACCGATGGATACAAGACTGCGAAGGATACTTCGCTTCGTCTCCACGAGATTTTGCAAATGAAGAGATCAAGTGCCACTTCGCAGCAAGATACCTAGACAGGACACGCAAGGGAATATGGGCAGAGCATAAGAGGCAGAAAGAAAAAGCTAACGAGCACCACATACCGACCTGGCACGAAATGAAACAGAGAATGGCAGAATGCATGGGAGACCTCCGCATCAGACGCAGTCACGCTTACGAGCAGCTAAAGAAAGCAAAACAAGGACGATATACCCCGACTGAGTTCTTCGACTATCTTCAAGCCTACTGGCGGGAGCTAGGGGAGACGAATGAAACCAGAATGATGGAGGACTACATTGCAGGATTGAATTCTGACGTACAAGACTACCTGGTGAAATCGGCTGCCTACGCCTCAATCAACACGGTAGCAGACGCCAAAAGTCAAGCCAACTTGGCTTATATTCAACTGGGGCGCCTACGACAAGCTCACTATGGACCAAGACGTAGTAAAAGAAACCACTCTGACAACCACGTCTCTGGTCCACAACAGACCACCCCATCTACTTACAGAGGACACAAGAGGAGTAGAGGAAGCACCAGCGCTCCCCCATCAAGCTCGTCCAGCTCCCGAGGAAAGCCGACTGGAAAGTACGGCTTCAAGTTCCAAGGGAAGTGCCACAAATGCGGCAGACAAGGTCATATGAAGGGCGACTGCCACTTAGTAAACGATTCAGAAAAAGAGGAGATCCCCAAGGAGTAGCTTCAGCCTTGGTGGCCCATCTCAGAGCAGTTGAGAAGCAACCAATCCCAGGCACGGCAGTGATGCCCCTGATTTATAACTTTACACGAGCCCAAACCACTCTGCACCATAACGGAACAAAACGCGCTGTGAAGGCCCTTATCGACCAAGGAAGTCAAACAAATATCATATCGCCACTTCTCGCAGCAGAAATTGGCTTAAAGCCACGAAAACTCCCGAACTGGATCTTCGAAGGCCCAAACCTCGCACAAGTGACAGTGTATGGGTGGGCGGAAGCCGAACTAGAAGTACAGGACTCAGCCGGCACTACCTCGAAATGTAATGTCCCATTTACAATTATAATCCGAATCTAACTGTGTCCCGCGAAACTTCGCTATTTCTAGCCTATGTAGAAGGTCGTGGGTTCGATCCGCATAAGCGAGGTGTTCGGCGCTTGACACGGTACAGCCAAGCACGTAGTTGGGCTACGGAAGGCGAGGAGAGCGCTATGGCAGAAAGCGTTGCCGCCTATATGCTGCTGGAGGTGCTGCTTATACCTTATATATTATTTTAGGCCCGCGAGGCCGCGGCTCCAGGGAAGGAGGAGATAATTGTAAGGTTTATAAGCACCGTGCCTGCAATAATCCGTTGGATTCGGATTATCTTGTCCTTTTGGCCCCGTAGGGGGAGGATTCCAGGCACGATCCTTACACATTTTAACGGCTTTTACCCTTCTGGAACTTCGGCCTCACACATCGCAGCGTTACTTGGCCAAGAGGCAGTAATGGCGAGACTACTACTGGCGAAGGAGGGCGTCGACCCGGATTCTAAAAATGAGTCCGGTGAGACGGCGCTGTTGTGGGCTGTGCGGTACGGGCACGAAGCGGTCGTGAAGCTGCTGCTCGACTCCGACAAGGCCCAGGACGGCGACTCGAAGGATAGACTCGGCGGCACGGCGCTATCGCATGCATCGGAGAACGGGCACGAGGCCGTGGTAAAGCTGCTACTTGCGTCGGACAAGGTCCAGGACGTCGAGGCCGAAGTGAAAGCTACTACTCGCGTCGAACAAGATCCAGGATGTAGAGGCCGACGACCCAACGGATAACGATAGTTTTTATTGATAGCAACGAAGATGGTTTGGTATCTGAGATTGTGCCTGATGCGTTGTTCTCTCTTGCTATTTTCAAGTCAAAATCCACTCTGTCCATCCACCCGACTAGGTTAGTCAATCTTGGTAGAGTACATTACATCAGCGAAATCTTACTCGGCTCAACCTCAGCTCAACTCCACCTAGTTTGCACTGCCATTACTCAAGCTGTAATTAGTTTACGGAGAACGTTCTGTTGTTTTTAAGCGCGAATCGGCCGCCGCTGGGGAACTTGGCCAATAATAGCGCGCCTTCTTTATTACGATAGTACCTTAGGTACTTTAGAGTACGGAAAATCTATGTTCCTCGTTTTGCGCCATTTCAGCCATTATTTCTACTGGCCCATCGCTCCGAACAACCTTCTCTTCCCATGGGCAGAAAACCCGCATTAGCTAGCTAGCAACATTGCATATTTGCAAAGATGACAATTTTGACAACCATGAAAGAAACGCAAATCTCAGCAGCTTTTCTGTGATGATGGCTCCATATCTGATACAGGCTGCGACAGGTGCGTTTCGTCTGCATTCACGGCGTTTAGTCGGTAATGAATTGCAAAAACTAAGTCTGAGCCCATAATCCCACTGCACGATGCCACGCCGCCCGAAGTTTGCATATCTAGGTATTTGAGTTGCTCAGTCTCAGCTCAAGCTGCTTACTCATATCCGAGGCCATGAACCTGTGGTCGAATAGTGTCTAGCTATCTAGCCTACAGACGCCCACCTATTATATACTCGCAGATAAGTAGCCAGAATGTTCGTAGGTTTATAAATCGGAGCCACATGGTTTTCTAGCAGTCTGACTGAGGCGGGCAACGCTAGACGATTAATGAATTTATAAAGAAAATTGCGAATCCGAAGCCCTTACCTAAGGTACGAACTTCCGCGAAGGATGCTCGAAACCTGTGTCTTTACGCTAGCCATACATGGTTAAGCTTAGATGGAACCCCTGCGCGACTAGCGATGCTGAGTGACTCTGCGCGCGCTCTAACCGTGAAACCGATTTCGTTAGGTGTACATCCAACTGTCATCCCTCCCCGAACATCATTATCTCTTGCTCGCCGTTTCTTTGCTGACTCGCTAATTCGAATACCATCTGCAGACCAATTCCTCACCCGCTGCTCTGTTTTCTTCTCGCGCGCCGTTGTGCGCTTCATCCAAACCACGCCAACCCTCGATTTCCAGAGCCTCGTCCCCACCGCGAACCAAACGTGTAGGTCAACAACATATTTCGCCTGCGCAGCCACGAATTCCGTGCGCGATCTTACTTACCGATGTATAGACTCTCACCGTCAGAAAATGGCTGATTACGAGTCTCTCAAAGTCGCCGAGTTGCGCGAGTTGCTCAAACAGCGCAGCATTCCGTCCACCGGCCTCACGCGTAAGGCGCAAATCATTGAGAGGCTGCGCGAGAATGATGCAGCAAAGTTGGCCCCGAAAACTGATGTGAATCCTACCGAGCACGAACCAGTTGTCGCCGATGAAGCACAGCCAACGGAACTTCCCGCCGAAGAGGCCCAAATTGCTAACGATGCCGCACCACCCCCAGTTCCTGAAGAGCCTGCGTTTGCCGACGAAGCTACAGTTACCGTACCATCTTCCACTAGCGATGACACTGCCGAAGAATCAAAGAAGAGGAAGCGCAGAAGCCCAACGCCGCCACCAGCTGAAAAGGACATAGCGGTAAAGAAGGCTCGTCTTGAGACCAAAGGCGTTCACCTTAAAGAGGAGTTTGAAGTTAATTCCACCCAAGAGCCAGCCATTGCAGATGTGGGGACAGAAGAGACAGCTGTGAAGACGGCTTCGACGCAACCCAAAGCCGAGGAAGACAAGCAGGACGTAGAACTCAAACACAACGAAAACACTACCCTTCCACAAGCCGAAGAGAGTCTCATCTCAAAGCCTCAAGAGGTTAAGCTAGTTGATGGTAGCAAAGACGATATCAGGCCGAAGCCAGATCAGGACGATACCAATACGAAGCTCACTGAGGATACCGTCACGGAAGAGGTCGATCAGAGTGACAACGTCAAGCCGGCCATCACTGAACCACCTGTTACACAGAAAGTGGAACCCATTACGCAATCCGCACCCATCTCCTCCCCTACACAGACTACGACAGACTCCAAAGCTCAATCAGGTTATGAACCTATTCATCCGCCCACCAATGCTCTCTACATCAGACCCTTTGAGCGTCCAGTCAATGAAGCCGGACTGAGGAATCATTTGGAGTCTGTTGCAACAGGCCTCGATCTTCTCTCACCTTCCAATAAGGTCAAGCTTCTCTACGTGGACTCAATCAAATCTCATGCGTTTGTCATTCTCAACTCTGAAGACAGCGCGACACGTGCTCTCGTCGCTCTTAACAACTCCATCTGGCCGTCAAGTGACAAGTGGAGGAAGCCATTGAAAGTCGACTACATTCCAGAGGACAAGGCTCAAGCGTGGACGGATATCGAGAAGCAAGCTGATCCACGCGGTGGCAGGAACATCCGATGGGAAGTTGTCTACAAAGCTGATGCAAACGGCCAAATCAAGGCTTATCATGGCGAAGAGAACAAGGTCGGCAACATCGACCGCGAACCGATTGTAGTAGAAGACACGCTAAGCTCGAAACGCGACGCTGTCGCCGCCCAACAACAACAGCCGCCTCCACAAAGACAACATACTGATACACAAGGATCATTCAAGACCATCGACCAGCTGTTCTCCTCAATCGCCGACGTGAAGCCAAAGATCTACTTCAAGGAAGTGGCCGAGGCGCTGTGGCGCTCGCGCCTGCGAGAGCTCAGGATCCACCAGAGTCGACGCTGGGACCCGCTCAGCGTGCGCGTGACGGATGAGTTCCGTCGGTACACATTCCGCGGCGACCGGCTGTTCGATGCCGGTCGGCACGTCCAGGGCCCGCGCGCCCTGGCTCGCGAGGGACTCGGTGGCGCTGCCGGTCGTGGTGGTGGGCGCTTTGGTGGTGGGCGTCGCGGAGGCTACGGAGGTGGTGCTCAGCGCATGGGCTATGGTGGGCCGAGAAGTGATGAGGGCAGCCGTGGCTACGGTGCTGCTCGTCTTGGCGACTTTGCTGGTCGGGATCGGCGTTGATCATCGTGTGTGGGTGTTTCTTGCATGTGGGATGGTGTTCACACGGTTGTATTGCATCAGCGAGGTTCTTACATGGCTATGGGTGAAATGGAAAGCGAAAACTGGGTGAAACTGGGGATATCACATGTCCAATAGGACAGAACACCATAGCTCTCTCCAAACTGGCTAATTTACGCCAAAAATGAGACACAGCGTCTATTTACAAACTCTTACATGTTTTGATCCAACATATTGTTGGCAGAAAGCATTCATGGGAAGCAGATGTGCACTCCGACAAGGCTGAGACTGGAAAGCTGAGAGGCTCAGCCACAGGCTGGCGCAATACGCCAGTCGTTTCGCCGCACCATGCCCACCCTTCCCAGTTCTACATCCTCGCGTTTTTTCTCCCTCAATTCTCTCCTGAACTCTTGAGTTTCTTTCTCATCGCGTCTAATTACACAATCAGTCAAGATGCAGCGCATGCAACGGCAATTTGGCAAATTTTTGACGCGGTCGGCGGATGAGGCTCAGGTTGGCATGCTAATCAAGGATTTCGAAGATGCAGACAAGATGCTGGACACTGTAGGCTTGCAATTGTTCTGTGAAGATCGTTTCATTGCTAATTGCTCTCCTCACAGCTCATTGATTCCGCAAAAGCGTGGCAGCAAGCCTGGTCCGACATTCTCAACCGCCAGTCGGCCATGATCGCAGATCTTGAAATCCTCTACGCACCAATTCTCACAAGCAACGGAAGCGAAGCAAACAGATACACTCCAACTCCAAGAGCTGCCATTGAACGTGTTCACTCGCTAAAAGAAGGCTATTTGGGGTTGAAGAGCGATATGCTGGAAGAAGTGCAGGTCATGAACACCAGAATTGTGGCCCCTGCCAAGGAAGCGAGGGCCGCACTGCAGCCTTATAAGAAAGTCATAAAGAAACGGGAGGATCACAAACTCGACTACGAACGTTACAAGGGCCGTACGGAGAACTATGAGAAGAAGACGAAACGCTCAGAGCGCGAAGATAAGGCATTGGTGAAAAATCAAGTCGATCTTTCCGCAGCCACAGCGGCGTACGAAGCTGCGGATGAACATCTCAGGAGTACATTGCCCGGCATTACTGCTGCCACCTACTCGCTTCTTCCACATCTCCTAAATTCGCAGATCATGATCCAAAACACGCTACTTGCTCATCTCTATACATGCTTGCACACCTTTGCGCAGGACTTCCAGTTCGAATCACCTCCACCAGAGATGGAAGAAATCATTGCACAATTCGAAGCCGACTTCACTCCCATGCGGCGCGAAGTCGAGAGCACCGTCAGGATGATCGCAGACGGCAAAGCGGTGCGCGAGTCGATGGCGCTCGGCAAAGAATCGAAGTCGCTGACAGGATTGAACATCCGCAACGGACTGGCGAGCCGCAAGTCAAGCAGCCAGAGCACAGCGCAGAGCATCGCCAAGCGGCCGAGCGTGAGCACAGAGCCGCCCTCACCAGGAACGACGTCGCAGGGGCGACCGTCGCCATCAATCTCGCCGGCATCCGCGCTGGCGCCGGCGCTCGCACCGGCGCTGCTCTCGCCGGACCACGCGGCGGGCGCGGACTACTTCGTGCGGCCGCGGCAGCCGAGCGCGTACTCGATCTCGTCGACGACGAGCGTGGGCAGCGCGCAGGCGCTTGCGGCAGGCAAGAAGAAGCCGCCGCCGCCGCCGCCGCCCAAGCGCACGCCCAGCGACCAGGGCTTCTGGGTCACCGCGCTGTACGACTTCCGCGGCGAGCACGGCGACCTGAGTTTCCGCGAGGGCGACCGCATCCGCGTCGTCAAGCGCACCGACAGCGAGCAAGATTGGTGGGAGGGCGAGCTGCGTGGCGCCAGGGGCGCGTTTCCGGCGAACTATTGTAAGTAGCTGTGCTTGGGTTTGGGAATTTGTCGGGCATTTCGTCAAGGCAGCATGGTGGATCTTGAAAAGGAACATTAATGGTCTGGATGGCATATGTACTGGTTTCTTATTTCGTATTGTGTTGTATTTTCTCGAACGTCCAATGCGTTCGGATTAATAGTAAATATCCGGCAGGTTCGTATAATTGACCTGTCGTCAACGCCTTTCGCTATGCTGTACCGTCTCTTGCATCCTATATAATGTACATCTCTTATACAGAGCCATGTATGAAGATCATCCACTAATCGCGCTTTCTCGGCCCAACGATGCTCGGGTACATTCGTGAAAGGTGGTAATTGATAGAACTCTTCTTTCCTGGTCCAGGTTTCTGTAGAAGACGGTTTTAGCAAAAAAAGCTAGGGAGACATAGTGAAAATTCCACTTACTCTTGCGTCCATGCACGCCCTCAGTTGCTGTTCGATTTGCGCGCAACCTTGTGCTGTGTATCCAGACGATGCCCAACAGCCTATGATACATATCTATTAGCAATCAAGTCCACTGGCAATGCAAACCAAGCTAAAATACCCAGAACAGATGATAGAATGCCGACACAAGGATTCGGTTCGACTTTGTTCGGTCTCTTGACCTTAAGCTTTGGTAATGGAGGAAGTCGAGGTGCGCTCTTAGGAGCACTTATACCCCCAGGCGGCTTAGGGACCATCACGACTCGATGCAAGAAGCACAATTGAAAAAGAGTGTGTCGATTGGTAATGGTTCACTCGCACGAACTTGTAAACTGAAGTTCTTCAGGATGTCTTGGCAATCGATTTGACATCCGAGGATTTTCCGACTTTGGTTGCCCGTCAACAAACATTCACTGCCTCGCGTGCCTCGAAGCAAAACAACATCGGGAACTCTAGCGATTTGCCCACAACGCTGCGTCGCCACAGTCGCAATGTTGTTTCTGGATATGGACCCATTGCTATCAATTGATCATCATAGCACTATCATTTCTAGATCATATCCTCAACAGCAGAATAACATGGCGACGCAGGACCCACCAGCTCAATTCAAGGCAACATGGAGTCCTTCGAAAACCCAAGCTCTGAACCCAGCAAATCTACAGCTTTCTAAGCAGCCACGAGCGTGGGACCGCAAGGCTTGCAATCCAGCAGCTGGTCGGAATCTCGTACGCAAAGTTTGGAAGAGATATGACCTGCGAACGCCACCGCAACGACAGAATTCGCAGCATTCGAATGTGGAAGGAAGCAATGGCGGACATACACATGCGGAAAAAGTTGTGAAAAGGGCAAGAGTTCAGGACGCGAGTGAAGAAACAAGAGTCTCTTATAGAGCGACCAAGTTGGAAAGACGAAAGAGCCGTGGACATAACAGTGAGCGTTTGGTTCCTGACACTGCTTTTGGTTAATAATACTGACAACCCCGTTTCCAGGAAAACTGCCAAAGCGAGGCCACGAAGAAGCTGAAGAAGAGGCTGTTGACGAAGGAGACTTGAGCATTGACGCAAGTAAAGCAGAGATTTCGGCGTTTGACAACATATCGACAACCACAATGGGTCAGGTCACTTCAAAGGAAGGCTCAAAACCTCAGCCAACCGCAGCTGCAATGCAGATACCGAATGATATACACGATAAGAATCTCCTTTCGCCAATCATACCATTGGAGAACATGCAAGAAAATCCTACAATCACGAGTCAGCAACCTGAGGCTCCAAACAAGCATCACGACAATACGATGGAGTCACAAGTAGTCGACACCGTCAAAGGCGAGTCTCTCATCAACAAGAGCGACTATTCGAAATCCAGTCAATCCGTCGCTGTGATTTGCGATGGCACTGTCTTAGTCGAGAGATTTGCAGCGCCGGAAGGGAAGCCGGGAGAGGTCATTTCCGTTGCTGGCTCCCCACAACAGGCAACACAAGAGGCCGCAGCCAATACCGACACGCTCGACGAGAAAGGAAATAATACAATAATAACAAGCCCACTCGTAGAACTCCATGGAGATGTGGCCGACGTCCAAGGCACCGCACCAATACGTCCTTCTTCTGCCGTGACTGAGACAAAATCGATGCCGGCTTTATCTCCAAAAGATAAAGCACTGTCACCTACCATTTTACATCAGCTTGAAGTTAAAGAGGTGACCGCAGATGTCAGTGCCATCGCAACAGAGCTACTGAAGCCTTCGGTCTCGCCAATATCCCCCACAATGACTGAAAACACCTTCCAGTTCAACTTCGTTCAAGCTGATTCTCCGGTGGAAAGGTTTGACGCAGATGCAAATGCAGACGAGACAATTCGATCTCCACTACGGCTTCTCTCGAGCTCCGTAGAGATTGAAGACACCATACAGTTCGGTACGACAACACCTACCAAACCCAATGTGGAGGACTCGCCAGAGCCCGTGGACATGACGACAGACGTAACCGCCGACTTCACCAGCCAGTTTGACGATGATAAAGACCGCCTGAAGGCCTTCATCCTCCGTACAAAACAGGAAAAGGCCAACAAGGCCGCCACCATCACTCGACGCGAATCGTTTCAAAATCGTCGTGACTCCGATGCCGTCCGGCGAGCGCTCGCGTCACCACGACCTGCTCTTGAAGAAAAGGATACTAACATCTCATCACCAACACGCGAGACATCTTTCCAAAACATCAGCCGCGTCCTCGAGTCCGTAATCAGCGACGTCGAGGACCAGGACGCAACCCTTAGCCTTGACAGCCAGGCTCCAGCTGACAACCTCATCGGCTCGCCATCCCTCAGACGCAGCACACGCAAGCAATCGCGCATCCCACAACTACCCACCGCAGCAGCAGCCTCACGCACGCCGAAGAAGATCGCGGTGCGCCGCACCGACGGCACGGACACGGTGGTCCTGACGCAGAAGAAGGAAGCGCAAGAGCTAGCACAGCTGACGCGCACCAACACGCGCAAGAACAAAGGCGCAGCCGTTTCAGCGCAGACGCGCATCGTGCAGATGACGGCAGAGAGCCTGGCGACGTTTGCGCCCGGCGCCGCCGCCGCCGCGCAGCCCTCCGCCTCACCCAACACGTCCGCGCCGCGCGCCGAGCCCGCCGCCGCAGCGGCGCCCGCCGACCGCCGCAAGAGCGTGCACTGGGACGACGCCCGCCTCACGAGCTTCCAGGCGGCGGCGCCGGCCCCCGATGACGCGAAGCCCGCCGGCGCGCTGGCCCCCGCCCAGGCTAAGAAGGGAGGCTCGGGCGCGTCGCGCGTGCGGCGGCTGCGCGGGCTCGGCGCCGCGAACGGCACGCCTGCCAAGGGCCTGCTCGCGGCGACGCTGCTGCCGGATGAAGTGGCGGAGCAGAAGGAGGCAGCAGTCGTGCCGCGGGATGGGCCGCGCCGCGCCGACGACACCCGGTCGAGGATTGCCGCCCCCAAGAAGCTCGAGCTGAAGCCCAGCGTTACGTGCGTCGCTAGCTTGGCGCTACCTGACGGAAAGGAGAACGCTGCTGGGCGCTTCTTGAGCCCCAAGACGGCTGTCGTGGGTCTGGCGGGCAAGGGCATGATTCCCGTGCCTGCGAGCACGCTGACAGCGGCGGCGGTGAAGGAGGCGTGGGAGAAGCAGGACGGAAGCATAGGCGCGGCACCGGCGAGGAAGAGAGTCAGGAAAGTATAGTCGTGGCCATTCTGCTTCATTTCGAAGTTATGGTAGGCCCGCGAAAGAGCTCGTCTTTTCTGCCATGGCAATGCGATGTTGTCGAAGGAGATTGTTTACGGATTTATATTCAGCTGGAGAGTAATTCACATTCTTCAGAAGAAAATGAACTTCTATGAATTCCACGCTCTTTTATTGCTGGTTACGTCTTTTGTGTGCAACCCGTAAGAAAGAAGCGGTTCCTTAGGTGTTGTACGCAAAGGCTTGGCTCCAGAACCAGAGCCCGACTTCAAACATCTACATAATAACATCAGAGTCTTCTTTATTCTCAGCATAGCTGGACCGATAGACGTAGTCAGAAGGTGGAGCCGATGTCGAACGCCAAACCTTATCCCCATCACAATTCGCACAAACGGATCCGGCCTCGCAAAGCCGTAACCGCACCCCGCATCTTAGATGCCGACGCTATTCGCGACTCAGGTGAAGATCTGTATATAAAATCATCTCCACGGCAAAGTACTCTGTTGGCCATCATATAATACCCCTGAAATTCCCAAAATGGCACCAACACCTGGCCTTCTCTACGTGCTCTCAAAAATCAATGACCCAAAGTTGACCGAAGATAAATACAACGACTGGTATTCCAACCATCACATCCAACATGTCGTAGACGGAGGAGTCGCCGACCTTGCTATCCGATACAAAAATACGAAGGCAGATGCGAAGTGGCCGTACTTGTGCATCTACCGTGTCCCGGACCTCGCAGTATTAAGCAATGAAAAGCAGGTTGCAGCCATTCCAACGACTCACGAATTGTTGCCCGATGGCAAACCATGGATGGAGGTTTTGGAGACGGATAGGATTGGCTTGGCCTTGATCCAAAAGTACGAAGGCTTAGTACCGAAGGAGGGTAAGTTCTCGATTTCGACTTAAGTTATACCCTCTACGAGTGTTTCTATTAGCATTTCGTCTACATTGCGTAATTTGCACAGCTTAGTGACCGTGAATAGGTCCTCGGGGCAAAGGTCTCCGTACGGTTTGGGTCGAGCCTGCTGATGGAGGAGATGAAGAGTTTGACGAGTGGTATCGCAAACAGCATCTCGATATGCTGGGTATGGTCACAGGCTTCCGTCGCTCGACTCGCTATAAGCGGGTAGACAATGTGGCACCCAAGTTCGTGGCATTACATGAGTATGACACAACAGAATTCCCTGTTGAGCAAGTTAAGCTGGTCACCGGCACGGAATGGAGCAAGAAGATCATAGGCGGAAGCAAGGCGTTCCAGGGAGATGTTTGGGAAATCATCAATGCGTATGGAGATACCGCGTCGAAGCTTTAAAGTATATCGTTCTTCTTAGCCATTGGCTTACTCATCTCCCTTACCCAAGAGAGTTATACTCTTGTGGTGGAGATGATCGGTAGCTACGGCGAGCTGCTCCAAGATTTAGACGTCGAAGAGTTCCCGTAAAATCCTTGATGTATCTCAGAATCTTAACCGCACTGTAAGAGATCTTCCTGTTTCATACCCTATATCTTCTTACATCTAATTGACGGATCCAATAATAATTGCCGCGAATATTCAGCTCCAAGAATGAACGAACGACTTTTCAGGAGTACCTTAATCCCTTTTGAACACGTCCAGAAGTGACTCTCAATTAAGCCTACAATATCTAGACATGGATTTGGAACCGAGCCTTTTCGTGAGCCTTTTAATTTCTGAAACTCAAGTCAACGTCTATAGTTCCAGTTGATGAAAGTGGATCTCGTAGTTGGCGTGGTAGTTCAATAGACTAGAATAGCTCAGTTCAAGACAGTATTAGGGCCATCAGAAGTATCGTTCAAAGCGGGTGTTGGTTGACACATTCAATTACCCATCATGGTTCAGAAATGGCCGACGACTATACCGGAGAAAGCGAATGAGTAGAGCTGGGTTCGAAGTCGCATCGGTATCTTTTCGTCCCTTCGACGGTCCTCTCCCCTAGCATATCATTAGATTTGCCCCTAGCAATTCTAAGCAACGAGCGTGGTAGTTTAGCTGTTAATAACGACAGGCCTAAAATACCGCAGTGTCCAGACCTGGGTTCGAATCCCAGCTGCGAATTTTTTTTCTCTTTTTGGTAAATTTGTATGTAATGTTGTAGAGACAGAGAGATGGTTCGAGTTCAATAGACCAGAATAGCTCCGTTGCATATCATCAGACTTGTCCCTAACAATTCCAATCTACTGGCGCGGTAGCTATAACTGTTGAGTCAAGCTACATAATGGAAAACCTGGGTTAATCCCGGCCGCGCCGAAGCATTTTTCGTCCCTCCGACGGCCCTCTCCTATATCAGTAGGCTTAAAAGTTCCAAATTACCGGGCGCGGTAGTGTAGCTGTTAAGCTATTCGCAAACCTGGATCGTATTCGAATCCCGGCCGCGCCCCCCCTTTTTTTTGTTTTTCGCAGATTGATATAAAACGTCGTAGAGATAGAGAGATAGCGAAATACTAGGTTAAAGGGTATGGGGTAAGAAAGATTCGACGGTAGAGAGATCTGCATAGCTCGAATGAATGTAGCTCACTGTCGAAGAGATTCCGAGCGTATGAACATATTGACACAGTAGATTCGCACGGCAGTTCTTGATGACCCTCATCAATCTACATATTGAACCTTTACATCGACGTACAATCGCCCTACAGAATTCGCAGATCCATTAGCACCATCGCAACCCACACAATCACATCGAAAGGACAACTCACCACACCACTCCCTCACCCACGTCTCGCCACCACGCCCAAAGAACACAAACCGGCCCAGCTCGCTCTGCGCTCTTACAACACGCGTATACGTGCGCACGCTCCGCACCCCACACGTCTCGCAATCGCAATCGCACGCCCGCCACCCGCGCACCGCCCCGCAGTGATAGCACATTTGCTCGAGCGCGCAGTACCAGCCCTCCGGCGGGGTCCTCTCCACCGTCGCCGCGCCCGGCAGTCCGCCAGCCTCCACCACGCGCACCACCTGCCCGCGATGCCAGCCGCACGCGCCGGGCGGGCCGTCAATGGCGCCAGGCCCGCCAAACGAGTCGCAGCGGCGGCGCAGCAGGCGGAGCGCCGCTCCCGCCTCAGCCTCAGCTCCAGCTCCAGCATCGGCATCGGCTTTGGCGGCGGCGCTCGCGGGCGTGCTCGCCGCTCCCGGGAACAGCGCGCGCGGGTACCAGTGCTTGCACAGGGGGCAGCGGGCGCGGCGGGGGTCGAACGCGAGGTGGGCGGCGATGGCGCGGCGCGCACAGGGCGGCAGTGCGGACCGCGCTGCGCGGTCGAGCGCGAGGCCGGGCGTGCGCGCCCACAGCGTGCGGTTGCTGGCTTTCAGCGCGGTGCGCGCGGCCGCTGGGAGGTACGACGCTATGGCGAGGAGCAGCTCCGGCGGCAGGCTGAGGATGCTTGTTGGGGTGCGTTTGGGGGGTGCGGGGGGCGCGGCCATGATGATTGCTGGGAGATGTGGTGGAGGTGTGGAAGAGATCGGATTTGGTTTGTTGGTGCTCGAAAGGTTGGATGTGGTTGTATTGCTGGCGATCGTCGAAGCATATAACCCGTTGCCATCCTTGATAGGCGAGCACACTGAATGATTTACCGTGCGGTCACGAAGACATTCATTGACTCGGAGAGATCTCACATCATTGACTCAAAGAGAATCTCACATCATGGGCTCAAAGAGAATCTCACAACATTGAAACAAAGAAGAAAAGACGAAAGAGTTGAGACAGCGAACGACTTCCAGGATTGGAAAAGGGTAGTTTGGTGGAAGAGTTTCCTTTTCCGGTCTTTGGCACGTGTGCGGGTCGCGAGCATCTTTGCAGCGTACCACAGAAACATAAGCTTCAAAACAAGATGCAACATGACTTCATGTACGAAATCCAGTTTGGTGGTAGGGGCCTGCGTTGTGACGAGAGTTCCGCTGGGATTTCAGGATCAGGCGCATCAATGCCTTGGAAGGGTTGTCTAGCGAGGGGTTTGTACGACCGCATGACTATGGCGTCGATGGGCATAAGATCGCCACATCATGTGCCTGGTGTTGAAGGACGATGAATGAATAGAGTCATTCACAAGAAGAGCAAACCTTGGTATATGTTTGCTGCTGCACCGGTTGGGAGTTGTTCTATACTCTTGCTTTGAATGATTGCACCGTTGCCAGAATTTCACCGTCGTAGTTGCTTGTGCGCGTCGAAGGATGATTCCATGGTACATTGATTGGCGCAGGAAGCTTGGACGCAAGTCAGATTGTATAAATGGATATTGAAATTGGTTTGGAATGGGAAAATAGAGTACCACAAGCCAAAAACGAAGCAAACAGACAAGATATGTAGTCCGGCAGCGGCTTCGCCTTATTGCCTCATTGAATACGACTGTGCGATGTGCAACTTCGCTTCGAAAAAAGCTAGCACGACCTAGGGCTAGGGTTAAAGCTGCTTGTCCGTCTTTCAGAAATCCCGACAGATCGGATCGAACGGTTGGGTTTTGTCACGCAAAAATATCATCCCGCCGAGCTAAGCGCGTGCATCTAGGAGCCCATTTGACCGCGACTAGCTCTGGCGAGGAAAAGGGAAGCGTGGTTAATGCAGATGAAAAATTTAGCTATGGGCTTGTCCGGTCGAGCGCTGCTGCCAAATACCGTCGAGATGAGAAGCGGCAAGTCGCCATGGATGAGTGACATTGTCAGCACGGTGCGCCAGGGAAAGATGTTCAAAGGCTTACGGAGTCCACAGGATGATTACAGTTCACCCTGTGGAGATGTACGGCCGGCGCCGGCGGGGCCCATGACAAAGGCACATGCAGAAAATGCATTCGATTCTTTGGTTGCCGGCGCTATTGACAAGCAGCTCGCCAAGACAATCCGCGCTGAATTACGCTGCTCTTCGGCTTGCAGAAGGCAAATTGGCGAGAAGGGCAGGCGGAAGTTGGCTCCCGGACAACTTTGTCGACCTCTGATCAAGTTTATTTAGATGCATGTTCAAGAGCGACACAAACGTGCAAACGTGCGGCAAATGATATGAGCTGATGGTCATGGACTTTTTCGGTGCTTTGCTGAACATAACGCGAAAGAACGGCCACGCCGACTGGATTGGCGTGGGTAAGTGGGCCAATTAACCCTGCGCGGAGGATGGAGATAACTGCCAAAAAGCGTGAAATGCGGAGGGGACGCAATCATGGAGGTGCGCAGTCGAGTGGGAGTCGTTCAGGTGGATGAGCGGGGTCATTGCATGATCGGAAGCTACTAAGAGCTATCTACATGCAGAATTTTATTTTTTTTCCTGCTCTTTATGGTGGGATAGATGACGAGAGATGTCAATGGCCACGGAGGTGGCAGCCGTTGAGAAGGGCCACATTGGGGAGATCTGCTGGAAATTTTTTTTATGGCCGGGATCAGGACCCGAGTTCCAGATCAGATAGGCAGAGCACAGCAACGCTGACGATACGGGAAAAATAGCGAGTGTTGACGAAGGACCCGACCTCGACCGTTCACCTGGTCACTTGGGCAGGGATACGACTCGAGCCTCTTCCCGTGCGTTTCGCTTCGTTCGAATTGTGAAGGTCCTGTCAGTCGCGTGCTAATTAGCCCGGGTATGGCGAATGGTAAACTGATGTACATTTCCAGCGGGTCCTGCGTGCTCGCTTGCTTTCGTTTAGTGTGCAGCACCGACGGGAAGGAAGAAAAAAGAAAAGACGAAGGAACAAACGGCGCGAAGGCTTTTCGGCTGGTCCCCGCACGTCATTTGGATGGGAAGGGATGCAATTGGGTCGAGCAAAGCGAAAGATGTTTTGAACGAGGGCCACAGACGAGATTGTGTTTTGTGATGTTCATCGTTTCGAGTTGGAACGGTGGAAGAATGGAAGAATTGGCAATAATATAAGCACCGAGCCAGGCTTGCTAGTAGGCACCGTAGGTACGGGCCAGGCACAAACAGCGTATGCTAAGTACCACTGTATTCAATGTCAATTGAACCATCCTGAAGTCGAATCGGCCAAGCTCAGCGCCATTCGATGGAAACACCAGCACAACGGCATCCGCCAGATTCGCCGGACATGAAATTGAGAGTATGATTAAGTTGGGTCTCTGTAATTTCCCGCCGCAAGACTAGTGGCTGGATGCTCGGACTCGCTCAGCAGAAGACGCAAACGGCAGCGTGTTCAAGCCAGCACCAGCCAGCACCAGCCAGCAGCCAGCGGCCTGCACCCAGCAAGCCCAGCAACAGCCAGCAGACCATACACGGTGGAGTCGCCGCCGTTCCTCTGCACCGTGGCAGGCGAAGGCACTAAGACCAACACGCCTCGGGCTGCATCCACACCCATACCCGACCGACCCTACACGCTTCTTCACGCACTGCCGGACCCATCAGACCCCCCAAGCCCAAGTCCCAGTTGCATACCCATGTCCCTCATGCCCGCTCGCCATCCCATCCCATTTTCCTCACCACCGGACCGCTTCTGCCCTCCTTCGTTCTTCTTCTCCACCATCACCAACTAGCTGCGACCTGCCATTTTTCTCTTCTTTCCACTCTCCTTCACTGCTCCTCCGTCTCTGCGTGGCGGTTGTTACGACCCCGTCGACATTCCTTCACCCTGTTCCTCCCTCTCGGTAAGTAGCCGATTTTTTGAGACCCGCCAAAATTCTTTTCCCCTTCACGTTGCGTCTCACCCGCGCTTCTGCAGCCCGCATATTCCCGCCCATTGTCAGTCCACCGCCACGGCTGCTTTGTGCTTTTCTGCTTTCTCCCGCCGTTCGTCACTTGACTGACATGCCTTTGCCTCCAGCAGCCTGAGTGCTCGTTGCCGACTCCGTTATCCTCGACCCTTTTCACCTTCCACGTCGCACAACACCACGTCTCGAGCATCTCCATATATCCGAAAATGGCATACTACGGGAACGAGCCTTGGTCGGCACCTGCACGCCAGCCGTCGTGGGAGCAGCAACAACCGCCATCACGCTCCGGTAAGAAATTCTACCGTCATTGCATGGCCTGGCTAACGTATATCCTCTGTAGCCACTGCTTCTGCAGGTAGCCGTGAAGAACCAAATGCCTTCGCATACCAGATTGCGGGTACGTGACCACTTTCGGTTGAACTTTACGGCGATCTAATCTGTTCTAACTATGCTATAGAGGTGGACAAGGCCATCGATAACCTCATGAAGAGCGGCAAGTTTCCCATGCTCGGTAACTTCCAAGGGCCTCGACGTGATTCCACCCAAACCGGGGGCGGGAGACCAGGATCGTTTGCGGAATTTGGTGAGAATCGACTCTCAGACTGCCAGTCAGAATCGCTGCTAACAAAAAAAAACCCCAGACCCACGCATGGGCCCGGCGCCACGTCCCGGCTCCATGGGCGACTTTGACGGAATGCGCTCGCAATCCAACTCCAACTTGCAAAACTTCTACGCCAACCAGCGTTTTGGGCCTCGTAATCCCGAGGCGGACCAGCAAATGCAGGCTCGGCGAAGACAGGCCGCGCAACGTGAACGTGAGTTGCGCAACTACCACCAGGAACAACAGTATCAGAAACGTAGGTCTAACCTCGACTTTTCCACAGCAAGCCAGTCCTGACTCCATCGAACAACAGATATCTCGGGCGCGAAGTCGGATCGTTCGATGAGTCCCAACGCCGGCATGTCCGAGGACGAACGGCGCGAGCTCATCGCCCGCCAGCATCGCGCTTTGTACGGCAGTGAATCATCCATGTACGGTAGCGATGGCTCTCGACCCAATAGCCAAGATGCTCGCGTCTCGACCATGACCGGCTTCCGCGGCGGTTCACCACTCGCCTATGATCCGTTCGGCATGCAGTCCCAGAACAACGCTGGCGACTCCGCCGTTCAGATGCCGGCGCGGGACCAGCCGCAGAACAAGAACGTCGCTCCCGGCGGCCAGCGCTCGCGTGCCAACAGCACTTCATCTCCTTCATCCAACCCACCAACCTCATTCAGCCTCTTCGAGAACGCCCAGCAATCCAGCCGCACCTCCAACTCTTCTCCCACCGGCGCCTCCCCTCCGCACGACGGCGCCAAAACAACCACAACCGCCGGCGTCGCACCGATCGGCACGCGTCCATCGCAGCCTCAACAGCCACAGCAGTCGCAGCAACAATCGCAAGGCGGCGCGGCGCTGCAAAAGCGCTCGACAACGCCGCTACCGTCACCACTGAGCTTCGGCTTCACGGCGTCGGGCGGCGACCAAAACGGCAACGCCGAGCGCTCAACATCGACTACGTCCGCCGCGCCGCCCTCCGCCGTCGCCGACAAGCCCGTCGGCCTCGCCTGGGGCCCCAACTCCGCCGTCTGGGGCTCCGCCAAGAACACACTCGGCGTGCAGGCCTCCGTGTGGGGCTAGGCGCGCCCGCCGCGAGCCTGAGTCGTGGCGCTGCGGCGGCTGCGGCTGCGGCTTCTGCTACGGCTGTTGTTGGCGTGCCGACGAGTCAACCTTTTCCGCAACCACACTTTTCCGGAGTTGTTTGGGCACGGGCCGGCGGCGGTGCATTTGGCTTTCTACATCTTTTCATTTTCGTACCGGCGGGATTTGCGGCGCGGCGCGGCGCGGCGGCGGGCGACCGACCTTTTTCTCATCGTCAAAAATTCTCTTGGAGTTCCATTTGTTTTGTTTTTCTTGCCTGACATTTATGGCGGGATGGCGGAGATGCGGAGCGGCGGGCCTGGCGCGTTCGCGGTTCGCCCGACTCCTTTTCGAGCGTGGACCCGGCTGCGCGTCCACTGCATTTCCACGGTGTTTTTTTCTCTCTTGCTTTGCTAAAAGTCTCTTCTCATGTCTTTTCGTCCCCTCGTCGTCGTTTCGTCTGTCGTGTTTCGGGCATAGCGGTCTTCATGATCACCTCGGTCTGGTTGCTTGCGTACGTCCGGGTTAGGCTGGCTGGGGAGATTGGAGCGCGTTCGTCGGTGGGTCGGTCAGTTATGTCGTTGCAGGTGTGTTCGTCGGGCTAATTTGCATCTCTGCTTCTGCGTTTATTGCATGTGTGTTGTAACGGCTTTGCTCTCTTTCGCGTTTTTCTACAGAATAGTTTTACAACGGCTTTTGGAACACACCGGGGCGCTGTCTTGTATGGGAGTCAGAGTGTCTACAATAGGCCATCTTGGGACTGGACAAGGCCGTTGCAGGGTGCGTTGAAGGTTGTCGAGGTTCAAACTGCTTTTTCACTGCGTTTAACGGATGGCTTTGGGCTGGGGCATGCGAGGTAAATCGTCATCGTGTATAGTGACAAAACCGGGGTGTAATTGGGTTCTTAGAATGGGATGCATACACAATCACCGCGATTACCTATTACAATCTTTGTATATGGACCTTCACTTGAGTCGTGATATTTGTTATTGGGTGTGAGCTGAAGCAAAAAGCAGAGTCGCGTAAAGCTGCCGTTTTGCGGAGTTTTCTGCCAAGCCTTCCCATCAACTCCAAAATCTCCTAGCTGGCCTCTCATCTTTGGCCCACGCAACTTCCCTTTCAATACCAACACCAACTCCCAACTGCAAAGCCTTTTTCAATCTACTCTTTCTTCCATATAGAATCGCGCATCAAGATGGTAAGAACTCATTTAGCTTTGTTATTCACAATGTATTCGCGTCGAGCTTGACTCCTCAAGACGGCTTCGAGCACAACCGAACCAACCGCCCAAGCTTTCATATTTCTCTTTCATGAGGAGATTGAATTGGCTTGTAGTGTTTGTCACTCACCGCATCTGCTACAAGTCATTTAATCCATTTCTTTTCTATTCAATGAATGCATCAATCATCCGAGTAACATCTTTGCGCTCTTCCATCAAACCTCTTGATTCGAGTTGCCAGTACTGACTTCAGACAACCAGTCATCGCCACGTCCAACCTCCCCCGTCAATGATGGTTCCTCTGGCTCTTCTACCGCTCGTCCATCCACTGCAAGAGTCCCTGGTGGCCCCGCAACCGCAATGAGGAGAAAGGCTGCGGCAGACCTGAAAGAGAAGAAGGAGAATGTGCGACCAAACAGCACTAGAGCTGCTGGTGTCGGCGGAAGCAGTTCTACTATGCTTAAGCTATACACTGATGAGAGTCCTGGACTAAAAGTCGATCCGGTGGTTGTGCTCGTACTGAGTGTGAGCTTCATCGTCAGTGTTGTTGCACTGCATAGTACGTTACAGGTTCCTTTTAATGGGCCTTTGAACGCTTGCTAAGTACCATATAGTCATCGCCAAGGTTACAAGACGATTCTCCTCATAGAGGAACGCGAACTCTCAAAAGCTATTTGGGCGAAATACTCCAACTTGTGCATACGGGATCCAGCGACTGGCAATGAAGGAACGGAGAGATATTCAAGGCTCTCGCGATTTAGAAAAGTCTTGAGTCTCTGGCATTTGCGGCGCTAATGGTGGGATGTTGTGTACAGTAGGTTCACATTTATGCTCTGTCTGGGTTGCGGACAAAAGCATTCAAAAAGGGCATCAATTTCAGTTGTCGAGCGTCCTTTTAAACAATTTTCTATACCAATGTCAAAGCCTTACTTTACTTCCAGCCCTCAAGTCTCATTCCGTGTGATTTGTATTATGAATTGAGCCTTTCCACTCTTCAAGTAGCTTGCGCGTTTTGTAGCAAGTCTCTTTGACCGTCGTATACGAGTCTCTTCGCAAGGGCAATCTCAACGGCATTTCTTTCCCGCTTGCAACTCCAGTCCCTGTCAATACATCTACAATGTTTACGGAATTGAGAATGTCTAGGTAGAGGGTAGTCTTGTCATTATGGTTGGCAATGTAAGAAGAGAAATCTGGGAACATGGGCTTGACTTTGTGAGACGACGATGAAGAGTTGCGGTCAAAATAGAGCTCAGCCCAGAACGATTGATCGTAAAACATCATCCATCTGTACGCACTACTGCCTACTTAAATGATCCTCCGATAAAGTGCCTCGTACTGCATATCGCTGAACAATTATTCGCAGAGCTATATCCAGAACACGTGCAGCTGCCAGAAAGAATCCTGTTTGGGGCACTCCGTATGGCTGTATGCTTGATTTCCCGCATACGGGATCTAGCCGAGTAGTGTGAGCAAGTTGTGCACATTATTTGGAAGCTGGTGGTGATAATTGGGGTATCTACGCCGTAGCTCTTGTACCTCCGTACTCTGTACATACGTTGCGGAGTTGTCGGAGAGGTGGCTGGTGAGTTTTGTCATGCGCCACATGCTTTGTGACTTCAACTTTCTGGAAGGCGTAAAACTACGACTCTTGTACAATCACTTTCTCCGTAGATATGATCCTGACGACTTCACGAACGCCATGCCCTAATGCCTTCTTACTTCTATCACCTCGCCTTTGAGCTCCATTCCTCCGATCCCGAATCAACAGAGCAATATCCTTCTAAACCCGCCGCAAATATCTACTTGCCACCCAAAGACACCGATATCTTTACGACTCCTCTTCCTGTCCATAAGATCGCACCTTGGGGAAGCGAGAAGCCAGAAAAATCTTCTCACAAGAAAACCAGAACCGAATCTGATCTGACAGATCATCTCAAGAGGCGAACGATATCATTTGAAGGCCCATCCAAGTCTGAGTGGCCGTCTTTGCCGATTGTGAAGAAAAGCGCACAGCCAGCTAGACTGGATCTCGCAGTGGACACTTCAACAAACATACCCGAACCATCTACACCTAGAGATTGGAGGGCTGACGCCGTCTGCATCCAAAGCATAGACATGGAGCCGAATAGTCGACCGCGCGGCAAGTCACTTACACAAGGCACTCATGCTGGAACAGTGTCAGGAGGTCCGGCAACTCGAGGCAAATTCATACCATCAGACCCAAAAAACACAGAAGTAGGCTGGGGAGTCGTACATCTATATCGAGACATACAAGAAACTCCAGGACTTTACGACGAAACATCTTCCAGTGCTGGTTCCGATGGCGAACCTGAAGATTCTCAGTCTTTCAACGACAATGATTGCACAACGCTTTGTATACTCGCTGTTCCATCCTACATGACTCCGTCAGATCTGCTCGGCTTCGTGGGCGAGCAAACACGAGAAGACGTCAGTCATTTCAGATTGATACGAACCGGCCGTGCCAACAAGTACATGGTACTCATGAAGTTTCGTGACGCAAAAAAGGCCAAAGCGTGGCGTAACGAGTGGAATGGGCGACCTTTCAACAGTATGGAGTCTGAATACTGTCATGTCGTTTTTGTCAAGTCGATCACCTTCGAAGCCTCATCTACCTCCCAACACCCTTCCAGCTATCCTGACATGAGCAACGATCCTTTCATTCCTAAACCACAGTCAGCCACAAAAACCGAATCACCATCAACACTCAGCGCTCCACTCACGACCAAACCTCTTGCACCACCAACTCCAAATCTTATTGAACTTCCAACATGTCCTGTCTGCCTCGAACGCATGGACGAAACAACAGGTCTGCTGACCATCCTCTGCCAACACGTCTTCCACTGCGCATGTCTCGAGAAATGGCGCGGCTCAGGCTGTCCCGTGTGCCGATACACGCAGAACTCCAGCATGATGCGATCGCCCGCGACGCTCGACTCCGAGACCATGTGCTCGGTGTGTGGGACGGACCAGAACCTGTGGATCTGCCTGATCTGCGGCAACGTGGGATGCGGGCGGTACGACAGCGCGCACGCGTTCGCGCACTGGGAGGCCACGGGCCATTGCTTCGCCATGGACATCGAGAGCCAGCACGTCTGGGATTACGCTGGCGACGGCTACGTCCATCGCCTCATCCAGAATAAGGCCGATGGCAAAATGGTCGACCTTCCTGCGGCTCGAGGCGCCAGTTCGGCAAACGCGAAGAGAGATGGTACTGGTGGGATGGCGGCATTCGGTGCTGATATGGTCCCAAGGGAGAAGATGGAGGCCATGGGTAATGAGTACGCGTACTTGCTTACTAGCCAACTTGATTCACAGAGGTTGTATTATGAACAGCAGCTCGAACGAGCGGTAGACAAAGCCAGTACCGCAAGTGCTACAGCCGATAAGATGATGAGTAGATTGGACGAGCTCGAGGAACGATTCGCTCAACTCAAAGCTGACTATGATGATGCGAAGAAAGGCATCTGGGAATTGGAAAGAGACGCCGAGCGAGCACGGAAGAGGACTGAAAAAGCGGATGAGCTGGCGAGGAAGCTCGGCAAGGACTGGAGAGAAGAGAAAACAATGAACGAAAGTTTGATGCAGAAGATCAAGTTTCTAGACGACAGAATTAAGGATGGTGAGCTCAAACGAGAGCAGTTGGAAACCGAGAAAAAGGATCTTGAAGATCTCAATAGGGACCTCAACTTCTTCATCTCGGGTGGAGAGAAGCTAAAGGAGTTGGGTGAGGAGGCCGTCGAGGGTAAGATTGAGGTTCCTGTGGCAGAGCAAGCCGCGAAGAAGAGAAAAGGAAAGAAACGGTAGTATTTTGATCACTTGTGATGGAGTGAGCAGATTGCTCTCACTGAAGACTTTGAAGATAGAAGACGGCTCTCCGCGGTCTCCAGAACTAAAACATCTACTCGTCACTGCGGCCTAACACGCAGCTATTATTGCAGCATAATTCAAGTCAGGCACTGAAGGTACCAAGTTTGAATCACCTCAAACTTTCTGATTGCTTCATAAATATCTCACAACTTATCCAACACAATCTTCGCAGCTTCCATCAACTCCTTCCGACTTTATCTGCTCAATTTTCCTCACTTCTATTCATCCTCGCGGATCGTACTATCTCATTTCTATCTCCTCATCCCAAATCCTCAGGCTGAGCTTTTTAGGAACACCTGGAAGATGCCACTGAAGTGCTGGGTATGCGGTTCTCATCCAACTACTGACAGTCTTCCTCGTCACTTCGAACGCCGCGGAGGCCAGCACGAGGCTTGGAGTTTCGAAACATTCATCAACAATACCCGCGCAGATTCCTGGGTTGGCCTCCCGACAACGGATGCTCCAAATTACTCAGCTACCCATCCAACACCCCCCTATAGTATACGAAGTGACGCGACGATTCGTACAGCCGACGAGCTCAAGTATCATGTTGCGCAGGCTCTTCGGACCAATGTAGGCGGCGATCAGCATCATGGATTTATCATCCTGCGAGTCGAACTCGGCTCGTTGGAGCCTCGAATACCGGGACGGAACGAAGCAATTCCATTTCAACAGCTCTCCCGGGTGGAGGTCCTCGTACCACAGGCATTCTTCCAAAAGTGGAGTACAAATACAATTTGGGCAAAGCGGATAAATCTCGCCGAGAAGTTCAGAATGCTCGGTACAGAAGGAATGCGTCGCGGTAACAGCGTGCGCGTCTTTGCGGGCCTCATATTGGAAAGGGAGAGGGTTCTTGCTACGAGGCGTCTTGATGGGGTCAACGACGCATTTGCCCAGCTCAAAGCGAGACCAATGCGTCTAAGATACGTCAAATTCGTGATCTCTCGACGGGTTGCAACAATTGATGCACCCAGACAGAGCATGAATCTTCGTCCAACCAATTTAACGCATGGCGAGGCTGCTACAGAGCGGAATCAGACGAATGAGAGCCAATTGGTCAGGTACGTATAAATCCATTTGTAATATGTATGAAAACTCTAACAAATTGATACCATAGACAATGCCAGGCCTGCTTTGAAGAACATCCTCTATCAGAATTTCCAATTCACCCAACTGCGCGATGTCAACACGAGAGTGACATTTGCGTTTCTGGACTCCGCCAAAACATCCTTGTTACTATTTCTGCAGTTGGGTGCAATCGGATTCGGTGTCCTCACGCCGGTTGTAATGCCATTTTGGAGCATTCTGATGTCGGCCGTGCCTTGACCCCGGAATCTTTCCAAAGGTATGTTCATTTTATATCACCAGTTAGTCCGGCATATGCTGAATGTAACACAGATTCGACGACTTAATATTCCGCTCGCTGCTATCTGCAGATCCAAATTTTCATGAATGTCCTGGCGACGGTTGTCAAAACGAGCAGATTGTCGATGGTCACCTCCCAATCTTTGCATGTACGGCTTGTAACCGCGAATACTGCGTAGTTCATCGGGTCCCGTGGCATCGTGGAGAGACATGCGCGATGTATGACAGGCGCATGGGAGTACGGAGTGAAGACACTGAAGTGATGACAGCAGAGAGGCAGATTGGTCCTGAAGACTATGCAATGGAGGATCTAGACGTTTCTTATGCGGAACCGATGGCGCAAGGTGAGGGACAACAAGATCCGGGGCTTGATGAAATCCAACGTCTACACGAAGAGATCGATGCAGATGAGCAACAAGGTCTGGTAGAAGCAGATGCAATTGCGGAGAGATGGAGGCAAGAAGATGCCCGACGCCAACAGGAAGTAAGTCGCCGAAGGGCTCATGACAGGCGATGTCGAGACCGGAGACAACAACTTTACCGCCTGCAAGAGCAAGCTCAGCGGCACCACCGTCAGTTGGCAGAGCAACGTCATCAAGAAGAAGAAACACAGCGCCGCTTGTTGGAAGAGGAGCAGCGGCGAAGAGCGGAAGAAGAGCGGCGTCATCAGGAAGAGGAAGCACAGCGCCGGTTGTTGGAAGAACAACAGCGGCAAAGAGAGGAAGAAGAGCAGCGTCGAAGGGTGCAGGAAGATGAGGAGCGTCGGCTTCGTGAGGCCCAAGAGGCCGAACAACAACGCCGCGAACAAGAGGCGAGAGAAGCCCTCCGCTTGGCCCAGAATGCGGAAGCCGAAAGCATGGTTGAGGCAACGACTAAAGCTTGTCCAAACTGCAGGGTTCGGATTGAGAAAAATGAAGGTTGTGACCACATGACATGTAAGTCCTTGAGTTCTGATCGTTAACTGGTATTTCTGCTGACGTTGATTCCGACCAGGTAGCCAATGCCGGGAAGAATTTTGTTGGCTTTGTCAAGCGCCATATGGACCTATCCTTGTTGAAGGTAATCATCGGCATTTACGCTCGTGCCTCCACTTTCGTCCAAATCGACCCAGGACGAATAGGCGCCGCTAAGACTATGCGCGCGAGGTTAAACGGAGAAATTCATGAAGATTAACTGATATATCTAATAGGCCAATATCGACTAACCTAGTCGGGTGTATGGAGGGAGTAGATTTGACCCGACAATAGCGTTCTACATGGTAACATGGTCATTGTCCAGGTGGAAAGCCCAGTGGAACGCTAAGCTCACGAACAACGTGAATCATTACCATTTCGACGCCGGTGCAAAGATATTTTCTACTTCATCATCAGACAGTGCTTTCTTCATTCTCGGATCAGTACTCACCCATAACCTCTATTTGCTCTGGGGTCATGTTGAATCTTGGATCGTTTCCCATGATGTCTCTCTTGTGTCGCTCGACTCCGCTTTCCAGTTCACGATACTCACTGCCCATGACGCTAATGGTGCAGCCGTGGTAGTCCTCATTCGCACACATGAATACGGCAGCTCGCGCTGTCTCCTCGTTTGTGCTCACGGGAATGCCGACCCGCTGTAAGTCTGGTATTAAAGTTGGAAGTCGTCGAACGGCGGCCGTATCTGTCACATGAGGCGCAAGGCTGTTAATCCGGATATTCCAGGTTTTAGTATGAGGTCTAAGTCCTCTCATAAGACCAATCATGCCATGCTTGGAAGCAGCGTAGACCGGTATCGACTGACAGTCATATCCGCTTCGAGAGACTGTTGACACTATCACGCCACCTTGTGGTCGTTGCTTTCGCATATAGTGCATTGCGAGCTTAACCGTGTACATTTGGCCGATCAAGGTGAGCTTGAGGCATTCGAAGCCTGGTTTCACTGGGTCTCCATTGGCGTCTACTACATCGAAGTAGTCTCCCCTATCACCTATGCCCGCATTGGGAATGACAATATCAATGCGCCCAAACTCTTGCATCCCTCTCTTGAACAGTGCGAGGAGATCATCCCAATTACTAGCGTCGGTATGCTGAAACAGTAAACCTTCAACCGGTTCCGTAAGATCTTGGACGTCGCCCACTAGGACCTTGACGCCATGTTGAGTCAGTTTTTGAACAATACCGAGACCGATACCTGAGGAACCTCCGGTCACAATGGCACTCTTGCCACGAAGCTTGTCCCCTGAAAGTTTTTAGAACTTGTTGGCTTCTTTGCATTCGTCCTTTTGTTAAAGGCAAACTTTATATTACTCACCGATGTCTGCATCAGTAATCGTCAGTGCGGTCATTTTACCTGACAGGGTATGGTAGCAAACTATTAAAGTTGCCAAAATATTTGATAATTGAGGCGTGAGTCTCTCTCGAGTACAAGAGGAAGAATGTCGCTCACTCCTTTAGCTCTACATCGTTCTGGAAATCCTCGGTCGTTTGCGGCTTTTTGGCACGACTCCTCACTCTTCAACCGTTGAATCCACAAGCTATTCCCCACAAATTGTTTACGGCTACCAACAATCGTCGTGACGGTCTCCTCTCGACTGAAGGATGCTCGGCTCTCATGTACCGAGGAGAGCGGGGGCAATGATCTACCCAAACCGTGAGATTACGAACATGGCTCTTGAACCAAAAATATGATTTCACTGCTTTTCTAAGTTCAAAATCCCTTTCAAGAGTTTGTATCAACCATTGATACAGATCAGACTATTCTGCGTACTGTGAACAAATCAAGTAGCATGCGAAGATACCATACTTAAGAAATGGCAAAAGAATCGATTCGCCAGCAGCTCATTGGCGCATGGGAGCTAATCGAATACTTTGCCCATCTCCCCAATGACCCGTCCGATAAGGTCTACCCCATGGGTCCAAACGCCAAGGGCATCATCATGTACACGCCGGACGGGTACATGTCGGCGCAGCTTGTGACGCCGGGCCAAGTACCATTCGACCGCGCCAAAGGTTCCGACAAAGAATGGGCAGAAGTCGGCAGGAGCTTCGTCAGCTACACGGGGCAGTTTTACCTGGACGAGCGTGGAGACAAGCAGGGTAGGCCGATCCTCATGCACCACATGGGCACCGCGAGTGTTCCGTATCTGAGAGGGGATACGCAAAGGCGGCTTATGAGATTTAGCAAAGAGAGCGACGGGAAGTATCTGATACTGGGAGTGGACGGGACAATGGAAGTAGCTGGGGAGCAGAGGGTGATTCAAGTGCGGTGGAGGAGGATGCCCTTTAACGACAAGACGACGCCACCGGAGAAGCTTTGAGAAGAGATAGAGCGAAGGATGATGTAGGACATATGAGAAAGCGGAGAGAAAATCAGGAACAAACTACTAGAAATGAACCCATCAATTGCATTTAGTGACTGCGGTGAGTAGGGTTATGATTAGACAGCGCGAGAATGCCTTTCGTGATATATATCAAATACATTGGAAGAAAATTTTCTGCCCAGGTGTTATTATCGTCGCAAGGTGAAACAAATTATTCGAAATAGGACGCAAAGCCATGCGGTGACCTGGAAACATTAAACAATCTAATTAGACCCAAAGCCCGTGAACCTCTACCCCTTGAATTTTCCAACCGGTATTCATACAGAATAGAGCTTGGAAACATGCTCTATTCATCCTTCTTTCCCTTCTTTTCATTCTTTCCAAACTTATCTGGCACTCTGGCCAGCCAGTACAGGAACAGGGCCATGACAATGTTGAAGCCAACGTAGATCCATAATAGGCCAAAGTTGCGCCAGGCTTGGCTGTACGACGTGTTGATTGCGGCCAGGAAAGTGTTGGTGCTGCTGATCGTGCAGAAGCTGCAGTCGGATGTAGCGTTGGGGTTCTGCAAGTAGCCGCCATAATTGTCGATGTACTGCTGCATGTATGTGGCGCACGTCGTTCCCGGCTGCGGGTCGAAGTGCAAGTACTCGTTGTCGGCACATATGACGTTTGTATTTGCCAGGCCGGTGGCCAGGACGGCCGACACGAGGTATGTGAAGGGAGATAGCCTATACATGAAGATCCAGAAGCCTGGAAGCGCCGTCGGCGTCGCTAGCACGCCGCAGAAGATCAGGCAAAGCGAGAACATTAGGTTGGCCAGGTTGCCGCCAGACTCGGCATCTTCAATGGCGGCGATGACCATGTGTGCGAATGTCGATGTGAAAATAAGGAACATAAAGATGAGCAGGAACATGAGCGCACCACGTTCATGCACTTGGTGCGTAGGTATCGCGTTCTTGTACATGCCAATGGGATAATACCAGCAGAAGTACATCACTACGGCCATCAATGTCTGATACGGCAACTCAACAATGATGTTAGAAAGCATAAATGCTTGCCACGAGTATGCCTTAGAAGGACGCTCACGAACTTCGTAGAGAGCGCGTTGCGTTACGAAGTGCGGCATGATCTGTTGGACTAATTGCCCGAAGACGGTGAGAAGCATGAAGATTGCAAACATTTGGTTTTGTAAGCCTTGCTGCGTGAGTGGAGAGTGGAAGAAGACAAAGCCGATAAAGAGGGAGGAGAAGAGGCAAAGGGCGACCTTTGCATAAATATATGAAGGCGTGCGCCAGTATTGTTGGAAGACACGCTTCTGCACTTCCAAATACTGGAGCCAGAAGGGTGCTGCGAATGCGTTGAAGCTGGCTTTGTCTCGTTTCACTGCGCTCTGCGTTTTTTCTATCGGTCGGACTTCCTTGAGGCGGGAGAGTTCGTTCTTGACTTCAGTGTACTCTAGACTTTTGCGCCAGATGTCGAACCAATCGAGATCGGTATGCGATCCAGGTGCAGCGCCAATTACCTCAAGCATCCATTCTGCCGGGTTTGCGTTTTCTGGGCATGGACTTGCACCATTACGTTCGAAGTAACTTGTAAGAGTGGAAGAATTGTCACCGATTGGGCCGAAATAGATCGTCTGACCACCAATCTTCAGAAATAGTAGGCGATCGAACCGCTGGAACAACATCGCTGACGGTTGATGAATGGTGCACAGAATGGCCTGGCCATTCTTGGTAAGCTTTTCCAACAGGTCAAGAATCGCCCAAGACGTCTGAGAGTCCAGACCGGATGTGGGTTCGTCGAGGAAGAGGAGAAGCTCTGGTTTAGCCGCCAATTCGACACCAATTGTTAAGCGCTTTCTTTGCTCAACGTTCAGGCCTTCTCCTGGAACACCGACAACTGCATCAGCGTACTCCTGCATGTCCAAAAGCTTGATGACTTCATCCACATAAGCCAGTTTATCGTGACGCGAGATATGTCCTGGTTGTCGAAGAAGAGCCGAAAATTCAAGTGCTTCTCGAACGGTAGATGTTGATAAGTGCAGATCCTGTTGCTGAACGTATCCGGTTTTCCGTTGAAATGACTTATCCCTCAACTGGCCATCGACGAGCATCTCACCAGTTACCACGCCCATAGTGACGCGAGTGGCCAGCACATCCAGCAAAGTGGTCTTGCCAGCACCCGAGACTCCCATCAACGCAGTCAGCGTACCTGGCTTTACCCATCCATCAACGTTATCAAGAATTCGCCTCGGATTGCCTTTGATCTTGATATCGTAGCAGACGTCCTCCCAATGGAATATAGCAGTCTGCTTCTGGATGACCTGGGACACATCTTGATCTTCGACTGGGCGCTTTTCGATAGTAACAGGCCGTCCGGTCGCAGCTTCCTCGTCACCGGGGGTTTCATTGGCGATCGCAGCAGGGATTCGTCCCCGTTGGAAAACTAAGACTTCGCCTTTGGACTTCCTTGCTTGTACAAGTTCCGCCGAGACCAAGTACGTGAATAGGAAGAAGATCATGAGCGCAATGATGATGCCAAAGTCACGCCACTTGTGAGCATGATAGTATGAGTACGCGGAGTCAATGTACGCATCGCCATTGACAACGCCGGAGCCCGGTGTCGATCCAACAGCGGCACAGATATGTTGATTCGGGCTTACACTGTCGTATAAGCCACCAGTTGGTACGAAGCTGGAGCAGGTGTAGTTTCGATTGTGGAATTCGTTGATCATCAGTGCTTCGAAGCCATAGGCGACTGGATCGATATAGTTGATCCACCGCGACCATCCAAGCATATATCGCGTTGGGATCGCAAAGCCGGTGAAGATGACGATCGCGAGGATAATGATGGCCGCCGGTGCAAGTGCCTGTGAAAGCGTCCGTGAGACGGAGGCGATGGTCCGGAACATCATTGACATGCACAAGGTTAGGGAGAACGTGATCAGCAGGAAGAAGAAGAAGGCGCCTGGTTCTCTTCGGAGGTTTGTCAAGAAGTATAGCGTCAAGTTGAAAACGATTGAGTTGCTAATCTTGTATGGCATGTCGGTCAGCATACTTGCAAAGGCTTCGGCGGATGGATGATAGAAGGCATAACGCTGATGCTTTTCGACGATGGGACGTTGAGCGTAAAGAGTGAGAATCTGTTATGCGGTTAGCATAGCTGAAAATGGCAACTCCGCAAGAAGTATCTCACCTCGAGAGCACTACCAAATGCATTCAGAAGAACTGCGAAGAAAAGCAGAGCACCCCTTGAGTAGAAGCTTGCCGTGTCCGCACCAAGATTGTAGAAAACGCTGCCAATGATCAAAGCCATGATGAAATTACCGAATAGCTGAGTGAACGTCAAGCTTGGGTCGCCAGCCAATCGTCGGAAGCCACGCCATAAGCAAAGCCGAACTTGCTGAGCGTAAGATAAGGTGTATGGAGAACCAACTCGCTGGTGTTTGGCCTGTTGCTGCCGTCGAGATTCTTGGAACTTTTTCAAGTATTCACCGCCGATGGAGTACTTTTTGTCGTACTCGTCGATTTCGACCATTAGCTTCTTGTGTTCTTCAGAATCCTTCCATCGCTGCGCGAACTCATCAGGGGTGCGAGGTACTCTATCCGCCCATCCCTCACGAACAACGCGCTCTTGTGGACTGGTCATTGAGGTCAAGAAATCGGCCGTCGTTTGTCTTGCCGGGCATTCGAAGCCAAGTCTTTCGAAGTAAGCTTGGGCTTCCGTGGTGGGACCGAAGTAGATCTGACGGCCCTCATATAGCACAATGGCTTTGTCGAAAATATCATAAGCTGCCTGTGGAGACTGGTAGATGGCAACGCACGCCGTATTGCCGTTGACTTCGGTACCAGTTCGTACTGTTCTACAGAATTCAATAGCGTTGGCACTGTCCAGACCTCTGGTGCTGTTATCCCAACACTGCAGTGGAGCTCCAGAGAGTGTAGCCTCCGCAATTGTCACACGTTTTCTTTCACCACCGCTGACACCACGAATATATTCGTTTCCAACTCTGGTGTCAATCGTGTGGCTGATACCGAAGATCGCCATCACCACGTCGCGGACATGCTGGGCGAAATCATTCTTTTGCACACCACCTGGAATGTGCCTTGGTAATCTCGCCCGAGCCGCGAACGTCAGTGTGTCACCAACTGAGAGCATAGGAAAGTGGGCGTCTACTTCAGCGGTGTAGATGGCCTCGCCTCGAAAGTCCTTGTGCATCTGGGCGGCGCTAATACCTTGGTAGTTGAGATAGGAATTGGAATCGACAGTGAAGCCATGAGTTTCTCCAGCAATTGTTTTCAAAAGGGTTGAGCACCCAGAGCCTGGAGGCCCCAGAACGACCAACATTTCGCCGGCATACACGACACCTTCGAAGTCGCGCAGAATGTCGATCCTCCGTTGATTGATCCGCAGCAGTCTCTGCACGAGACCCCAACTTTCCAACAGCACGTTGAAGACATTCTTTTGATAGTCAGTCGATGCGCCGTAACCAAAGGCACTAAGATTACGAAATGCCAGCCCAGCAGTTCTTATCGGGTGCGCCTTTGGATCTCGCAGATGGTAATTGAGCATTGCTCTCGCCCAAGCTTTGCCATTGAAATGTGGCGAGCGAGGATTTAATTTGGAGTCTCCAGTTGCTTCGAATGGACTCTGATCGGCTTCAGTGTAAGATGACTTGGTGGTGAGCCTCCGGGCAAGAGTGTGAACTTCGTCTTCGCGTCTCTTATCCTCTTCGTCGTCCGAGAGCGAATCGTCGATAGCCTCCTCGGTCTTTTCGACATCTTCGGTCCTTTCCAGATTGATGGCATCTTGAGGCGGTTGGCTAGTTACTGTACTTCTCCGTCGTTTGTTGGAGTAGCTGGAACGTACGCGGTGCAGACCACGTAGATGCTCTTCGGTAGGTTGATCGCTGATCGGCTCGTAGTATATCTGACTCTGGCGACGAGTCTCACCGGGCCGAGCACCTGCACCAGCTCTGTCTGCGGTGGCATCGTAATTGTTGAAGGCGAAGTTGCCTACCAACGACATTGGAGAGGCTTGCCGTCCGAACCGGACGAGTCTCAGATAAAGTGCTGATGGCGGAGAAAGCCGTTTGGGATTATCGATGGTCGGAGCTTCGGCTGCGTTCCAGAACAAAGAGAGTGAGAATTAAGGCGCTGGGGAAGGAAAGAAGGCGACAGAGAATTGAAACAGCACGTCAACACGCAGTAACACTCCGGGAGGGCATTATGGGCGATACTTATTAAACTTGATCTCTAAAAAACTCAACGTAGTCCGTAGCCTAGCGCGAATCTAGCGCGCCGCTGTAGAGATGGGTAAGATAGCTTCCGAGACGCACAGACTCGGACAATGATGGCGAGGGAACGGTTGATGTGATGGGCTGGCCGCTGTCTTCGTCATCTCTTGGCCCAATCGCACATTTTGGTATTGTTGCCTTCCGGATGTGCACAATTTCCGGCCCGGGTGGGTCTCACTTCTTGTGAACGCCGTATCAGTTGCTATGTACCCATTTGCCAATGCTGGCCCAGCCTACTGTCAACTCTCGATGGCGCGATTCCCCCCATGCCGATGTTCGCTTTATAGCGATACACCTCTGAGGTTTCTTTAGATTCCTCATATTAAATGCCTCTTTTCTCGATTCTCGATGCATCGTTAGCCTCCTCATACAAAATATCGTTGTATACAGAGCAGATCAACACCTGAAGCTACCTCCACATGGCTCGAAAAGTTATCTCTGACGAGCAGAGAAAGACTCTAAGAACTTGGTTTCATCAACATCCAGAAAGCTCAGCAAATCTGGCCTCGAATACCTCAATACAAATATCAAAAGACTCCCAACTTTAGCTCAGGCTGGCTCACGGGTTTCAAGAAGAGGCACAATATCAAAGAGCGCTTGAAGCACGGTGAAGCTGGTTCAGTAGCTGCTTCAGCTGAGGAAGAAATGCGAGCCATACAGACCTTATGTGGTGAATATGAGGAAGCAGACATCTTCCATATGGACGAAACAGGCCTCTTCTAGAAGCAGGCTCCTTCACGAGGTCTCTCGTCAGAAAACAAGCCCGGTGTCAAGAAGGATAAGAGCCGGATATCAGTCATCTGCTGCACGAACTACACAGGCTCAGAACGACTGCCTCTATGGCTCATCGGCAGATCGAAGAAGCCTCGTCCTCTCAAATCAGTCAATAATACGGCTCTAGGCTTCGTCTGGCGAGGAAATGCGAAGGCATGGAACAATACCACCATATGGCAGAGTGGCTTCAGTCCTTCTACTCTTCTATTGACTCCAGGCGCTCAGTACTCCTTCTCATGGATAATTTCAGCGCTCACATCTCTGGTGTTGAGCTGGCGCCTCCTCCACCGAATATACGAATCCAGTGGCTGCCTCCGAACGCAACGAGCTTATATCAACCTCTCGATCAAGGAATTATTAGCAACTTGAAGCACTACTATAAGAAGCAATGGATAAAGTTCATGATTGAGCAATATGAGCAGCTGCTAGATCCTCATAAGATCATTAGCCTCGCCTTCACGGTTCGCTGGATAACGACTGCCTGGTTCTCAAACCTCAAAAACGAGACAATCTATCGCTGCTTCAGAAAGGTAAAGATCCAGCCTCAACAAGAGCCTATCTCCCTTCCTGCAGAGCTACTGCTCAATCTAACCGACTTATGGATCGAGACACAGCGAGCAGGCAACATACAAGCGGCAATGAGCTTGGAGAACTTCTTGAATCCAGAGGGCGAAGATACACCTCCACAAGAGCTGGAAGCAGAGCTAGACCTCGATGAGGTGATTCAACACCATATCGGTCAACTAGGAGACGTTGAGCAAGATGAGGAGGAAGATCAAGGCGAGATTCAGCCAGTTCCTTCTGCTTCTGCAGCTAGAGCTGCCGTGAGACTCCTCTTATGCTTCGAAGAGAGGCAGGAAACTTCAACACCAAGCGATATTCGATATCTAGAGCGCTTAGAGCGCTCGATCAATGTTTTAATAGCCTCAAATTTGACTCAATCCTCTCTACGGAGCTGGATTATGTAAGCTAACCTATATAGTTACGAGTAACTTAACGTACCGATATCTCGATACTCTATAACGATCAAAGTTGATGTCTGAATTGTATCGCGCCATCGAGAGTTGACAGTATTGTGCATAATTTGCCATTTGAATACCGCACAACCATACGAGCGACAAAGCTAACCTGGAATCCCGTCCGCTCTCACCCGGCACTCCGGCCATCCCTTCACCAAACCACTCTATGCATGCGATGGTCGGGATTGAAGTGATGGATCTTCCATCTATGGTTGCCATCGACGCTGCTTGAAGAGGCACAGGATTCATCAACTCCCACCGGCATTCTAATCCGCGGTACTCTTCTTCTTCAACTAGGGTAGGCTTTGCAAAAAAGAGTAATCGGCCCAAATCTTAGGATGAAGTCACTACCTAGCGTCTTTAATTTTGAACCCCAGTCGTGACCAGTGTCCAGAAACGGGACATGCGTTGAGCCGCCAGCCATCTTTTGAGTTGAACTAGTCTTTGTGCCGATGACGGCATATACTCTAGTGAAAACTATTCTCACATAAACTCCACTTCTGTATTCGGGCATGAGTTTCACGGGGGCATCGTGCGAGTATCTGGAAGGATGAGGTGTCTCACGACATCGAAAACAATCCAAGCAGCTGTTCCTGAACGACTGATGGCTCTCGCCCGGCGTACCGTGTATTGTCCGGTGCTGAACTATGTAGCAGTGAAGAAATGATGTATAGAAACGATGGAAACCATCAAAGGTACTCAAGGTTTCGTTGAAGAGGAGCCGATTTCTTTCCACTGAGATGCAGTTCGGCCGCATGTAGACGTTACTGGAGAAGGAGACCGAGACAAATACGAAACGGTAGATGATTCTGCCGCTACGATGGTATCTCTCTTATCTCTTACAACCTGGGACGCATCTTTCCGTCTATTATCGAATCGAGGAAGGCATTAAATCTCGATGCCTATCCCAATGTTAATTTTTCGAGTATTAGGAGGGGCCGTAGAAAAGACTGGCGTGGGCTCTTGAACCCACTTTTACTGAGCCACTTTTCCACACCCCTCAACCAGTTGTCCACCTTTACTCTACCATTCACTTACGATTCCCTTATATGAAATGCCCCGAATAGGGTTCCCAAAGCTGTAACGGGCAATTTGACCATAGTACAGTCCGCAACCTATCACTTCTTACATCAGATCTACTTCGTTGGTTCAGCTGTTAAACCGGGGAGTATTAACAAGACATTTTGCCTTCAACTACTTTTCTCTCCCAAATCTCCGCATTTCCAAAACTTCAATAGTTACAATGCCGGATCCAACTCCCAATCCAACCATCGCCTTAAAATCTCAGCACGGCGTTGCAAAATCTTCTACCCAGCATCCCCAGAACAACCACCGCACGAACCTCATCAACGCATGGTCCATATCACCCAATTCGAAAATCCTAGAAATAGGCTGCGGTCAAGGAGATTGTACTGAAGTTCTTGCCAGAGCCGTCGGGCCCGCTGGACGCATCGACGCAATCGACCCAGCACCATTGGACTATGGCTCCCCAGAGACCCTCGGTGAAGCACAGGCACGCCTCTCACAAAGTCACATCGGACCGCGAATAACCTGGCATCAAGCTTCGCCAGTCGAATTCCTCGCCTCTGTTGAGAAAGGGGCGTATGATGTTTCAGTCCTCTGCCATTCAATATGGTATTTTGCTTCCCCGGCCGTTGTTTTGGACACTTTCTGCGCGCTAAAAGGGAAGGCTGAGAAGCTTTGTATTGCAGAATATGCTCTGTCTGCTACTGAGGCTGGTGCTGTGCCTCATGTTTTGGCTGCGCTGACGAGGGCGTCACTTGAGGTGCATAAGACTGTCTCGGAGGAGAATATTAGGACTGCTCTTGCACCGGATGCGATTCGGTGCATTGCTAATGAAGTAGGCTGGAAGCTCGTGTGTGAGAAGAGGATTGTGCCAGAAGAAGGATTGGAAGATGGGAAGTGGGAAACAAATACGGTAGTGGATGAAAGCTTTTTGGAAGAAGTTGAGAAGAATATCAAAGAGGAGAAAATTAGAGTTTTAGTAAGATCGATGAGAGAGGCAGTAAAGGACGCTGTTATGGCTTTAGGAGGGAAGGGTGTTAGGACTATGGATGTTTGGGTTGCTGAGTTTGAGTAGTACCTAGTGTCTAATGTTTACGACTCTTCCGGTTTGTGAGATTCCTGCCACGCCCATAGGCTTGCGATTGGCGTGTAAGTTGGCAGATTTACCGCAGAAAACGGCGTCACAAACTGCCCAAAACAGCGGTCCATCTGCCATCAGGTTGCTTAAAGTAGTAAAATTTTACTCGGCTCAACCTTGGCTCAATACTACTTACGTTTACACCGCCACTGCTCATGCTCTACTCCGCCAGGCTCAGTCTTGATCAACCTTAAATCAGGCGAATCTTAGATGACTCGAGGCCATCGAATTAAACGATACTGAGATTCGCGGGTTGCATTTGCTCCATCCACTCGTTGTCCGTTACCCACACGGAACCAACTCTCATGAAAGTTCCAGTCTCAGCGTCCAGCTTCTTCAGAGCTAGCCCTTTCCCTTCTCTCGTCCGTTTTGAAGGAACTATGCTCTTCTCTGTCCATACGAGTAGACACCAAACCTCCGACCGCAGCTTGTTGTCGGAAGTATCGGGATAAAACAAGCCAACCGAGCGCTTAAGATCGAGGTCAAAGAGTCTGTTGTCTCGCTGATCCTCTCCTGTATCCATACCTGCAATCTGCTCTCTAGTTAATCCTTGGGAGAGGTGAGCGCTACGGAGTAGTCCGGCGACTTCTAACGTTGCATGTTTGACTTCGCCGTATGCGTCGGGCGTGCTTTCAATCTCGATATCCCTGATCTTAAGAACGGTGAAGTCAATGTCTTTCTGGAGTATCTCCCTCACTGTGAAGTTCACAGTGGCCGGCGCTGCAGCCCAGGACCAAGAAGGAGCTCTGTATGACTGGAGTGCCGTACGAGCCAGGGTCGAGTCCGGTGAAGTCCACACCAAGCCGCGATGCATGTCTCTCTTCCAGATTCCCGCGCAGTAGTCATGGCCCAGTTCAGATCCAAGTAGCCGAGCAATACCGGAAATGGCGGGGAAGATGTCGGTGGACACCGTCAAGTCGCATTTGGTGTAAAGCGTGACCAGATCGTACCAAGCATTGTAGAGATCGAGATGGTCATCTTCCTTCGCTGTGTTTGGTAGATGCTTTCTCGAGCTTGTACCATCCTCACCAAAGATGACTGAATGCAAAGCCTCCTCGATTCGTCCGTGACCAAAGAACTTGGATGACCCTTCCACGAGGCGTTCAGATGCTTCGAACTCATGACATCGCCAACTCATTTGCACGTCGGAGAACTGAAGCAAACGAGATGAAAGAATTCGCTCTTGGAGCACCCAAGCTCGTTGCCAAAGTGGCGGACGTTGAAACCCAGATGTCTCTGACACTGAATCCCACGACAGTGTTGGACGCATGAAGCCTTGCTCGAGTCCCTGTGGTGATGCGAACCGTAATTGGAGCGGACATGGATTGATTGCGAAGAAATCCCTCTTGAAGAAAAGGCCGTCCTCGCCGCTTTTGGCACTTACCGCTGCGATAGTGAGCGTGGAATTTCGGTAGTATGCACCCATCTTAGACGCTTCTTGCCCCCAGTCTTCCTTTGAATCTTGAATAATACATAAGCTATCGATCCACAAATAACGAATCCCCAGTTTCCGAGTCGTGATGACAGCTTCGTGGAATGTTTTGGAAAGCTTCTCCACTGGAATGGCGACATGGTGCTGGGTGATGTTTTCTAAAAGCGTTCGAATGATCTGCTTTTTACCCCACACATGGCTCAAGGTGACGTATCTGGATCTCATGCTTCCCTTGGACGTGAGTCTAATCGTTTCATTGTCATCATCGTCGAAAAGCTCCAGGATCCTAGTTGGCAGGGTTGGCAACAATTCTCCATGTGAGCACTTTTTGTGGCTTTCAAGGCAGATCTGCATCCAATTTCTCGCAAGTTCAAAGTTAGGTTGACATTTGGGAGATAAAGGAACCAAGCTGCTTTTCTGGGCGAGAAGTGTTCCTAGCCAAGCTGTTGGAGTCAGCGTTCTTGCGAGCCACGCAGGTCGCTGGCTCATACCAGGAGGCGAGATGAAATCAAACGGCAACTTGACATGCCGCAACGGTGTTAATGCAACCGCAAATATCTCTAATCTCCGACAATCATTTTCCACTTTCGCTTCATGTGGATAATATCTGATCTCAACATGGCCTTGGTGGTGCTTCTCTTCGGACTCATGGTTACGAATATTGAAGAGCTCCCGCCGAATCTGGATACAGAAATGACATCCCCTGACGGAACAATCGAAGAGGTCAGGCAATGAGGGGTGATGGGGATGATAATAGTACTGTCCGACATCAGATTGTTGCAGTTCCAATGGGAGAGAGTACCAGGCCGGGGAGCGGTCCTCTTCGTCTTGCTGCAATGGCAAGGCAGAGAAGTCAATAGCCTCGCAATAATGACAGAGCATAGCCGTAAGCAATGCAATCGACGTCCTATAGCCACATTCAGCATTAAATACTTCCTGTTGGATAGTGGCCCTGCCAAAAGGCATCGTTACTTCTGTGATAGAGACATCAGCTTGGCAGACAGTCACGTGTTCGTTGTGCCATGAAATGGTCTTCTCCAGCATTCTTGAGGATTATGGCGCTATTTTTCCGAGTATTTTAAGTTCTCTTCAGTTTATACGCATACATTTACTCTTTAACAGCATCTCTTGTTTATTTATACCTACTTAACACTACGCATGCGTGAGACTATTGTAAGTCATGACGCAGCACGTGATCCTTTATAGTGTGCCATTTTGGGTCCATGAGGACCACTTATAGATGAAAACCGCATCAACAAGATTCGTCTCTCAACTTGATCAACCTATATGATGCGTTAAAAAGTGAAGCCAGAGGTTTACACAGTTTCAACTGATCGACTGTTGATCATACTTGCTGACATGAACTCTAATTGGGACGATAATTTACTAGCTGTTCCGCTATAGAGTTGTTTGGTTCACATATCGGCTCGTCAAATGCCTCATAGTCTCAACTAAGAACTCATAGACAAACGATTTCCCACCTCCCCGTCGCAGCTCGATCCCTAGCTACTTTCCGGCCCCGCAACCCCACAGTTAAAGTCCTTCCTCGGTAGAAAGCTCGAATGTAGATAGCCGAGTCGAGTAACGGAATGTTACAAGATGGGGAATATATTCCCTTCCAAGGCCTGACTACTTAAGCAATGTATTTCTAGCACGAGGAGATCCAGAAGTAAACTCTGCACTTATTCTTGGAAGCACGTCTAGTCATTTCAACATTACATCAAGTCGACCTCCAACACCAGGAAAGATGAAAGCAGCAAGATACTACGGCAATCACGATATCAGGATTGAGACAATACCTGATCCACCGCCTCCAGAGCCTGAAGAGGTAAGTCAGCTTGCTAGATATCCTCGGTTTCTCGAAATTCAAGCAGTCACCTTCCCTGTTGCGGCATGATATTCACGACCGTCTTATTCCACGAGCTGCGCCCATTCTAACTCGCGCAGGTAACGCTAGACGTCTACTGGGGCGGGATCTGCGGGACGGACCTGCACGAGTACACATCGGGGCCGCTGACGATCAACACGGCGGCCAAGCCGCACGGCATCACGCACGAGCACCTGCCCGTCAGCTTCGGGCACGAGTTCACGGGGCGCGTGGCCGCGCTACCGCCCGGCTACCCGGCCGATGGCCGCTTCAAAGTCGGCACGCCGGTCATGGTCGACCCGCGCATCGTCTGCCGCACGTGCGTGTCGTGCACCAGCGGCTGCGACAACATCTGCGCCAACTGGGGCTACATTGGCCTCAATGGCGGCGGCGGCGGCGGCGCCGGCTTCAGCGAGAAGGTGAATGTCGCCATGAGGATGTGCCACGTTCTTCCGGACGATGGGAGTGTGGATCTCGATAGTGTTGTGCTGTGTCAGCCCTTGACCGTTGGGCGCCATGCGCTTGGTGCCAGCGGAATTACAGACTTTAAGGGATTGAATGTACTTGTGCTCGGGGGCGGGCCGGTTGGGTTGGCAGTGTTGCTGAACTTGCGGGCGAAGGGGGTCGGTGTTGGTCTGAGTGGAAGGGTCTTTGTGTCTGAGCCAACGGCCAAGCGCAGTGAGATGATTCGACGTTTGGGACTTTCGGAGGATCTTTTGAATCCGCTGACCGCGAATGTGGGAGAAGAATGTAGAGCGAGGACAGAGGGAAGAGGGATAGATGTTGTTTTTGATTCTGCTGGGGTGGAGTCTGCCATGATGGCCGGTATGGAAAGTTTGAAGCTGAGAGGAACGTATGTTAATATTGCCGGATGGAAAACGCCGTTCCAGGTGCCGATAAAGTTCGCAATGTATAGGGAGTTAACCATCAAGTTCTCCTTGGGAAATAATGACAATGACTATCGGGAAGTAGTTGAGGATTTTGTGGCAGGAAAGTTCGGTGGAGCGAGCTCTTTAATTACAAGAAGGCTGCCGGTGGAGGATTTGGTTGAGAAGGGTCTAGAAGAGCTGGTAAGAAACAAGGACGACCATGTCAAGATTGTTGCGACGTGGAGGAAGGACCTGTTGAAGTGAGGTCGAACGGTGGTATACTGCGCTCTAGGCGAAGGGAGACAAAGGGAAGCCGAGAAGTTGTCGACATAGACTTGTAGGCGCGGGCTGTGAGGTCGATTTGGCATGCTGAAAAAGGCCTTCCTTTCTTAAAGCCGTCAAAATGTGGCGGATGACTGAGTAGACTCGAAAGGGAGTTCTCTTCGACCAGATTACACCCAGCTGTTTCGCTCCTGAGTTGATCATGAGCAGTGCAGAATACGAGGATCGTGAGCTTCTAAGCGAAGATTAAACGTGAAGATCCTAAGGTTACGAGAGGTAGCGAAACTGAGATGACCGCAGAAACGAAATCCTGCAACTTGAGATTCAAGAATTCTCTGATTGAAGAATTTATTTTGTCTTCTTTTGCTTTACTTCTGATCATACATTGACCGGCAACATGTAGTAGTACAGAAACAGACGTGCTCGGCACGTCGAAGCATAATGATTTACCTTAAGCATGTCGAGGTAATTGATGGTGATTCAAACGCCGGATTCCAGTACAAAATACAAATGAGAGACCAAGCCTTGTAACCAGTGGGCTAGAGATAGTTGGATGCGGGCCTGACCCTGTCATTATTCGCTGCGCATTACCCTCTCATCCCGCGCCGTATCCGTTTGTAGTTTTCTTTGGTGTCTTACGATAGAAACGCTAGTAATACCTTCGCTGCCTGAAGAGTGCAAAGGAGATCATACAACATGGGCTGTATGGAAGTCCAAGTCCGCCCAGCCGCCTAAATCCGTCCATGCAGCGAGTACATCTTCACTGACACTGCAGCGAGGAACGAGGCCGTAGACACTGTGTCGACAGGTGGATTTGTCGACGCATTTCTCATGCTTTGAGATAGAGGTATTAATATGGGGCGGCTTCTTCTTCATCTTTCCCTGTGCCGATTCCGGTGCAGTGACTGGACGTTGAAGTTCTTCAACTGAGTCGGGTTCGGCTGGAGGAATAATATGTTTCGAGCCGCTGGAACCCCACCCGTAACCACGTTGATGACCTTTCTTCTCCATGGCCGCGTGCATATGAGCCTCTTCAAGGAGGCTACGTTCTGTGGCATCGAGCGCGGCCGAGCTCGAAGTGCTCTCGCGTGTGCTGCTCGAGGGTTTAATCAGGACGGTGACATCATCGCTGCTCCCTCCCGTCTGCGGTGTCATGGGGCTTGGCAGAGGAGAAACCTGACTTCCAGAAGATGGTGTTGGACTGTGATTGTGCTTGACTGGCTTGTTGGTCGAAGATGTGATGACTTCTAGTGGCGACAGCTTCACCGGCATGCTTAAGGGTGGTGGTGCAGTCTTCTCAGGAGGCTGCTCAGTAGATAAGGTCGAGACAGAGCTCAATTGTGAGTGTCGCCTTCGGGGCGCTGAATTTACTGAATATACAGACGCTGCTGCACCTTCAGAGAGACGGCTGAATCGTTTAGATGGAGGTTCAACAGGAGGGTCAGGAAGAGCAGCCATCGGTGGCGGCGAGGGAAGGGCTGCGGCAAGAATCAAGGACGATCTTTGAGAGTGCGCGATGGGAAAGCTGTCAATCAGAGATGGCGGGCTCTTCGCCCTTCGCAACGCCAGTGGTTGTGAAGCCGGTGGCTGACTGGGGGAATACCTGCTCTTCGTTGGTGTGCTGACGGTTCTAACCTCCTGCTTTGAGCCGGCTTTGTAACCCTCTGCATAACTATGCTTTGCCATCGCAGCTCGCTTGCGGCGCATCATTTCAAGCAAAGCCTCCTCCTCAGCAGTTACGGCCATGAGCTTGTGGCCCTCACTTCGGAAATTCCTTGCGGAATCCTTGTTCACTGGGTGTGATGCGAGAGGCGCCAACTTGTAATTCTCGTCGGTAACTTCAGGGATCGACTCCGGTCTGGATCCATTTCGTGTCCTTGGAACGGCAAGGTAAGTACTGCTTCCACCAGAAGACATCTTGCTGCTGGTCGTATGGTTGGACAGTATGCTACTCGAAACAGATGCTCTTCGCTCAGCGGCTTGATTGGTAGACGGCATAGTGCGTGCTTTGACTTCAAATGCGTGGGCTCTGCCAATGAGAATAGTTTCGCCGACGTCAGATATTGGAAAGCTGTCACGTCCACGCGACATGTAGTTATCGTCTCCATCGTCTCCACTGTCGTCATCAGAGGATGAAGAGATGACACTGACGTCCCTCAAGTTCGAGTTCGCCATTTTGCTTGACTTTGAACGAGAAGTGTTGCGGCTCGAAAGGCTTATCGGAGACCGTGGGTGGACACTGAGTGCTGTCCAGTCTGGCGCATCAGGTGGGAATACTGGACTCCGCGGAGGATGTTGACGAGCCAAGGAATTAGTAATGTGTTGCATCTGAGCTTCGCTAGATTCTTCTATCGACTCAGTTTTGGGTTGATGGTCCACAGTAGGAACGGTGGGAAGTGCTGGCACATCATCCTCAGGGCCCTCTTCGTCGTCTTCTTCCAGCAACCCATCGGCCCAATGCTTCATTCCACGTGGAGGCCGTCTAACATTGCTCTTAAAAATTCCCACTTCATCTCTAATTGATGGAGCTCTGGGTTTGTTGGTAACTCGATTATCCAGATCTTTAGCATCCGACTGATACATGTCCAACGCCGCTCTTTCCGATTTGGGACCTCGAGAAATCGACGTGGTAGAGGCTTTATTACGGAGTGAAGGGATACCACGAGAAACAGGATCAGATATTGCGGGGCGGTGGTCTGTTGAAGGAGGCTGGACAGCTGGTGATTTTGACTTCTGGAACATCTTCGAAAAGTCCAATCGCGCGGGTTTCCGTTTCCGGCTGGTTGGCACGGTTGGTGCAATATCCTCCGCACCGTTGTCCTCCGTCGTGCTATGAATTGGCGCGTTGACATACGCATTTGGTATCGTTCGGATCACAGGTGGCTTGCCTTTGCGCAGAGCCATGTCTCTGATCGCAGAGTCTGACGTTTGCTGAGAAATAGTCGGTGGCGATTTCGTGGGGTCATAATAAGACTTCAAAGTCGAAGATGACTCTCTAGACCGAAGTTGCCATGCGGTCCGACTGCCAACGGATTCCGCTCGACCTGAATCTTCGCCTTGCGCACCAAGCATGTCGACTGACGTTTGATTTCGCAAAGTATGGGTTCTGGAGTTGGACACTTGTCTGAGAGTGGAATTCGACCTCTTATCCGATTCAGATATGTTCGCGATGCTGATATCAGAGATGGCAAGACTCGCGAAGCTAGGACGCGGTAGAAGAGGCAAAGATGGCTGCGATTTCAACTGTGGAGACTGTCCTGGTAGACCAGATGTTCCGAGGAGACGTTCAGCTTTGCTCAAAGTCGAGTGAGATGTCAATGGAGGTGGGATTTCGACAGCGACCTCCTCAACCTTTTGTGGGCGAGCTTTCCTCCCCGGTAAGGGGAGTGAGAATTTGGAAGAGCCACCCATGGTTGCTTGGAATCCAGGATCTAGATTGTTTTTAAGTGATTACGGCGCAATGGGTAGGTTCCATTTGCAAAAGCAATGGGCGATGGGAGAAAAAAAATTGAAAGGACTTGGTGGTGGAAGTCGGCCGTGAGCCAATATTAGAGGAGGACTACGACCATATGGATCTTAAGGCCGTTCCCGTAAACTGGGAATCGTGACGCTACTCAGGTGTGGCGCGTAATCCTGGCCTGGTTCGGTAGAGCAGTTGGTCGTAAAGGACAGGAAAAGCAAGAAGGAATGTGGAGTTGTTGAGTTCCTGCAGATGGAGGACGGACAGGTTTGGAGCGCTTAAGAACCAGGAGACAGCGGGTGGTTTCGATGCGATTTGAGCCAGGTTCAATTCGTAACCCGATGGGATGGCAGACCGTGCTATCCCGGATTGCCAGGCAAAGCCGGAGTGAGAGACGGCCGAGGCCAGGGCTTTGAGAAATGGTCGACTACCACGGCACTACCCGAAGTTGAGAGAGCATGGGATCGAAATGAATAGACGGTTCAGGGACGACACGAATCCGGAGTGTCGGATGATGGAGATGAGTCTGGCAGGTTGCATTGACGTGGAAAAGCAGCAGAAATGGAAGCATGGCCTGACAAAACAACAATATGAGAACGCGCGCTACAGCTTCGCCTGGCACGATGACGGCCCGGGCATAACGAGTACTCAGTTCCTTCAGGATGGTCAGCTGGAGGAAGGATGGTGGCATCAGGGGCAGGATTGCGGTCCTCCTATGGGCGACGATACGGAACGCCAGAAAGAAGCCACCCAAACTCAAGGCTGGGCGATTAGATTAGCGCCATCTGCACGGAGACGATCCCGCTGCTTTCGAGGGTAGCGAACACACGAACCCTGTGATTGATCAGTGCCTTTCGCCTATCCTGGGCCCTCCTTTTTGCTCACTAAACGTGAAACTGGTGTGGTATGCCGGCAAAGTCCGACCACGTCCTTGCGTGAAGCAAAATTAGCCCTGAGTTTTCCGGCGCGCTTCCCTGAGCTCTCACAAGTTACAACTGTCACAAAGCACATGAAACATGAAACATCAAGCCGTCCGAGCTTTTGCGTAGCCTCATGGCACGGCGACAAAGCCAGCAACCCGATGTTGCACGACCTTAATGAGGGCTGCGTTGCGAGAACCGATTGCTTTTTCGTGTGCAAAGGAGAACGAGTCTCGAGAAACAGTGGGGGTTTGGTGATTGGATGCCATGGCCTGAGTCGGGCGAGGACGGCGCAAAAGGAAAGACGAAAAGAAGCAAGTCTAATCGAGTCTGCCCTAGTTGCCGTTCGTGGTGTGTTATCACCACAAGGGCTTTCGAAGCGGGCGTGGTCCAGCTGGTGGGCCAAACGCCCCGCCTGCTGCGTAGTGGGTAGGTATGTACCTGTGAGTACGGAGTAAGCGGAGCCGGCGTGCACTAGTATGTGCTTGACACCGTGAACAGAGTTCGAGTATGGTACTCCGACCATCTTCACACCGTCAAAAGCCTACAAAGTTCCAGGCCGCACCATATGTCATGTGCGCCGGAAAACATTAACAACCGCTGTCAATAGAATGGGGCACCTATACAACACCTACCTTAGGTGGCAGCAAAAGCGGTCCCAATTTCAGACGAAGCCCGTACACGAGTTCAGGGAAGGCGCAATGGTAAAACAAGCCCTCATGAAAATCTTTTCCACGTGCCATGATTTCGCCATTAATTTAATTCATTGACCGTTAGCTGTATTTGTCAAAACCCGGCCCGTTGGCACCCATACGGCCGGTCTCCTGTCCCGATGGGCAATCACCATAGTCCCGTCGTGGAGCTCCGATGGCCAGCTTTTCGGGCCTGCAGCGTGTTGTAGTGCCTTTGGATTCCTCTCTGATTCGATGCAGAGGAATATGCAGGTACCGAAGTTGTGCATAGGCTCCTCCGTCCCTCTCCGGCTGCTATGACCTGCGCGTACCTGCAGCTTACCGCTCCAACGTGGCTCCTCGCTGGGCGCACCCAAAGCTGACCTTCATGGGCCAGCTCCTGTCCCTTGCATCGCTTCCTTTGCTTTCTTTTGCAAGCCCACGGCTATCCTCTTTCAAGGCTCCCAGCAAATTAGAAGTGAACAGTAGCAGATCTGGCGCATTTCCGCAGGCGCCAAACACTCGATCTGAAGATCTTCTCTCCACTCGTCACAGCATTGGCTGTGTGCTTTAAAACGCCCATTCCAAGATCCTGATCGGTAAAGCCCTCGTGAACGTATCACAAACAAATATCCACCGATTGCTCGAGTCTCACTCCTTAATGTTTCGCGTTTTCGTCTTCCGGGAAGCACATGCAAGCCGCGTGCGTTGAATACATGATTCTCGTTTGTACCTCGTGTAACGCTCCTTCCCAAGGCCGCAGTGCCCATACTGCAGCACGGTACTCCTCAACGCGCATATATCAAAGATCGATTCGGAAAGTTTCCCCTTAAACTGGTGGAACGATAACTGCTGGTACAGCCCCGATCCATTATTCCGATCGTGGATCGTTGGCGTTTTGGTAGCGAACGCTGGACCTGATCCCCGTACTTTGCGACTTTCTTTTGTTCTGATGCCCAAGGGTACACAGCCTTATCGCCCAAACAAAGCAAAGTTTCGCTGCCGAGCAAAGAGGCGCGCAACCGGAATTACTGATGGAATTCAACCTGTGATTTGCTGCCGACTTAATAATTACTACATGTACGTGTCGGACCATTTGGTATCATAAAAAGCATCAAAGACTTTCAACCCTGCTTAACTAGTACTTAGGACTGCGGTTAAGACGGTATCGACAACGGATCACCAGATCTTTTGTATGAACCTCGACAAGCTGGCTACGTGCTGAATCTCCACCTTGGATCCCAATCGCCTCCCAATTCTCATTTTCAAAATTCTGAAGTCCACCGTCCCACTATCCGTTTTCAGCCGCATCTCTACGCTTGTTCTCCCGACTCAGCGCAAACCATATGACACTTGTGACGATCAGATTCGCAATCAGATAGCTACACGCAAAGCTATGCCCAAGGCGGTAGTGCGGGCTTGTCTTCGGTCGATACAGCTGCGTGCCGATCACAGCTCCCAAGTTCCCAACCGTGATCTGTAGCGCGCACGCAACAGCACGTTTCGTTTGCCCCGACACGTTGGCCGCCGGCCACGCCAGGGAGAGCGCCACTGACGGGTAGATGCCAGCGGCCGCGAGAATCGTGCCCCCATAGCTGATGTTGGGTTTGTGATCCGACAAGAGGATGATGTAGCCCAGGATCCCAAGCGAGGACGACCCCAGAACGAAAGGCGCTCTCCGTCCGGTCCGCTACGATAGATATGCCCACAGCACTGTCAGCACGGTAGCTATAGCATATGGTGGAATAGTCATGAGTTGAGCATCCGCAGCTTTGTATCCCAAGCTAGCAATGATCGTAGGCTGGACGTCGTCAGTACGGTGTGCAAAGCGTAGAACCAAAATGACTCACGAGAAACAGGCTCAGAGTATAAAGAGGCAACGACATCGTGTGAAATGCCAATCCATAGAGCCATGGCTTATAATCGAACAGCGCACTCTTCACGTTTACCCAATTGAATTCCTCATGCCTTGTGGCGTCGCTGTCCGCCTTCAACCTTGCCTGAATGACATCCTTCTCGTCGTCGGTGATAAACTTGGCTGTATTTGGATAATTAATGATGAAGAAGTATGCCAGCACCGATACAACAACCGTTGCTAAGCCCTCAATAATGAAAATCCATCTCCATCCGTGATAATGCCCGACGCCATTCATGAAGGCAATACCGTATGCGAGGATGCCACCCGCAGCGCCCGCCAAAGACGCGGCGGAGAAGAACAGAGCGATGCGATACTGCCGCTCTCGGCGCTTATACCACATCGACATATAATAAACGGCACTAGGGAAGAGGCCGGCCTCGGTGGCGCCGAGGAAGAAACGGACGACGAAGAAGCTTGCCATGTTCTGCGTCACTCCCATCAGCGTAGCAACGATGCCCCATCCAAGCGTCAACGACGGCAGCCATAGCCGCGGGGACGTCCGCTTCAAGACGATGTTGCTAGGGATCTCGAAGATTACGTAGCCGATGAAGTACAGCGTCAACCCGGTCAGGTACTGGTCGCCTGTCATGTGCAGATCTGTGGTTAGCCCTTCAAGGCGAGCGTTGGCGACGTTGGCTCGATCGAGGAAGCTCAGTAAGTAGAGTATGGTTATAGATGGAAGAAGACGGAGGTCGAGCTTGCGAACGAGAGCCGATTCGTTGACGCCGTTTGAGGCGATGCCATTGCCTTCGACATCAGAACTTGTCACGGGTATCTGCTCCTGCTCCTCGTCCACCTTCTCTGCCATTTCGAATTGTTTGGAGGTTAAGAAATGAGTTAAGAAACAAGAGAAGAAGCTTTGGATGGTAGTACGAAGTAGCTACTTCACGGCAAAGGCTCAAAGCATCTATTTAAAGGATTTCCAATCAGCGCGCATACTAGCTGAGAGGAGAGACTTTCGCTGACAGTCATTTTCGCAGATTCTAGCCATTTAAATATCATGCTTTGAAGCAAATATGAAATACCATATACGTGTTTCCCACAGAAGATGTCTTGATCGGTGATCGACGAATGAGCAGGGATTGTTGCAAAGCCGACCTTCCACTTACATCTAATGTGCATACAAGCATAGCTGTCGTTGGAAGCTTCGATAGCTGATACGACGAAACCACAAAGCAAAACCGAGTAATAGGCTAAAGCTATTTGTCGAGCAGCATTCAACAACTTCGGCGGATTTGAATGACTGGACTTAAAGCGACAGTGTTTGAAAGCTCCTGTACTGAAGAGTTTCAAATAAGCGGTAGCTTATCCCAGGACAAGCTCACTTAGGTTCACAATACGAACAGCTCATTGCATAGGAGACGGTGATCTCAAGGCGACATTAAGGGAAATTTGGCTGCGGCTGCTACGAAGCCTTTTATGTTCAGATCGGGCTTCATCTTCTCCTTTGTCCAAGGAGCTTCGAGAGCGTTTTGATGTAGATTTGACGACGACTGGTTGAAGCTCTTGGCAGGATGCCGGCGGGGTAGGTGATATATTCCGAAGATTATAGTTGCCTCGGGGAAGACGTTGAAGAAATTCTTCGTCCATCGACAGCGGCGTGATGGCTGGGTCTTGCGTCCTAGTGATGGGTCGCTCAGCCTTGTCATTGAATTTGGATTTAAAGCCACGTAAGGAACTTAGGCTCTGTTGGGATCCGAGTGATAAAGGCAGGAATTGTGAATTCAATGTTGCGTCCGGCAACTGCCTTTCCGGCAAAGCAAAATGGTGAGCGATCTCGAAAGTCGGCTCAAAGTATGTCTTGTAGAGCTTCGCACGATTCTCACCGCCTTTGACGGCAGTGAACCTTGGTTTCCCCATCTGTGGAAAGCCAGCCTTATGAGAGCCAGGAGTGCTTTCAACAAAGCCTTGTCTTCTTAGACGCTTCTGAATACGGGCCGCGTCCTGGACGTTGCAATGGATGGCTTCAGCAAATTGTTTGTCACTGTTGTAGCCACACTTAAGGAGAATGTGTGCACCTTTGCGGAGGAGAACAAACCCTTCCAGCTTGCGATACACGTCTGGTTCCCTATCTAGAAGCAGACACTTGTAGCAAGCATGAACCTCAGGGATGCGTGGATCTTCTGAGCTTCGATAGCCGTAGCATGGGAGGTGTTGCCAACGACGGCAGAAATGACATTGAATCTAGTCATAATTAGTCAGGTGAACGTATCACTCGGAAGCAGTATTACCATATGATCCTCTTCCTCTTGATAGCCGCATTGACAGTCCACAATGTCGTCGCTTTGACCTTCTGCCGCATTCTTTCGCGGTTGTGATTCTTTCTTGGGAGCTGATGCCATAGCATTCACGCGCGATTCTAGTTCCACAACTTTTCGTGGAGACAGCCGAAGCTTCAAGAAACTGTCTGAAAGTTCAGAATTCTCCCGATAGTTATGACTCTGCGTCGTCTGCGATTCCAGCAACTGCGTTGGTTCGATGCTTTCCGGTTGCGGAGTGCGAGAGAGCTAAAGAGAATTAAATTTGTTGAATGTAGCAGAGTCGGCAAAGGTAATTACTACTAACCATGTTTTGTAGTGACAGGAGCATGTCCTTATCTTCATGACCTAACTTCGATCGTTGCGTGCTATACTTTGAACCATCATGGTGCAGTTTCATTGCTGTTGGATTTAAATGTTTTCGCTTCGTTGTAGTTGGGTTCAAGCATTTCCTAGGAGTCTGTGCTGTATACAACTCATCATTGAGGTCAAGCTCCATAGCGTTAGCTAAGGAACACTCAGTCTCATCTAAGTCATGAGCCTCTCCTTGAGGGTCCTCAAATTCGCGTGGTTCTTGAATAGATAGAGCAGATAGCTTTACCTGCACATCGTCTTGTCCAAGACAGGGGCGAGTTTTTTTCATTCCGGAAGGTATGGCACCTGTCATCGATTCACTGTCGGTAATGGCCGTATCGCTAGCAGGCACCAGGTACGATGCCTTCAGCTTGACCCTGTCCAAGTCAATGAACGTACATCAATCTTGATGGTAACTAACGAGTGGAAGCCCATGTCGGAAGAACCGCAAGATGAGGTTTCCTTTCTCCAATTTTTGTCGTTCGGCCATAGTTGTCTCTGATCTTCTACAGATTTGAATCCCGGGGGCTCATAGTCTTTGTTACAGTCCTCAGTATAATATAGTACTACGTTCAAGTACCTCTGATCTGAAAGATACCCTGTCAACCATATACGCTGATCTTCTTTTGAGGTGAAACTTACCAGGTAAGGTTGGCAAACCGCTGCAGAGTGTGACAAGTAGTCTCTGGAATGTCTGCATCGCGTGCTTGGCGCGCTTAACAGTGATCGGAGTGTTGCCATTGCTTTGTACCGAGAGCTCACTCAGTACAACGCCGTTCCCGGGGTGAGTGTAGTCGATAGAGAAGGTCCACGATTCGATAACCTCCTCAGGATGGTTAGGGTCTTCCGATATTGTGAGTTGAATTGCTCTAACGACTTTTCTCTTCAGAGCGTCAAAGATTCCAAGCTCCTAACGTGCATAAGTCAGTGACAGGTAACAATCATTGAGCCCTTCAAAATTCACCAGCATCTCGAGTAATTTGTCGGCTACTGCGTGACGGCCCTTTCTCAGGACCCTACACGTGTCCTTGAACCCGTCATCGTGTGAAATGCTACCGTTTGCGTATTGTTCATAGCTACAGAAGTGGTTCGAGACAGCGTATGCCTGCTCGTCGAAGCATCGATCAGGAAAAAGATTTCTACAAGCCGACTAGTCAATGCAATGCCTGTAGGCTAGGTGCAGATATGAACCTCAGATAAGTGATGGAGCTAATCTGGGACTATGCGTTAGTTAGACGATGGCGAGGTTTAATAGCAGACGGACTGAGCAATGAAGCAATGTCTGAGCTAGTTCTTGGCTCTGTTGCTGATCGACAATTTGAGCAGAAGATGTTTCTTGTGCAGATTTTGTGGCTGCTGCGGTTGTATGCTTCACCGCTTCAGTCTGTTTGGTTGTGGAAATCTTCATCTTCGTCCGAACCCTTTGAGCCTGACGCGTCATGTCGGTGAGTAGTTGATGATAGAAGAGAGAATGACTGCCCGTGAAGTTCAACGAGAGATGTGAAGGAGTTCTGATTTATGTAGAGAACCGAGTCAGACGGAAAGCGCTGAGATGGTTCAGAATGTGAACGGTCGAGGAGTAGGAGGAAGATCTCTAAAGAAACGTGAGCCTCAACGATACGCTCGCTTGAACAAACCACTCTCAACTGGCACTTCTCAATGTAGACGGAGTGGTAATGTCTAAGTTGAAGGCTCAACGTCTTTGTACCTTATGTATCCTCATGTGTCATCGTCTTTGAGGCAGCAAAACAAATCACGTGATTGAAAAGTTATAGAAAGTGTTTGGAAATGTTGTTGGACTTGAATATTTTCCAGAAAAGGCTAGAAGCGGTGCATGGAACGGCACTCGTTCTTATCCATCACCTCAACTCTCTCTTTGCCCGTTTGAAGTAGTTTGTCGTTCTTTCTCTTCTCCCTGCTGGCTTACAGCAACTACTTGCTTTCGAAGTAGCGTCGACTACCTTATGATTCACTACTTTCACGTTCTTTTAAAGAACAAGCCCAAGCCCATTGAAGATGAGGCGTGAAACATAATGGTCTATCTCTTGAAGAGTCGATGGTGATTCATAACCACGGACCAAAACAGAAGGCATCCAAGCATCGTTATGGCGATCTTCGCTGTAAGGCCTGAATAATACGAGGTCTGGTGACGATATGGATCAAGAGCGGGAATTAGTAGGGAATAAGAAGAAGACACAGTTCCCCAGGATTCGGTGGTGGCCGAGATGAATATTTGGTTCAGCTGAGGGCCGTAGAAGCAGGCAGATTGTCTCAGGTAAAGTATAGAAACATCTAAGCCTTCAACTCAGGCGTCTGAGCGCCATGCATGCGAGAAAGCATAACATGCGGCAAGGAGGAGCCGCCGTAGACTCCGAGGGCTTGAAATTTTAGGTACCCGCAATGAAACATTGTAGTAGTGCAGAGGGCGGTGCTCGGCAGCGGCACGGCAAAGCAACAGTAAATGCAAGGCCGCAACGGCACACGAATAGGAAGAAGCACAGGCAACCAGCGTCAGGAAGCAGAGGTGTAAGAGAGAGAGAGAGTGGGAGAGAAGACGGATCCTGCCGTGATATGGAAGCGTCAGACTCTACTCATGCTTAACAAATACGGGCTGCAAGCCATCGAAAATGGGAGACACGGTGTTGCCGAACGTTTTCAGTGAGAAATGGGACGGGAACTAAGTTAGCAGGCTCTAATTCCTCCGTACTTACTCCGTACGGCCAGAAAGTGTTTTTTTGTGCTTTTCGCCGCCCGGCATTCGCCTCCTCCAGCTTCGGACGGCAGCCAACAACTTTAGCGGAAAGCAGCCGTAGCCGTCAACCTTTCCCCACCCGCGCAGGCCAATCTCCAACACACTCCAGCCTCTTCCCTCGCCCACTCTTCTTTGACTTTACATTCACTTCGCAGCTCTGCTCTCCTCACGCGAGCTGTTCTTCCTCCTCCTCGTGGGCAGAGTCTCGTCTTCCTCTTTGCCCGGGTCTTTGTTGTCTCCTTTCGTCGCTCCTGGCAGGGCCGGGATACTCGCTTCTTTCACCACACTCGACACGGTTACACACTCGAACGGCAATTCTCCTCCTTCCCGACACCTTCAAGACACATCTAGCCGGCCCGATTACACCGTCTTGCTCGAGGATATTGTTCTTGACCGCTGCAGATGCTCATTTCAGTCTGAAGCTCACCGGCTGCACGCGATTCCACCGTGCAAATCTCGCGTCAACACCGCTTAAGACACGACTCTGATCAGTATTCTCGGTCTGGCGTCCATGGATTCACCGTCAGACACTTCGAGTACTGCATCCGCAGACCCTCCCTCACCAGACGCGTCTCAAATAGAGAACAAAGTACCTCCTTCGTGGGCCAAACCCTCGCATACCGAGGGTGACAAGTCACCACTACTTCAAAATGCCATACTAGGCCAACTCTCGTATGCTCCGGCAACCCAAACGACAGTGGTCACCACAACGACGACAACCACAACTTCTTTCCCACCCCTTATTCTGCAGGCACCACGGCATCTCCACGAGCGTGATCCGAAGCTGTATCCCCTGGCTGCTTCCCCAACCCCGAATGAGATCAAACGGTTCAGTTTGAAGATTGCGAATAGACTGGCTCTCTACCAAGAAGCAGATAATCTCGAAAATAGTCTCGTTGAGGTACTTTTTGCAAACCTCGGTCTCGAAGACCTACTTTGCCACCGGCCGAAGACCGCTAACACGTAACCAATCATAGCACGAAAGGACGAATGCTTCACTAAGAGCCAGTAATGGGACTATTAGCACCGTTTTCAGCTCGAATCCTCAATATCAAACACCCTCAACCTTGTCAAATTCGCAGTCGTCCACCAACTTGGCGGCATCAGCTCACGTTTCTCCGCAACGTTCATTGAACAAACGACCCGCCTCCCCTCCTTCTCTCTCTGAAGCAGCCGAGATTGCAAGCCTTCACCGTCGAATGAAACGGCCCAGATCATCTTCCGCCTATGACAGTTTCGAAAATGACGGCATTGCCACCAAGATCCTAGGAGGTCCTTCGACGTACATCAAAGACGAGACACCCGCAACTCCGGAAACAGATATCGGGAGTGAGAGAAAGATCAAATACCCAAAAAGCAGGTTGAGATCAAGGCGAGGGCAAAATCAAGTGGAACAGGGCGATTCTTTACTCCAAGATTCTTGCACTGCGTCCGAAAGCCGATATTGGGATCCTACAGGTGTTAGATTGGTTGAGCCTCCCGCCCCAGGTGTCTCTGCCACGCCTCCGATCGCCGATAACGAGCTAGAGCCCGCCATGTCCTACGATACGTCTCTTGATGGTGGACTCAATCTGACCAGACCAACGCCTCTTGACACAGTCACTGCGCAAGATGCAAGCTTACCTAGCCCTAGTCTCTCCCCAATTACCGCGGCGGCAACACTACATCGACCCAATCGGGCAGCCATTCGTTCGCCGGCACAAACCCAGCTCGATCAGGCAAAACCTTACGATGTAACTTTCGCGGCTCCGGAACCTTGTCGAGTACAAACAACTGAAAGCTTGCAAAACCGGCGGCCACAGTCCCGTGGAAGGCAGCTCGAACTTCCAAAGGACATTAGTACGTCAATGGTGGGCTACGCTAATCCTCAGTTACCGACTCCAACGGTTATGGACATCCCGACTATCCTCGATTCGTTCGACGCCATGCCTGGAGAGCTTCAAACCTACGTCATGTATCATCTGCTTCGACGCTGTGCTAAGCCAACATTGCACTTCATTGCTGATGTTGTGAACCCTGCCCTCAAAATCGATTTCCTCAGTCTCCTCCCACTCGAACTCAGTATGAACATTATTCGCTATCTAGATGCTAAGAGCATGTGCCGTGCCGCACAAGTGTCCAAGAAATGGAGACACATAGTAGATTCAGACGAGAAAGCTTGGAAAGATCTCCTAGACAAAGATGGCTACGTTCTTCCGCCTGGTGAGGTGGAGCGAGGTATCAAAGAGGGATGGGGATGGCAATTCCCAACCGGCTCCGAAGGATTTGAGAACGATATCAGCAAACTTCCCGGGTCAAGATCAGATGCTGAGCCTACCTCGCCACCGATGTCCTTGACTGGGCGAATCAGCGATGACGATAACAGTCCGACACAACTCGCCGGCCATAAACGTAAACGCAGTGCAAGGCTATCTTCCAACAAGAAGCGGAAGACAAGAGCAAGCATATTTAAGGCTCCATCAGTGGAACCAATCACTCCCGTTGAATCTGTACAGGGTCCGATTGCACACGCCAGTGCCGCAGCCGCAGCCGTCCCCGACCCGACCATTGGGCTTCCGAGCCTGAAGAACCTACACCTCTACAAGTCCATTTATCATCGCCACGCTTCTATTCGTAAGAGCTGGATGGACGAGAACACCAAACCTCATCACTTCGCTTTTCAAGCGCATGGAACGCATGTTGTTACCTGCCTGCAATTTGATTCGGATAAGATTCTCACAGGCAGCGACGACACAAAGATCAACGTCTTTGACACAAAGACTGGCGCTCTTCGAAACGTTCTTGACGGACATGAGGGTGGAGTTTGGGCTCTACAGTATGATGGCAACATCCTGGTCTCAGGTTCTACCGATCGCTCTGTGCGTGTCTGGGATATTGAGACCGGCAAGTGCCTGCAGGTTTTCCACGGGCACACATCCACCGTGCGATGTCTTGTCATCCTGAAGCCAACGGAGATCGGCAAGAATCCTGATGGAACGCCAATAATAATGCCCAAGGAGCCACTCATCATCACAGGTTCGCGTGACTCGAGCTTGCGAGTTTGGCGACTCCCGAAGATCGGTGAGCGTCAGGTTCCTCCGACTGCCAGCGACTTGGAGAATCCTTACTTCATCCGCGTCCTGAATGGCCATCACCACTCCGTGCGTGCCATCGCTGCTCATGGTGATACTCTGGTCAGCGGCAGCTACGACAGTGCGGTTCGGGTTTGGAAGATATCGACAGGCGAGATGGTTCACCGGCTCCTCGGCCACACTCTCAAAGTATACAGCGTGGTTCTCGACCACGAACGGAATCGCTGCATCAGCGGGTCCATGGACAACTTGGTCAAAGTCTGGTCGCTCGAGACCGGCGCTTGCCTGTTCAATCTGGAGGGCCACACTTCCCTCGTCGGCCTGCTCGACTTGAGCCACGACCGCCTCGTCTCGGCCGCCGCGGATTCCACTCTGCGCATCTGGGACCCGGAGAACGGCCAGTGCAAGAGCACGCTGTCGGCGCACACTGGCGCCATCACCTGCTTCCAGCATGACGCGCAGAAAGTCATCAGCGGGAGCGACCGCACGTTGAAGATGTGGAATGTCAAGACGGGCGAGTGTGTTCGAGATCTTCTCACGGATCTCAGTGGGGTTTGGCAAGTCAAGTTCAACGAACGCCGCTGTGTTGCGGCCGTTCAACGTAATTCTTGGACATACGTCGAGGTTAGCAGGACTCACTATTCGAAACTAGCGCTTCCTTTCTCTGACATCTTTAAAGGTTTTGGACTTCGGCGCTGCCCGCGACGGCGTGCCAAAGGAGAAGCGAGGTCGTCGTATCTTCGTAGACCGAGACGGGAACGAAGCCGAAGACTTCTCTCCGGCTGGTGATGAAACTAACAACTTCTAGTCGGCCAGCCTGGTGGAATGAACGCGTCAAAAACCCTTTCTGATTTGCAGGAGGATTAGCATGAACGGTTTGGCTGCTCCAAACATATTCCGACTTATCTTGCGGTAGTAACCCCGATGAGAACATTGATTCACACCGGAAGAAACTTGCGGATTTGGAGTTTGTGCACTCTCTTCATCGTTTTGTGGCGGGTTTGGTTGGCATTCGCGATACCATGCATTTAGGGTTGGTAGCCATCGCATTGCTACGCAAGTACATATTTATATATATATCATAGCGAGCCAGGGTTTCTTGTAATTACCTGCGTAACGACGATCATTTGCCTCCGCTCCGATGATGAATGTTCAATCCTAACAATAGCTGTGAAGAAGATATACCAAACGCCATCCGGAACATCTTTCCATGCGGTGTAGCGGTTGGTCCCATCCTAATGTACACTCTATAGTCGAGTATCCGTTGCTCTCACAAATAAGACGGTATGAGCCAAGTGTTCTCAGCTCTTCCTATAGTACAGGTTTGCGCCAGCCTAACAATCTCTTGCTATGCTCACAGTCCGCCAATAAGGCCGCCGGACTTCCGCTGCTCTTCCTGTATCCGATGTATGTACTGTCTGCTGACGGTATTCCACGCCGCCATATACTTCTCCATGCAGCTGGTCATGCAGGACTCTTCGGTCTTCGACAGACTCGATCCGGGCTTTGGGACGCAGCGCTCGAAGCAATGCTCGTTGATTTTCTAGAACGAATCAGAAATCGGTCGCTTGATTATGTGCAATGTCACTTGGATCACATACATCTATTAGCTGTCTCGCATTACTTGTGGCTGCTTCTTGTCTAAACTGCTCCATGATTCTCGCCTTGAGATCGGAACCTGAAGGGGAATCCATGGCGATTGTGTATTTGGTCGAATCGTGTGAAGGGAGCCAATGGCGATTTCAGGTTTTCTTTGACGGTTGAGGGACGCTTTAGAATTGCTGAACTTGATTTTGAATGAATGGTAGCAGGCTGAAAGGTTTGGCAGAAAAGGCCAGAGCTTGACAAGAATTTGCCTGAGGCGGAGATCCCAAACTGACAACTTGCATCACGGCGAACGAAGCTTCAAACAAAGTTCGAAAAGGGGCCACGCGATTCCTAACTGTCCTTTGATATTGCCCGCTGGGCGCGCCGGTCATCTTGTGTACAATATCTGTTTCTCTATCGTCCTTCCGTCCACGTGTGACTCGCCATGCTGTCTTTTTGGTCATGGACCTTACTGTCCATTGGTTTATACGCCTGCGTACAAGCAGCCGCGGGTATCGATCCTAACCTGAAGAGCATAGTGGTAATAATTCTTCCCGAGTACCTTTCTTGGAGCAATCGCTAACAAGTCATGCAGTTACGAACACACAGTCTCGCCGTCGTACGTCCCTCCACCGTCTTCCTCTCTTGCTTTTTGCTTTCATGTCATCAACGTGCCATTGTGGCAAACTTGCTAACTCGCTTTGTATAGCCATATCTGGATTCTGATATGCGGAGCCGGTGGTGGGACTTTGGAGGGGATGCGATTATTCGCACAGACAAATACATCAGATTGACCGGCGAATACGGCTCAAGAGCCGGATGGATCTACTCGAGAGTCCCTCTGACGGCGACTAATTGGGAGGTATGTTTTGACCTCTTTGGGGAACTATGAGAAAGTATATGGCTGACTCTAGCACAGATCGAAGTAGAGTTCAAGATTCACGGGGCAAACAACCTTTACGGCGATGGAATGGCAATGTGGCTAACCAAGAACCGAGGACAGGGAGGACCAGTCTTTGGAATGGCAGACCAATTTGAAGGTTTAGGGATCTTCATCGACACATACAAGAACAACCGTCCCGGCACCGTTTTTCCATATGTGATGGCCATGGTGGGCGACGGCCAAAAGGTGTACGATAAGAAGAGCGACGGTAAAGAGAGCGAGCTTGCAGGGTGTTCGGTAAGTTCTCGATCTGAATTGGAGAATAGTAATTGATTGCAGGCTAACTTTACTATGTCAGGCTCGCGGTCTCCGCAACCAAAACATCCCTACCAAGCTTCGATTGACGTACTTTCAAGACAAGTCACTGACCCTAGACCTCCAGTACCAGACTGAAGACTCGTGGACGAACTGTTTCTCCGTCGATGCACCTAAGCTTCCAAACGTAGCTTACCTTGGCTTCTCCGCTGAGACAGGCGAGCTCGCGGATAACCATGACATAATCTCAGTTGTGACGCACAATCTATACGCCGGCCAGAAAGGCCAGCAAGGAGAGAAAACGTACCCAGCTGTGAGGCAAAGGGAAAAGCGCAAAGGTGGCGGCTGGGGTTGGTTCTTCTTCAGGTTCATTGTGTTCGGGCTGGTGGTTACCGGAGCATATGTGGGCTTCACCATGTATCGAGCCAACAGTCGACGGTCGAGATTCTAAGTTGCTATTTAAGCGAGGAGTTTTCTTTTTGGAGCGGAAAAAGGGAGTGCATATGAATGGGATGGCAGCTTTTGCATGGCTCAGTTGAGCTTACAGCATTGATACCTCGGTGAATCTCACGACACGTTTTGCAGTTGTGGACTTGGGAGCGTCTTGAGAGCGTCTCGCTTCGCATGCATTCGGCTTGTGATACTGCCATCACGGTAGCCTGCGTTCACTGCCACCTGGACTCCTGTCGGCGCGCTCAGACTCAGAACTCCTCCACGGCCAGGCTTCGAGGTTTGGGGCGTTGTCAGATTAGATCAAGTATTTTGGGACCGTCAGCAACTGGGCAGGACGTCAGGATGGCAAAGAAGAAACCTGGACGACTGACCCGGCTTCCAGCGTTGCCAAGCTGACGGCCTAGCATTGCGCAGTCTACGGTGCTCTTAGAATCATCATTCAACGCGATGTTTGCAACGAAGGGCTCGAGGCGGAATGTGGGAAGTGGGTGTCGGGGCGGGTTGGCGCTGATTGGCTCGCGGTCAGCACAAAGCGAAAGCGACGGGCTGTGACGCGGGCTGCGGCTGCGGCGGGTACAAAAGCAGTCAAGCAACCAGCAACCTCGACTCCATTCGGTTCGCTTGCCCTCCCACTTCCGAAACGCGCAAAACACGCAGCGCCCAGCGTCCCGCCAGCAAAACTCGGGTTCGGGTGCTGAGTGCAGGCGGTACCGCACTTACTGTACCGGCTTGCCCACACAAAGAGTGCCATCTTTCTCACGTGTTCAGCCTGGCGCCCGCCTGTCCAATCCGTCCAATCAGACCCTCCAGCCCAGGCCCATTTAAGCTCGAAAGAGCTCTGCTAGGTACTTCTTCGTCTTGCGCTCTTCCCGGCCACCGTCGCCTGAAGCTTCGGCCACTGTTTAAGGTACTGCTCCCGGCATTTTTCTCACCCGCGGCCTGCAGGCCAGCAGAAGCCAAAGGTGGCAGGCCGGCTGCTGCAGCCCCCGCGCACGCTTTCCTGCCCACGCGCATAAAACAGTGGAACGCACTCTGAGCACCGTAAAATAATAAATTGGGACTCGGGCCCCTCCGGTTATGGCCAATACAGACCTGGACTACACCCCCGAATCTCCAGACCTCTCTGGCGAAACTCCGTACGAACCCGACGCCATCCACCCGCAACACCAGACATATCGCGCCTCCATATCCTTGCATTCACCTTACACGCCCGTCGACCTAAGGTCACCGTTCGGAAGCATTTCCGGCTCTCAAAGGAGAACTTCCTATTTTAGCCACCAGCAAGGCCTTATTGCGGAGCAGCAGCAGCAACTCGAAATGAAGGAAGAGGATATGGCCGACGACGATGAATACATGCCCGACTCCAAACCTGCGCCGTCGCGGTCAAAGAGGGCCGTCGCCGCAGCAATTGATGACGGCAATGGCAGTGCCGGTGAGATTGAAGTGAGGACCAAGTTTCCAGTTGCCAGGATCAAACGGATCATGCAAGCCGACGAAGACGTCGGTAAAGTGGCCCAAGTCACGCCCGTGGTAGTCTGTAAGCCGAAACACCTCTTCAATTCCGTGTTGCACGCCTTTACTCACCACATCCACAGCAAAGGCTCTCGAATTGTTTATGATTTCTCTCGTTACAAAAGCAGCCAACGAAGCTCGTAACCGTAGTTCAAAGCGGGTTCTGCCGATGCATCTCAAGCAGGTGGTCCTTCAGAACGAGCAGTTCGACTTTCTTAACGACATCGTTGGTAAGGTTGCAGATGCACCGGCTCCGACTAAGCACGAGGATAGCGACGATGAGGGCCATGTCAAGAAGAAGAAACCTAGTTCGAGGAGGAAAGGCAAGTCCAGCGATGATTCTTAAATGTTGCTACTCCCAAACTATCTATATGCAACTCTCTCACTGGCGTTGTGGGGCGGGCCTCTGGCGAATTAATGGATGGCGTTCAAAAAGATAAGGGCGCAAGATGGATATCTAGAGCAAATCTAGCATTGCAGGTGCTTCGGAGAATGGTATATTAAGGTCTGATGAAGCTGAGACGCCGATATGATTTCACTTGGGTTTGCTAGGCCGCCAGGTGGTGGCGCAGATATGCCTTCAGACATGGTCATGACGATGCAAAAATTGCAGTCGTACAGCAAAATTTGAATGTCGTTTTTAGTGCCTCTAGTAGTCCTTCCAGCTTCGCTACCTTATGCATTGAAGTTGCTGCCAACTACGGATGCGGCGTCTGGACGCAATCAACGGTCGGCGCTTACACGCGCCGATTTCTAGGTTTCCGCTGTTGGACCGTATTCCGCAGCCAGAAGCCGTTGCGAGACATTTCAGCGACCATCACAGCATTCGACTCATCTGCCTCCATCACGCGTCACTTTCAGCAAGGACGCGCCTGGAGGGCAACCGGCCTCATCTATCGTCGTAGCCTGCGCTTCCCAGTTGGCGTTCTACTTACAAGCGGGTTCAGGATCAACCCTTCTTCGCAAGCAAGACAACTCTCTTTTTATCAATCACAATCATTGGGTAGTCACGGCAAATGTCAAAGATCACTCTTGCTGTCTGCGCGGCTGCTGGCGCTGCCTTTGGAGCCGCTACTACGGCCGCAATATACGGCAGCCGCAGGGAAAAGACGACTCCGAGCATCGCGACAACCACCACCTCAATCTCCTCTCCGACTTCGACTAGTCCCTCCTCAGTTCCTGCAGTGGCAATACCTCGTCCAACTGCCATAGCAGCACCTGTCGACCCAAACGGGCTGTTCCAATATGGGTTTCCTGGCCCAGTCGCCGATCTCCGTCCGGCAACTTCACTGACATCGTCGTTTGACCGCCGCACTCGCAATCCATCCTGGGTAGCCGAGCACATAACGCCGTACTCGCTGTCACACCCCTCCGGCGACCGCAAGAACAGCGTGTTCGCGGAAGACCTGTCGATCCCCGAGAAGTTCCGGGCGAAGCTGAAGGACTACTACCGCAGCGGGTACGACCGCGGGCATCAGGTGCCAGCGGCAGACGCAAAATGGAGCCAGGAAGCGATGGACGACACGTTCGCGCTGAGCAACATGTGCCCACAGGTGGGCGACGGCTTCAACCGCGACTACTGGGCCCACTTCGAGGACTTCTGCCGCCGCTTGACCGCCCGCTACCCCTCCGTGCGCATCGTCACCGGCCCGCTGTACCTGCCGCGCCGCGATCCCGCCGACGGCAAGTGGCGCGTCTCCTACGAGGTCATCGGGAACCCGCCGAACGTCGCCGTGCCTACGCACTTCTATAAGGTCATTTTTGGCGAGGATGGCCGCGTCGGCGGCGACGTGGCTTTGGGTGCGTTTGTACTCCCTAATACCCCTATCTCGAACGACAAGCCGCTGCAGGATTTTGAGGTTCCTGTGGAGGCGGTGGAGCGGGCCTCAGGCTTGGAGTTCGCTACCAAATTGCCTGATACGAGGAGGAAGTCACTGTGCAAGGAGGTGAGCTGCAGCATCTTGGTCAAGGACTACAAGGACAGGCAGAGGAGCTTTGGTCAGCTGGTGCAGTCGGATAGGAAACAGCTGCCGGCACCTAGGGAAGATGTATCGTGATTTAAGCATATGTCGATTGCAATTAAGCTCCTCAAGTATTCTGGTGTTGAGGAGATTTGGAAGATTTGGACTGGCATGGAACTGCATAGCTTTGGCGTTTCATGAAATTGGATCGTCTCTAGATATCCTCTTCAATCGAGCATTCCAACGTTCAAGGTTATCCCAGCCTTCTTCAACCTCTCCACGTACTCATCTCCAAGTGTTGCCGGCGAAACGAAACCTCCTCCCATCTTCTTGGCTGGTGTCTTGTCCTCACTTTTCAAGATAGTCAACGCCGCCTCTACCGCTAAGATTCCAGTAAGATAGTAAAAGCTTCCGTTGTAACCAAAGTTCGCAACCGCCGTCCTCTGCGGTTCGCAGTCAGCCCTAGCAACCGCCTTGTAGATAAGCTTATGTGACGCGAAGTCCTCCTTGGCTGGCCCGTCGCCAGGCTGCGGCACGAAGTACTTCAGCAGCCACCGCACGGGCGGAATGAAAAGGCCAAGGAACAGGGCAGCCATTGCTCCGTGAACGGCAACGGCCACCAGCGAGTTGGACACGCGCATGAACTCGCTATAGCGGAACCTCTCGCCGTACCACTTGCCGCTGTCAAACAGACCCCACGAGCAGTTGACCATGCTGACGTTGGGCACGGCCTGCGGCGAGTCCGCCAGCACGCCCAGCACGGGGTCGTGCTTGACGCCGAGCACCTTCGTGAGGAGGGCCTCGCCGGGCAGGTCCGCGGGCGGCGGCGCGGGCGACAGCGCGTACGGCTTCATCGACTCGGCCAGCTGGCTCGTCGAGTAGGCCTCGAGCAGGCCGAGCGCCGACGCCGACGTGCCGCCGCTGACGCCGCCCGCCACCTCCTGGATCGAGTTGATGACGTCGCGCACGCCGCAGCCCAGCGTCGCGCGGATGTGCGACACTAGTAGGTACACCAGCAGGTCCGACGGCACCGAGTCGATCCCGCACTGCGAGATCATGAACTTGCCCGCTGCCTTGAACGCCGCGCCGTGCTTGCGCGCCACGTCGTACACCCACGGCGTCTCGCCCGTCACGTCGATGTAGTGCGTGCCGGCGGCGGCGCACGCCTCGACGACGGGCGTGCCATACTTGGCGTAGGGCCCGATGGTGGTGAGCACGATGTGGGCCTTGCGAGCCAACGGTTCCAGCGCGGCGCGGGTCTGCTCGACGACTTCGATTTCCGGGAGCGGACGGTCTGGATTGAGATGCTTCAGCTCGCCAGCGAGGTTGGACAGCTTGGCAGAGTTGCGCCCGGCGATGGCCCATTTGAGCGACGTGTCGACGTGCTCTTGGATGTACTCTGCTGTGAGGCGGCCGGTGTAACCGGTTGCGCCGAGGAGAACGATATCATAAACGCGATCTGAAGACATGACGAGATTAGACTTTTAAGGAAAGTTGAGTTCAATGGAATGAAATTAAGACAGCCTGACCATGAACGAAAAGTGAGATGGACTGTATTCAACAACGTCGATGGCATGAGATCACTTCATACTCAGTTAGTGAGGAGTACCGTCGCTATCGCCCGCGGCATGTGTCAGGCTTAGCCGACTACAGTTACTGGCTGTATTAAAGAAATTCCGAGGTCAAAGTACATTGTCTGATCATCCTCGAAGTCAAGCAGAGAATAAGCTACTATTTTATGAGTGTATTTTCATTAAAATACGAACAGCACACTCTCGAGTGCGCTGATATTGACATCTTACTGCAGATAAATTACTGGATGCCTTATATTGATGCCTTGACGCCTCGCGTTTGTGCCGTTCGGCTGACTAACGCGGCTGGCGAGCGTCCCACACCAGTAAAATCCGAAACTACGCAAATTCCATCGCAACGACCTCACACCATAAACCCGCTCATCCTCGCTTCAGTTTCTCTCGACAATTGTCAGAATGACAAAGCGAACCAAGAAGGTCGGCATTGCCGGAAAGTAAGTGACAATACGACAGCTTTACGGTGGAACGTGATGCTAATTTCAACGTCTAGATACGGTACTCGGTATGCGCCTCTTTCCTCCCACGATTCCTTTCATTTATACAGCACACTGCAAAGATTCACGCCTCGATTAGACTTGAACTGACACAGCTGGTAGATATGGTGCATCTCTGAGGAAACAAGTGAAGAAGATTGAAATCTCTCAGCATGCCAAGTACAGTACGTGATGTCCGAGAGCAAGGTTGAAGAAGCAATCCGTTAATAATTTACTAGCTTGCTCTTTCTGCGGAAAGCACACCGTGAAGCGTCATTCTACCGGAATCTGGCATTGCAAGGCGTGCAAGAAGACCGTGGCAGGCGGTGCATACACAGTATCGTACGTGCTCTCTCTGCAAATGGACGAGAGACCCCTGATGAACTCTCACCCAGTAGGCTTCCAGTTGCTAATTACTGAACAGGACAGCCGCAGCGGCAGCAACTCGATCTACGATCCGCCGTCTCCGAGAACTCGCAGAGGTTTAAAGAGAGTGTTTCGAAGCAAGCATTAGAAATGGAGTTAGGATTGTTCAAGCACTGGGACCACAGCGAGACTTATTCCAAACATTCGGCGATGTCCTCCGATGCGGGCGACTCGGATCGGAATATTCTCTTTGCAATGGCTGGCAAATATGTAGCGTGAATCAAAGGTACGGCACATCTTCGTGACTTGGCCAAATAACTGCCACAGAGAACGGGTATGGCCAGCTCGTCCGAAGTATCCCGCCATAATATTATAAATGAATCAAGCGTCTCCACCTGCTCCAGAAGTCATTTCGTTTTGAATCTCAACCGGGATCGCCTCGAGTTTCCGTCTGTATCGATGGAACATTACCAGGTCATACTTGAATCATTTACAATGCAGTTCGCCACGTATATGAGATGCTTTGAAATGGAATTCTGATTGCTGATTGTGTCTCAGAATGCCGCCTGACTAAAAGGGGATTGGGTAGGTCGATCATCCGGGCTGCTGATCAATGGTGACATTTTGCAACTCGGTACCCACTGGGCTCAGCAACACATCCCAAACCAGCCATCTGTTAGGTTAATTTCAGCAGTCTGCCTTCACGCACTGCATCCTTAGGCCTCTTACAAGGCAGCAGAGTCAATAAACAACCCATTTTGATCACGTGTAGAGAGGAACCGTGGTAACGGTGGTTGGTGAGTAACAGGTGTGGCGGACGTGGCGCAGTCTCCCTTTAAAAGTTCAGAGCGTTCGCCCCCGCGCTCTTCTCTCAACTGCAACCACTTATTTACCTCTGGACCCTGGTCGGGCGGCGTCCTGATCCATCACTCTACCTCGTACAATAAACCTCTACCTTCGAACACTGCGAAACCACTCCCGCTGGATCCCTTCCTGCCGATATGGATGAGTTAGCCGACGACGACGCCGCTGGCGAGCGGTGCAATATTTGTTTGGATCGATTTCCAGCCGAATCTCTTACTACAGACGCCACACTTCCACCCACATCGACTATTTCACCTCCGGACCTCGAGAAAGGGCCGACTCGAAAGCGCAAGAGGAGCGCAACACCCGAGAACGATTTGATTGCCGTCATCCAACCCTGTAAACATTGCAGTCATGATAGCTGCCTCAAACGTTGGGCAAACCGTGCCAATAGCTGCCCATCTTGCCGTACCAAATTTAACGTGGTCGAACTCACAGCAACGCTGGGAGGCAAGTCAAACTTAGCGGATCCAAATCCCACGAACCCTAATCTAACTGAGGATGTAGGACCTGTCGTTGACTCATACGTCGTCCAAGACAGGAACCAGGTCGCAGATGCCGACCCAGGTTTTATCGTTGATCGAGAAGATGGCGGCTACGCCGGACTACTTGCTCCATGCATGGTCTGTGAAGAGTACGGCGATGAGAACTTGTTGATGTCCTGCAACGGTTGCGGAAAGTCCTGCCACTTCCAGTGTTCAGGCCTCGATGACTGGCCCGATGGATCGTGGTATTGCGACGACTGTCGGTTCTCACCTGACGCCAGCCAGCGTAGAAGACGAGTCCGAAACCCCTTGACCCGAAGTATTCTGAACGGGAATACTACAAACACCACACGTGGACAAGTGCAGAGGAGACGCCGTCGTGGCCGCAATGACGGTTCTGCTGACTCTGCTTCTGAGAGGTTGTGGACACACACGATGAATGGTGGCGGCTTGAATCTGGATAGCCCACATAACAGTCAAACCGAAACGAGAGGACAAGAGAGGCTTCGACGGAGACAAGACGAGTTGGCTCGCACCTATGGCAATACCGAGCAACAACTGGCAGCCGAAGAGGCTCGTCGAACCGCCGCTGCTTTAAGTGGTCGTCTGCCAGCTCCTCCTCCTTCAGCTACCGAGGAGCTTCAGATGTGGACTCCATTCGAAAGAGCGGCGCGCAATTTCCAGAGTCAAGCACCGTCAAATGGAAGAGGACGACGATCAGGTACTTGCTCACCAGTAGAGCGTCCCGTAGAGCCCGAACGACGACTCAAAAGACCAAAGAGATTCGATGCAGCGGATAGCCCTGCCGAAATCTCTGGCGGTGAATCAGCTCGCTTGAATCGTCCCACTAGCCGTGGTCCGATGCAGTTGCCATCTCGTCGAGATGGACCGGATCCAAATGGTGGGCAGCCCTTCTTGCGATCTCTTCTCGCTGAGATCGGATCGAACCCGACTACAGCTCTGCCTTCGACCAACACGAGAGCACACGGTGTTGCACAGACTACAGCTCAGGGAGTTGAGATACTACCAGCTGGATCTTTGGATGGTCAACCGTTCAAGCGAGACGTTTCACCATATCCATCAGCGTCTTCTCCCGCTTCCCCTTCGGCGTCGAGCTATGCGTCGCCGTTCAACTCTCCACCGCTGCGACCGTCATCTCCCACTCCAATTTCGTCTTCCATCTTGCCGGTTTACCCCCAGCTTCCTGGAACAAACTATGCTCCGGGGGTTGATCGTAGTGGTGATCGTGGACGGCTCCGCAAGCGTACGAAGGGCCGCGATCGATCACCAAGCCGCAGTCCCGGCCGCAGAAAGCTCAAACCTGCCACCAAAGACGTCATCAAGGACCTCGTTGTCGGTGCACTCAACTCATATAAAGAGAAGAATGAACTCGACCCGAAGAGTTACGAAAAGGTTCGCAAGAGCGCTACCAAGGTTATAGCTGACATGGTGGCCCTGCGTGTCGACTCGATTCGCGACCTCGACGATTTGAAAACAAACTATCGGAACTTTGCAAAGGAGGAAGTGGACAAGGCGGTGGCTGAGTTGATCTCTTCTCGAGAGTCGGAGAACGCTGGCAACGTCGCGGGAAGTTACGCTACCACACCTCAACACGCCAGCTCCGGATGGAGCGATGTCGCTGATGAAACGGATGACACTACATCATGTGCGACTTGATGTTATCAGTCAACGTTACGCTCGTCAGCATTTGCGTTGACGTGTTGATATCTGTTGATTTCGCGGATGTGACGGACTTGAATGATCAGCTAGGAGTTGAATGCATGGCGGGTTAGGCAATCTGATTGATCTGAGCATATAACGGATTTGATAGCCTCCACGGCTTTTGGGCTATATGAGATGGAGTCCCACGGCCTAGGTGGATTTGATGGCATTTCGGTGGGACACAGCAAGGCGTTTTTGGCACGGCTCGGGCATTTGATACACTGGGACGGATCCCACATGGACGGAATGTATTTGTATTGGCTATGTCGCGGCTCCGGCTAGCTGGGCGACTTCGATGGTTTAACTACTGAGTTTAAGTTTACATGTAGAAATATATCTAAACGGAGGAATAAATTCAGGTCATCTTAAGTACTCCTTTTAGCTGTCATTATCGTCAGAATACAAGAATAAGGTGGCTGTAAGTGGGCGCTCTAAAGAGCAACACTACGTTCCCAACCTTCTTCTATGTGAATATGATAGCTATCCTCTAGAGAAGTCGAGTAGGTAGATGAAAGCTGCCATGCTCTGAACGTATTCTCATCAACTTCGAGTGTTAATGGGCGACGCAAGCCGTTCATATTTGGCTCGATCATCCGTTCGTAGCAGAATGACGATAAGACATACTCTACCGTATTGGACTTAGATTTCCATAACGCAAGTCCGGTCACTACTCCCGCGAGGTATACGGTCTCTACATAACATTCTATCCGAGATATCTCCCTTTCGTCGCTTTTTTTACTTTCTTTTGGTTCCATGAGGCATTACCCGATATTCCCGGGTAAGATCGGAACCAGAAATGGCCAAACGAGTTCCCACAACGAAGCCCGAATTTCACATGGAAATTGCTGTCAATCCAACGGCGCCTTCAGCCTGGACTTGATTCCGATGGATGTTGGTGTGGGCCAATCAAGAATTGCAATGGTCAAAGACGGCAGAAAATTCACATCGAGAGAAGGCAGAGGCACTGATTGCTCCGATCTCAGAGTTGGTCTTCAGCCGAAATCGCATTAGAGGTACGGGCGAAGGGTCCCGCTCTAGCCCGACCCCAGCTTTCTAGCCTTTCCTTTCGTCCTTTCTAAGATCAGGAACCACCGTCCACGGCCTATTCTCGCCTCGTGATCCCTCTCTCATTCAGGAAAAGGCGTGGCTGAACGACCTGAGGGCTTTGCCATACCCCGGCATCTGGCCCGCCTGTTGTAATCCCGAGGCACCGTGTAAGTTCGGGCCAGAGGTTAGCTGTAAATACTTATGACGATGCCACTTCCCGCGACGCACTCGGGCATCCAAAAAACTTTCATGAAGCTCTGCCTTCCTCCTACTTCCTCCCTTTGTCTTGTTTGTGCAGTGTTGGTCGCCTCTGCTTCCTTTTCAAGCGGAACACATCTCCACTCTTCACTCTAAATCATTTCGAATGACGAGCCGTATTTGAGCTACCTTTTGTGGAGTTACATTTCCTGTCTTTCCTTCTACCTCAGAGACCTATTTCGCTATAAGATAGATCCAAAAATGTCTGCGAAGACTACTCAAGGTCCGAGAGGGAAGAAACCAGCTTCGGCTGCAACCAATTTGATCGGTACGGGCACGACCCACCATTCCCACAACAGAAAGTCTAACATTGGCAATACGCAGCCGGAGGAGGTGCTGGTATGATGGAAGCACTCGCGTGCCATCCTCTCGACACGATCAAGGTCCGCATGCAGTTGTCGCGGCGAGCAAGACAACCTGGCGCAAAGAAAATAGGCTTCATCGGAACCGGCATTCAGATTGTGAAACGAGAAACTCCGTTGGGTCTGTACAAAGGCTTGGGAGCAGTGTTAACGGGAATTGTACCCAAAATGGCTATTCGCTTTACCTCATACGAATGGTACAAACAACTGTTAGCGGACAGGGAAGGCAGGGTTTCTGGACAGGCAACGTTCCTTGCTGGTCTTGCGGCAGGCGTAACTGAAGCCGTTGCTGTTGTAACGCCCATGGAAGTCGTGAAGATTCGTCTCCAAGCGCAGCACCACTCCATGGCGGACCCATTGGACATACCAAAGTATCGTAATGCCGCCCACGCCATATATACTGTTGCTCGAGAAGAAGGCATGGGAGCTTTATGGCGCGGAGTGAGTTTGACTGCGCTGAGACAGGGTACCAACCAAGCCGCCAATTTCACTGCGTACTCGGAACTTCGAGCCGCTCTGCAACAATACCAGGGCAAAACCGATCTTCCTGGCTGGCAAACAAGTATCATCGGTCTGATCAGCGGTGCCGTCGGTCCGTTCACCAACGCGCCCATCGATACTATCAAGACTCGTTTGCAAAAGACACCCGCCGAGCCTGGCGACACTGCTATTGGACGCATCACCAAGATCGCCTCCGACATGTGGAAGCATGAAGGCGTCCGAAGCTTCTACAAGGGTATCACACCGCGTGTCATGCGAGTGGCGCCCGGTCAAGCCGTCACCTTCACTGTGTACGAATATTTGAAAGGAATATTGGAGAAATCGCGCGACATGCTGCCTGGCGGCCAGTATGAGGAGTAAAAGTCAACTTCTCAATTCTAATGTTCTGCTATAGAGTCTGGTTAGTGGCAACGCTTTGGGAAGATGGGATATATGGTACCTTTCTTCACTTGCATATCCTAGTTTGGTGCTGCGTTCAGCACGGGTGCATGTCATGACAGGCGTTGAGATTTGGCCTTATCCCGCATGTGCTGGCATTTTCGAGCATCGAAAAGCATTTCAGATAGCCATAGGCAGTTCAATCCCTTTCGTACATGCGAAACTCAAACTCCACGTCCGCCTCTTTGACAGTCCCTTCGGGCACCTCCTCACCAACCCACTCCCGAAACTCTTGCAATCCCTTTCTCTTCCACCCCTTCTCAGCATCCAGATCAACCGGAAAGAACGCATCGCACTCCCAGTCCCCCAAGACCCTCGTCAGCAGCACCCTCTTCGCCTCGGGCCGCCGCAGCGCCTCCGCATACACTCTACTCCCACCAATGACAAACACCCTGCCGACGGCCACCTCCCCCTCCGCGCGCACCGTCCCCGCGCCCAGGCCCTCCAACGCGGCGTCCAGACTCCCCGCCCAGAACGCGCCGCGGCCGTTCTTGCCGTCCTCCTCGCGCCAGGCCCACGGCGCGCCGCCCGCGGCCCCCGAAACCACGACGTTCAGCCGGCCGCGCAGCGGCCGCAGCCGCGCCGGAATCGACTCCCACGTGCGCCGGCCCATCACGAGCGCGTTTTGGACGCGCGGCTGCGGCGCGCTGGGCGCCGCGGTGGCCGTGGCTGGCTGGCGCGTCGTCGTGCGCGCGAAGAACGATAGGTCGCCTTTGATGTGCCAGGGCAGCTGGCCGCCGCGGCCGATGCCCTGCGTTGAGGTGGTGGCCACGATGAGGGTTAGGGGTGGGGTGGGCTTGGGGAGCGGCATGGTGGGTGTGGTGGTGGTAGTGGACATTGGTGGTGGGAGGTGGAGGTGTGTTTTTGGAGCGTGGCGATGCACGCGGTGGGTGGGAGGTGCTAGAGAGGAGGGATGTGCGAGAGCGCAGTGTTCATGGAGAATTGAGGTGGTGAAGGACGGTGGAAGAAAGTTTTGGAGTTCACAAAACGGAGGTAGAAGTTCGAAAATCCGGTGTCACGTGATAATTTCAAAAAGTTATATCGAGAAGTTTACAGACTTTGATGAAGTTTCAGACCTGCTATATGGGTATCATGGACATAAATCTCATCCGTAAACGCCTTTAGAGTATGCTAAGCCGTGCAAATGGCCATCCAATACTACTCCAACCTTCACCACGCCGTCTTGGACCCAACCCTTGTTATCGGCTCTTAATCAGGTCCTCAACCAATTTCACGACCGCTTCGGCATCTTCTTCCTCTTCTTTGTTCTTTCCTTTCTTCAGCGTATCAAGCGTGCCCAGTAGCCAAATCTCCTTGAGCTCTCTAGTCAGCGCAAGCAGATCTTCGCAGGACCGGATCTTCAAGTCTTCAGTCAGCTGTTCGGGTTACAACAAAAAGCTATAGACAATGAGGTCCTTACCAGAGTCTGTCCTGCATCCTGTTGCTGTAAAAGATTGTGCAAATGATTTCGATCGTTAGGGTTGTTGCGGCCTTTGATGTTTTCCATGGACGCTATTAGAGCGTTGACATTTTCGTCGATGCGAGCATGGTGCGCTGCCATGTCTGTAGCTCAGCTCTCCGAAGGGCGAGATACGCGAGAAGTTTAGATAGGAAAAAGACTTTAGAATTAAAAGATAACCGGGGCGTGGAGTTTGGAATTTAGTTGTGGTCGTAGGTTCGACGTCGTTCGGAGTTTAGAGATTCTGTGCCAGCGCAAATTGAATACTTGCTCGGCAGCGGATTAAGCTTCGCTTTGAAGCAGCATGAGCCGATCACTTACACACAGTAATGAACCTATGAAGTTTCTATCACGCGGAATTCGGATTCGAGCGGAACGTTCTTTAATTAATACGGGAGTGGAGCTAGCTTAACAGAAGAGGGTACCTAGGGAAGCCACACAGAAAACCGAACCAAAAACAATCAGTAACAGTCAAAGTCAACGAAACAGTAGGCTTTTGTGACGATCGGGGCCAATTTTAGGAGAAAGATCCAATTGAGATAAGCTCTCGCGGTCCGTCTACTCATCTTCATCTTCCTCGGACTCGCTCTCAGCGTTCTGAAGCCACTCAATAAACTTCTCGGCAGCTTTGCGGACCTTCTTGCTTGTCGAGAGATCCACATACTTTTTGCTGGCCTTGGAGCCCCAAGATTTGGCTACTTCCTCGGAGACGAGATCATGCTGATAACACTGCAGCAAGATAGGAGAGACTTGAGGAATGAGGTTGGTGTGCTCCTTGCCAACGAAGCGTTCAATGCCACCGAGGAAGGCTTTCTCATGGCGCTCGCTTGTGATCATTTTCTTGAGCATGACGGCGCGTGAAGGAATCTGCTTGACAATGTTCTCGTCGAAGAGGGTTTGAGCGAGCACAGTCAAAGTCTTGTGCTTCTTCTCAATACCGAGCTCCTTGGCGTGAAGGAATATATCGGCACTATCGACTTTGGCGACACCGCCTTGTTCTTCCGCCTTCTTGATCATCCAAGTGCCCATGTCATTGTAGACATTACCCTCGGCATTGTCCTCTTCGTCGTCATCGATCATGAGATTGTGCTTGAGATCACCAGCGAGAATATTGGCGCGAGCCTTGACGGCCGCCTCGGAGGTGTCGACAGACCATTTGATCTCTTTTGGCTCTGCGTCTTCGATTTCTTTTGCATCTTGCTGGATCCTCTTTGTGAACTCGTCATCGCTGCCGGCTTCGAGCTCGACATCGCCGTTCTCGTCGTGATGGTCAGAATTACTGTCATGAGGACTACCGTTCTGGGAGCCGTGGTCTCCGTTCTCAGCTTTATCAGCTCCTTTGCGAGCCTTACGGTCCGCTTTCTTTGAAGCTTTGTCCTTTTTGCTCTTCTTGGGTTGATTCTTGAGGATGAAGGAGCTAAGCTTAAGGCGAGGATCGACTTCGGATTGCTCTCCGCATGCCTTGCAGTCAAGGAAGATGCGACCATCCTTGACGTTGACGTCGGTCTCAGGGTTTTGGCATTTCTTGCAGAGGACAAACTTGCTGATGAACCCGTCGAGATAGTCCTGCAGCTTGCTCGCTTCGTGGGCACCGTTGATTATCCAGCGATCATCGGTGGGGTTCGTATTGGTTTGGGCACCAAGCTCAAAGCCAAAGTACTTGATCACATAGGCGGGCGGGCGAGCTAAGGACTGGGAGACGCTGGTGAGGTTGGGGATGACTGTCTTGATGCCATTACCCTTTCCCTCAATCTTGGACTGGAGCCTCTCCATCTTGTAACGGTAGAAGGGATCAGTGACATCCTATCAGAGGGTTAGTCGTGCTTTAGTGCAATGAGAACAGATTGATATTTACCCTGCGAATGTTGATGGTAGCCATTTTCGACAGAAGACTGTGGTAACTAAAAATTGGATGACGAGAAGGTTAATTGTCGGGACCGGTCAAAGGAAGAAAGAGGACTGCGACGAGTAGCAAGAGAAGACATGCAGTTCGTTCGCGAATGCCAGTCTGCGCGATGAAGTAATTGTTTCTATTCTATTGTGCGGATGGGCTGTCGCTACAGTGGGCGCCTAGCCGTTGGTACGGTGGTGACTGGTGTCGGGTCCTCGCAGTATGCGAAAGGTGTCCAGCTTAGGGGGAGGTCCGTAACGGGAACGCTGTCCGTGGCGCGAATACATATACAACTGAGTGCGGATAGCTTCGGCGGTTGTGTTTAGAGATGCGAGGGGCAAATTGTGTCTCGTTGATGCAAAGGCGGTACGGGAGACCTTCAACGCGACGGTGCTGACGGGTTTGCAGAAGTTGGAGTGGTTGCGAGAGTTTCGTTTGCAGCGGCAGCGGTCGGTGGCCTTTTAAATGCCGTGTGTTGATAGTTGATGGTGGGCAAAGTTGATGTTGTTGGAAGGAAATGGAAGAAGACGAGTTTGTGTGGGTGGAGATGCGTGGAAGAAGGCAGAGGAGGGTGGCGGGTGGTCGCATGAGAAAAATCAATCGAGCTCTGACGGGTCCCGTTTGCCTACCACCACTCAGCACGTGGGCCGCGAGACACATCACCGTTCATAATCCATGAATAAGCCGTGTGCCGTGCATCTGCAAGATTCGTGTACAGGAAACATTAAATTCACATGATTGTTAGGTGAAAAGCTTGGGAGAAACCGGCCTGGTGCCTTTTCTTGGTGGCATAAAATCGTCCTACCACCGCATGAGAGCTCCTCTATACTCAAGACCTCAAGATTTACATGGTAGATACTATGTACTAGATATAGTCTCGTATCCTGCTTCCTATACATTTTCTCTTTCACGTCCATGTTACTTTGCAGGTACTTATTGAAAAGACCGTGGTAAGTCACTACCAACATGGCTCTCAATCCTACCAAGATGAAACCCGACTATACGTTATATCTCGTTACGGACTCTACTCCAGCAATCCTCAAGGGTCAGGACCTACCAACCGTCGTCGAGCAAGCAATCAGAGGTGGCGCAACAATCGTCCAGTACCGCGACAAACAATCCTCAACAAGGGACCTCATTAGAACGGCACAAAAGCTGCACGCCGTAACAAAAGCCCACAACATCCCACTCCTCATCAACGACCGGCTCGACGTCGCACTAGCCATCCGCTGCGAAGGCGTGCACATCGGCCAAGACGACACGCCGCTGCCCATCGCCCGGCGGCTGCTAGGGCCCGACGCGATCATCGGCGTGACCGCCAACTCCGTAGCCGAAGCGGTCGAGGCCGCCGAGAGCGGCGCGGACTACCTTGGATTGGGGACCGTGTTTGCGACGCCGACCAAGGACGACGCCAAGTCGATCGTGGGCACCGCGGGACTCAGGGCCATGCTCAACGCGCTCCACGCGAGGGGCTTCGCCGCGCTGCCAACCGTGTGCATCGGCGGCATCAAGGCCGACAACTGCCAGCGGGTGCTCTATCAGAGCCAGGGTCTGGAGAAGCGCTTGGATGGCGTGGCCGTCGTGTCGGCAATCGTGGCCGCTGCTGATCCGCGAGCCGCAGCCGCCGAGTTGAAGAACTTGCTCGTTGAGCCGCCGCCGTTCGCGAAAGTGCAGCAACCGTTTGGGAAGGCGATCGGCAAGGCGAGGATCGTTGAAGAGGTTCCGAGGATTGTGAAGGCGGTTGGTGAGGCGAAGCCGTTATGTCACAACATGACGAATCTCGTTGTACAGAACATCGCCGCCAACGTAGCCATATGCATTGGTGCCAGTCCGATAATGTCTAACAATGGACTCGAGGCGGCTGACTTGGCGAAATTGGGCGGTGCGTTGGTAATCAATATGGGTACTGTCACGCCAGAGGGTTTGGAAAACTACATCATCGCTCTGAAAGCATATAATGCTGTCGGTGGATCTGTGTTATTTGATCCTGTAGGAGCTGGAGCGACGGAACAGAGGCGGAATGCCGTCAAGAAGTTGATGGCTGGAGGCTATTTTGATGTTATCAAGGGAAACGAGAATGAGATCAAGACCGTGGCGGGCACGAGTGGGAGTGAACAACAACGAGGCGTTGATTCCGGTGCGAGCACGCTGAGCATGGAGCAGAAAACCAAGCTGGTGAGAGATCTAGCGAGACAAGAGAGGAACGTTGTAGTCATGACCGGCAAGCAAGATGTTGTCAGTGACGGCTACAGAACGCATATCATATCCAACGGCCACAAATATCTTGGCGACATTACAGGGAGCGGATGCTGCTTGGGAACAGCCATTGCAAGCTTCTTAGCGGTATTTAAGGAAGATAGACTTCTGGCAACCATAGCGGCTATGCTTATGTTTGAGATAGCATCAGAAAGAGCAGCGAAGGAGTCGAATACCGTTCAAGGCCCAGGAACTTTCGTCCCTGCCTTTCTGGACGAGTTATATTCTATTCGAGAGTCGTCTATCGCACAAACCAACTGGCTTCACGACACTGCAGAGGTTGAGCAAGTGGCATGAAGGCTCATCGGGAAAATTTATTGAACATATGAAGATGGCGGGACACTGATACCTACAATCACACGCTCGGGGTTCAGCACCTTGCTAGGGCAGATATGCCATCTGCGTGATTATGGGACGAGGGTTGACCGGTGCGTTGAAGGATCTAGCAATGGGATACATCCTTGGCCCGCCCACCATCACGTCAAATCTACGCTCACCGCCAAATATCGAGGAAGGTCTGCATCGCCGTCAGGAGGAAACTGGATTTTGAAGACATCTCCCGCACATAGTAGAAGCTGGACGTTATGGAATGTCCGAATAACGCGAAATGCGTTCCATACTAGCTTAAAGTAGCGCGTGGAGAAAGCTGTATCTTTACTATTTTACATGATGCCTCACAATGAGTCAGTCGATAATATGATAACTCAACTAGTTTCCGAAACGGGTCAAAATCTCGATTTGATATCTTCTACCAGAGCCTCTAGGTTCGCCGATAAATGCCCAAAAACCAGCTCGCTCTCAGAACGGCGAGTCCCCAAGCCATGGCTATGCTATCTTTAATCACGTTCAACTTACTGCCGCTCACTTCTTTCCATCCAACAGGGACCTCGACCATCGGAATCTTTGCACTCTCAGCCAGCATCAGCATCTCAACATCGAAGATCCAGCCTTCCATGTGCATGTAGGGCACGATGTCGGGGAGCGCGGCGCGCGAAAACAGCTTGAAGCCGCACTGGGTGTCCTTGATGCGGGACGTGACGGGCGGCGTGAGCAGGCGGATGAAGAGGTGAAAGCCACGCATGAGAGTATTCCGTAGCAGCGAGCGCTGCCGCAGACCCGTTAGCCAAGCATCCACACACAGTGCATCAGCGCAGTCCTTACCTTGACGACGGCCTCGCTCCCCACGAGATGCGCGCGCGACCCGATCGCCACCGCGCGACCCCGCCCGTCGCGCGCGCCCTCGCACGCCTCCACCAGCGCCGCCAGGTCGCCGAACCGGCTCGCGCCGTCCGCGTCCGCGAACACGGCGTACGCGCCGCGCACGTGCCGCAGGCCGTGCGTCACGGCGCCGCCCTTGCCGCGGTTGCGCTCCAGCGCGACCACGCGCACCGCGCCGAGCGGGATGGGTGTGGGCGCGGTGGCGGTGGTGGGCGACCATGGGCCTGGCGCGCGCGCGCCCCGCTGCGAGGCCTGGTGCGAGCGCGCGAACGCGAGCGCTGTCGCCACCGTGCTGTCCGTCGAACCGTCCGACACGATCAGCAGTTCCCAGCCGCGGCGGGGCGCGGCGGCGGCGGCGGTGCCGTTCGCGGAGGGCGGCGGTGCCAACGGCGAGGGGGCGTCGCCGTACTGCGCTTGCAGGAACTCCACGGCTTCCTCCAGCATACCGGTCATGCGTGCTTCTTCGTTGTAGGCAGGCACGACGACCGACATAAAGACTTCTGGCTCTTCGATTTCTGCGTCTGCGTTCGACGCTTGCTTGCGTGCTTTCCAGGCGTTGACCCAGCAGGGTAGCTGTCGTGCGTTGCTGGTCTCGCCATCGGGGAGGATCGTCTTGAAGGTCTTTTCAGAGGGCCTGGGAGGCCGTGGGATGGGTGCAACGGCGTAGAGAAGAAGATATAGCTACGTCAAAGCTGGTCAGTTGCCAGTAGTTTCAGTGAAGTTCGGAACTTGGACATACAAAAATTCCGGCGTAGATGCATGCCACAAAAGCATACGTCAAAAGCGTTAGTGGAGGCGACTGTTGTAGCTTCAAAATAACATCGTTAAGTGTCGACATGAAAGAAAGCGCCGGCATTGTGAAGGATTGATGTGTTCTGAAGCTTCAAAGACGCTCCCATGGATGTCGAACTAGCAGAGGAAGCTTCAAGTACTGTTGCCAGAAGTTCACCGGATTGATTCGTGTAGTACTAAGCGTACCATTGCTTGCGATACGTGACGTGCTAGGCGGAGGAATTCTTGTTAGCGGGCCTCATTTGGACTGTGGTTTGGAATATGAATTTCAGTTATGTGGTTGACGTTGCGTTTTCGATCCAAAATTGGAGCAGGAGCCAATTGCTGTCTCAGTCTCACCTGCTTACTGCATTTGGAACCGCCATAAGCTTCCGCCTCGCAAAATATAAATATCCTAACTTCGCCCAAAGTGGACATTGAAATGTAGATTCTCACAGACAGGCAAACATTTGCCTGTATACTTCTAGCTCTCCTGATATGCTCTCGGCCAAGGTGTAATATTGCAGTAGGGCGAAGCTGGAGCTTCTCCCTTGAAATTTCTTCTACGTTACACGGGTTTGAGATGGCCTCCAACGTTATCGAACATCGGAGAGCCTTAAACCCTAGACGGCAAGGTCATTGTCTCAAAGCTCAAGGTTATGGAAGTGGTTGGCTTGCAGAACGTATGCTCGCTACAAATTTTCAAGTCACTAATCGCAAATACCAACCCAGAAGCGCATCTGAAGTTGGTAGAAGCAGTGGCTAGGTGAAAGCCTTGAACTACAAAGTTGGGACAGTGAAAATCCTGTATTAGGTGGAGTCTATACTCTTCCATACTGGCATTGCCAGTGATACCATGACCAGATGTCTCTTACTCTCGAGCCAACTTGGCGTCAAAATTGCCCTTCGTTAATTATAAGGTAGCATTAGACGGCACAAGCCAAGCTCCGAATAATATTTTCCGCGTCCGTTAATGAATGCAATGCTCTTCCTCGAGCGAGTCCGCCGAAAGTATGCCAAAGTGCGGCCAGTCGTGTTCAGGGGGAAATGCCATAACTAACCCCATCCTTCTAAATGTGACGCCGGAATATTACCCAATGCAAATCATTCGCTAATCTAGTTGTACGTCACCCTCTCAGAAAGCATTTACAGGTCTGTAGACGCCCACTGCCAGCGGTGATGTAACAGTGGGCCTCTTCAAGCCCTGCCGGGATATTGAACTCATAGGGACGGCTTCACCAATTTTCCTTGTCTGTGGTAGCGGCGGTGGAGGAGATGGAGGCCTCCAGTCGTCCTGGCGAGTGTACTCGGGGTCCGTGTGCGCGAAGCTGAAGGAAGTTCCTCTAGAATTCGGGCGATCGTGTGGTGCATAGTCATCATCATCGTTGGTGTAGTCCCCAATAATCGAGTGTGTTGCCGATTCGTCGTCATCAAATGCTCCGATACCATCGACGTGGAGGGCTGGAGGGAACGTGAATTCAGGCAAGACGTCTGAGTTGGCTTCGTAGGGCGACTTGACAATGGATTCCTCGTTCGGCATGTGCAACGAAGCTGTCGAAGTCCTTGTTGTTAGCACTGGTTGCACGGATATACCCTTGAAGTGAGCCGCGTCGACCTCTGGGATTGTGATGGAAGACATTCGCGGGCGGGATGTGTTGGCTGTTATTGGTGTACCAAACGATGGTGTCCTTGGTTTATGCATTCCATGAGTTCCCCACGATGGTGTTCTTGGCTTGTGGCCGGACCTTCCAAATGAAGACGTTCTTGGTTTGTGTATCATTGGCGGCACTGTATCTTCCTGCCACTGGTCTGGGGATCGTTCCTTGACGAAATCGTTAAACCTGGAGTGGGAAGAATCAATGACCGCTCGTGCTGGAAATGCTGGTAGCGAAGGAACTGTTGGCATGTCGTTTGGAGGCAGTGTCATACTATATCGATTTGACGAGTACGTTCCGTTGCTTATCATTGACGCACGATGTGACTTGACAGCCAATGCCGGATTCTCTCTTTCGTAAACGGCTCTGCCGATGTTGTCGGTTAGCGGAAGCCGCGGTGGCTCCGGAACATAGTGAGCCAGCTGCGAGTGATTTTGAGACGATTCAGATGATGTAGGCGAATGTCGCGTTGATCTCTGTTCTTGTGGAGATGGGTATTCAAAGCTGGCTTTTGGTTCTGGAGACGACGCTTTCGGAGTCGAAACGGCGCTTGCGTGGAACGAAGGTCCTGATGGAGATGGAGGCACCTCCAGAGACATATTTACAGCCGTCGAGTGATTAACTTTGCCATTCAGCTGCGCAAATGAAGGCTGTAAGCGGGCACCGCTTGCAACCCTGACAGCTGGAGAAGCTTTGACCGGAATAGACGCTCCAGACATGCGTTCCTCTTCATAGGCATAGGAAGTAATCCGTAGGTTGCTCTGCGGTCGAGCGCTTGGAGCAATCTCAACGGAGTCAGTTGACGATTGTCTTTCGATTGGAGGAACAGCGCGGATTGTGCTGGGGGCAAGCGACTGCGAAGAATTCTCCTTCGAAAACGAGTTCCTGCGACTTGAAACAGGTGACCGAGCGCGAGGTGATGCGAATGGAGAATTTGCGCGAGAAGAAGCGAGAGATGCTGGGAGCGATTGGGTTACACCTCCATAAAACCCGGCTTCCAGTGCTCGAATGCCGAAGAGGTCGCCTTCTTCTTTTTCGTGTACATTCAGTTGTTCTTCATCGGATCTCTGACCATCCAACTCTTCTTTCTCTTTGATAAGCCTCTTCATCCTGATGAAAGTCAGTATACGCCGCATTGTAGCTAATCTAAACACCTACTTTCGGCTATTATATATGGCCTTTGTAGTTCCGACCCCCAAGGTGATTACCAAACATCCTCCAAACACAATACTAAAAAAAACAAACCTAGTCAGCAAATATTGGAGGTACTTAGGGGTATTTTCACATACAGGAACTTGAAGGCAAATTGGAGCCTGCCGAACCATTCTTGATCCTGCATGTTTAATATATGGCGAGTAAAGACTCTATAACAGCTTCGAGATGATCGAGAGGATATGATTCGGCCTCGGTGGGCTTGATCCGTGGCCGACGTTCAAATCGACCAAATTTGACGCAACCAACGCTCGACGTGGACTAAAGCTACATTCATATGTTCATATGGCCGACTTTGATCATGAAAACGACCGAAGGTAGTAGTAGTTCTAGGCACACGGTCGACGTGACTTAAGGATATTCGAAGAGTCGTGAGAGTTAGGAGAAGGAATCTCCGAGGGAGAGCGAGTGTAGTCCGACACAGTGGTGATACTCCACAAAAGGCGGTGGGAGTATACCGTAACTCGAGTATGACGATGACACGCTAGCGAGAGGCAAGAGCGAGTGAATTAGAGTATTAAGCGGTCATTAGGACATGATGTATGTTTAAAAAGAAAAGAGGTTGAAGAAAGATGGAAGCGAAGCAACTGGCAGGCCTTCGTGTCCTGGCGCTCGGGAATCACAGCTTGGGAATAGTCCCGCATCCGACAACCCTCACAGGGCTTAAACAAGGAGCCTCTGATTCAGAATATGGCGCAGCTATGTTTTCAGCAAGCTTTCAGCAAGCAAAATTGACAGAATAAGACGGGCCCACGTAGTCCGGGGTGTTGTGCGTCAGAGCAGGCCCGCCGACCATGCAAACCGCCAGCGATTGCCCTTTAGGTACGGCATCGAACGATTTGCCTACAAGTAATCCAAGGAATGAAGATTGGCATAGGGAGAAGCAAGCGCGCAAGCCAAGGCTTTAGGTTAGCCACGGCGGCCTCGCTTGGACGGTTGGTTGGTTTGCCAGCGGAAAAGCAACCATGTCGAGTATCGTGGGCCAAACGACGTTGATTCGAAATTGAGGCCCGCCCGTGGCCGGAGAATTTGCCGTCATGCTTGCTAGCCTGTTATCGACAGAGACCACACGGTGCCAAAACACGCCGTATTAGCGGGCGTTGATGGAAAGCTGGAGAAAACAGGGGCGCAGTATTTTTGGACGTCGACCATTGCGAAAACCTGCCCTAAGCCTGTTCCTGATGCTTCTCCTCCAGGAAAGTGGCAATTCCGGCCAGGTCATGAGCAGACGGCGCGGCAAGATGAACTCGCAGTGCATACTCTGCCACACTAGCGGTTTGCGCGGTGTGCACATGAGAGCCTGTTCATCACCTATTTTCTCAGCGCAGTGACGTGCGCGAGCATTTACCGAGCGATATGAGACACCAGACATGTTTTGCAGTGTGGAGACGGCACAAGCGATGTGCTGGATGGGATCCCCGACCCACGCGAGCTTTACGGGATGGTTTATCGATAAATTATCGTAAGCTGAGCGTGCTACGAATTTTGCGGGAGGGGGGTGACCAGTGCCAAAAGAGCCTCGTTGTTTTCATTCGTATGCGTGCCGGGGGGCGCTGCTGGATCTTGCCGAATGGGGCAGTGGAATAGGGGGGCAACCCTGGCGTCTCTTTCTCGAATACAGTACGCCGCAACTCCCATCTCGGCTTGAACGCCATCATCTCGCCTGGACGCCCGGATCGAGGTGACTTTTACCTAATAGCCGCTCCAATTTGACGCTGGATCAATTGATAGTGGCCTTGGGCGCACGCTGCTTGTGGAGAAGCGTGCTCAGTGGTGTGCTCATACGCCCATTTTGGCCAAACCCCAGGGGCGGAAACACCTGGCGGAGCGGTTCAAAAACTGGCCAAAGGCTGCTTTTTCCGTCATGATTCTTGCGTCGTCGTCACGAAAGTTGAATTAGATGCAATCTCGTTCTTCCCTACCCTGATTTTGGGGAGTCGCCGCATCGAGATTTCAGCGGCCGGGCTTTCCGGGTTTGTGGGCAGCATCTGGCGACCTGGATCCCGCGATCTGGAGCTGGCTGAAAAAATGGGCCATGGTGAATGGGATGAGCTGCGAGCCACTGATGATGGAGCTGAACCTGCGTCGCGCATACATTGAAGGTAGGAAATATTGATAGACACGAGGCGGCAGCAGCGTGAAAAAATGCAAGATGAATGGGCTTGGGCTGGGTGGTGCTTTAGTGGCGTGCTAAATTTTGCAAGACAGCCGTCGTTGGTCAACACGAACTGCTCGACAGCCAACACACTGCAAGCCTACCCACGCTGTCAACCCATGACCCAGTGACTACATGCAGCCAACATACAGATCCAATACTCTCTAGCATAGGGCCAAGAAACCGCTATTGTCACGTCAGCTCCCAATGTCTCTCTTCAAGTCCAAAGTGCTCAAGAACGAGCCATTGGTAAATGCTCCCTTCCAATGGCCCGCTAGAGTACGCCTGACCTCCAAAGCAGAAGACTGAGGACGCTAGGTGGACAACATTGATCAAAACGACCTATTCCGATCCAAACGGCCAAATCAGGGACTGGGAATCTTGTCAACGGCCAACCCGCCCAAAGGACAGTGTCATCGATGGCGTTGGTATCGTGGCCATCTTACAGAAGCCCGATGGCCCGCACATTCTTCTGCAGAAGCAGTGGCGCCCGCCTATCGCGAAGGTCGTCATCGAAGTTCCTGCAGGCTTGATTGATGCCGGTGAAAGTGCCGAAGAATGTGCCCTTCGTGAGTTGAAGGAAGAGTCCGGCTATGTTGGCGAAATTGTAAGAGATGGATTCGAAATGACTCCGATCATGTTCAATGGTTAGTCCTTTTTAGACTGATATCATTGCTGTGGGTCAAGCTTTAACAGAAATTTTAGATCCCGGCTTCTGTAATACAAATTTGAACATGGTTCACGTAACCGTAGACATGTCAAGGCCTGAGAATCAGAACCCACAGACGTCGCTTGAAGAGAACGAGTTTATCGAGAGCTTCACAGTGCCACTAAGAGACATGTATGCTGAAATGCAGCGACTCGACAGGGAAGGCCATGCGATTGATGCCAGAGTAGGCACGTTGGCGGAGGGAATCGAGATTGCGAAGCGATTCAAGCTATTCTCATCAACATCGAGCTGCCAATAGGAGCCGATCCTGCACTCTAACAAAATATATAGAGATAGAGTTCAACTTCTTGAGAGAACACTTGATACACGTCCTCCAAACCCCCACTGCAAGTGGAGTGACTCCCACAATACAATGGTCGATGACAGCCTGCAACGCGCCTTGCGTCCACCACACATTAACCGAAGACAAGCCACCACATATATCCCACGATGACGCCCATCAAAGCCGCATCGGCCAATGTGCCACGCCTATCGCCATCCGTGCTTCTACTCTTCTGTGAAGGTAAACTCGTCTCGCCAGTATCGCTTTGCAACGGCATCACTGTCGGTCTCTCGGTTGCCTACGAGGCGCGCCCTACCGACCACCCAAAGGTTGCTGTAGTCGAGAGCGCTTTGTTGACGATCTCAACCGGCGTAATCAGCGCGCTCAGTTGTGACCCAAGGTGTATCGTTAGGGTCGAGGTTGACGTAGGCTCTGGTATCCTCAAAGGTGATAGTCCGGGGATGAATCGTGATGCAGGTAAATGTGTCGCTACTGTTACTGCAAGGATAGCATGTCTGGACGCTTTGACATGACACTGCCAGGTTTTCGTTGTTGTTCTATTATTGGGATACGGACCTAGTATTGTAGATTGCGTTTGTGGTTTGAGGATTGGAGATTCACCTGATGATCTATGGTACGTTGATTGGAGAGGACCACAAGCGATGACTTGAGCTGCCTGCTTTCTAGAATGAGAGCAATAGTATTGGAAAGAACGTTGGTAAAGATGGCTGACATAGACAGTCGACAATTCTCGGAGAGGAATGAGAGTTGATAAGGGATGTCGATGAGTTGAGATGCAAGCGCTAAATGACAGGCAGAGACAACGATTAAACAAGCACAATAACTCACTCTTCTACAACAGGCTACCATCAAGGTCATGTGGGCACACAATATGGTCAAGCTTTCTGTAACACTGTGATCTCGCGATCCTAGATTGGTCTTCTCGTCTTTGTCCAAGCTTTTACAAAATCAATCTTCTCCTTCACTCCAAGCCCTACTCTTCTTACCCTTCCAAGTCTGGCGAGATCCTCTGCGACCCTATCGAGAACCCTACGTTCTTCGATAGTCACGCTTTCAGCATCGCTCTCGCTTACGAGCGTGTCGCTACTCGGTGACTCTCGTAGAGACAGCCCGTCAATGGAATCTGACGTCGATTTCTCTCGTATATCTGCCGCGTTGGAGTTGTTGTAAATGGCTTCGGCGATACGGACACGAATGCAGTGCGTAGGTTTATGGCAAAGATCCCACAGGAACGTCAGATAGGCTCCCGGTACTGGAGTTGTAATGTCTGCAGGAGTATAACGTAAGTTTACTGGGAAGATTTTGGTCTTCGCCGGGACACCGAGAAGGCTCGGGCTGAACTGTAGAATGGCACGGCCGTTGCTGGTTGTACCTTCGGGTAAAACAACGATTGATGAATCGGGATTCTCATGGAGTAGGGTAGCTAGTGAAACCAGTCGAGAATTGGGAGGAGGTGTACTCTCAGGAGGAGTAAGTGCGCGCAAAATAGCTTGGAAGAGAGAAATGCGCTGGACCAGTGGAGTAGATGGATACGAGGCGGTGAAGATGGGGTCGAAGATGGCTGCCAGGTACAAGCAGTCTATGGGAGAAGTGAAGGAAGATGCGATGATAGATCCGGGCTGTGGAACTCGGTTCTGGTGTTTTGCAAGAGACCTTGTATTTCATCGTCAGCAACGCCTCGGAAAGGCGCACCATGCTCTGCCTACCCTCTTTTGACGCCATCAATCTGAAGGTCTATCCACCATATACCAGGGATTCCTAGGATGAGCCATAGTCCAGCCTTCTTGATAAGGGAGCCTACAGGCAACCACGAGAACAGAACGAAATAGGTGATGCTGACGGCGGCGAGTAGTGGCACGCGACATATGAAGAAGAAGATGTGCAGCGGCAGAGCGATCCCTGAGGCTTCGGGGGGTACGGGGAAGAAGGGAGCGATTCCCGAACCTGGTCATGCGGTGAGTAGTCGGAACCGACGAAGAGAGTACATGTACATGGACCTACCTCGATCTCGAAACTGGGAATACTTTTCCATGGGTTTTGCGACGAGATGTGCTCGTTAGCTGTCCATGTGGAGCTGTGAGGAAAGCTACACGAGCTTCGGAGAGTATCAGTGTTTAAAGTTGCTCCGAGTCATTCAGCTGCTGACGAAACGCCAGGCTGGTGGTTGTGATAAGTCACAATTTCCAGATTGGTCTTGGGATGGGCACCGAGAGTGCGGGCAGCCTGGCGAGTGGCACACCAATACAACCGATTTGGTTTCGAATGCAAGTCTACAGAACAAGAGCAGATCCAAAAAGCTGACGTCTTTCACGTGAAAATGCCTGAGGCTCCAACTTTTTCTTGTGAGCCGCGATCTGCGCCCTCTCAAATCTGCGCTTACCCGTGTTCGGCAAGCTGTGATTGTTTACACGGCAACGGCTTGCATCCCAATTATCTGCTTCATTTTCCTGCCACAAGACCCTCTCTCGAGCTGTGAATGAATACCAGCCCGGAGTTCGAGCTCCTATCTAGATTTCATGAAGCCGTAACCCAACTTTCGACCATGGAATCTCGAGTCCAGCAAGACCATGTGGTGAGCGACACCAAAACATCCGCAATTGACCCGCTGCTAACAGTTATTAACCTCAAGACGACGGGTGCAGGCGGCATTCGTCCACCGCCGAGCAGACTGCCGCAGTTTGGCAAACTCCACGAACTCTCCGCTTCCGAGAGCAATGCCAGAACCATGCCTCCGCCAACGGCTGCAAACGGACAGAAGCACGCACTCGGAGGATGTAAGAACTTGGTCACACCAATTCTATCAGTGATGGATTCTGACAGGCGTCAAGTACCAGAGCCTGCGAATAAACAACGAAAGATCACCAGTCAACAGACACAACCGGCTCGATCCATCAACGGCTCCCTCAACGGATCCACACTCTCAAGTCTGACAAGCAAGCAGTTCTCCAGCTCAACACACTCCCGCCAGCCATCGCACTCGAAATCAAGCTCCAATCATGGATTCTCCTACAGCACAATCAGTACCAGCCGTCCGGGATCGGTCATGGCTCATACAAGGCCTGGCACAGGAATGGGTCATACCAAAGCTAAGTCGGTGAACATGTCTGCCCGTCCAGCAACAGCCATGGGCCATCGACCTGGTTTGAATGTTTCGCAAACTGCTACATCGCAAAAGAGTAAATCACCTTTTCCTTTTCCCCCACGTTCGCTTCGTCAGCCCAAATCACGGCGGAACGAAGCCAGGAATGTGAGCTCGGCTTCAACTTCGAGATCAGCGTCAGCATCCACTGTCACTGCCTCTTCGAGGTCAAGTTCCTTATCAGGAGACACAGTTCAGAGAAGTTGCTCACAGTCCACCGCTCCAATTTCTTTGCAAGAAGCCGCGCGGATGGAACATCGAGTGAAGAGGCTCAGCTCCTTGAGAGAGGCGTTCGGTAGAATGAGTCTCAGCAGTGAGAATCAACTGGAGTCTGAGATAACCCAAAGTAAGGAGGATGAAGCTGGACCTCCCAAAACCCCTATGCTCAACTCCCGTATTCCTACTCCCTCACCCATAAGAAACACCCAAATCACTTCCCATACCCCGCCTCATACTCCCACCCTCAATCCCTTCATGCAGTCAATGCCCTTATCTTGCGGAAGAAGTTCCGCGAAGAGTCGTGTTGGAACTCCGTCTCCGATCAAATTTCCCGAGTTCCTTTGCAAGAGCTCAAACTTACGGGCGCCTATAGGCAACTGGGATGGAACCGTACTGGAAGCTAAGATGGAAAACATGGAGAACATGTTCCAAGTGTTGAAAGGGCAGATGGAAGGCACCACATTCGAGAGAAGCCATATGAAGGAAACGATGGAGTTGATGAAGGCGAGATGTGAGTTTTCTCCCTTGTGGGTTTTCGAATATGTGTTGCTAACTCATTGCGCAGTGGCAGAGCTAGAAGAAATCCGCAGGCAGCTGAGTTCGACAGTTGAATCGCTCAAAGGCGAGAACGACGATATCAAAGTCGAATTGTCCATCTTGAAGATTGCCGCTGAAGAAACCCGGCGACAGCATGAGATTGAATTGGACGACGTCGAACGCAAGCACAGATATGACATCGAGGAAATGCGCAGCGAGCATCGAAATGAGTTAGACCGTCTCAGACGCAATGCCAATGACGAAGAAGAAGGAGTTCGCAGACAAGCACGAGAAGAAGTCGATCAATTGTTACGGAAGCACCGAGACGAGCTGGAGCAGCTAGAGCGTCACTATAGAGAGGAGATTGAGGAAGAGCGCGCACAGCGATTGAGAGAAGTGGAAGAGCTGACCGCGCAAAGAGACATGCAACTCCAAAATGTCGCCGTAGACATTGGCAAAAAGCAGCGCGAGGCCGAAGCCATTAAGCACGAACTCAGTCAGAAACAGCTCGAGCTCGAGCGAGAGAGAATGCTTCACGGCAACCTTGAGACAAGGCTTGCGGAGATCAAAGTCGACATGATGTCTTTAGAAAGCTCTAACGCAGCAATGAAGGCCAAGATCGACTTCCTCGAGTCGGACAACCAAGCACAGTCACATGCTTTCGCCGACTTGCACAAACGGATGCAAGAGGCTATCGATGCGGCTCATGTTGCGCAGGAGAAGTTGCGCTCGGAGGAGACGTTGAGAAGGAAACTCCACAACCAAGTTCAAGAGCTGAAGGGAAACATTCGCGTGTTCTGCCGTGTGCGGCCATCGCTAGCCGAAGAGAGCGATGAAAGCGCGAACATGAAGTATCCTGATGCCTGCGAGGGTGGAGAGTGTCGAGAAGTTGTTGTAATGGGACCCGAACAGAAGAGCTCCTTGGGGAACGTTACCACTGCTTCGCATGCCTTCTCTTTCGACCGAGTATTTGGACCAGAGTCAAATAATAGCGACATCTTCGGCGAAATTAGCCAGCTTGTGCAATCAGCACTGGATGGCTACAATGTGTGCATCTTCTGCTACGGCCAAACTGGATCCGGAAAGACATTCACGATGTCTTCCGAGGACGGTATGATTCCGCGAGCAACCAGACAGATATACGAAAGCGCCAAAGCTCTTGAAGAAAAGGGCTGGTCATATAAAATGGAAGGATCTTTCGTGGAAGTATACAACGAGAACCTCAACGACCTGTTAGGCAGAGCCGAAGATTTCGACAAGAAGAAGCACGAGATCCGCCACGACACTGCCAGATGCAAGACCACAATCACCGACATTACGACCGTGCCTTTGGAGACAGAGGATGCCGTCCAAGGGGTCCTGCAGCACGCAGACAAGAACCGCAGCGTTGCAGCGACAAAGGCCAACCAGCGTAGCAGTCGAAGCCATTCAGTGTTCATCCTCAGCCTCGTTGGCGAGAACAGCGTCACGGGTGAACGCAGCGAAGGCACCTTGAACCTCGTCGACCTGGCCGGTAGCGAACGCCTCAGCCATTCCCAAGCCGAAGGCCAGCGTCTGAAGGAAACACAGAACATTAATAAGTCACTGAGCTGTTTAGGCGACGTCATCGGCGCGCTTGGAAAGGGAGACGCCGGACACGTCCCGTACCGAAATAGCAAGGTATGTTTCATGATCTTTCTCTTTTAGCCCCCAATCCCTTCCCCCACTGTCTGCTTCCTGGTCTCGTGCTTTGCGAGTAGATGCCGGATTTAGTTTATGGTTGAAAATCATTCACATTGTGCTGAGAAACATTACCGCTGACCCTTTGCACAGTTGACCTACCTCCTTCAATATTCGCTGGGCGGCAACTCGAAGACGCTGATGTTTGTGATGATCAGTCCGCTGCAGGCTCACCTCAGTGAGACGTTAACGAGCTTGAAGTTCGCTACCAAGGTTTGTAAAGCTTTCCCACGCGGTCGAGATTTGACGCTAACGGCCTTGCAGGTGCATAACACGCACATCGGCACAGCCAAAAAGCAGACGAGGGTAAAAGATTGATGACGCCAAGACATGAAGCGCTGCGCTGAATCGGTTGGTCAGCTAGCCGCCTCTCTTTTGCGTTCTGGGGTTTGTGAAGGCGCTTAGGAAGACGGTTTAAACGGAGTACGAAATTGGTCGGAGCAAATCTTGAGCAAATGCTATCGTTGTATCTCGTAAATCAGTTGGTTATAAACCTCCATACACTAGGCTAGGATACGGTTCCGTATTTTAGTCTAGTGGTTAAACTTACAAAATCGGGAGGCTCTGGCAGGCCCGTCTTTGCCGCAAGGTCTTCCCTGGTATCAAACAACATACAAGAAATCGGCACAAAGTAGCCAAAAAAGGGAAGCAACGATTCCTCAGTAGATCTCCAAATTCTCAAACTCCACGCAAAGATGCCTGTCGAGGCAGCGGCCGTGTTCCCGCTCGTACTGGGTGACGGGGAAGTTGGCCGGGCGCGACGCGTAGACGCCCACCCACACGCACTTGTCCTCGACGCCCCAGAAGAACCAAGTGATTTCGCGGATCTTTTTCCAGCCGTGGCGCGAGTCCTCGTAGTGCACCCACAACGCGTAGCCGATGCGCTCCAGCTTGATGCGCAGGTCGGCGCGCTCGGCCTGGTACGGGGGCAGCGCGGTCCGCGACCAGTCGGCGCCGTCGGGCGTCGCGCACACCGACGTCGCGTTGAACGTCTCGTTGTAGAATTCCAGGCCGACCTTCACCCACTTGGACTGCGGCGTGTGGAACGAGTACGGCGGTGGCTCCCCGTTGCTCGGTGCTGGTGGCCGCTGCTGCTGCTGCTGCTGCCCCGGCGGCGCTCCCGCGAATATCACCAGCCCGGCCTGATCCCACTCCAACCGCCACTCCGCGCACACCGTCACTTCAGCAGACACGAACGGATGTACCAGTCGCTTGTAGAGAATCGGCGCCGTGTACGTATCCCGCGCCGGCGTCTTCCTCCACAGGTCTGAGTTCGGCGGGGCGGACAGCGAGAATGCGCCCATCCATTCTGGAATTAAGTCGACAGGTAAATTTAGGGGGATGAAAGAATCTCTGTTCGGCGGCGGCATGCCGAGTACAGAATGATAGGGCGGGCCAATGTCCACAGGCGAGTGACCTGCGCTAAATGGGTGCCGAGGGGGGTTGTGTGAGAGAAATCGAGGTGACTAAGAGGATTTTTTTTGATTCAAGGCAAATCGGCGGCCACGTCTTTATACATCTGATCGAAGAGCTCGGCGCGGGGTGTCAAAAATAATAAGGTCCTTTGATAGACTATCTCGGATATCTGATCAACGGCGTATCAGGGCGTTACGCTGTTACGCACGTCAAAGGGGAGTCAGTGCAGACCTTCACGATGCGGAACGCACCGTCATCATCCAGGCTCCTGGGAAGCTGCGGCGGCTTTTTTGGCTGAGGACCTTTTCGTATATTGGGAAATGGTGCCCGTGTTCCGTCCAGAGAGTAAGGGGGGGAATATAAGCTTACGATCTGCCCTGTCGAGCCCCAGCCCCGAGCCGTTCGAGAAAAAAGGCAAATTGGAAAAGGTTATCTGGGAAGCGGAAAAATGGGAAGCAGTGACTATCTTTCAAATAGGAATTTCGCACCGGCTCATAGAGCCTTTCGTATTCAAGACATGTGGTGCTGTTGGTCCCACTGTGCGCTTGACTGGACTGCACGCTGTAGAGCTGAGGGCTTTCGTTCACCACCAACCGATTCCGCAGCGGCCTGAGTGGGTGCGCCGCGTGCAACAGCGGCGTCAAAAAAGGCTGTCACCACGGCGAATCGCGCGTTGCCGGCAGGGTTTTCTTGGGTTTCTTGTCCCGAGTACTCTACACAAGAAGCGCAAAAGGTGGTGACGGATCCTCACGCCGTTGACGAAGGCGAGCGCTTCGTTGCTGACACGACCACGTCATTTGGGCCAGTGAGTATCGACAAGCCGCCAAACAACCGGCCAGAGGCTTCAGCCCCTTGGCCGACCACCACTGCGCTGCCGCTCTCTGACTTGATGCCGCCCGCACTTGGCAGGTTTGAGTGTGCCGCACAAAATTGCAGCCTGGTCTTGCCCTCCTGTGCTCGTCCGGATGAGGATGGGAAGCAGGAAACCAAAATATTGGTGGCGAAATCATGCGCCAACCGAGCTGATTCCCTTCCCGAGCAAACGCAAAAGCTTCTGGCCTGCCTTGCAGATTTCAGCTCGGCGGGAGCATCGAAAATCATGTTTGCGCACTTAATGCAAGCGCTGCCAACCACCAATCTCTGTGCACTCCGCTCTCTCTGCCTGCAGTCACGCTTCAATCATGGGCGCGCGCGACTTTCGAACAACTGAATTCAAAGCCCGCGCCAGATCAGCACTAGTTGGACTGCTGGAAAATTGAACAACCTTCGCTTGCGCTGGCCAGTTTCACTACTGAACGCCGATATAACGCCTCGTATCTCGGGCAGACTTTCAAAGTTATACTCCCGAAATGCTAGCCTCCTGAGTTCAAGGTCTGCTACGTAACGCAACCGTAGCTCCTCTCCTCACTCGATGCTACTTATCGAACGCATTAGGATTTACCAATGGTTGGGACCTAAACGGCCTGCATGAACGCCTAAAGCCTTCGCCTACATATCGCTTTCAAGGATTCTCATAGTTTTTCTAAAGTTAATGCTTCTGCCGCGGTTCTCGCGCGACATTTACCCCGAATGCCATTGGATTTCAAAGATGAATCCTTCGGAGCTATTCTCGACCATCTCTCTCGACAAATACCGTCACCTGTAACTGAGGTGAAGCACAATGGCAGCACAATCGGCTGATGCTGAGTGGTATCGACCCTCCTCACCGGGTCCGAGGGGTTTGTTTCCTTAAAGAAACCCAAGAGCTTAATCAACCGTCACCAGTAGGCGCTCTACGGCTACCAGCAAGTCGATAAGGTCCAGGGTTATGAAGCCGTAATCTCTAACTGCAAAGTTGACCTTGTGGAACTCGATGGAGCAGATTTTGTTAGACCGACATGCTCCTTAAAAGCCCTAGACAATACCGACTTCGAAGTTTTGTCCCATCTTCTTAAAAGTCGCTCTTTTTAGCATTGAAAATGTTACGTGAAGGCATAGCACCTTAATCGGTCGATGCGAGAAGGTATATATGGCCGATGAAAACGCTGCTTGGTTGTGGGTGGCAGAGCGACAGATACCTATACTCCAATCAGCCTGAGTTTCATTTGTATGATATGCTCGTTACTGGATTCTTCGTCGTTTCTGCCGCTGCTAACTCCCTTTCACGCATTACGTAGAACTTAACAGATGAAGCCGCTCCAAAACTGTTGGACAATTGCTACGTCGAAGACCTCACTACCGTTACCAGCACCGTTAGAGGCTGCCAGAAAGAGCAAAGTGGAGCATGAGATTGACGAGAAGTGAGATGAATAGGAGACGAGTGAGAGCAATGGTCAAAGAGAATGATGGCGGATTTACATCAGCATGATGATCGATTTCGCAACATGCAACTTTGGATGATAAAGTCCGTCGACTACGATCCGCGCTGCAGCACTAGAGTCTGGCCCCATCCATCTGGAGAATATTCTAAGAGCGACGCGGCTGAAATTCCGAAGACCAGCTGAAACAATGCCGGCGGCTCAGCCTCCGGAAGCGATGCAGGGTTAAACTGACATCTCGACGATCCGCAGTTGCCGTGCCAGTCACCTGGCCTGTTGGTCATCTGCTCAAGTGTGCAATATCGTATGTTCTACCTTGCATGAACATGATTAGGAGCCCATGACTACGTGCAGGTAAGATACGGTGGCCCTACAGATCCAGTTGGCCGGGATGATTATTACTGTTCCAGAGCTTTATGCTTGGAAAGACAACCACTCCACTTGGCAAAAGTTGGGATTGCCTGCTCAATCCCATGCTATCCGAACCTTGACAAAAGCCATGGCTACGGGCTACGGCAAGTTCCTGCTCCGCATGTCTTGGTGTTGGCCAGGGTGTTACTCCAATGGAGAATTAGCCCATCACACCGTTGCGCGCTTGCGGTAGTAGGACGAATGCAGCAGAGTAGATGAGCCACGATAGCCAAATCATCACCTACTGCGTTAATTCGTTGACATCACTTCCAAATAAGTTCCCTGCCTAATCTACATCTGCATCTGCATTATCGAACTGGAATTGTTGAACATCAACCTCACCTGTTCAACTTCCGTTCTGGTGTGGCGGAAAAAACAACATTTACGGTCAAGAGGGTGTGCAATGATCGAACGAGTGCGAGAATGAGGCTTCAGAACGGATGGAACGTTATGATATGACCTGACGCGGCTAATTACACGGCGGTCGAATCGACACATTCGTTGTTGGTCTATTGTAGAAATTACATCTTCTCATCGACCATCAGTTGGTCTCATACCAATCGCGTGGCGAAAAAGCAAGGCCATCCATTTGCGCTTAGACTTTCTGTGTGGGCAGGCCGAATGGCTGTCGGAAAGTGACAAGCTTCCAATAAAGCTGAGACCGATGATGGCCGGATCGACCCAATACATCGGCGGATTTATGGAGAGGTCAAAGTGTAGTAAATTTCCACTTGGCAAATGGCCATTGTCGACGAGCCGTCGAAAGTTCAGGTCTGTATCTGCACTTTGCTTCCAAACAGAGGCGCGCGCTGCCAAACAAGGAACGTTCGCTCGTACACTTGGCCCAAAAAGTGTTCGGTGGAGGATTGCAAGTACGGCGGTTGTAACCTGTTATTACGACCGTACAACACCCTTTTTGAATCCACGATGTTTTATGGAACATCCAATACTTAAGCTTCCAGGATGAGACTGCGAGCTAGAACGCTTAATGTTTGTCTTGCTCCGCCGCATCCGTGTTTGAGGATCGTCCAAAACCGCTCTCTGACCAAATCACCGGCAAGACGCGTCCAAATATCCGGTACGATACGCTCAGACGGCATATTCGGATATAAAAGAGGTTGCGCTGGGAATCTCGGGTGGCGGTACGAGGGCATTCCGGTTGAAGATTTTCCCCGTTTCGTGTGGCTAGCCGAGCGCTCATTATGAAAAGACCGTGAGAGATATAGACAAGGCTCAGAGAAGGCTGCAGAGTCCAGGCTCGAGTGGAGTGGGCTAACCGTTCGGTTCCTGAAGCCAGTGGCTGGCCGGCATTGGAAAGTTAGCGTCGGTAGATGCGACGCTTTCTCGTTTGCAATTGCCCACTGGTGGAGTCAAATGCCCGTTCGACTCAAACACAAAGCATCCGAGTCCGGCAGCCGGCTCGCATCGTCATGGCCATGGCTCGCAATCGTGGGGCAACGGAAACTCAAGGCGCAGGTTGTGTTCGCACGCCAGAAAAAGAAAAGGGGAGGGTCAGTGGCTGTAGGTTCGTGCCCGCAGTTCACCGTTGAAGTTGCACGTCTGCAGAGGGGGGGCGTAGGCGGCACGACAGGGCGACATGTCCGCGGAGCGCTACTTGTTCGCAGTTACTGGGTACCGGGTGGCTATCGATTTGAGTTTGAATCAAAGAGTTGGCACGCACGATTCCATCGTTCCTTGAAACATGCATTCAACATCGACGCTATCGGTTGCAAGATTGGTCGGAAAAGCGGCAGACTTTCTTCACGGCGGGCCAGGGCTCGCTACCGTACTGCACCACATGCACCAAAAGATCATCGACGATATGACTTATTAATTATCAACATCCGACCGCTTGGATCTCGAAAAGGCCGATGTGCTTGAATAATGCGACCGGACTCCTTTTCGTTTTGGGACCGCACAGCCCTGCTGCAAGCTTCTTAGGTGTGGCTTTGGCCGATACGAGCAGGCATGATGCCACAGTGGAAATCTGCTTGAATCCCTTGCATGAGTTCCTGACACTGAACCCCGATGGACGCACCTGATTGAATGGTGGTATGTTGCACGGCTGCCCGTTCTGCGGACCGGCTCGACGATCATTGCAGTCGGTCATTTTGTACTAATGGCGTGCCGTGTTTGCTTTTTCGCAGTGGGCCGCTCCGACACGTGTGGACTGCCGCGAAAACGGCGATGCAGGCAATGCACGCCGCTCCCAACACCTCAACTCTGCGTCGTCGTTCGGCAGCGTCCAAGCAAGGTGTGCAATCGTTCCCGTTCCGCATACTGTAGGCGATCGTTACGGGGTGATCTCCGTGCCACCGGCCGTTGATAGGTGACAAAAATTCGCCTTCAGCCTCGACATTGGTGCATTGGCCGATCCCTGGTAGGGCCCTGCCAAATAGTTGCTGCGGATGAAGATCCCAAAGCGTCCTTGTCAACGTTCGCGCATCTCTAGCCGTGGACCTTTCCTCTCTCTTTTAACCTCCAGCCCGCAAGGGTATCCGCTGCTTAGTCCTCGCATCGCCTGCACTCTCTGCTTGTGTCAAATACCGCCATCCGCTGCTTGTCTGCTAACACGCTCACGGTCCCCCTTTCAAGTGCGTCCGTCCTCCCGATCTAAATGAATCTTCATATTCAGCCCATAGTTAATGGTACGAAATGCTACCTCGTCTGTCTCGTGCCAGCCAGTCCCTTCCCGACGGGAACGAATTGGATCTCTCCGGTCGCCTCAACTGTTCCGCGGAACCGGCCATCGTCGTACAGCTCCCACTATGCAGAATCTTCCCGTTAGTGCTGTGAAAAGCAGTACATGCGCCCCGCCGTTTCTCTAACCGCCGACTGCCCTTGACATCGGATCCGTGATGGTCCTCTTCGGGAGGAACCAGAGCGAGTCCCTAGCCTGTGTGAGACGGTAAAATCACCCAGCATCAGCTAATCCGCCCCCGAGCAAGCTGCGCGACGGCAAAATTCTCCCAAATGAGAACGATATTGTGTTGAATGAACATGGTCTTCGCTTTTAGTTGTGCATCAGCCCACCCTGCTGCTCTGTTGGATAAATTACCGGGCATAACCCTGACCCATACCCCGGATGTGTTGACCGTTTTTCACGACCGTTTTGATTCCATCATCACGCCCACTATCGGCGCTCCGAGCACGCACTCAGTCAGGTCCACTCCGCTATCCCACCGACTACCAGGCCGCAATACCGATGCCAAGCAGACCTGGGTTCGCTTTTGTAGGCCAATCCCTCGCTGGCGATTGTTGACGTCGAAACAAGCCTCGGCGCTCGGCTTGCATATCACAGTCACAGACTGCGCAGGATAGTCTTCCCAAATCCTGGATACCATCCTGGGCCACCCTTTTCGCTGCTCTGACCGACAAGGTTAGCGAGTCCGCCGCTCTCAGCTTATGGAGTGCAGATCCCACACACCTTGCCGATCCAACCCAGATACGCCCGCCTCTGAGGAGGTTTTGCTTCTTGCTATAAGCACGCCGACTCGCCACTGGCCATGCTATTCCCTTTTTTGGATCAAACGATAGAGCGGCAACGTTGCATGTTCATTCTGAAGTGACGATCGGTTTTGCCGCATCTGGATGCAAATGCTTCAAATTGGTGGCAGCCGTTAAGTTGGTGACGGCAGCCTTCCAATTCATAGACCATTCGATCTCCGTCACGCATGTCCGGCCAGTCTCCTCATCCACTGCTGCATCCCGCAGACTCAACTCCTTCATCATCACTATCACCAAAAATGGCGGAAACATTACCCGCTCCAAATGCTCTACCGCTCTTCGATTTCACTCACCGTCGCCTTCCTCAGCCGATTCAACTACCACCACTCACGATCCCTCCACCGTCTTCCAAGTTGGAGTATTCGACTGCTCCTGCGCAAAAGCTGACATCGAGGTTAGAGCCTGCGTCGGCACCTGCGCAGGCGCCAGTCCTACCGGCGATTAATTCTGCGAGAGCAACGACGCCCCTCAGACAGTCGTCTCGCGGGTATCCAGGTCCTGCTGCTCCACTGGACAAACTGCTCTCGCCACAGAGTTACGCTCCATCTCGATCGGAAAACGTGTATTCATCACCACCTAGGTCAGCAGTCGATACGCACAGCCATTCGAGACGGTCGAGCCAGAAGTATGTGTTGGATGATCAAGCAAGGCCTGTTCAGCCCGAGCAGCCGTACGTTTCTCCGATCGAACCGTATCGACAGTCATCGACTTCTTTTCCCTCGCCCACTTCCCACGGCTCAGGCTATGCACCGGTAAGACCAATCTATGGTCAACCTGCAGCTCCAACAGGTTTGCATGGCTCTGCGTCATTTGCTCCGCTGCCCACCGAAGCTCTACCGCGGACAGCTTCGGGATCATTTCCCTACGGGCCGGCGCCTGAAGCTCCGTAAGCACAATGATCTTTCTAGAGCAGAGCGACTTCTAACCGTCTGACAGTGACCTCCATTACCGACTCATTGTTCGGCAGCAACCGATTGCCGCCCGCGCGTGCGGTTTCGGCGAGAGAGACCGACGTGTCATCGACCCACCACCCATCATTCAACTCGAAGTGTACGATCCCAAGTTGGGCACTGTAAACCTCGATGAACTACGGTATTCGCTCAACATAGTCCACTGTACGCTGTGGAACGCTGAAGGCACCAGCGAGGAAACAGCGCTGATCCAACCCGACCGGCGGACCACTCGACGACTGATGGGGCAACTGGTGGCGTCGCCCTCGGTGGCGAAGGACGAGCACGACAACGAAGGCTGCTTCTTCTGCTTCCCAGACCTGTCGTGCCGCACGCACGGGCGGTACCGGCTGCGCTTCGTGCTGATGCGCATCGACCCGTCGAACCTGCACGTCGGCGGCTTCTCGCCCATCCTGACGGAGGTCCTCAGCGACGTCTTCACCGTCTACACCGCCAAGGACTTCCCCGGCATGCGGCCCAGCAGCGCGCTCACCCGCGCCCTGAAGCTGCAGGGCTGCAACATCCAGGTCAAGAAGGGGAACGAGAAGGCGCTCGCCGCGAGGAAGAGAGCCAGCTTGAGCTCCGAAGGAGGCGAGGCTGCTACTGGAGGGGGTGGTGCTGGTGCTGAAGCCGACGACCGAGATGCGAATCACGCGAAGAAGAGACGTTTAGAGTGAGCATACATTTCATGTTAATCAGGGGAAGACTAGGCTGGAGGAGGTATGTCATAAGACGTTGGAATGGCTAATTATTGTTGATATACTATGTTTAAGGTTGTTTCCGGGTCCATTGGGGTTGACATACGACTGATGACATTGGCGTTTACATGTCGGTAGCTTGTTCTGGTCAGAAGCATGGTCTGGAGGAGGCGGTCGCCCGCCAATGCAAAGACTTAATACTCATCACGGCCTGCGATATGAGAATTGTAAGGCCTCTACAGAGCGTCCATTACATGTATGTAGATCGAATATTTGGGCTAAGCATTTGAGATTGCTGGAGTTCCCAATGCACTTATGAGCTTGACCTGCAAGCTAAACTCACATCGACAATCAATGAAGGACGAAATCCACAGCCCCTGTCAAGCTAAAGGCGCTTCTCCTACTATTCTGGCAGAAATTGATATGTTTATTACGGAAATTTCCAAACAACGGTACTTTGAACCACAGCGTATCGAGGACAAAGCCCACTTATTATTAACAAGCGCGATTGGCCGACGCGACAGGTCGCGTACATTACGATAGCCCCACCAAAGTTTTCTAGCCCAAAACCTCCGAGTCCTGAGTCGAATCCTCCTCTTCTTCCTTCCCCTTGGCATTGGCCAAGCAGGGCAAACCAAAGGTAAGACTGCTAACCAAGATGAAGTACGTTCTGGTCTCTGGAGGTACGTGT
>Ga0335072_10000115_pt1 | contig 163301 bp, 162 predicted proteins | sample Lox_Sample_21_FD_206725 | JGI IMG/M metagenome (GOLD analysis project Ga0335072, IMG submission 206725) | Soil microbial communities from Loxahatchee National Wildlife Refuge, Florida, United States - Lox_Sample_2.1 | ecosystem: Environmental > Terrestrial > Soil > Wetlands | place: USA... | reverse complement strand
CCTCAAATAGGAGGCAAACAACTCTAGAGAGCTGGATTACATAATCAATTTGATATACCGATAAACTGATTATAGCGATATTTGGAAGTGGTCTGAATTGCATCGCGCCATCGAGTTTTGACAGTAAGAGTCTTCTCCGATGCGTCTTAGCCCGATGACATTTACGCCATCCTATAATTATTTGCAGTTCTGCAGAGAAACAAGGTTGCGAGGTCGTCCGCAGTCGCATATTTGCTCGTCTGCTCCCTCCCAACCCGTCCAATTATCGTTTTTTTGCATACCAGAGCGACTCGGCTGCAAGTGTGCACCTGCCACGATTCATATATCCTCGACTTTCTTTGACGTTGTGGGTGCGTCTCCGTCCGGCGTCGCGCCACATCTCTGGGTCGCCAGCGTGAAACGGCTCGAGAGCGATCCGGGGCCACTCGAAACAAGCCTCCCCTTTCGCGCTGCCGCACACTTTCAAGTCGCATCCAACTCCGTTCGCTCCCTCACTCCCGTTTACGAGTCATCAACATCGCTTCAGCTCTCAGTGTCATCCGCTCTCGCTGTTTTCAGGCTGCACGCACACCGGTTGCTAGCTTGAATCCGCACTCCGTCATCTCCTGAACCCCGTTTCCTCACCACCTGGATATCTAAATCCCATTCGACCGCTTCCACGTCTGGCCAGGTGCCAACTGAAAACCGTGCCGTCTGCAACACTCGAGTGCTCGGACTTGCGCCTTACGTCTCGTCCAGTCTTCATTTTCGGCCGCAACACTCCATTGTCCTCTGCGTCGGCCGCTCTTTGTTCTTGCAACTCCTCCACCTCCTTCTCCCTTCAATGCCATCGTACGGCCCATTGACATCTCCATCACTTCGCAAAATGGAAGGCGGTAGCCGTTACAACGATGGTGCACGCTTCAGCATCGGTTACATCATTGGCGACCCGTTCGCGTTGGCAACGATTTCAATATCGATTGTAAGTGCCACCAAACCCACAACGCAGGTGTATATGAGATAGCTAACATTCCGCAGCTTGCATGGTTGATTGCGTTCATCGGTTCCCTCATCTCCAATATCCGCTCAAAAGATTATCCAAACTATGCCTGGTGGGCGCTGGTTTACACCTTTTTCTGCATCATTGGAGTCATATTGACCGTTGCGGCGAATGCTGAGCGGACGTACAACGTTGCGGTAAGATACTCTTATCCAATATCTCTAGGAGTTTGCTAACATCGTCTTAGATCACCGGTTACCTTGCCGCAGCTTTGGTCTTCACGACCTCCTCCGTCAACTCCCTCATCTACTCCAACAGCAGTGCCAAGGAGGCTGCTGCCGCTGGCTTCATCCTGCTTTCTATGGTTGCAATTGTCTGGATGTTCTACTATGGCTCCAGCCAAAGCGCCACCCACCGTCGCTTCCTCGATTCGTTTGCGCTACACAAGGGCGAGAAGACTTCAACCCGCAACTCGCGGCCAGTTTCGAATGGCTTCAACGGTCGACCAGAGACCACCGTCACGAACACAGCCCCGCAAATGTACACGTCGAACCAACTCACCGGCTTCGAGACTTCTTCACCCGTGTCTGGTTACCCTGGTGGCGCTGTCGGAGCAAATTCCTCGCAGCCGCGCTTCGGTGCCAGCACCACAGTGCCGACTACGCAACCCGAAAATGAAGTATCCGCGCCAACAGAGTACCCGTACCGCGCCAAGGCCATCTACTCGTACGATGCCAACCCCGACGACGCAAACGAGATCTCATTCCAGAAGCACGAGATCCTCGAGGTGTCGGACGTCAGCGGCCGATGGTGGCAAGCGAAGAAGGAGAGCGGCGAGACCGGTATCGCGCCCAGCAACTATCTCATCCTGCTATAAGGCGGCCGAAGCACGTCGGTTTCGAATCGCGGCAGTCTGTCCTTCGCATTCCCACCTTCCGAACGTTACGCCGGAATGATACACCCTGCACCACTTCTCCTAGCGTAGCTGGCCTGCCGCTCCGCTTTCTTTCCATGGCATTCTTCGCTTCTGATACACCACGCCCGACGGCCTTGTCTCGCGGTCGGACTCCTTCATCGGTCCTCGCTGCGCTTTTGAATTCGGCGTTGTTTTCCTCCCCCCTCGCGGCTGCTTTAAACTCACTGGATGGATTTCATTTCACGGGCTTGGTTGGCAACATCTCGGCGGCGGGCGGCCCGCGACTTATATACAACCCCCCCACACCCACATACACACAAGTCGCCGCCGTTGCTCCGTTTGTCTTCGATTCCGCACGATTGACGGGAGTGTGTGGCGGACGCCGGCGGCGTGGCTCTGCGGCCAAAGCGCTGCTTGCACCTCGGCGACACGTGCGATCTGTAAGATTTTTTTGGATGAGGGCCGGCGCGAAAGGGGGGAACGGACGTTGCTTAATTTGAAACAAACATGCCACTGGCGCCCTTTCTGAATTTCTGTTGTCACGACGGGAGTTAATATGCTGCTTGAGATTGGCTTTGGAGTATGTAGCCAGATGAAAATGCAAAATACCATTCGGATTTTTGATTGCTAGCTAATCTGGATGACAAAGCCATATTTTTGATATCGTATGTTGTTACTAGGGATGATAGAGGACTGAAGTCTGCCAGGAGACGAGAAATTCATCAGGTGACTCGGTAAGGTACCTAAACTTACAGATAGAGGTTACAGGAAGGAGCGAGGTGGTGAGATGTGAGGAATTCCTGCCATTGCAAGGTCAAATGAGAAAATTACCAGGCGCCAATAAAACATCACGTCGCCTGCAAATGATGCGAATGAAAGTGAATATCTGCAGTAGGTAGTGGAACAATTGCATCCGCTTGAAGAGGTTCAACAAATCAAGCTGCTCTAATGTACATTTAACTTTCGGGCGAGTTTGTCGTCGATGAGTCGAGGATACGGTTTGCCTCGTAGAGCAAAGTATAACTCTTCTTGCCGACGCAGCGACCCGTCCTTTCAATGAATACCACGCCACATGCAAAGATCCACTCTGTACGCCATTGCCATGCAAATCAAATTCACATCCAACCTCGTAGCATCTATTTCGCCGAGTGCTCCCTCCGCAACTGCCTCAAACTCTCATCGGCACGCGCAGCCTGCTCTCGGGCCTGCATCTTGCCAAATCGCGGCTCCAGAAGCCCAACCTAAGGACATCAGCACAACTGCTCCGAAATCATATTACAGCAGAGGGAATTGCTACCATGCTCAGCAGCTTCCACGCCGGGTCGCTGGGCTGGGCGCCGACGCCGAGCCAGTACTTGGTGCGCGAGACGTCGAGCCTGATGTCTTTGAAGGGGCGGCCTTCGCGGTCGGGGTGCGGCTGCGGGAGCGGGTTGTAGGTGCCGAGGACTTCGAGCGGCTTCGCGTTGCGCGCCGTCCTGCTCTCATGTCAGTGCCGTGGTGCAGCGTGGAAATGCTGCTCTCGCGAGGGATTGCCGCTGCACATACCGTGCGGGTGCGACGACGATGTTGTACATCGGCGCGTGGCTCTTGCCGAAGCGCGCGAGCCGGATCCTTACGACCATGCTGGGCGCATTGATGGGTTGGTTGCTGGCGGAGTGGAGGTCGAATTCTCGCAGGATGTTCTTGTCCCAAAATTGTTCGGCTTGTGGCGGTGCGATAGAATAGAGTATGTGTGGCGCCTGTAGAGCTCGATAAAGTCACGTCAAGCCTATCATTATTCAAGTGTGACCATCAGACAGATGAAAGATGTCATAATTAAGTCTAATTACGCTCAAACCGAAGATTGTTCAACTGGACTGTCAAACATACCGTAACTATTTCCAACCTGAACCGGAGCTTACTGTGTGCATTGCCATAGTCCTTGGTCGTTGAGCCCTCAAGAACCCATCACCGCGAGAACGTTTGCAGATACAGCTTTCCATGGCTTTAAGGGTATCTACTTGTACAAGAACTTGGTAGATTGAGCAATGTTTTAACGGGAATTATAGACCCTTTCCGCAAAGAATGCTGCGGCTCTCGACAAAGAGCTCATGACTACTGGAGCATACTCCATCGATCAGTTGATGGAGTTGGCCGGTCTCTCTGTATCGCAAGCAGGTAAAGATTTTCGACACTTTTCCTGTTCCTACATACATTAAATACAATGATTAGTCTTCAAACTCCAGCCATTGAACAATGGCAGACGAATACTCATAGCATGCGGACCAGGAAACAATGGTAAACCACCCATTGATCATAGACTGATATGTCGACTAAACTCCAACTAGGTGGGGACGGTTTAGTAGCGGCACGACATCTATGGCACTACGGCTATAAACCCACCATCTACTATCCCAAACAGAGCAAGAACGAGCTGTATCAACGACTGGCTAAACAGCTCAAGGATCTAGACATCCCCTTCACTGAAGACTTTCCTTCCGCTCTCCAACAGTCAGATCACGTTGTAGATGCAATCTTCGGTCAGCGAATGGGTTGATTCTTATGCGCGGTTTAACAAATCTAACGGCTTTTCTACAGGCTTCAGTTTCGAAGGTGAAGTACGGGAACCATTCCCAAAGGTCATAGAGGCTCTTCGAGATTCCAAGATCCCAGTGCTTGCAGTCGATGCCCCGTCCTCATGGAACATCGAAACTGGACCTCCGGATTCTGGACCAGGAAAGGGCTTCCATCCCGATGCATTGATAAGCCTGACCGCACCTAAGCCCTTGGTGAAATGGTTCAACGGTCGTCACTTCCTTGGGGGCCGCTTTTTGAGTAAAGCTGTGGCGGAGAAGTATGATATTGATGTACCGCCGTACCAAGGGATAGATCAGGTGGTTGAAGTCCCCACGTCAGAGCAGAAGCTGTAGACAAATCCAGCACAACGTTGAACATTGAGGATATTCCAAATCGTGCAGTTTCTACTTTGTTTGACAACTTAATAAGTTCAAGCGTGATAGATCTATTGCAGGGCTATCAGCCATTGGATAGCATAGAGGGATATCGGCGACAACGGCACATACATTAAGCAAACGACGATGAAGCTAGGAAGATAGTGGTCGATCGAAAACAAAAGGTGAGCCATATGCATTGGTATTGGACGGTTCGAGCACCAATAAAGTCAAGAGTGATCGATACCTCTGCTGCCCCGGATGGCTCTAAGAGAATTTTGACTACCAAAGCGAGTTCCTTACCCCAGAGCGTTCACGAACTAACGCATACTTCCGGAAGTAGAGATATTTGCCAAGAATGAGGTAGTGAAATCCGGGTGACTGACATGGATCTGGAACAATGTGCGCGCCTAGGAGACAGGCAGACTGGCACGATGGCGCAATATATGCATTAGGTCGCCATACAACAGCTAAGCGATGGTTGTGAAGAACATCGAAAGACTAAAGAAAGTGGGTTGGCCGGCCTTCTCTGTGGGCATAGTCAACCGCTAAATCCGACTGGCCGAATCAGGAAAGCCACGATCGGGTGGCAAGTCAGTCGAGATGGCGGCGAGACGAATGCCATTGGCTGTGATGACAATCACACAGATGTGACAGAGATCCCCGGGACGCCGTTCATTGCAGCGGGATTGTACGACGTGGCAGAACGCAGTAAGAATGACTTTGATGATGAAGAAGTCGAGAGACTAAAAAAGAGTGTGATTATTCAAGACTTCTCCACGCCTGAGCTTCCCTTAGCTTGCCGGACTTCCTCCACCAGGTGAATCTAATCGCTGATACGGCCTATTTTCATTTCCCAGGAGCTAAGAAAAGAGTAATCCATTACCCGAAATCGGTACTGTTCTTCTTCGATGTGTCTCAACCTGTAAGCTGAAACGCGCACGCTGCGAGCCTTGCAGGAAGGCGACGCAGGTTCAAACGCTGGTGAGCCAACGGCAAGGTGATGGCAAGGGCAAAGATTTAGTGGAAGACATGCGTGACGGAATGTTCCAAGCCATCTGTTCTTGACTTTCACATCAGGTGCAGATAGCGACGTGAACCGGGCCAAAGCGCGACCTATGTGGACAAGGGTTCTGTGTGTACAGCGACTCTTTTGGTGCACCACGAGTTTTGCTGGAGTCGCCTTCTCTTGAGAATGGATGATGCTGTAGTAAACTCGCACTGGCAGAAAGCAAAGGGATCTTGTAAAACGCTGATTCCTATCATTGGCATTTCGCAGACGCGCTCATGGGGTTGCAATTGTCGCAGGATTATGACAAGCACGTTGCTGGGTCCAGCCGTGCCGCTCGTTCCATTGGAATTGGCTCGGGATGTGGGCAAGGATTCCAGGGTTATTACCGGTGGAGCTATTGAATCTCAATGATGGGATATGGTAGAGATTTGTATCGGTGGCAAGGTCAGGACCGCCATTGAGTTCTTACAATGGTACTGCGGTGAAGTTCCATACATCATGCCGCTTGAAATGAGCAGCGGGCCGAAGTTGTCAACTGAACTGAAGCTTAGAGTACTGCGCCAGGGAGGAACGGGACTAGAGTGCTAGGTAGGGCTGGGCCTGGTGCTGAAGGTGCAGAGGGACGGGAGACGAAGCAGTTTGCAATTTCTCGCCAATACCGTCAATATAGCAGAAACGGAGCATTCCGGTCAAGAGCATGTATATCTACGCACGTTAATGTAGTCTTGTACTCTGGTACTCGTTATTGAGCAGGCCAGGCAGCAGGCAAAGTCGGCTCACAACAGGAGGGCAGAGTAACGGCGTTATCTAAAACGTCAGGCCAGGAAATTGGGAGTGAATCTGGACATTCAGTGGCCATTTCTCCCGCACCTCCATTACCAGAGCATCGGGAGCACGCAGACGAATGGGCTGTCGTCCCTAAGAATGCCGGCTCGGTGCTCCTTGAAATTCACGAGGAGACGACGCGAGACAGGCGACTAGTGTGGTAGCGCATTCCCCCAATCGTCGATCAAAAGGAAAAGCGCGGGCACTCCACCATCTGCGTTGGCTATCGGCCATGGATGGAGGGGTGGAGGGCATGGCTTGATGAATTGGCATGGCATGGCATGGATTTTGCGGAGCTGCGCCGTCGAAACCATCCGAGCCGTGTCCATGACGGTGTGAGCTTACGCTCTGCCTCTCACATCGACGCTGCCTCGAATCAGAGACCCGTCGGACATTTCTGGCGACCGACTCGGTGAGACTCAGCGCAAGCACCGCCAATTGCAACGGCCAGCCAGCTGGCTTTACGGAGAACCAGTAGTGAAGCGTTGGGAGCCATCCCTCCAGTAAGAACGGCGGAAATGGCCGGCGATGTGATTGAATTCCACGCGATGGCAAAGTCTGAGCGTGAACAACGTAAAAAGAATTCTTTGATGGTGTTGAAGGCTTGTAGAAGCGACACTCAGCGACACTGGGCTCTCCCACCAGTCAGCCAGCCAGCAAACCGGATGAAAGAGGCGATATTGCGTTTACGGTGAGAGTGATTGGTGGTGCAGCATGGCGGCGACGATGCTTCGTTTTGTCGGACCGGGAAGAGGGTTGAATAAAAGCCAGAGACACTCGCAGGCTCGCAGCATGAGGTACGGACTCGATCCACCCGGATGATTGCTGAAATCTCGCTGGCAGCTTTCGCGTCTCTGGCGTGCATGATTGCGTCTTCGAACCCCTCGACCTCGCTGAGCGCTGCTCCCCTTCATCAAGCCAAGCCAACCCAGCCTTGTACGACCCTGGCCACAGTGGTGCGTTTCGTTGAACAGCAGCGGGCTTTGTTGGAGTGAGTGCCTCTTGCTTGCCACCCCCCCTGGCCCGTGGCGCCAGGACAGACCACCACGGCTCCCCCCCTACAGAGTTGGGACGGACCACCGCTACGGCTCCAGACGCCCTGCCACCTGGGCTTGGATTGAGGGCCCTTTGATGCACGCTGAACTGACCCGCGACTTTCCTGCCGATCGTTGGGACCGCGCAACCTCGAGGCCTCGCGGATCTTTGTCGAGGACGCTCTTCGCTCGGTCGCTCGCTTTCCGCGCTGCTTCCTGTGTCTTCACGTCCATTATCCATGCTCGTTTCTGATCAAAGCCAACCCAACGGCGTATGTGCACAGTGCGTCGGGCGCTTCTTGCTCTTCCATCGCGCTCGAGCTTCCTCACACTCCCGCTATCCAGCTCTAGTGTCGCTCCAGTCGGCACGCAGGGGCCAAGGGCACTACAACAAGCATCGCGTCCGCCCGTAGCATCGCAAGCCGGCGCGGCCAAGCCCAAAGGGTCGCTCTTCTGTGCTCGTCTTATCGCGTGCGAGCTTTGAGTGCTGGACTGCTTGCGCTGTTTGCAGGCGTCTCTTTCTGCATCGGCCTGCGCCCAAAATTCGCTCTTCCCGCGCTGCCAATCAAGCGCGCACATCAACCTCCGTGCCTCGATCCGTGCAGCCGTGCATCCCACGAACGCCTGGCTCCGCCGCGCCAGCCCTTTTTCTCACTACTGTATCTCCCCTCGTCAGGCTCTGCGTGTGTCTGGGTCCTGGACTGGTCGCGGCACTTGCTGCACTTTGCTGCACTTTGCTGCCCTCATTCGCGACCTTGCTCTGACCGACGCTGCCGTCGCATTGCGAAACTCCGCCTTCTGAGACATTTCAACACCACCACCACTTCCACCACATCCTCCACCTCGACCGCTTACCTGGTCCCCCGAATTTTCTGAATTCTCACCCCTCCTTTATTTCCCTCATACCTCGTCGTCTTCGCCGCCTGCGCTTCATCGTTGGCCGTCGCGACACTCGACTTCGCCACTCTCAAGCCCGCGCGCCGCTTCGACTCCACAATCCACTCCTGCTCACCACCACTCCCCACCGCGCGCAACTGTTGGCCTGTTCGACCGTCGATAACGCGCAATTCGATACGCGCAATTCCTGGTGAACATAGCGTGCGACGGGACTCTTTAACACCTTTGTGACGGTACGGGAAGGACTATCGCTGGTCGCGACTCGTCACCTCCCACCGATTTGCATCATTGCGCACCCAGGTTGAGGTCGAACAAGGACACGCATGGCCGGTGGGCCGAGTCCGAATAGCACGAGTTCAGGCGCCGTTGCGAGCATATTTACGACAGGCATCCTCGCTTCGACGTCTTCTTCCTCTCCACCAAAGCCCACCTTTGCCGCGCAACAGAACATGGCTAGCGACGTTTCGGCTGTGGCCGGCATCGCCTCTCACGGCTTCAACTTGTCACCAACCTCTGAACGAAAGCCGCTGGAACAATCGACTGGGTCGCTGTTATCGTTTGGGAAGCTGGAGCCAACCATCAGCAACTCGGACCGCGATATGCCGTCCATCCAGATCAGAAAACTGCCGCGAACCTACTCCATGGAGACGCTTCGCATATTGCTTGCCTTTGCGACGGACATGATCGATATCGTTTTCATCGAACCCGACTTCCCGGAAGACGCCGGGTATCAAACCGCGATCGCCCGCTTCATGTCACTCGTCGGCGCTCAAGACGCAAAGGAACGCCTGCATGGAAAAGAAATCGGAAGTGGAAAGCTCATCGTGGATCTTCTGCAGAACAGCACCTCGTATCCGGTCGGTAGACGAGGTACGGTCGATGGTAACGCTATAAGGCATGGTGCCAGTTCCACTACCTCCATCTCACCATCAAATGGAAATCCAGTTCCGCCCAGACAAAGCTCACGATACAATGGCACATTCCAGAATATGGAAAAGCTTTCACCTCCATCCACTTCTCTGAGCAGCGACACCTTCCCGACGCCGGACTCTAGCGCTCACATCCAGAGTCTCTTCTCTCCGCAATCTCCGCTTGCAAATTCCGCGGTTTCAAGCAAATCCATCATTAATGATGATCCGTCGGATGAAACGGGTAAGCTGCTCAATGATCCTGTCGCATTTGCGAAGAGTGGAGAAGCCGCGCAGGCATCCGCCGCACGCCGAGCGACGAGCTCCCAAATTCCGGTTTCGCGATTTGCAGGTCTAAGCTTGTCTACCACGACCGACAGGAACTCAAACCTGGGCTCACAGTCAATGTCGGCTTTTCCTAGAGTTCCCAGCACCATGCAGTCGCCTGGCTCTTCCATTTCGCCTGGTACCTTGCCTCTACCGGGACTGGGACCTGGTGCGATGGGCCCGAGTTCCAATTATCCAATGTCACAACAGCACTACCATCGACACAATTACCCGCCAATCAATCCAGCCGACCAGAATCCTCCATGTAACACGCTTTACGTCGGCAACCTTCCGATGGACACCTCTGAGGATGAACTCAAGGCTATCTTTTCGAAACAACGAGGCTACAAACGCCTTTGCTTTAGGACGAAGCAGAACGGTCCAATGTGCTTCGTTGAATTTGAGGATATCTCGTTCGCGACCAAAGCGTTGAACGAACTGTATGGTCAACCTCTTCACAACAGCGTTAAAGGCGGCATACGCCTGAGCTTCTCGAAGAACCCACTGGGCGTCCGCAATGGCCAATCCAGCAACAACTCAGTTCAATCGACGTTGAATCCTCACACCTCTCTTCCAGGCTTGGGAGGTACCGTTGGAGCCCCTCCAGGTTTCAGTGCCGCAACCGGACCTCCACCTGGACTGACCGCACCTCCCGGTCTGTCGGCGCCAATGGGTATGACCTCTTCCTCAATGAATGGAGGTTCTGCCTTTGGCATGTACAGTAACGGCGGATTTCCAATCGGCGGGAGCGGATTTGGTAGCATGATGCGTCAACCGATCGCCAACGGCACGGCTACGAGCATGGCAGGCGGCGGTTTTAACAACGGTATGGGCGGTGACTTCAGCAACTACATGGGCCGCTAGTCGGTTCAAGATTTCAGTCTATCACAGCAATCAGCATCTGTTCCGGTCGTTCACGATCCCTAAGACATACAACACAACCCACACTTGAGCATCTACAGTCACATTTGATCAGCGATTACCCCTTTGCGGCATCGTGTTGCTCTGCCCAGGTACAGAGCATACGGTGATACAGCATTGAGCATATAGCGAAAGATTCCCCTTGTGCGCGCCATGGTTTCTCATTTGCGGACCTCACTATTCACGGCGCGGCGGCGTTTTTTCGATTTTATACCCAGTTCGCAGTAGCGGCCGCAGGATATACACTACACTCACGCAAGTTTAAGTTCGGGGCGGTGAAAAAGAGTTGTGTTGACGAATTCAAAACACGCCATACCCGACTGCATCAATCCGAGGGAACGGTCTTCGTCCTCTTCCAGCAGCCATGCAATTCAGCGTTCACAGTCTTCTTATTTCACACTACATCGGCATGGTCATGGTCATACATCGAGCGGCCTTTGCATCTATGTGCCAAGTGTCGAACCCTGTCCCTACCTGTTTACCTCTTCGCTTCTTCTGCCGTCCGAGACTACAAACGAGTCCACCCCGAATCCCAATCGCAATCGCATGATAAAAAAGGGGGCGAGGGAAACGAGTTTACGTATCTCCCGGCACCACACTTCTGATCTGGTTTTTCCTCTTCGCAAGTTTCATTTGCACGGCGCTCGTCGGGTCCGCACAGAAAGGTTGGCTGGGTATGGGAATCGGGGCATTCTGGCCGACGGCATCGCGCAAAGTCCAGCATGGATTTTTTTCAAATGCTTCTTCGGGATCGGTTATATCGCACGGGCTTACCATTCGCATCTGTCCTTTCCGGTTATGTTGTTTTCATATCATTGCGAGGCGCGTGGGTCACCTACATACGCCCGCGCGTGGATGGATCTATGGGCACCACATGGGATGCCATCTGCATTTTTCCTTTGTAATCTTCTGTAGCGGACTTCTCCCATTTCTGTTCGATAGCACCAAGCATGGCGCTGTTTTTTCTATTCGGAGCGATTTCATCTCATATCACTCTATCCCAGCAAGCACGGAGTCTGTCCTTACCGGTACGATATCACACACATGCGAGAATTATGGACCTCTTTCTCATTTATGTCCTACCCTTTTCTTTTTCAGTTAGCCCTACATAGAGCGGATCGTTGGATGGGCATGGACGGTCGGTAAAACTTTCAAAAAGTAATTAAAATCGAAGTCGCTTGCCCAGAGAGAGTCTCGTTCGCCATATTCCATGCGTGCTGTGAACATGTTCTTTATCGGCTGAGATGAGTCTCGGAACGTGAAAGCGTCTTTGGCGTGAAGATATCTTTTCGAGCCCGTAGGTCGACTTGAAGCAAACCCACTGGAGCTTCGTGTGTAGCGGGCCTACCCTGTAAGAGGTACCTATGAAATATATGTCGTTCAGATACGCCGCATTCTTCCAAAGTGTACACAACTTATAATCCAAGGAGTTCCGAATCCGTGCGCAATTCCTCCGTATCTATATTTCCGGCTTGAAGCACATTGTATGTGCTGGTAGTCATTCTCTCGAAGCAAAACTGAGGCACAAGTGCGCGCATGTACTAACAGTACTACCTTCCATATGTGGCTGAAACACCTAGTCTTGCCAAGGCTTAGGGTGGTGCTTTGTAAGTGGACTAAAGGAAAATGATGCTCCAGGAACAACCGTACTAACATTGACCAGTGACTTTATCCCGACGAACGTTGGGGCCAATTCACAAAACCGCTGACAGCTCGCAGACAGCCAGTGGCAGGGTGGGCGGCAAGCTTCTTGCTTGGCCAAGACGAAACGATGTTAAGCCCGACTTTGAAACTCCAAACTCTTCAAGGATTCTAAAGAATAGCACTACAATCAAAGATAGCGTTACCCCTCGAAATGCGGCACGAATCCTTCAACGGTCTTAGAGGCTCAAAATAGCTACTTTTGCTCATCCATTGAGGCTTTGGCGAAGCTGCAGGCACATAAGCCTCGACAGGGATGGAGATTTATAAACCGCGGTTGCTAGTCCCGGTCGACGGAGACTTTAACCTTTGGCATTCTAATAGCCTTCAATTCGAGGGCTTTTTTGTTCTTCGTGTTGTCAATGTCGCGATTCGTCTGGTTTTCGCGACTCTCGATTGGCTTGATTCTGATATCATGTTTCTTAGGCACTGTTCTAACCGTGACGGTCGATCCAATTATTGTCAAGGTAAGCGCGACGTAGAAGCTAGAAGAGAAGAGTTCCACACAGAGATCACGGACAACTTTGATGGAGAATTCTAACAAGTTCCCTATAGGGCTCGCACTTCTTCTACAAAACGAACGGTAGCGAATTCTTCATACGTGGTGTCTGTTATCAAGACAATGGCCACTTTGTTTTTGAAAGTGACTCCTTTATCGACCCTCTTGGCGATGGCCCAACATGTGCGCGCGACATCCCCTACCTACTGGATCTCCGCGTGAATGTGGTGCGCGCCTACGCAGTCGACCCAACCCAAGATCATTCAGAGTGCATGGAAGAGCTGGCCGCCGCGGGAATATACGTGTTGGCAGGGTTAGGCGGAAGCAAGAACGAAAACATCATAGGCTCCAGTCCGGCCTGGGATTATGGTTTATATCAGAGATACCAGTCCGTTGTTGATGCGTTTCAGAATTACACCAATGTACTTGGCTTCTTCGCCGGCAACGAGGTTGCTAACACGACGGAGACGACGGCGGCCATGGCTTTTGTCAAGGCTGCCGTACGCGATACAAAGGCCTACATTCGACAGAAAGGATATAGGGATATCCCGGTTGGCTATGCGACCAATGACAATGCTGAGATTAGGGATCAGCTGGCCGACTATCTCAACTGCGGAGATGCAAATGATACTGCTGACTTCCAGGGCTTGAATCTCTACTCTTGGTGTGGAAATTCGAACCTGGAGGCTTCTGGATATGCGGATGAAATTGCTGATTACCAGAACTATTCGGTTCCGGTGTTTCTCAGCGAGTATGGTAAGAGATTTTGAAACTGTATCCGTTGACAACGCAAGAAGTTTGGCTGACGACTGTTTGCTCTCTTCCAGGATGTACCGCCGTGTCTCCTCGTAATTTCAGCGAGGTTCAAGCCATTTATGGCTCACCGATGACGGGAGTCTTTAGCGGTGGCATCGTATATCAGTATTATGCCGACGATGCGAACTACGGCTTGGTGACTGCTCTAGAAAACCAGGTTAGCTTATCTCCAGACTTTACAGCACTATCTTCGCAGATCGCGCGCATTTCACCATCTTCGACCAATATTGCTCAATATACGGTAACCAATACCATAGAACAGGTATGCCCAACTGTCGGGGCTTCCTGGTCTGCCGCTCCAACACTTCCACCAACACCATACCAGCGTCTCTGTACTTGTATGATGCAATCACTTGAGTGTATTTGGAACGGCAACGCCACCGACCAGACAATTAGCAATGGTATAACTCAAATATGCAGCGCCGACGACGTGGCGTGCTACGGTGTCTACACGAACTCGACCAACGGAACCTACGGAGCCTTTTCAGCCTGTAATGAAACGGAAGTAGGATCCTGGGCCTTGAACCAGTGGTACCTGCAGCAGGCTGGCAACGAGGCGGCATGCTCGTCACTTGGCGGCATTATACAGAGCCCGACCACAGGCGCGGCTCAAGCCACCGATTGCTCCATCATGCTCCAGCAGGCCGGCAGCTTGGGCACCGGCACCATCACCAGCACGCCGAGCCCGCCTGCCACGGCCGCATCGACATCCAGCGGCGCCGCAAGCACAGGCCCCGGGACCGGCGCGACCAGTCCCGGCGGGCACTCGAAGCTCAGCGGCGGCGCCATCGCCGGCATCGTGATAGCCCTCGTCGCTGGCATCGGTGGCGTAGCCGCGGCTCTACTGTGGCGGCGGCGGCGCGCGCAGGCGGCGGGCAAGGCCGCGCCGCCGGACCCGGTGCTGAAGCCCGAGCTGCCGGACAACCAGGTGCGGGCGGCCGGCGAGGCCAAGCCGCTGATCGACGGCCGCGAGACGCCCGCCGAGCTGCGCGCCAGCGTCTCCCCCTACGAGCTGCAGAGCATCAACTACTTCCAGCCCGCGGAGCTGGAGGCGCCGCATGGCGCGAGTGAGGTCATGTATAGCGATGACGAGAGTCGCAGGACGGGGTGATGGGCCGTTGGGTCCTCGGAGGGGCGGTCTCTTACGCCGCGCTTCGCGTCTAACATGAACCCGAGCTAAAGACACGCTCGATTTGATACGGAATTCGCAATGTGAAATCTACGCGACAGGTACAACGAACTTGAGACACCAGGCACCATGACGGGGACGATCATTGCCTCATATTGACTGTCGTAGATATTACTGCCATGCAGAGTCCACCGTTACGAGCTGCGAGCAATTACTGGATCTGCATCTGTTGAACTATCAGCGCTTCTTCAAGGATAAAAAAAAGTTAAGACTAGTGCGGTCCAGATGTTCGGAAGCTGCTGTAACTGCTGTCGGATGTTCTAGAACCGCCGATCACAAGAGCCATTGTAAACCGACGGCGGCAATTTCAGATACACACAAGAAACCCGAAGACGTTTTGAGGAGTCTGGAAAGACAATCAAGGCCAATGCGATATCAGTCGTCGAAACCCTCCGGCCCCACGGCCGCTCCATCGGTCGGATCGTACGAATTCGTGGATGCTACAACGAAACCAAGGGGCGCACTCGAATCGCAAACTCTAGCCAACGAAGCATGTATGACAGTGGAAACGTGCGCCAGCTTCCGTTCGCAGAACACAAGGCTCGGCGTATCAGGAATGCCGCTGTGGACGCTTCCCGCAGCCGCGTTTCTGCCCGGCCAAGGGGGACGTATTGCAGTGTTGCGTGTGTCGGCAGCGCGAACGAGTAGCGCGCTCCGGCGATCCAACCACGCTTTCCAACGGCGCCTCCGGCCCGGCCGCTGTTCGCAACTGCTCGGATTGCGGGCGTGTTGTGGGCGGCTGAGAGTGCGGGCTGCGGAGTTGGCGGGCAATAGTATGGCCGTGGAGATGGGTATGTCCATTGCCGAGCGGAAAAGTATCACTAGGCCGGATTGGAGTATGGGCAAGTGTTGAATGGGTGGTTCACTCCTGTCTGCTTTGACCAAAGCCGCGGGCGCGGATTGCAGCAAGCTTTGCGCTGGCAATGCCATGGAGCTGTGTGGTAACGGCAATTGACTTTCGCCGTGTCAACGTAACCCTGGTTTTAAGAGTGGGATGTGAACAGGATTTAGGAATTATATTGGGGAACTAGACTTGGAAATTGGGACTGCACGCAAAACAAACTCGGTCTTCAGCATTGATAGACCTTCAAGAATTCTGATGACTTCCACACATTTGGAAATAGAAGTCATATTTAAATTCCTTTACCAGAGTTTCCATCCTTATTTATTCTTCTCAAGTCACAGCATAATCCGTTGCTCAAACTCAGTAATATGCTCTATGGTCATCTTTGAGGGTTCGAAATTTTGCCCATGATTGGTTCTTAACGTTAAGGGAAACAGCACGTTGCCTTCTCTAATCCCTTCGTTGTAAGCTTCAAAAGTTCAATATCTACAGCTCATGCGGCGCGCGAGACAGCGAGACGTTGAATTCACTGTTTGGTTGAGGCTACTGATTTCCGAATGTGGACAATGTTCAATAGTTTCGTGTGCTGTACGGAGTAGTAGTGGATTCATGCTCACGCAAGCCACGAGACGCAAACCGAATCCTGGCGGCATCGAAACCTTACGTCACGCACAGTGTGTTGCGCAGAAAGTGGCTCGCCTGAAGGAATGCCCATGGTAACCCGAAACTGAGCGGGACTGCGCATGAGCTTTGAGCCTGCGTTGGGCTAGATTCGACGTTGAAGAAGGAGTCCAGAGTCCAGAGCGTGGCGAAAGGGGAAATTTGCGATTCAACCACCGGCACGCTTGGAGATCCGCATCAGTCACCCGGCGTTCGCCGCTCTCCCGAAACCCACGTGTGCGCGAGGCTGAAAGGTCTCAAACAAGACCGGACTGTGCAATTCTCCAGACGAGGTACGCGAGATTTGCTCTCCTGGAGCGTTTCCACTCGCTGTACGCTGAAGCCCATCGCGCGCAGGTCCTGATACACCCCCCACACGCCCAACTCCATCGTAAGCGGGTCCTTGAGCCGCGTTGGCCTGACTTGGCAAGCCTTGAAGGCACTGGGCAGCGGAATGGGATCACACTACGTGTTGAGGCCCCCCAAGCCTCAACGTCGTACGATGTGAGGATGTCACCAAGCGGTGCTGGCCCGCGAGAAAGCGTTGAATGAGCGGCACTGCAACGCACCAGTACGGAGGTCGTCCACCGTCGCGATGGACGAGGCGTTGCAAAAATCCCGACCTAGCCCTGGCAAAAGATCACAGTCAATGCCGGGGCGGATGTCTGTGCTGGCTCCAGAGGGCGATCGCCGAGCCCGAAGCGCCCACGGAGATGCCAGCCGAATTGGGCCCAAGCCGGGAGGGCAAGCTGAAATCCAATTCATTGGAGCGCAGCTTGATGCTTTGCGTCGAACCGAAATGGATCGCGGTAAGCCTGCTTTTGCAGAACATCAGCAAGTCAGCCTTTACCGGGAGGGCCAAAACAAGGAAATTGGAGCGAATGTGCAGCTGTTGAGCTTATTGACTCCAACTGGATGTTGAGCAGCAAGAAATGACGTCGACAAGTGAATGCTACCGGCAGGAAGCCTAACGACAATGGGAACATCGCGAATAAGATCAAAAGCTCAGATTGAGTGCTGACAAGGTGAAATAAACTTGATTCCTGTTCTGTATACATGAGGCTTCCTTCCGTCTAGTGCTGACTCAACCCTTGCTGAAACCTCGACATATTAGTCGTTGGACGCCTTGCTCTCATGTAAATGCAAAGTAGATCTTCTCACCCCTCCATCAAATGATATTCGCCACCGAGACATGGATACATTTCGTTATAGTAGCAGTTTTTTTTTTCTGGAGGGCAGAACACTCAACCTCCAGTTTTACTGCTTGAATATTCACAATGCAGGTATATAGTAACAAAAGACGACGCTCCAAAATTTTACCGCGTTCATCATGAAGTAATTGGAAGTCCCCACCCCAGCCGGAAGAGCTCCCATGCCAAGTTCGGAGTCTCTTTGACCACTTCCTCGACATCTCGCCGCGTAGCCAATTGGGGATGCTCGCGGAAAGACGAGATGACCACGTCGCGCAGGCCTCGGTCTGAATCAACGGTGCTGTCGTAAACGTCCTGGATGGCCTCCGGGAACTCGGTTGACTCCCAATGGTGAGCCATCTGCGAGCTGAATTTCTTCCTCGCGAGCGCTTTCAAGCCCTTGATGCCATATCTGTGCCATTGTCAGGAAAACTGTTGCAATGAAACGCTTGTTTCCGCGCAGAATTACGCCGGACCAGTCTCGGTGATATAGAAACCAGATTCCAGCGTGATTCCAAACTCGGAAACCGAGAGACGAAACTTACTTCTCAGCTATAGAGTAGACTTTTGAGTGTACCATCAATTGTGCCTCTGATCGATTCACCTCAACTTCTGCTATCGACATTGTGTCGAAGCCTTCCACCTCACTCTCGAGATCTCCAAGCATTGAATCATGCCGTGATGATTCCTTATCAGGAAATTGTGGAGGATCATTATCGTCGGGTGGCGTCAGCGGGTTTTGGGGTCCGAAGGCTTGTGTGCTTGCTGCCGCGGAGGCGGCTGTTGCCAGGAGAGGATCTTCGACAAAGGCCAAGTTCAACTTGGTTTTCTTGATGATGGGAGACATTGGCCGTGATCGTGAAGATATGGGAGACTTGATCGAGGAGGACAATGTGGAGGCTCGGCTGCGAACTTTGGGTGCGGAGAGATAGTCAAGTTTGTAGAAGTCTGAAAACAACTGTCAGCGATAGTGTTGCGATTGCAAGTCCTGATTCTCCTCACAGTTCACCATGTGGTCTACCGCTTCCGGGTCATCTTCGCTGAGATCTATCAAGCCGGTCTGAGATTCTCTGAAGGGATTGCTGCATGCGCCATCGAAGAAGCCGGATCGCGAGCAGATGATTGCTCTGTGCACAGCCCATGATTTCTCTCCGCAAACAATCTTAAGGTCTGAGTATTTGCCAATCTCGAGCAGGCTATTTCAGGTCAATTCGCTATACGTTTTGCAACCGGCATAAAGACACATACGTCGACAACGCGTTCATCAACTCGTGATTAGCGGATTCCATGTTGCTGGGAATGAGGTCTCCAATGGACATGAGGATATTTTCGAAGTGGTATGAAGGTGGTTGAATACAGAAAAACGTCCGGATCTGGCCACTGGGATAAGGGACACAACCTTTATTATATGGGCGATGGAAAGGCAAGAAGTGCTGCTGAGGGTAATCTTGGAAGACGACTTTGGCCACTGCTGACTGGGAAGTGAGCAGGGTATTCCGGGATCCACACAAGGAATGAGAAGATTGGCTGAGATAATATTTGACAGGTAAATGGTCAAAGGAGCTTCGACCAAAAGCGGGTGGAGCTTCAACTATATAAGCGTACGAGAGATGCAGAAATGGGAGCAAAGAAATAATGGGAGAGCGACATTCAAGTGTGCATTGGTCGGCACAGGTGACCCAACAGAAGAGGGCTTCGAGTCGCCCGCTGTCAGCCGGGCTGAGAATGCCATGTCAGTCCAGCTTGGAGGAGCTTAGGAGGATCTGGTTGGCGAAGCGACGCGCAGCCTGACCTCCGCACCCATTACAGGCCCTCACTGTCCCGCGCTTTGGGTTCGGGGCGCGCGACTGGACGGCCCGTGGAGTCGCGTGGTGGTACGCAGGAATGCCAGCCTCGTCTAGACCTGCTGGCCCGCTAGCCTCTACCGTCGTTGCACTTGAAATGATCAAAATCGAGAAGCCAAGACATATCGCAGATAGACTCCGTTGCCACCAAGTTGCAGATGCCACTCTGCGATCGAGTAGATTTATTCCTGGCTGGGCCAGAGCAAGCCGAAACGCGCTCTGTGCGTTGCGTGCCGTCGGCTCCAGACACAGACTCACCTGGCTTGTTGGTCTGGATTTCTGTAGACACGATGCAGGTAATTAAGTGGCGGCAATCGGTACTTATCCCGCGCCGATCCTCACCGACAACCTCCTGCCCCAGGGCTGCCAACAGGCGTACCACGCTACAGGGTGCCAGTAGCCGTCAGATTGCTTTCACAACCTGTAACTGATAGAATGGATGATCGGTGATGCGGCACCTCGCCATGGTAGAATACGCGGTGGCCTCGTCATTGGAGAGTTGGTACCTAACTTCTTCCATCATCTCCTAACGCCACTCTTGAAGAAGCCGCCATCGCTATGGTCTCATAGCCATTCGGTTTGGTCCCTTTGTCCCTTTTTCGATTCAAAGTTAAACGGCAACGCCGATGGGCTGGATGCGTCAAGTGTCAAACCTGCAGCCACAACGCCGAATCCATTTCCCTAGACGACGGTTCCAATGTTAGCGCCGACCTAGAACGCGTTCAATCTCTACACAGAACTTCTCCACTAAATATCGATTACCTTCTATCAATAAGAAGTAAGAATATCAGATCAAATCATCAAATGTCCAAATTCAGCAAATGCGTAGGTTGCTCCGTTTCTGGTCGATGCAATAGTGGCTACTATTCCAAGACGAAATCATCGAAGCGATTTAAGTCACAACGTAATCATAAGCCATGGCGGCAAACGTAAGCCCCGTACAGTAAGGTGATTCCTCTGTAAATTCATCATTTACGAGCAGCTGTTGGTTGTTAGCAATGAACGTGATCTGATAGCTTTGCCGACCAAAAAAATAGTCGGAGGTTGTTTGTCGCCGTGCCGACATCAGATGGCATCTCGCCGAATCGCATCACTTCGACAGCTTCTTTTCGCTTCTGTCAGCGAACCAACCGCCACCACCGAATTAACCACCCTTACCCTGCCTCTCCTGAAGCTAACGTAGTCTCGTCGACATACCACTAAGTCTGAGCTTTTGAAAGCGAATTACCGCAGCCGCTCATGCGCCATCCAACACCCTCATCCCGCCTGTCGCTTAACCCTTCGACCTACTGACCTTGTTCTGATCCTCCGCGGGTACGCGGCCGAATAGTAGACGTGGTCTGACATGTCGGTTATGGAATTCAAGCTTTCAGCCTCTCTCGAAGGCCACGATGACGACGTACGTGTTTCTCTTCTTGCTCAGGCCCCATCATGTGAACAGACGCAAGCCTTGGTAGAATCATCACAGCTGATTACGTTGCTTCCCTAGGTACGCGCCGTAGCTTTCCCAGACCCTTCCTTTGTGCTCTCTGCGTCGCGAGATGCCACCGTTAGACAGTGGAAATTACTGTCGTCAACACCTCCAACCTACGATGCCACCATCGCTTCTCAGGGCTCATCCTTCGTCAATTCTTTGGCCTTCGTTCCTCCCTCTTCAGAATATCCTGATGGTCTGATTGTCTCTGGCGGAAGAGATGCCATCATCGAACTGAGAAAACCAGGCAAGTCGCCGCAAGATAATGCCGACGCTCTGTTGTTAGGGCACGCGGGGAATGTTTGCGCACTTGACGTTAGCGAGGATGGTCGAACAATCGTTAGTGGGAGCTGGGATCTAGAAGCAAGAGTATGGGAGGTTGACAAGTGGGATACTGCCAGTACCGTTCTACAAGGCCACGAAGGTGGTGTTTGGGCGGTTCTATCATACGACAAAGAAACTATCATCACAGGTGTGATATGACGATAAAATGTGCTAGGATTAAGGCTAATATATCTATGCGACAGGCTGTGCAGATCACTTAATCCGTGTCTTCCACCCTTCTGGCAAGCTGCGACGAACCATTCGCGGTTCTGCTGACGTTGTGAGGGCCCTTTGTAGGCTACAGTCGAGTCATTCCTCAGGTGCGCAGTTCGCTTCAGCCGGAAACGACTCAGTAATCAGGTTATGGACACTACAAGGACTAGAAGTTGCTCAGCTCCACGGCCACGAAAATTTCGTCTATTCTCTTGCTTCATTACCAACAGGAGAACTAGTCAGCGCATCGGAAGATCGAACTGTGCGAATTTGGAAGGACGGCAGATGTGTTCAGACAATCACTCATCCTGCCATATCCGTATGGTCAGTCGCCGCATGTGCGCAGAATGGTGATATTGTTACTGGTTCCAGTGACCGCATTGTTCGAGTGTTCACCAGGTCAAAGGACCGACAAGCGGATGCTGCTCTGCTGCAGGCGTACGATGAATCAGTTAAAGCTTCTGCTATTCCAGAGCAATCTATTGGCAACATCAACAAGCATGATCTTCCTGGCCCCGAGTTTCTGCAACAAAAGTCCGGAACAAAAGAAGGTCAAGTTCAGATGATTAGAGAGTCAGACGGCAGTGTGACAGCACACCAGTGGTCTAACGCTGCTAATCAGTGGGTCAGCGTCGGAACTGTGGTGGACTCTGCAGGAGGGAGTGGAGGTAGGAAAATTACCTTCAATGGCAAGGACTACGACTACGTGTTCGATGTCGACATAAAGGATGGCGAACCAGCTCTGAAGCTTCCTTACAATGCAACACAGAATCCGTATGAGGTTGCACGCAAGTTCATCGCCGATAACGAGCTTCCGTTGGATTATCTGGATCAGGTCGCGAATTTTATCGTTCAAAACACTCAGGGCACCACAATCGGACAACGGCAAGGTGGTTTGCCAGGCTCGGATCCTTGGGGTACGGAATCCAGATATCGACCTGGTGATATCGATAGCGCTCCTTCGCAGACGCCTTCAAGACCTAGAACGTTACCTCAGACCCAGTATCTGTCGATAGCCACGGCTCAGTACAAGACGATTCAGAAGAAGATCCAAGAGTTTAATCAACAGCTGATCACCGATGGTCGCAAAGACCTGTCACTAAACCCATTAGGATTGGAAGCTTTGGCTGCAACTATCAAGCAGCTTGAAAGTGCAGCAAGCAAACCGGATAGCTCGACTCCTGTTCTCCCAGAGGGTATCGATGTTGTGATTAAAATCATCACCAGCTGGCCAGCAGACAAGAGACTCCCTGGCTACGATCTACTCCGAGTCCTAGCTGCAGCGTCAGAGACTACCGTCACACGCACCAGCGCTCTGGAAGGCCAAACAATCGTTGATATCCTCGCATCGACTGAGGTCTTTTCACCTGAAGCTCCCATCAACAGCACCATGCTGGCTATGCGGACGCTGGCTAACCTGTTCATGAACTCCGACGGCCGAACCATCATGGACGGAGAGTGGGATACGGTGCATACACTTGTTGAACCATTCCTCGCCTCCACGAACCGCAATCTCGTTGTCGCCATTACCACGTTGTACATCAACTATGCCGTGCTGCTGTTGGCTGGCGGCGATAACACCGACACTGATCGCGCCATGACGCTTCTGGAGGAACTGGCCCGAATCATCGACTCTGTTAAAGATGCTGAAGCTCTCTACCGCTCTTTGGTTGGAATTGGCACGCTCTTGGCGCTGAATGATGAATTTAGAGCCAAGGCGAAGGCCGCGGTTGACATTGAGAAGGCACTGAAGAAGGCGGAGAAGACTGGTGTGGAGCCTAGGGTCAAGAGCGTAGTTAAGGAGATTCGAGACGAGCTCTTGCAAAGCTGAAACTGCTTCTGAACTGCTTGAATCCCAAGACAAGAGGAGAACCGTGGCGGAATAAACAAGTGGCGGCTCGGGCGTAGGCAGACCGTTCGGTTGCAAATGGTATCCTCAGCTCGCCGCCGGTGCTTGATGCCAATGCTACCAGCTGTCTTCCTTTTCCACTTGGCTACCACTAGGCTTCGATTACCGCTCGAGCTCTCGACCAAGCAACATCATCAAGTATAGTGGAGAGCCAAATCCGCTTGATAGCGAGAGACTCTGTCTGCAGTTTGTTTACATCAACTCTAGGCATTCGAAAACCTGTAGATGATTACTTAAATCTACGGAATATATAGACTGGCTCAATCCTGGTAAACTCACCGAGCATCATAGATTTTTCTAGATCAAACAGCAGACTAGATGATGATAAATCAACGTTGATGAAGTTTGCTTTGCAGCTTTATAAGGATCAAGAAATCTGTGCCAAACACCGCGCTTCTTCTCTTTTTCTTTAAACTAGTGGTTCAATTGCTGGAAACATGCCCAAATGCTCAACAAACCTGGGGCATTCCAAGCTCAACCCATCGACCGCTAGATGCTTGGCTTAAAAAGAACCGCAAATTGCTCAATGACCTATTAGCCCGAGGAGTACAAGCACCAAATCAATACAACATCATCGTTATCAGTCATGTTCTCGATGAATGCGATGAAGATGAAGTAGGATTTATTAATCTTATTGCTAATTCTGTTTTATCAAATTATGAAAAGCATGTGGATTTCGTTACGTCTGGCAATAGGCTTAAAGCAGGCAGGTAAGGAGCAAGAAATCCACTTAAGAAAAGGGGAATGGAAGTCAATACCGCCTCATTCCCCACCCCCCTAGACTCAGTATATAGCAGACTCCTCTCTACTACACAGCTTTCAGGCCAGCAGCAGCCTGTGTCGCAGCAACGATAGCCCCGCTAGCAGACGACAGCCCCGAGCTCGACGCAAGAACACCAATCATGGCTCTAGGGTTCAGGTCCGGATCACTGTCGCGAGCTGGGGTAAAGACAGACAGGTCCATTGAGGCGCTTGTAACGGCTTGGAACGAACCGCCACCAAGGCCAGCCCCATCGCTGTTGACCGCTGCCGCAATCGCTTCGTAAGGTGGTGGATCTCCCGGATTGATTGTTGGAATTACGGCGGGATTGCCTCCCATGAACGGATCCATTCCGTCTTGCCACCCTGAAATGACGTGATCTACTGGACCTGTGAGACTTGGACCAGAGCTTTTACCAGCCACACTGGGCCCTCCAGATGATCCGGTATTGTAATCAGTACCATCATCTGAAGGGTATTCAGTCCCGCCAGTGGGAGGAGGTGGGGGATCTTGCTGTTTATCGGAATCTGTTGGGGGACCGACTGGATTACCGTCTTTGTCGTAGTCCTGGGAGGTAGTATTTACATTTCCATTTGCGTCTTTCGTAGTCGTTGTGGTATTGTAGCTTCCGTCTGCGTTTGTTGTCGTGGTGACTTGTATTTCGTTGCCTTGGCCATCGTTTACATAAGAACTGCTTTGACTAGTTCCATTGCTAGTGTCGGTAGTGCTCGAGTTTACCCAGAATCCTCCACCTGCCAATGTTCCGGCTTGGCTTTCCGAATACGACCCAGTGCCAGTACCATCGGTTTCGATGTGGACACCTTCTGAAGTTGTGACACCTCCTGTCGTGTTTGTGGTATTGGAATCAATCTGCTGTGACGTGACGTGACTATCACTTCCGATGTTCACCGTGTTGACGTATTGCCCTTCTGGCGAAGTCGCTGTCTGAGTGACGGTGATCGACCCATCATTATTTGGCGTGGTTGTCACTACTGACGTACCTGCAGAAGGAATCGTGGGGCCATATATTGCCGAAGCAAGTACTTGGACTGGAACAAACGTCGTATGTTCTGAGATGGCCTTCTTTCCGTTAATGCTGAAGATTTTAGGATATCCGTCCAAGGCTCTAGTGACCGTTCGAAAGCCTGCTGTTGTGTAACTTCCAGTGGTCTCAAAGGCCGCAACTTTCTTTCCTCCCTTGCATATTGTCAGCGTTCGAACGCCTGGATGATATTCTGCATGGACTTCAATATCATGGAGATATTTCCATTGAACTTTGCGAGTGAAGACCTCTCCTTCCGCAGTTATCGTGTCTGTTCTGATCGTTTTTGTCGTGTATTCCGTCACCATAGACTTTTCCACTGCTTTCCCAGCAACTCTCACAGTGGAGCGCGTTAAAGCGGGAACGCCTTTAGAAGGTGAGAATGAAGACTCTTCATAGTTTCTGGAGGTAGCGGAACGAAGCCTCAGAATTGCAGAACAGCCAGGACCGGTTGTCATAAGCCACTCCAAAGATCTACCTTTCGCAATGACCTGAGCTTGGCCGTCCTTGGAGCGCAACAGATGCCCAGTGAGCTTTGACATAGCGATATTGATATGAAGTTGTTGATGTAATTGCCTCTCTGCCAAGTCATAAGGCGAAACAGCTAGAGCATGAGTGATTGATGTAAACTAGCCACTGGATAGCTTATTTATATATAAAGGATTCACAAAGTCATTAAGCTGCATATGAGCTGAATTTTGAGTTTCGGTCTCGCCAACAGCCAAGAGGAGCCAAGAGGTTCCAAGAGGTCATCAGGTCGGGCTGAATATCGTACGATCTCTCTCTTCATTTTGTCATTGGCGTAAAGCGATAGCAGATGGTCAAAGAATTGAAATATTTTTATCGAGCTCGACTAGTCCGCTGTTGCGGTGTCATAGATACATTTGTGTGGGGTGGTGAAACGAAGCAGGAGGGGTGTATGAGCTCGACACCATCTTCATCAATCAACCAATCCAATAATCCACTGCATCATCTGCAGCTGCCATTCACTTGGAATAAAAGCAAAAATTACAAAAGTGTGTTGAACGGTCTGGGCTCTGCCTACTACTTTTCGTTGTGAAAGTATTTTGGAAGGTGCAACTCAGCGTTGGCGCATGCTAGGAGCATTGTGGCATACCATATAGACCACAAAGAAAGGAAGTTATATCGCCATCAAACCAAAGAATCATAGACGATAGATTAATTCAAAAGTGTAAATGATTCTATTTCCCGTTCGGCAGCCTCTCGAATTCTCCATAGATCCGCTTTCTTCTGAAATATCCCAACTCTGGATCATTGACCTCCTCTAGTCCTTCAATCGAGCTGATGCTGTCGAACGGAAACTCATCCCCATCAAATTCGTGCAATGTGAGGTACGCAATTTTGTCTCCGTTGCCTATCCCATCTCTCCTCCTAAACTCATCTAAGACCGTCGAATCCACAATCTTAAACCTCCTTGACCTAACCCACCCATTAACCTTCCTCACTGCTGGTACTCGCACATCCTGATACCACGCCTTGACTTTTTCCTCTTCCTGACTCCCACTCGGCACTTCCACAGTCTCACTGACCACAAACTTCGCAGGGCCCTCCTTCACCCCATCAGCTTCATCCACGCTAACCATCGCGCAAAACCGCGTCTTGTAGATTGCATTCTCGAAGATCTCCTGGAGCAGATTGCCCTTGGGCGTCTTCTGGCCATCAAGGCCCTTGAAGGCGGCCGCGTGCCGAAACTCCACGTCCGGCATCTCGTAGACGGTCAGCCAGGCCGCGGCCATGGTGGGCGTGAGCGCGCGGTGCGGCGGCAGCGCCTCGTAGCGCGTCGAGCTCGGCACGCCGCCCGTCGCGAGCACCTCGTGGATGTGCGTGTCTTCGTACCACGACGTGAATTTCGCGGGCGTGAGTTTGCGTGGCTGCGTTATGCCGCTGGAGACCCAGAGCACGCCGGGTTTGGGGGCCGGAGTGCTGGCCATGATGGGCTGGATGTGAGCTTGGAGACGAATGGATTGGGTTTTGGAATGGACTGGAGAGGTGAGTGGAAGGAAAGGTGCAAATTGATTTAGAATGAGTGACGGAATTTTGGATATTGAAAGTCGTCGTCCGTGAGATTCAACGCCTGTTGCAGCGGATGAGGTTATCCGTAACGCGATCTGGACCAACAGTCTTCACTGTTGTAGAATATTTAGGTACCATTTCTCTTTAAATTGCTATCCGGAGTACTTCTATGGTTCAAATGGTTCCAGTTTTTGAGTGTATTGTTGAGGAGTGCTGGGTTACGTCGAGGTGCTAGTCCAAAGAAGGAAGTTTGATATCTGACAACCCCATGGACTTATATGGCAGTTCCTCGTTATATGATAGCCCTACTTTCTTCAGTCCAAACCTTTGCCTTCCTTGACCATCTCTTCACCAGAGTCCTTCAACTTAAATTTTTGAATCTTTCCTGAAGCAGTCTTCGGGAAGTCATCCACGAAGAACACATACTTCGGTACGAGATGACTGGACAGCCTTTGCTTCACAAAACTCCTAATACTTGCGCCAGTTGCCTCATGTCCGTGCCTTTTCACTACAAACGCAGCGACGACTTCACCATATCTTTCATCCTTTATGCCGACGACTGACACGCCATTGACGCTGGGATGGCCCAACAGGCAATTTTCAACTTCCAGTGGATGGATATTCTCCCCTCCGCGTATAATCAAATCCTTTATCCTTCCCGTGATCTTAACGTAGCCTTCCGAATCGAATGAACCCTCATCACCAGTGAACATCCAAAGTCTTCCGTTCTCGTCCGGTTGCAGGACCTCGTCTGTCTTTTCCTTGTCTCCCCAATAACCTCTCATAACCAGATACCCGCTAACCGCCAGCTCACCGCGTTCTCCGACTTTGAGAATCTTACTACGATCTTCTGGGTCCACGATCTTTGCTTGTACGTGCGGTAGTAACCGACCCACGGAATCTAGCCTCTTTTCAAGCGGATCATCAGTCGTAGTCATAAAGCTGACAGGACTGGTTTCTGTCATGCCGTAACAGATGGTTAGCTCTGTGAGATTGAGCTCAGCGTGGAGCCGAGACATAAGCGCGCTGGGTACACTGGAGCCGGCCGCAATGCCAGTTCGCAACTTATTCAGGCCCGTCCGAGGAACTTTGCCGTCAGAGAGAAGTTCCAATTCCGCAAGAAACATCGTTGGGACACCGTATAGCCCTGTACATTCGTAGTCTTGCACTGCCCGTAGGCTTAAGAGTGGATCGAAGGCTTCGCTTGGGAAGACAATTGCAGAGCCGTGAGTAGCGGTCGCCATGTAACCTAGAATGCAGCCAAAACAATGAAATAGCGGTGGGGGCACGCAGATGACGTCGTTCGGAGTGAGTAGCATCCTATCTCCAATCTGAAGCCCGTTGTTCAGTAGTCCAACATGAGTCAGCTCCGCAGCTTTTGGCATTCCAGTCGTTCCGCTTGTAAACTGCATGCCGCACACTTCAGAGGATTGTAGGCCTTGGTTGGGAAGAGGTCTTCCAGTACCGCCATCCTCTAGAACGTCCTCATAATGAAGCGCGGATCGAAGAGATGGGATATCTACCCTGCCGGCGGAATTGTCAACCAAGACAAGATTAGAGAGGGACGGTAGAATTTCAGATTCCAGGCGAGAGCCATGCAAGTTTGAGATCATCTCCGTGAGTAACGGGATACTGGAGCGAGGTGGTTTGAAGGGGAGATTGATCTCGGCGCTGATGATGAGATGAGCGGCGGAGAGATGATTCATGGCAGCTATAACTTGTGTCGAAGTGAATGCTGGGTTCAAGGGAACCTACGGTGCCGTCAGCTTGTAGCGTTCATAGCTTCGATGCTCTTTTGAGTCGATGTTTTGCGAATTTCCTGGATTTTCCTAATTCGGAAATCCAATCAACCGTTTTCATGTCGCTACGAGAAGGCACACAACATGACAATTCTAAAGAGCCAAACTAATTGAAAGAAATGAGCAATTCAAAAACTTACCAGAAGAGCGCCGAGCTTGTATATTGCGTAAGTGGCCTGGAGTGCGTTAGGCCATGCATTCGCATCAGAGTTAGAGCATTACAGTAGCAAATTCCACGTTGTTACCGAGCATCACACAGACACGGTCACCCTTCTTGACGCCGGCATTGGCAAGACCGCGTGCCAGAGCATTGCTATCGCGATCAAGTTTTTCGTATGTCAGTTTTAACTGCTGATGTCTGGAGATGACGGCGATGCGATCGCCATATTCGGACGCAATGCCCTGAAAATGCTCCCCGATTGTCTGGTTCACCAATGGCGGCTACATGAGGTCAGCGACGAATGAAAGCATCTAGTACGGGGAGAGAGTTTACTTCGGTTGGTCCAACAGCGAATGCTTGAGTCAAAAGCGACCTTCGCCCGAAGTATTGGGATGTGAAGGCGGGAGCCCTCCTCCATCGGCTCCTAGCCAGCCAAGGACGAAACATTTTCTGAGAGAAAAAGAACCATGGTGGAGACGTCGATTTGAACCACACACTACGGCTGTCTGAAACCAGACGTTTCCCGCAAAGCGCTTATATGTGGGTACAGATGATGTGGGGTAGAATAGCCATTAAACCGAGCTGACGTCTGGCTTGGAATAAACGGTCCATTTCAGAGGAAACACTCCCCCTTCATTCGTTTGCGCATAGTAAATTGGCGTTACAATTGCGCCTGGACGCTCATCATCTTCATCTCATGCTAGAACGCTCTGAACGCCGAACAGCCTGCATACCTATGTTCCGACCAATCCCCGTTACAGCTCAGTAAAACATGGCACAGCGGTCGTGAATCAAAAGCCACACAGGGACAAAGATTGTGCCTCTAAAAATCATCGAATGCACTCTCGTACCTAGCCTGCATCTCCTCCGTGTATGGCTCTCTGTGCGCCGGCTCCGGGTCGTACTCGTCGAAGTTGCGAGTATCTGCCGCATGCCGCAAATGCGGGATGATGGGACCCGGCATCCTCCGGTGATACAAATCGTCCCAATTGATGTGTTGAAACCACCTGTGACTCTTGACCGTTTGCGCACCGCCTTTGATGTTACCCAGGCGCTTCGATACGTCGACTGTGCACAGCCCGGCGATTAGATCGCGCGCGTCGGATGACATGGCTGACGGATAGCGTACTCTGCCGTCGCAGATTCTGTTGAGAGTGTAAGCCATATGGGTTAGAAATAGATCGCATCAAGGGAACCTACTGTTCGTAGATTTTCAAGGGATTCTGGTCCCAGAAAGGTGGCTGCCCGACCAGAAACTCATACACCAAGATTCCAAAAGCCCACCAATCCACTGCAGTACCATGACCGGTATTTCTGATAACCTCCGGAGCAAGATACTCCGGTGTGCCGCAAAGCGTATATGTTTCATGATCGCGAATCTTCTTCGCAAAGCCAAAATCCACCAGCTTCAAGTGTCCTTCGGCATCGATCAGAATGTTCTCGGGTTTGAGATCTCGATATGCGACGCCCTCTTGCTCGTGAAGGAACTCGAGAACCAGCGCAATCTCTGCGGCGTAAAACTGCGCGGTCGGCTCATTGAAGCGGCGCGCGCGACGCAGGTACGAGAATACTTCACCACCTGGGCAGTAGTCCAGGAGCATGTACAGCGAGTCGTAGTCTTGGAAGCTGGTGATCAGGGTAGTGATAAATGGGTGTCCCGCGACCGCAGCAAGGATATTGCGCTCGTTGCGCACATGTTCGACCTGCTTCAATCGAATGACTTGTGAATGTTAGCAAAACGAGTCGGAAGTGCGTATTTTTGGGTCTAACAAACCGTCAACTTTGCGCAGGACTTTGAGTGCAAACACCTTGCCCTCGTCTCTACTTCTGGGTTCGGCTACTTTGGCGAGCCATACTCGAGCGAATGTGCCTGTAGACCACTTGTAAGCACCGTCAACTTTGCTTCCGGCGGGTGGGATTCCGAACCGGTGCCCAGTGTCTTTATCAATCGAAAGTCATCAGGCCTCAAGTAGTTTGAGGAGTGTCCCAATATCTTCCAATCACTTTGCTCTGTAATTTCCTCGGGCTCCAATTGTCTTCTCTCGTCTTCCCAGTGCACGAGGAATTGCTTCTCGTGCTCGACAGCGTCCTGCGCTCTCCTGTCTTGGTGATTGTCCTGTTCGTCACTGCGGAGGGCTTTAGGGATCAGATGGTTTTTAATCGCAGCGGTAGCCATGCTGCGCGGTGTATAACACGGTCTTGCGGGGAGTTTTATGTTCCGGTCATTTTGTGTGTGAGAGGTGTTCGTTGTCTTGTTTATATCGAAGAGGGTGAAAGGGACAGAGAGAGCGTGATTTGCAATTGCAATGTTGTCAATCGGTCACGGCACAAATCTGTTTGCGGTCTGTTTGCTGGGAGCAGCAGAGAGTGTGTGTTGCAGATCTGGGGTTCCTTAAACTGGGCGGATTCATGCGGGAGCTGTTCGCATGACGTTGTCTTTCAGGGTCTGCCGACCTAACCACATACACCTGATAAAAGCAATGTGACGCTGTTATCGTCACTGGCCATGAGCAAACCAGGTGTTTTCGTTTCGATAGAGACAGAAGCTAGAGTGATATATTTGGATTGCATGGAACGAGGATGGCTTGGGGAAGGGTATATCTCTACATTGGCTTCACGCAAGGCCGCGGATCTTGCGGCCACCTATCGGAAAGCAAATAGTATCAGTACATTGGTGCGCAAGGTGACCAAGAAATCTTCGCAGCTGAGCAGGTCCAGATATTCTGAAACATAATTGTGCATGCATCCGGTTTGACAACCAAAAGTCTTGACAGACTGCAATCGTTTGCTAAATGTATCAAGCCGGACAGATTCTTAGGCGCAATCTGAAGCTAAAAAATTACCATCTGCGGAGCTGTGTTCCCGGAAACTCTTAACGAGCTTGATGCTATGTGTTTATGAGCTCCATATCCCTAGCTTCTTAGTCCACTGCTCATTCTGGATTTCGATAGTGAGAGCAACGAGGCACAGATGTTCAGCGCGGCCAAAGTGTCACTCTGTGGTCTAGAAGTTACAATGGAAACCGATGTTGCAATCTTAACGCCTTGAGTGCATTTATCCACGAGCGTGAGTGTTGAGGATCAACCCCACGATAAGCCTGCATTGGTGGTTAGCATGAAGCTGGATGGTTCGTGCGGTAACGTACCCATAGAGACCTAGCACTTCACCAAAGATAAGGATCAAAACCATTCCGACAAATATTCTTGACTGTTGCATGTATGCTCTTACACCTTCGTCTCCGACTATGCCGATCGCATATCCGGCAGCGAGACCGGTCAATCCTACCGATAGGCCGCATGCTAAGTGCATGAAGCCGTTGAATAAACTGTAGTTTTGTCCTGGAGGAGGACCCATATCTCCGGCGATGAGTACGGATATGACGAGAGCATAGACGGCAATGATACCGGACATGACTACGGGGATGAGGGACTTGAGATTGTTAGAACCTAGCAACGTCCCGACAAATCGATCTTGAACACACCTTCATGATCAGGTCTGATCGAAACAGGCCAATTCCTGCAATGCCGATGCCCGACTTTGCTGTTCCGAATGCTGCTCCAAGGCCTCGAATGCAATCAGTGCGAGCTACATCGATTAATCTCCATATTGAACCTACATCCAAACGTCATCTGCAATCAATGGGTTAGCATTTAAACATCCATAAGCAGGTGAAAGAAGCAGTCGAGGCTTACAGCGCATGCAACTCCAGCCTGGATGGTGTTAGCTGAATGATTTGAAGCTGTTACAGGCGGCAACTTACCATGCCGAAGAAAGGCGCAAACTTTGGAGTGTAATCCGACTCCATCTTGCCTTGATTCGAGGCAGAGGACAAGAACGGAGCCGGTGGTATGCAAGAGAGCTAAAGACTACGGAAACAGGGAGCAGTGGCAGTGTCGATGGAGTGATGTGTGCAATGAAGCATGGGGTGGTGGGCGTGGGAAGCTGAGGTCACGGAATTGGCTTGGATGAGATGCGCATTAAAAACGGACCAAGTCCTGATTGCTTGGCATTCCAGAGGCGTCGCTGCCCGTCCGTCACTCTTCATTTCTGTCACAACCGTGACATTACTCACCTTCGAACAACGTCCGCCTCCGAACATTCCCTTCTTGAAATCTGCCGTCGACCTCTCCATCATCATCATCGCCCTTCCATTGTCCCTGGGTCTCGCCACTCGCGCCCTCCCACCCCGACTCCCTTCCATCCACACACGAAACCGACCGTGTCTTCGATCCTTTCGTTGTTGCAACAACCACCTCCCGCTGCGTTTTTGTCGCGACCTTAGTTGGCAACCGTGACTGAAAGCCATCAGCTCTCACATTCTGCCTTTTCCACCAACCATCACAGCCGGTTGTGGTCGAGGAGCGTCGAGGAGCTGTGATAAGGGAGTGACCATCCACAACATCAAGGGCCAGCGCATGCCCGCGCGCTCGAGACAGCCTTCCACTGCGCACAGCTGCTCGCATGTCTGATTACGCTTCCCAGCCAGGTCGAGGCGAAGGTCGTTTCTACGGCCAAGCCACCTCACAGCAACGAGATGCCGCCTTCACCAACATCTTCGGCGCCGCCCCACCGGGTCCTGGCCGCTCGCTGACGATGAACTCCCAAACTCCTCAATTCCCACCTACCGGCCGAGCACAAACCATGGGGACAGATATGTCCGACAGGATGCAGCGCGCTCCAATGCGTCGACCTGTCAACGGCTATCCATATGAAGGACAGCCTCCGCAGCAGCGTTCGCCTCCTGGTATGAGGCCTCCAGGTCCTCCATATGCTCCAGGTCCTCCCGGAATGCGCCAAGTATCGTCTCCTTACCCGCCACCGCCGATGCGAGCACCTGTTGGCTATCCAGGCACCATGGGACCTCGCACATCTCCGCCGCAAGATCCTCGCTTCAGGCCACCCATGCCTATGCCTCCACGTTATCCTGCAGGACCGCCTCCAGCCGGCATGAATGTGGATCCATTTCGCTCTCAGTCAATGGTCACTACACCGCGTGTCCCACCTCCAATCCCTCCGGTTGCTCCACCCGGAGCTATCAACAATGTCGGACCGAATTACGCTTTCCGTCATCAGCAATACAATCTCCCAAGCCACACAACGGCTCAAGGTCGCTTTGTACCGGAACGTCCCAATGAGCGAGCAATGACGATGAATTCGTATTCGCGAGAACGTGAATATTCTCAGACCATGAGTGGACGAGTCATCCCACGAGCGAAGCGAACCTCCAACGATCCTATTCCTGAAGGAGATGTCTTTGAGGGTTCTACATCTCCGACTTCTCCTTCTAGCCCAGTAGTCACCAAGCAACGATCGGCTAGTCAAGGAAGCTTGCCATCACGCTCAACTTCTCTGGCTTCGACTGTGGTTGCTCCAGATCGAACCGATTCCATGTCCAAGACCAACGGTACGAACAGTACGAACAGCACCATCAGTACTATGAGCACCTTGAGCACCTTGAGCACGACTAGCACCAATGGCACCTTGACCAAATCTGGAAGTCAGTCGCAACGCACTGCCCAGCAGAAACGTCCTCTGGTCTACCCTGCTCTTCTTTCCAAGGTGGCTCAAGTATTCCAGAATATGATTCCACTGTCGGAATTTCAGAAAGATGGGCTCGATTATAAAGATGCGTTCACAGGCGAGGACGCTGTTTCGCTTATCGCATACATCATCAAAACGTCGGATCGTAACCTTGCTCTTCTTCTCGGTCGATCTTTGGATGCTCAAAAATTCTTCCACGACGTTCAGTATGCACACCGTTTGCGCGACTTGGGTACTGAGATATATCAGTTCCGACAAGCTCTCCCAGAAGAGGAACCCGAAGTCAATGGCGTCTTCACGCTTCTCACCGAATGCTACTCTCCTACATGTACCCGAGACAGACTTTGCTATTCGATTGCTTGCCCAAGAAGATTAGAACAGCAAGCGCGATTGAAGATGAGGATCCAACCTGGACTGAAAGAAGAACCTTCAAGAGCAAGTCTACACGAAGATACAGAACCCGAGCAGAAGCTTTGGATCAATACTGTCTCCAAGGAAGTTGCAGATAGTATTGACGATCGAGAAAAGAAGAGGCAAGAAGTCATCTCGGAACTCATGTACACCGAACGAGACTTTGTTAAGGATCTGGAATATCTGCGTGACTTCTGGATGAGGCCACTTCAGAGCTCTCTATCTCCGATTGCACCCGAGCGACGAAAGCAGTTTGTCAACGACGTTTTCTCCAACGCTGGTGACATCTACGCTGTCAATTCACGGCTTGCCAGTGCTTTGACCAAGCGACAACAAGAGCAACCGGTCGTTCGCAATGTTGGTGATTTGTTCATTCAGCATGTACCGAACTTCTCGCCGTTCATTCAATACGGAGCTCGACAGCTTTTCGCCAAATTTCGATTCGAAACCGAGAAGCGTACGAACCCTGGATTTACAAAGTTCGTCGATGAGACCGAGCGATTGAAGGAGTCCAGAAAGCTGGAACTTAATGGCTATCTTACGAAGCCCACGACTAGATTGGCTCGTTATCCACTTCTTCTCGAAAACATTCTCAAGTATACATCCGACAGCAATCCAGACAAGATCGATATCCCCAAAGCAATTAGCATGATCAAAGACTTCTTGATGAAGGTCAACATAGAGTCTGGAAAGGCCGAGAACCATTTCAATCTGATGCAGCTCTCAACCGAACTTCGATTTAGGCCAGGCGAATGGGTAGATTTGAAGCTCACGGACACAAATCGCCAGATGATCTTCAAGAGCACCTTGAAGAGGAACCCGACGGATGCTACCGGTGATATCCAAACCTACCTCTTTGATCATGCCGTTCTCATCGTTAGGGTAAAGATGGTCAATAAGAAGGAAGAGCTCAAAGTCTACCGGAAACCCATTCCTCTTGAACTCCTTGTCATCCCCGAAATGGATCAACTGCTTCCACGACAAGGTCTGGCGAAACGCTCTTCAACCAATCTTATCAATGCTCGTACTCAGACGATGCAAAATCAACCAAGAGAAACTCCCGCTAAAGGCCACCCACTTACCTTCAAACATCTTGGTAAAGGCGGCTACGAGATCACGCTGTTTTGCTCAACTCCGATTCAGCAGCAAAAGTGGGCCGAGCACGTCGATGCTCAACAACGTGTTCTTCGAGAGCGAAATAACATCTTCACTAAATCTGTCCTCAATGAAGGTTACTTCACGGCATCCATTCGGGTGAATTGTTGCGTACCAATCGGTGAGTGTCATGCGACAAGTGCGCAACTGCAATGGCTAATTCTTTTCTAGACGGAGCACGAAAACTCGTACTTGGTACAGACAATGGCATTTACGTGTGCGATCGGAAGCCTCGGGATGCAAATTCACGCCCAAGGAAGGTCCTTGACTGTAAGAACGTCTCTCAGGTTGATGTACTCGAACAGCACAATATTGTACTGGTTCTCACCGAGAAGACTATGTACTCCTATCCGATGGAGGCACTGGATCCCGATGATGTTAACTCGGTGGTTATGAAACGTGGACGGAAGATCTGTCATGCAAATTTCTTCAAGTCGGGCGTTTGTGCTGGTACGCAACTTGTGTGCTGCGTGAAGACATCTGGCCTGTCAACCACAATCAAGGCATATGAGCCGATGGACTCGATGACTAAGAAGGCAAAGAAATCTGGCTTTGCGAAAATGCTGGCAACTAACCAAGATGTGCTCAAGCCGCTGAAAGAGTTTTACATTCCGACTGAATCATCGTCGATCCACTTCCTTCGCGCCAAACTGTGTGTGGGTTGTGCTCGCGGATTCGAAATCGTCAGTCTCGACACGCTGGAAGCACAGTCGCTTCTCGACCAAGCCGATACGTCGCTGGATTTCGTCCAGCGCAAAGAAAACATCAAGCCAATTCACATCGAGCGACTGGGACAGGAGTTCCTGCTGTGCTACACGGATTATTCGTTCTTCGTCAACCGCAATGGTTGGCGAGCGCGTCCGGACTGGCTCATCTCATGGGAAGGCAATCCAAATGCCTTCGCCATCTTCACACCATACATCCTTGCCTTCGAGCCTAACTTCATCGAAATCCGTCACATGGAAACGGGAGCTTTGGTGCACATCATCACCAACAAGAACATTCGGATGCTCCACTCGTCGAGCCGCGAGGTATATACCGCAAAAGCTACCCCGCCAGCTGAGGATATGATGCTAACATGTTGCGTAGATTCTGTACGCGTACGAAGACGAGGTCGGTGACGATGTCATCGCAAGTCTGGACTTCTGGGGCCGGCCGCAGAGTCCCAACGAGCACCAGCATCAGTCGAACCGCGACTCGGGGCTCAACAATCACACCTTGCCCGAGCGAGTCTAGTTGTTTCGGTTTTTCAGTGCGCCTGGTTTTGTTTGCCCTTGACGGTGGGCCTTTATCTAATGACTTTTCTTTGCCTCCCGCGAGCTGTGTGGAGAAGTCGGTTGACCCCGTCGCGGATATCCGGAAGCGCTGCGGAAGATGGGGGGCTATATCGAGCGCCGCGAACGTGCAGGATTCTTCGATCTTGCCGCTGGCACATCAGAGTGCTGCAATGCTCCCAATTCGCGCCCTGGGATCTTCATATCAGCCACCGGTTCTGCTATTCTAGTTGGTTTGGCAAAATCAACCTGTTAAGAGAGGTCAAAAATGAGAGTGCGTAAGAGATGGGGCATGGGTTGCTCTACCGGAGTGAAAAGCGACCAAGGCGTGCAGCCATTTCTGCGTTTGTTGATAGGTTTTCAGTCCGTATCGACATTTGCATGGGCACGGGATATTTTTATTTACGAGAGTTTCGGGGATTGAGCGAGGCGAATTGAAAGGCATGGCTGTTGTTCATATTTGCCTTTGGATGCTGCGAAAAATAGACTTGATGTACGTTAACATGTAGGATCAATAATGCGGAGATGATTGAAGAGGGATCGATTTCAGTCACACAGTTCGATAACAGCCATGCAAGATTTCGTGATGCAAAAACGATATAAGGTCATTCCTAGGGCTTCCAACGTATCGTCTCTAAAGATCGCCTAAAACTCCTTGCGATGCCAATGACAATGCGAGGACATTTTATCCCTGGGTATCCCTTCATGCACTCGACGCATCGCTCATCAATCAGAACCAACATCAAGCCGTCATCTACGCACAGTAATCTCCATCCTTCGGCTCTAGCCATCCAACTTCGTCTCTAGCATAACGCATGCTCGGCTCCGTTCAATTCTTGTCTGCACGCTTCACATCAGCACCACTCGTCTTCGCCTCGACAGCACCATTCGCATTCTCTCCGCGCGCCGAAATCTCCACCAACGCCTTCATCATGACGTCCCTAGTTCTCGCACAGAGCGCATCGACATCAGCGGTAGTCAAGCCGGCGGTGTGTATGGGGGGCAGGACGCGGACGGGGATGCGGCCGGGCCAGAAGACGCGGCGGCGGATGCTGAGGATGTGGGCGTAGTTGGCGACGACGATGGGCACCACCGGCACCTGCGCCTGCACCGCCAGGTGGAAGGCGCCCTTCTTGAACGCCAGCATGTCCGGCTTGTCGTAGTAGCTGCGCGTGCCCTCCGGGAAGATGTACACCGACTGCCGCTTCGAGTGCATTTGCTGCGCTGCGCTGTCGAAGGCTGCGAAGGCGGTCGCGCGGTTGCCGCGGTCGATGAACACTGTGTTTGAGAGCGCCACTATGTGTCGTGGTTAGAGACGAGTAGTGCTGGGAGGTGGAGCGACGCACTGAACCAGCCCAAGAAGGGCGTCCATCTGAGCGACTTCTTTGCCGTCACCGAACAGTACGGCGGAAAGACGGTCGCCAAGAACCCAATATCGAGCTCGCTGTCTGGAAATTTAGCATCGCACGATCTTTTGTCTGCCGAATTTCGGCGAGAAATGGCACGTACGTCTGATGGTTGCCCACGAACACCGCTGGCCGCGTTTGCAGGTACTCTTTGCCTTCGACAACGTCAAACCAGACGCCTGCAACCCACCACAAGCTGTATTTGAAGCTCCGTGCGACGGTCCATTGTGAGAGGCCGGATTTGCCGATTATGCGTAGGATGGCGGATGCAACGACGCCGTAGAGGGCGCAGACTACGCCGGCGCCTACAGTAGCGAGTGATCGCGCGTAAAATGACGAGAGCTGCTGAGGTTTGCCGCTGAGGACATTGCTCACGAGGTATAGGGAGGCAGTTAAGGCGGTGTAGACTTCTATGAACACGAGGAGATAGTTCATAGTGTCGGCGAGGTAAGGAGCATGTAAGCGGAGATAGACTCCGCTAAAGAGGTAGGAATAGGTCAGGTGAAGAGGGAGAGAGGAGAATATAGAGAATGGCGTGACAGCAATACAATTAATTGAGGCTCTGAAAAATCCGGTTGAGACGGTTGATGATGTTAGAGGGTCACATTGAATGGCGCAGGGATCCTCGGTGGCTTGTGGTTGGGACGACATCGGAACCATTTGCTCTGAGGCCCCTAATTACTAAATAGAGTTCAACCGCGTCCGTTGACTGTGGAGTAGCGGCTTGAATATTTTGTTGTTTGTGGGCTTCATAGAGAGATGCGTTTACAGCGGGTTATATCCAAATTCAGGTCATGGCAGATCTGGCAGACGACATCTCTTCCGATTAACGGCTATAATGACATGCGGAACCAAGCCAACACGAACGACGTCTGTCACGCTGGCCAACGCTGCTTGCACCTGATCGTCTCTATGTACCTGCTGTACAAGTGATGGATGAATGGCACCTGCTCCAAGGCCGGAGAGACTTTCACATACGCCTTCCCAATGCCGACTGTGCTCAACCCACAATGCTCGCTCACTTTAACTCGCTCCAATGCAAAGAAGAGCCTCATAGAATATTTCGAAGACAGTTGCAGTAGTCATGACTTTCCGGTTCGTTACACCCATGAACATGGCCAATTCGCTCGCTTACTCCATGTCCTCGTCGTCGAACTCTTCACTCTCATCCTCAAGCGAGTCCATCGCTTCTTTGATATGTGCCATAGCCTGTACGCCTTGTCAGCCATGCGAATACAAAGTTTATGTATCGCCGGAGCTTACCTTTGGATCCAAATTCAACGCGATGGTCAAGTGTCTGATGGCCAGCGCTTTCTCGTGCAGCATCTTGTACAGCTTCCCAAGCATGAAATGCACCGTCGCCTCATCGGGAGCCATGTTCTTCAATTCCTCCAGCTCAATTAAAGCTTCTCGCGGTTTTCCGAGTCGCATCAACGCCCTTGCCTTCACGAACCGCGCACTTGCACTCCGTGGGTCCAGTTCCGCAGCCAACGAGTAGTAAGTCAGTGCAGGATGGTACTTCTTCGTCTTCTCGAGGACCGAACCAATGCGCACGGCGAGAACCGGGTTCGTCGAATTGATAGTGGCGGCGTTCTTGTAGTGCTTTTCGGCCATGTCGTACTTGCCGAGCTTCTCATAAACTTGCCCGAGGCCGTACCAACCATTGTAGTGGCGGTTGTCCGCAGCGATCGCGCACCGGTACGAGTACAGCGCCTTCTCGAACTCCTCGTTCGCAACGTGCTCGTGGCCTTGCAGGGTGTATGCGTACGCGAACTTTGGATCTAGCTGCGTTGCACGCCGGAAGCATTTCACTGCCTGGTCGTGCTCGCGTTGCAGAGAAAATGAATTGCCAATAGCGCACCATGCTTGTGGTGAAAGACGATCGGCTTCGACCAGTTCGTGCGACAAGTATGACAGATCCAGTTCGTGCTTTAGATGCCAGAGAACGGTCGAATAAATCTCCATATCCTCCATTCTTGACGGCGCAATCTTTTTGATTAGCGAGAAGACTTTATCGGCTTCCGCATAAGATGCTTTCTCGTAATGCGCGCGGCCGATCTTAGCCAGAACCCAAGGCGTCTCACGTTGAGTTGTAGGCACCGACTGGAAAGCCTGGAGAGCTGCTTGGCACTGATATCGGCTGAGCAGATACGTGCCAGTCGCGATCTTGTTGAGAAGATCCAGAATCCATCGAAGCGCTTCTTCTTCCTGTGAATCGTCGTTCTGAATGGGTATAGATGTAGGCTTTCGAGAAGCCTCTCGAATAGAACTAGCTGCACTCGCAGGTCGAGTGGCTTCTTTCGTTTCATGTTGAGGTGGCTCTAGCTTCCTATTGCCACTGACAACGCGGCCGACGGTTGTAGATGTGGCTCGAGGCTTTGTACTTGGTGCTTTTGCGGTACGGACTGTCCGTTTTTCCTTCGGATCTACTTCTTTGGATGGAGCAGTAGCGGATCGACTACTCGACGGCCGGATGTGGTTGAGCAGACGATTACTTCGTCGAGCTGGCGCAGCTGTGGCGTCACTGGAAGTTAGATTGCTCCCAGGAGCAGCATGACCGGATGCAGTCCTCTTGTGATACGCAGCTCCAACAGGTCTGGCGATTTGTGTACCATCATGATCTTCGGCCGTGGCTCTCGTCCTTGTACGTGTAGATATGGGCCGTACTGTATCCACACCGATATCTGGGTGTGTCCGCAATTTTCTGACTGGAGCGTGCGGAATCTGAATGTCACTGGCAATACTCTCCCCATCGTCGTTCATCAGTATGTCGTCTTCTTGCACTCGCGGAATATTCGATATTGGTGTCTCCCAGTCCTCCTTTTGAGTGCTGTAACCATTCGGTAGCTTGAAGCTTCCATTTAATCTGGAAAACAAATTTGGTCCACCGTTATTAAGGCCGGGGTCGCCGGCCGTGCGAGTCTTGGGGTTGAATGGATCGTTCCCGGGAGTTACCACGTTCTTGTCTTGAGCTTGAAGAGGAAGTTGATGGGAGGATTCGGAGGTTGCAACAGTTGATGTGGATGAAGCATATGCAATTAGTTCAGGTGTCGTTTTAAAGATATTCGAGACATTAAGAGGAACTCCAGCGTCACAAAGGTCGGTGAAGGCATCCCACATGAACGGATTAAGTTTCAATGATTCGGCATAGTAATCGACGGCTCTCTTCAACTCTCCATCAGCTCGATACAGCTTGCCCAGCAGGCAACAGACTGCAGCGGCGTCTGGAAAGTATCTTTTTGAGGGTTCTGAGTGTTGACCTGGAAGAGTTAGTTTTCGTTCCCCATTCATTGCCAGAGGTAGAACGGTGTTAGTCATACTCAAGTCATTCCTCGCTGCCCAATGACCTCTTGAGCGTTCGAGCGCTAGAATACCATCTTGGTACTTCTCCAGTGACAAGCTGGCCCTCGCAAATACATATGCACAGCCCAAATGCTGACCTCTGAAGCCTTTCTCGCGGCTGTAGTCGTACGCCGCTTTCAGCTGGCCAAGTTTCAGGTGGCAAAGCGCGAGCAGATGGGCTGCATCGCCACTTCGTGGGTCCAATGCGTGTAGCCGGCCAGCGAAAAACAGCGCATTTTGCAGAAGATCATTGTCAAGGTGGTAGCAAATCTGGCGCCGCAGTTGAGCCGCTGTGTGTGGGTTGTGAGCTTGCGCGAACATTGACGGCGGCTTGAGGGTGTGTATTGTTTGTAGCATTGTGAAAGGTGTGGAGAGGAGAAATGTATTAAACGGTTTGCAAGGTTCGTCTGTAGGCCTAAAAGGGAATTGTTCACCGCGATCTACGCATTCTGGTGTAGTTATTGTGAGGTGGAAGGGACACCGAAGGATAGAGTGAGCTCGTGAGTACTAGTATATGGCTCGAGCCGGTGCCGTGCGGGGCGTCGCAGGGAGCACCATGGACAGGCCGAATTGATGTGAGTCGCGGAGTGGGAACTGAAGGGTGAGAGGTTGGCAAAGTCGTGTTGTTGCGTGTGGATGGTGTTGTTATTGTGGTTGTGGAGGATCTCGCAGCCGCTGCGACGCCAGAAGGTTGGCTAAAACGCCACATTGCCCAGCCACTGCATCCTGTCATTGGCGTCAAACCGAGCACTGAACATTGAAGCTTTCTCATATTCGCCATTTCATCTTCCAACCTCTTCTTCTAAGACACCATCAATCCTGACGGTTTCCTGAGTTCTTCTAGGGAATACAGGTATCGAGGTCCGCAATGGCGCAGGTACGTACATAATCAGCTTTGCAATTCACTTTGAACGTCCCTGGTCGGGATCCTGGCACGTACATTTTCTTGTACTTCATATTGGAATTTGACATCAGTACATCGAATTGACGCTGTGAATGTCTCTCATCGCTCATTTTTATCTAACTGTAACTGCAGAAAGCTGCAAAATCTCAAGCAGCCCGCAATACTGCGAAACTCAATCAAACGCTCATCGCCACCGTTGTTATCCACGTAATCTTCCTACTGCTACGCGCATTTCTGTTCAGCGAGAGCTTCAGCCGTAAATCCCTTATCCTGTGGCTTGCATTTTCTGCGCCTTCCTGGGCCATTCAATTTTGGTTTGAACAGATCGGCCGACCTCAATATGGCTCTCAACCTGGGGAGATTCGCAAGAGCGGCGAAGATTTAGACGCCAAGGGTTTGACAGAGTGGATGTGGGATGTCCTATACTGGACTTACGGCTGCGTCCTTCTAGCAGCTGTAGCCGGTGATTGGGCATGGTACCTATACGTGGTCGTTCCGGTATATTCAGCATACCTGGCGTACACGGCATTCGGAGGTGCTAGACAGATGATGTCTGGCCTTGCGGGAGCTAGTGCTGAGGGATCACAGGGAGGCCAGAGCAAGAGGCAGCAGAAGCTAGAAAAGCGTGGTCAACGTGTTCAGTATCGATGATGCAGGAAGACGCTTATCAAATTATGTGGATGCTAATAGTACAATGATGTCGACGAATTCAAAAATTTGGGTTCAAGATCCAGCAACGATGATGGGTTCGCTGTCAAAGCTCGCTAAGCTCGTCGCTCCTTGCAGGCCAGGCATTATCACTCCAGCATGCGCCGTAACATTCATCCTCAACAGTGTCACGCGAATCCGAAATGTGCCGACAGACAGGATCGCTAAATCAGGAAACGATACCTCCCCGAGTGTTCCTGCGGAGGGCGTAGGATGAACCGTGTCAGCCAACTGAGGGCCTGTCAAGATCCCCGGGACTAATGGCGTCGATGATGCATTGCTGTCGGCTGCTACAAGGGTAGCAACGGCCATTAGACGCCCTCTATCTCGATCTAGACTTCCACTGGATGAAAATTCTCGCAGGAGATCCACCCTGAGCGTGTATGGCGAGCCTAGTGGTATGCCGGCTCGGATTTGGTCGGGGGGCTGATCGATCGGCTCTAAAGAGAAGACATTTGGAGTTGAATTGCCGTTCTGAGTCCGTTTGCTCGTGGCTTTGGCTTGGTCTTCACTCGATACTCGTGCTGTGCGGCGAGTGGGTGGTTGAACAAGGTCCGTTTCCAAGGACCGAGCGTTGAGAGACTCTGCGTGGAGTCTCTGTTGCGCCACATCAGTCATGGTGTCGTCTGTGCTTGACGTTATTTGCCGGCGACGGGCGGATTCTACAAGGCGAGCGGATCGTCTTAAACCGATTGCTGTCGGCCGAAGCGACGTGACTGGTATCCCAGAAGCCGATGGCTGATTTGTTCGCTTTGAAGAGCCGTGGCGACCAATACTTCGTGCCCGCGCGCGGCCTCTGGGCATCTGGTGGCTCGGAGAGCTAGCTGAAATGTTAGAGTATCCCTTTGGGCCGTATCGAGCAGAAATGGCTTCTCAGTTCTATGAAAGCCAGGAAGATTAGGGGGTAACGAAATTAGCATTATAGTTGACGGTAATGGACACATCGATAAGATTCCCGAAATCCATTCTCTCGATGCACCAGGAGTGAGGAAATGAAAGATTAAGGTTTGCAGTCTCATCTCGTGCTCGGCAGGCACGCGACGAGAATAGTGAAGCAAAACAGGCATTTGTGGCTTCATAGCCGCACTGCATCGAGGCCAAATAGGGCCAAAGAAACGCGCATGGACTCCCTTTCATCTCAGGGCGTTGGAAAGTGACTGGGTAGGGGAATCGTTGTAGCGATTCACACGAAGCCACTCCCTGGCTATGCGCCCTGGATCCCAGCGGAGATCTCACGCACCAGACGGGAACTGGTCCATCGTCCAAACGTTTCTCCAAAGTAGCTTGCGGGTGTTTGCTTTGCTCATCTCCTCCAAAACTGGAACAATTGCAGTGGACTGAATCATAAACGACAATCCCTCCACTATAACGGCGGAGAGGGACAAAACTTTGTCCCCAACCGACCCGCGGTGATTGGGAGAGAAACAGGACATTGACGATGAACCTACCCACTCCACAGTAACCCAGTATTTGGTGAATACGAAGAGTGCAATATGTAAGAACCTCAGCCGCGGATTAGTTTCTTGTTGCGGCTAGAAGTTACATATTTCACTACCGTTCGTGCCGCCGCAACCCCTTGGAATCTCTGCAATGTTGTCTAGAGAAATACTCCGTATTGTTGCTGACAGGGGAGAGTAAGCAGCATATATGTCAAAGCTAGACTGTTGAAGTCTTCATTTAAACGATATCGAGAGATTGAACTTACATTATTCTAAAGTTTGGACTCCGCGATTGCTAATTAACGCAAATACCATGAACGGCTGATCTCGGTCAAGGTTGCTATCGGTTAGACGTTCACATGAACACGTCCAGAGATAACCCTCAGAGTTCTTGGGCTCTTTTAAGCTGACAACCAGTCATCAACAAAGCTTTCTCTGCTACAAATTCAAGGGCCCAGACTCATTGGCACCGATATGAGCAGGCTCCCAAAATACCTGAGCCCAAAGAGAGCCTCCATATCATTCGACAGCCGCATTATTGATTCCACCTTGATCACGACAAGTGTGGTTGCATCAATCAAAAGCCATTCCGAAGAGAATGAGGCGAATTTTCGCTTCCCGAGGGATTCTACGAATGTGAGCAGTCAACTCATGTCCGAATGGTTGACATGCGATGGCGCTGCGGCCCTCCCTTGACCAAACGTAGGAATTTGAAGTCATGTCATCGGTCGACTCTACTCTGCAAGACGACGCTTCTAGCGATTAACGTGGTAACACGACATGGCCAGGGCATTCCTGCGAGATTTGTTCCGGGTCGATATGGCTTATCTGTGTAGCGAGACACACTGATGGTACTCCTGATACCGCGGACCCGGGTGGCTCGGCTCTGTTCCCAATTAGATGGTATTGTGTCCTGTGTTAATTACTCATCCTCCCGAAAAGGTAGTTATGCTCTTTGAAGGCTCAAATATCGTGTCGTCACCCACTATTCTGGAATCTCCCGGGCGAGCTCCAACATGCCGATATGTGCGACTATTCTTCCCGTGTAAGGTGTCTCGGAAATATCATGTTGTACATCTCTGAGCTCTTCAGTTGACCTATCCGATTTCTCAACGCAAAGATTGTAAATCATTCAATCTTTCACAGAAATAGTCCCCGGCCTGGGTTCCTGGTTTGACAGGGTAGAAGTAGACCTCCAGTGGCACAAGATCGCGCTGATGAGTGTTTCTCAAACTCTGTTCAGGAATTTGGAATTCTATATTACGGCAAATTCAACCTTCGGACCTAGTAACTTCGTTTGCAGTCCCGTTCTTCAATGGTTCGCTTTTCTTCAGCACAATACCTGCTCGCTTCTCCCAGCCTTTAAGGCATTCGGTATGATCTGCGCCTGGTTTGCAAATGCTCATCGCGTCCTCTAAATACGATAGGGCTAGGTCTGGCAGTTTGGTCTCGAAGCCCGCGCTCTCAAGTGTCTCCTTCGCGATCTTGACGTCCTTGATCAGAAGTTCTAGTTGGTAGCCAGACGCATATTTCCTTGTTAAGCCCTAATATCTGTTAGTTTCTTCACTCTAACTCTTGAATGCCATCGTATGTTCCCACATCGGCTTTCATACTATATGCGGTACTGAAATTTTTCCCCGTTCCAACATTCAGAACATCTATCATTTGCTGAGGATCTAGGCCCAGCTTTTGACCTGATATGCAGTCAGTAAGCAGAAGGGAGCTTTTCTCGAGGAGGACTTTCCTGCCACCAATGCATCGCATAAGGCTAGAATGGATCCTACAGACACATAGTTGTTTAGCGTCTTCATAATGTGTCCAGAGCCCAAGCCACCCATTACGAAGATATGCCTGCTCATTGTTCTCAGCAAAGGCATTGCTTTCTCCAAAGCTGACTGAGAATCAGATCCGACCATCAGCGTGGCTCCTGCTTGATCGATCGCGTGCAAGGCTTCTTGAGTGATAGGAGAATCGACTAGGTCAATGGATAGCTTTCTAAGCTCTGCACCAAGTGCCCGCGTGTCCATTGGCGAGGATGAGCTCGTATCTATGACAACGGTGCCTTGTACATGGTCAGCAACTCGAGTAATTTGGGCAGACATATAAATACCGGCTCTCAGGCTTCGACCAATCCCGTGGTCTCCAATTAGAACATCCTGGACGGTTTTACCATTTGGTAACATGGTTATGATAACGTCACAGGCCTTGAAAGCTTCTTCTCGCGGGATGGCAACTCTACATTTTGGATATTCCGCGACGAACTTGATTTCTCGGTCAGGATCCACATCGTGAACCAGGAGGCTGTAATCCGCCTTGGCTAAGTTCGCGGCCATAGGAAAGCCGGCATTACCCAAACCTATCCAGCCAACTATGAGAGTCGACATTGTAGCGTAGATTTTCAATTTGAAGACGTTTAGACTTCCATTTCTGTTCTCATGAGTTACAATGAAACATACTTAATGAGTAGCGCCGGATCGGAACGGCCACCCCGCAAACATTGTCAACTGCCGAAGACCGTCGATCAGAGAGGGTCGTTGTGAGATCGAAACTCCATCACTAACAACAGTGACATATTGTTTGATGAAAATGTGGGTGTAGGATTGCTGACCTGCATTTGAATTGGGAAAGATTGCTCTTGGATTACTTTTCGCAATCTTTTGGGCCACAGGCCTATAGAGTACAGCGTAATCTCATCCCGGCCATTACGCAGCCGAGCTCTCGTGATATTAAGCTGGTAGCATTGGAAATCAAAGTATGCTCCTGAACTTGATTTCTTATCAGCAAGTGAATACGTCACCTTCCACTGAAGATATTAAATGAATAGCCTTGATTTTTGGACTGAAGCAACGTTGCACAGTAATTCATCAAGTGCAGAAGAGACAAGGGGTCGAGAGCCCGGATCACGCTTGAAGCGTGACACGATTCCTTGAAACATGTCGAAGGATGGATGATCGTCACAATGACTATTAGCTACAGTCATCTCTCAGCAGACTTTCGGGGATTGGACTCGTATGCTCATGTTTCGGAGGCGTCCTAAGCGTTTCGTCCGCGCGAGAACCCAAAGATAAGTTATCAAAAGGTGCCTTGAGCTTCTTTGCCGCGCTGGTTCACAAATCCAAGACGAAATTCGCGTCGTCAACGGCGGCTCAGCGTCGAGGGATCAGATCATGCATGCATGCAAAGTCCATGGGTTCATAGGCTGGCACACGTGGGATGCAGCCCTATCGCAGTCTAGGACCGGATCGCGTACCGGGCCTCCCTTTCCATACAGCTCCGGAAGTCAGCTGGAGGGTAGGGTACCGTCTGTCAGCACACCATCAACGCCATCACGAGGGCCCTCCTTAAGAGACACCCACGCCTGCCATCTTTCCCTAGGTATCTTGCCCAGCCCTCCGTCCACTCTCAGCTTATCCTTCGTTCAGCCACGCCTGTAAGCTGTCGTTTCCTCTACTCCACATTCCTTTCTGGCTGGCCCCCGGAGTCGCATTTGGACATGGTTCCTCTCTCGCCTGTCCGCCAGTTCCAGTCGGGATCAGCGAAGATTGATTCTGCGATACGGGCTTCGCACACCCACCTAAATCTTTAAGGCGGTGTATGTCTCCATAAGGCGTAGTGGAAGTTTGATTCATTGAGTTCGAGGCCGCATGTCCGTTTGCGCCATTCACGAGGCTCTGAAGCCTCGTCACGCTTATAAAAGTATTAGCCTTCTGTCTCTGCCCTTCCATGGAATCGATTTTCTTCCGAATTGTCATGCACTTTCAGTCTTCCATCAAGTCGTGCCTTACTTTCGTTGTCTGACTGTTATATATACCAGTGTTGCCTACGCCAATCCGCCACCAGGACCCCTCTTATCACTCATTCAGCCTCATATGAAATAAAAATTTCTCTTCTCACACTTCGTGCTTCGGATTTAAATCCCAATGCCGTCTTCAAATCATCGAAGAACCCTCTCCTGGCCACCAGTAATCCGTACCATTGATCCAAATGGGATCGAGGACCTTCTACCAGAGATCGATGATGATCCCTTCTCGTACTTTCTCTCTCCTTCAGCAGATGACTTCCAGCGAGATGATGCTCTTGCTTGGAGTGCCGGCATCCTAGAACCTCCATCAACGAAGAAGGATACAAAGTTCGGCACATCCATGGGCAAGAAGTGGGCAAAGTTCATTGCCAAAACCGAGCCGGATTTGCACGAAAAGTTCCACAACTCTGATTCAGACGACAACGATGAGGATTACATTTGGCCAGAGCAAAACTACAAAATCGACCGTATGGACTGGTCACCGCCGCACCTGAAACCACAAACACTTACGCACTCGCCACCTCTACGAGGACGGGCACCACACCACAGACCACATGCACAACTCAGACCGGAGCCACCACGTCCAATCAGACATCGCAGATCGTGGGTAGAACCTACACCGGAGATCTCAACAGTTTTTGAAGAAACTGAGAACGGCTCAAGTGAGGATCAAGTTGTTCAAGATCCTATTGAGCGAGTCGACACACCTTTCATTCCAGAACTCTCTCTGGATGAAGATGTCATCGTTGAAGAAAAGAAAGTTGAAAAGAAGGTCCGATTCAAGCTGGACAGCTGACTATCTCGAATCCGCAAGGTCTCAAGCTCCGCATTTCGAAAACTGAGTGCGAGCTAGTAAAATTAAACAGCTCGATGGACTCATATTTCATCACATGCGGCAACATTCAAGATGCATTTCCCGGAGGATTCGCCTTGAATTTTATGTTTCGTCAAGAAATTGCAAGATGGAATCGCACATGGCATCTGAGGTGCTATTCGAAACCTTTCAATTTGCAATATTTCTTAGTTCTTCGTCTTCAAAGGGCCGGCACAGGCGTCTGGCCTCTAGCATAATGCTTTGCATTTGAAGGTGCGATCTCCTACGTTACTTCGCTGTACATCATTTCATTCGTATCCGATAACCGTATTTGTTCGATATGCATAGATATGGCGTTTTCGAAATTCGGTTCGCTTAAAGGTAGCTCTCTATGTATATGCAGCTCGGCGCAAGCCACAAAACTACAGCTTTTTGCTTTTGCTCGCTTCCACTGCTCGGAGCCCCCGATTCAGCCCTCCTCTTTACTGAATGTACATTCCACCGTCGAGTGCAAATACCTTGTTGGTCAAATAACTCGTTTTCACCATCAAAAGCACAAACTCTGCGACCTCTTCTGGCTTGCCAAACCGTCCGACCGGGATCCCTGCAGCTGCACGTCAACGTAGGTCTCACATTTCAGTGAGGAGACCCCAAACATACTTTGTCTAAGATCGTCGTTGCCCGTGGGGAACATGGTCGTGTCCTCGATCAGCGCGGGCGCAATGCCATTGACCGTGACGCCCTTCTTCGCATACGCCGCCGCCAGCCAGTGCACCAGCCCGTGAAGCGCGGCTTTGGACGACCTACAGCTCACCGTCAACATCGCCGCAGCCGCCTTCCAGAAGGGCAAATGGAAGCGCTCACGCATAGTGGGGGCCTACCACGCCACCCGTAAACCCAGCCACGCTGCTGCAGAAGATGATGCGGCCGAAGCCAGCCGCCTCCATGGCTGGCATGCACAGCTGCGTGAGTAGGTAGGCTTGGCCGGTGTTTGCGCGCCACGTCCGCTCGAACTCGTCGATGGAGATCTCCGAGATGGACTTGATGTTTGTGCGGCCCAGCGAGAGGCCCGCGTTGTTGAACAGGATCGTCGGGTTGCCCATCTTCTGGACCACCGCGTTATGGAGCGCGTGCACCTGTGTTAGTTAGGTCACCGAATTGTTATTGCCCTGAGCCGCATCTGGGAGCATTGTTTGAAGTTGTGCCCCCCGGTGAGGCTGAAGATCAATGACTTCCGAAAACGGACTGCGCGCAGCCTTGCATTTGCCGCTTGACACCGGTAATCACACTCAGCGATAAATGGGGCAAATAAGAAGAGCGTACGTTCTCATATTCGGCCAAATTCGCTTGGAACGCCTCAGCTTTGACTCCCTTGCTCTTGAGTTCACCGACCAAGGTCTTTGCCTTGTCGGTCGCTGAATTATAGTGTACGGCAATGGAACAGCCCAGTGAGGCCAAGGCAAGGCAAGTTGCCTGGCCAATTCCACCCGTGGCGCCCGTGACAAGCGCCAGGTGCTTTGAAAGATCCGTTGTCAGCGTCGAGGTAGTCATCGTACAGGAGATGGCAGAAAGCGATCAGACAGATGACCGGTCCTGATCGAAGAGGGGAATTCGTTCCAGATTGATATACGGAACTTAGACGGATATAAGGCGGAGCGGAGATACCGTTTACCAAGAATTTGTAAGATCAATTCGTACTTTTTGGTGTTTTGAGCATATTTGGAATTTGATAGGTGGTTTGAAGTTTGCTTCGACGTGGTGTTCGTAAATGTATATCATGTCATCTTGATCCCTATGACAGGAAAGATGAGCTCAAACTCGAGATTGCTAGACATATCTCAATTCTCTCAGTCCAGAGCACTTGCGTGAATGTCTTGAAGCAGCATCTAAAAGTCCATCCAAGACATAATTAAACGTCATTGGCCAAAGACAATGCTTAATCGCTTTCCATCTTCAGATAGTATTTGCCGCTTGTACTACGTCCACCAAGTATGTCGACGAGTATCAAGTGAATATCACCTCCTCTGTAACTATAGGTTGTTTTCAGTGCCGCGTGACGATTTTTCAATCGTAGGATCTCCTACTGCGCGATTGTCACGTCAAATCTTCCCTCGCTCACCCTCGCCACATTCAACGCGCCTCAAAAACGCCAACACCTCATCGCAAACCTGCCCCGGATTCTCCTGCTGCGGCCAATGACCGGCATTCTCAATCCAGCGCACGCCCAAAAACCGCTCACAAACCTCGGACAAGCGCTCGATGGCGCCGGGCTGCTGAAAGTTGCCCCAGTCGCGCACGCCGGAGACGAACGCGCACGGCACCGCCATCTTGCGGCCCGCGAACAGCAGCGCGTCGCGCGCGCCCCCCGCGTCCGTCGCCGCCCGGTACCAGTTCAGCGCGCCCTGGAAGCCCGTCCGCGCCCACTCGCCCGCGTACACCGCGAGCTCGCCGTCGCCCAGCCACGGCGCGCCGCTGCCCGCCTGCGTCGCCATCATGCCTGCGATCGCCTCCGGCATGCTCGCCTCCTGCGGCATGATGTAGTAGTGCGGCATCTGCGCGAGATTGGAGGCGCTCCAGGCTGAGAGGGCGTGCGGAGTCGCGTCCGGCCCCGTGTACGACGCGGATTTGGTGTGGAAGTAGCCCCGTAGGAACGCCGCCATGCCTTGCTTTGGGTTGGCCCATTCCGCCGCCGCGGAAGGGGTTGAGTTGTACCATTGATAGTGCTTGCGCGGCGGTGCTTGCGCGGCGAGCTCGCTTTGGATGTTGCGTCCGGATATGCCTGTTGTTGACGAGGATGGAGTTGTGCTAGTGTGTGCAGTGTTGAATGGCACAGATGGAGATCCCTTGAATGGATGTGACATCGTGATGCAAGATGTGAACATGTCGGGCCGCATCAGCGCACACATGCTTGCTGAGACGGCGCCGAAGTCGTGGCCGATGACGCAGTGTACTTTCTGGTAGCCGAGAGCGTGGACGAGAACTACCATGTCTCGGACCATGTTCGTCGTTGAGTAGTCCCGAAGGTCGACTTGCTCGTAGGGCACATTGGCCCAGCCAGTGGTTCGGCCATAGCCACGCTGATCGGGCGCTACAGCATAGTAGCCGGCGTCTGCTAAAGTTGGTATGATTTTGCGCCATGAGTACGCTAGTTCAGGATAGCCATGGAGCAGTAATACAAGCGGCTTGTCTCGCGTTGGAGTGTAGCCCGACTCGAGAATGTGGAATCTCATTCCAATGACGGGACACTCCACATAGCTCTCTGCAATGCTAGGTGGTAATGGAAGGGAAGGAAGATGAGAAGTTGACGACATTTTGTGCGTTTTGAAACTACGAGAGTGAAGGAGAAGTAGTATAGCTAATGTTATAGTGGGAGAACTCGGACTATGAACTCTCCACAGTTAGTTAAGACAATATCAAGAGAACGAAATCTGAAAACGGTTCACAATGGATAAGAATTGGACTAAAGTAGGACGGCGATGATGAAGATTTGCGGAAGAGTCGTAAGCCAGGTCCATCGGGATTAAGGCGCAATTGCGGGGAGCGCGCAGTGGAGTCCGAGGGAGCTATGGCGGAAATGAAGCTGGGTCGAATGGGATTCCTTCCATGTACGTACTGCATCACATCGGAAATTGTAGATGCATTTTCATCAACTGGGGTCTGATTCGAAGACTGAAGAAAGCGGAGCGGCGTTCCAGTTCTGTGAGCAGGGCTGAAGAATACGCACGTGTGGCGTATGCCTCGTGGCTGAATTGGCGAGATGCGCGCGTGAGGAATGTTACGAAATCGGTAAGAAGCTCATGTAAGCCCAAATACAAAATACCAGCCCAACTCAATGGTTTGGAGCGTGTTGTTGATGTTCTTTAGGCGGTGACCTGGCGAATTGCTTGGCTGAGGTTGGTTTGTTGGTCCAAGCTCAGTTTCGCTGCGCCGACTGACGTTTCGGTTTGTTCCTTGGCTTGACCTTCGCGATTTACCTTCGACTTTCTTCATCCATCATCTCTCCTTGTCCGCTTCCGCAGCTGTGCCTTTTACATCCTCCTATATCTCCATTCCGTTGTTTCACCTTGTTTTAATCATCTACTTCCATTTAATTTCTCTTTCAGGCCCATCTTTGTGGCCATCCGCTCCCTTCCACCTAGACATCCGACCCGATGACATCAGACAGCCGTTCACCGTTTCCTTTATAATCACCTCGCTAACTGCTGCTTTCGAGCTTTGAGGAGCGTCGCATCACACATCACAGTCTCCCGGATTCTCCGGGTCGCGTAGTTCATCATGTCGGGCATCTTCTCGCGCCGGCAGCGCCCTGCTTCTAATCCCTCTATCCGTATGGTAGGTCATCGCTGCGCATTGTATTCCACAACGCCCGAAAAGCTTCGGATGAAGATAGAACTAACCTTGGAGCTTCTATTACAGCCACAGTCTACTGCTCCTGCTCCCACACCAAGCTCGTCCGCTGCCGCCGCAGCTACACAAGCTTTCATGAAGAATCAGCAGAGCAATACCGCTCTATCAGCCGCAGCCGCAGCTACAGCCCTTCGTTCGCACCCTTCGCCCACAACCCAAGTTGGCAATGTACAGACAAAGCGTATGGTGCGAAGAGGTTCAACTTCTTCGAATGGCAGCGCGCCGAGTACTGGTCCGCCTACCAGTCAACTGCAAAGGAGAGGCTCATCCGGTTCGATGACGGAACGCACTTTCAGAAGCCCTTCACCGAATCGAACTGCGTCTCCGAGCACAAAGGTTGCGACAGTACCTCCTGATGCTCCGCCAATCCCAGACATACCAGCCGACATACCAGAAATTCCTCCAAAATCACACAAAAGAGCTGCAAGTCTTGAGTATCAGTCGAGAATCTCTTCACCTCCTCCACGAACAGGCGGACGCGGTGTAAGCTTAGATCGAGCCAATCCACCGTCATCTGCCGGTCCAGGCCCGAGTCCGCTCTCGAAAATCACCGAACTTGATCGCGAGGGAAGCCAGAGATCATCCGTAAATTTCTCAAGACCTATGTCGCCGACGAATTCTCCAACTTTCGGAGGCCAGCTTCGCCCAAAAACTCAAGGAGGATGGTTCTCAGGTCCCAGAGTCTCAAATGCACAACCAAGGAAGACTCCATTCGAGCGACCAAAAACGGCAATCGGACTTACACCAGTGGAAGTGTCGGGCGTTCAGCAGGCCGTACAGAGTGCGGCCGATAGACCCATAACACCGAAGAAGAAGAAAAGATTCCCTGGAATTGAAGGTAGTCGGCTAGCGGCCGGAACAATGGGCGCCAAACCTACGGGAACAGCCTTGGACCGACCTGAATCTCCAAGATCAGTGCAAACTCCAACAACTGCTCCACCAAGAGTTTCCACGGCTACACCCGTGGCTATTGCCATCACAACTCCTACGCCTGTTCCCGTGCCCGTTCCAGCGCCTGTTCTAGCGCCGATTGCATCGCAAGACATACCCATGATTCAAGCAGCAGTGCCGAGTCCTGGCTCAACGAGCGCAGATGAACGATCTCCTGTGGACTCATCTAGCGAGGCTTCACCAACCGGAAGGCAGATACGAGCAGCTGGCGTCCTTACAAAGCAACCATCGGTTGTACGCGAAGAGCCCGAGCTTGAGAAGCAAGCTGAGGATACACCGAGTGCTAACACGAGTCGCAAGATCGACGCATCCAAGATCAGATCACCCACTGACATCGAACGTCCACCTATTGCAATCCCAAAATCCCTACCCCCCGTAGCTTCTGAACAGCCAGGAATGAGATCGACAAGTGAAGTTCTTGACCGAACAGATTCAAAAGAATCTGACACTTCGGTGCGACATGCGCGACATTCATCGTTGAGTCCCGTGAGAACACCACACTTCTCTCTCAAGCCGATTGAATTAGAGAACGGTGTGAAACATCAACCACCGCCGCGGTCGGTTTCACCAGGCAAATCAGCTCTCAAGCGCTCTCCATCTTCTTCGGTCCGAACAGCCTCACCGGCGACAAATTCAGCTGAACGAGGAGCGTCTCTATCTCCAGCACGATCGCAAAGTCCACAGCAAAAGAAATCTGCTCGAGTCAGCTTCGACGAAGGGCCAGCAACTATTATTCCTGGTCTAGAGGCGTCGAAGCATGCACCTTCAACTAACACTAAGTTGCTAGAGGAACCAGATTTTGAGGACGTGTACACTCCGCGTCCAGCGCTTCCTTCTTTTGGAAGTATCAGAGGTCGTAAAAGAGATGACGATGAGGTCCCATCCCATCCGAAAGTTCCTGAAAGCCCTGTGGAGGCAACACCATCCTCAATATCGAGTTCGCGGACCCTGGTAGATCCCGGTCATTCAAAGGACCTTGCAATCGGTGGAATTCTTGCTCAAGACTTCGCTACTAAGACTGCTGAGCGGAAGGCACCAGGAGAGTTGCGAGAAGAAGACCATAAGGAATCTGAGAACCTACCTCTACCGCCTCAAGTAACAAGCGTTGAAGGAAGCGGATATGCTTCGGATTCCGATGCAAGTGCGTATGGAGATTCCGTCCCGCCGACACCAAATAAAGTTGAAGAAGAGGTTGGTGTAACTGAAGGACCTGGAAGCTCGATACCAAAGGACACCGTAGTATCCGCTGAGCCTTCGATGGAAAAGGCTACCATAGCGTATGTTGAGCCTTCAACTATCACGGAAGTGATGAACACGGAATCGAGATCTACCATAATCATACAGCAAGAACCATGGGAATCTGAGGCTGTACCTGAAATCGAGGTGCATCCTGCAACTCCAGGAGCTGATGGAGAGGATTCCTTCGTCATTCCCGGCGCTTTTCCTTCTTGGGAGACTGAATCAGAACTTGACGAGAAAGAATTGCCAGAGGAGGTTGCTACCACATCTCAAGCTGAGACGCCTCATTCGGCAACCCCCCCTGTGGTGACGGCACCTCCAGAAGCTATAGTAGCCGTTCCCTCGATTCAAGTACCAACACAGGATGAGACTGAATCGGAGACTGAGAGCATCTACAGCGATGCAGCCGAAGATCCTTCAGAATTGTTCACATCCATAGATGCCATACTAGGGAGTCCAATATCTCCGCCTGGACAGGCAATCGGCACGGACCGAGGAACACAGTCAAGTTCGGTTGCAACAAGCTCAGCTCACATGAGAAGCACGGCTGAACGTGATAGTACTGTACCGAATGCAGCAGTATGGGAAGATGCAACCAAATATTGGCGTGACTTAAACGACAAAAGGAAGCAGAAGATTGAAGAGAAGGCTGCAGTAGAAGATGAGACCGATGATTCCGACGATACAATTCAACGGCTCCCTACCCCACCGATTCCTAAGAGGATGAGGGAGAAGACTACAACACTGGCACCTATACAGCAAGACCCGGTTCGTACACAACCAGACCCGATCGTAACCCCAGCTACCCGTCAGGCCCAGGCTGAATCTGCAAGTCGACAGCCTGTAACATCTCCAGAACCGAGACAACCAATTCTGAAGAAGTCGATGCGAGCCCAACACGAGCGCTCATTCAGTGATGAAACACACATGATGCCAATGACGCTTCGAGGTTCAAATAAAGGACTGGAAGCCTCCAAATATGCCCATCAACCCGAGCCACGAGGTGCGCTGCATAAGAAGAACGCTCCTGCGACTATCAAATCTGCAACACCTGCCTCACCAACGCTCACTAAAGCCCCCATTCCACCGTCAATGCAACTACAGCGACGCAACAGTGACGATTCTGTCAGCAGTTTTCAGCGGCGACGTCCTCGCCCGCGAACAGCTGGTCCATCGTCAATTGCACTCCGCCAGACCCTTCGCGGACCCGCACCGCTCCTGCAGCCAACTACACGAACAACTCTACGCACGCAACCTGAACCAACGTCTCCTCCTCGTACAATGCGGACCTCTCTGCGTCCATCCACAGATTCGGATCCACCTTCTCTCCGCGGCGCACCAAAGACGAAGAAGCGCTCCGCACTGTCGCCAACGCGGTTGAAAACTTTGGGACGCTCCTCGAAGCAAAAGAGCAAAACCGTCGCACCCCTAGCAGCGACCGCAGCAACACCAGCAATCCCCGCAGGCATCGCGACCAAGTTCCGAAGCCGATTCGGGAAGGACTCGGACGACGATGAAGCGCCGGAGCAAGGCCCGCGGGCGATGGCAAGCCGGTTCGCGGACTCGGACGACTCTGACGACGAGAGCGATCGCGGCCTAGCGCCGGTGCGCGGCATCCCGCGGCGGTCGCAGCAGGAGGACGCGGAGAGCGAAGTGCTACCCGGCGAAGACGACTCGGACGTGGATGCGCCGCCGCCGCTGCCCGGCGCCGAGGCAATGGCGGCCGCGACGACGCTCGCGCGCCAGCAGCTGCGCGCCCAAGGCGCCATCGAGTCCGGACCCACCGCTGCCGCACCACCACCAACCACCGCCGACGCGAGCGCGCCCGCCAGCGGCCTCGCCGCCCGCAAGTACGCGTCGTCGGACGCGGGCGCCGCGCCGCCGCCGGCCCACCGCCGCCGCTGGAGCCTCTTCGGGGCGGGCCGCGGCCGCGGCTCCAGCCTGCCGCCCGTGCTGCGCGCGGCGGCGCCCGCGCCCCCGAAGCTGCAGCGCCGCGCCACGCCCTCCGGCCTGCCTGGCGTCGAGGAGGACGCGTGGCCGCTGCCGGCGGAGGGCGGCGAGCTCGAGCGCCCGAACACGAGTGATGGGGCCACCGCGTCGAGCGGAGTGCGCTTCAGCGATAGGCCCGATATGGGCACGCGCAGGAGCACCGCCGATGAGCTGGGTGAGGGGAGGAGGAGGTTGAGTAAGGGCGGGGAGCCGGTGGTTAGTCTGAGGACCGGTAAGGTTAAGAGGTTTGGTAGGCTGAGGAAGGCTTTTGGGCTGAAGGATTGAACGAAACACAGAATATATACCACGATTTTGGTTGACATTTGGTGTGATATATACACGAGAGAAGCGTTGAGGCGAACGAGTGTCCGGTCACTACTCTACTGGCAACATGTGCTTTGCAACAGAGTGATCTAAGGACTGAGCGCTGAAGGTTAGCTGCGCGGCATTATATAGTGACGTAGCCGCGAAGTAATCTGTAATGCAAATCGTCGATGATGACTTGGCGCACACGAAGTTCTCCTGACCATAAATATATACCTGAAACTACGAAGCTATAGTGCCCAGTCCAGGATAGTATGTACTTCATTCGGGGTTTCTGATATTCAATGCCCAAATCCCCATTTGGATCAATCGCCATGAAGTTCTAATCAGTGCCGCTGCAAGCAACAAAATCATTTCCACTGGCACCGGTGTGCGTAATTTCACCGGCAATGGTGCCGTCCGAAGTAATCACCACTCGGTCCGCACCAGGCTCACCGCCGTCGTAGATCTCACCATCAGACAGCAAAGGGAACTCATAGTACGGACCAGGAACTCCGTTGAAGGTAAAGCCTTCGTAATCTTCATAGTGCTCAGGATACCTATTTCCGTTAGAATTTACCGAAAGACGAGCGGCAGGATGATGACGAACTTTGAGTCTCCTGCAGTTGTGCCCTCTGAGAGGTAATTGTAAGCCGCATTCGCCGCTGCAGCGATCTCGTCTTGAGTATACTCATCACCGCCGCAGTCCACTTCAGATTGCCGCCTGAGCGAAGATGGCAGTGCCAGGACGATGGGCAGCAAAGCGAGAAGAGTGAAGGCAGCCTTCATTGTGACGGTCTTCGTTGAGATATAGGACTAGAAACGACTGGACCAGGGAAAGAAAGGACGAAAGGCTGGTTTGTAGTGAGATGCTTGTGGAATGATAGGAATGAAATCTACCAATCCATCTTTATACTCGTCCTGACCACCTCTGTATCTTCACGAGGTCGCAACCTGTTGACCAGAAAGGGTAATTCCGTTGCAGCATAGTCACCATCCAATGGCCATCAGATTGAGGACTTCGTGATATGTTCTCGCATCAATCTAGTGACTTTATGGATAAGTGAAAGTCCATACTCCAAGTACGCAATTGGTTCTCGGTGTGTTTACGGCCCAAGAGGACGATCGGGCCAAACGTGAAACATCTTGATCAACAGTGGGCTGCCACTTTAGGATAAGAATAGGGCGGGAAGATCTTGTTTACGATGCAGTATGTGGTTTCGAGAAGGAAGGTAGCAGTCCGATCTGCACGAGGGTTCATCTGGGGCGAAACCAATAGGGTACAATACTGCAGCGTCGTGGAGCGACAGCTATAGCTGACCGCAGAATCTCGAAGGCGATGTGGGCTCTGCCAAGCTCTTCCTCGGGCATTGGCCCTCTTCAGAGCTTGGTTCGTCCATGAGCTGTCTCCTGGGGAACTTCAAGCTCATTAAAGACTTCTTCGATGAGGTTTAAGCTACTGGACGCTCCTTCAAAGCGGATTTGAGCTCCCTAGAGCCTTTCAATGACCCAAAAGCAACGAATGGGTAGATAGCTGTAGTTTTCATATTTCTTAGGTTGATTTACCAAGATTAAGTCCCCTAGCGACGCACCAATCCCTTGTCTACCTAGGTTCATCGCTATCTGGGAACGTCCACTCCGTACAAAGGAAACCGGCTACCTGAGAGAGGTCAGCCCGGGTGCCTAGTTCTTGCTCGTTGAAGCGAAGCAATTAACAGTCTCCTTTTCGCGGCCTCCAAGCTCGCCATAACTCAGCCTCAACGTGCTTTGAATACATGTAACTCGGTCATGCCATTAGTACAGCTGAAAGGGGCGAGCTGCATCATGACACAGCCACGGAGGTCGAGTCACAATACCTTAAGAGCACGTAACTTGGCAGGCTCAGTCCTACACGACCTATTCTTCATCTCCCGATTTCACAATGCTCACCTTCGCTGTCAATTGCACCGTTCCTAATGCTGCCTCTCACTTCGTATCGTCACCAGATGTACGTGGGACCTTGGATATTCTCTGGAGCTGTTTGTCAACCATTTTCCTTTGCACCTGGACGGTACAGCATCTTTCCGTTCCCATACAAGAGCACCCTCGCACAACGAAACAAAAGTTCCGAAAAGCCCTTGCTGCCTTTGCGCGGAGAAGTAGCCATATGATTCTATGTGCCGTTGTACCGGAGTTTCCCGTTGCGAGGGCAATCCACGAATGGTTACTGGCAAAACGAGCCTGGAAACAGTTTTTTGAATTCGCTGAGCGTGATAACGTAACATGGACCAAAGCTCATTGTTTCTTCGCCAATTCAGGAGGCTTTGTACTGTCCTTTTCAGAATCCTGCGAACAATTAGATTCCGATCCAGAACTAAAATCATCGTCGCAGTTAGACTTTGATGCCAACCAAGCCCGTACCAAACTCGAAAACTTTGCATTAGATGTCAAGAAAAGCGACAGCATGTATGGATTTTCTGGGTGGAGAGTGCTTGAAAGCAATAGAGAGATAGCTAGCCAGGCAATTACTCAATGCATACGCCATGGAAGAGACCTGAAGGAGCCATTTCAAAAGGAATTGGTACCTCTCCAAGGAAATTACTGGATTATGAATTCCAATCAACTCTTCTTTTGCCGAAAGATAGGCTTGATTGGTACACTGCCCGATATCCCCGAAGATATTATCAACGAAATGGGACAAAGCGATGCCATGATTAAGTTATTTACTGCAGCGCAAGTTTCTTGGATGATACTTCAAGTCATCATTCGAGCTAGCCGATCGCTATATATAAGTCAACTGGAAATCTCTACAGTTGCCTTTGCAGTCTGCACCATCATCGCGTATGTCTTCTGGTTGAACAAACCGCAAAATCCTGTACTGGCGATACCAGTAGACTGTCAAAGGAAACCAACCACTACCGAATGTATTAGCTTTGCTGAGTTGGCACTTTGGCGGGAAAATGAGTTACAAGTTTCAATTCTTGAACACATTAATGAAAATCCACTTTTATTTTGGAGCCTAGGGTCGTTTGGAGCAGTAATATTCGGGTCTATTCATTTCTTTGCTTGGAACTTCTCATTTCCAACTACCATTGAAAGGGATATGTGGAGAGCTTCGTCCATAATCATGACTGCGCTTCCTCCACTTGGCACCATTTTTGTACGGTTCCTACACTTCGAAGGCTTTCCTCAGGATGCAGTTGACATTGCAGGCAGAGGAGTTTCCCTACTATATGGTTGTGCAAGGTTACTGGTGTGTATTGAGATTTTTCGCTCCTTAATCCACCTGGAACCTGGTGTTTTTATGACTACATGGACAAGGAATATTCCTCATATAGCTTGACAAGATATACAGCCGGATTTTTCTGACAAAGAGGGAAAGGCTGGAGGGCCTTTATATACTGCGCATAAGAGGGAAAAATGATCGGAAGGCTCATGGGCCAATAAAAGCGAGGGGAATACTCTACGGAGTACCTAAGAGGGCAATCCTCCAAACACGGAAGTGCAGTTGCCGTCTAATATTTTACCAAAATTCAATTCCGTATTATGATACTATTACATTTCTTCAGATTCGGTTGGAGAATCTCATCCAAGACTGGCTTCGACAGGACGCACGGTAACGTCTGCCATAGAGTACTCTCATAGCCAGCATTTCTCTACACCGTTCAGTCCCTCTTTCAACCAACCATCCTCCAAAGTAGCTGTTTTATCAAACATATGGTCTCCATCTGGATACGTGACCTTCCAGTTGCCATCGGGTCTCAGTTTCTTCAGAAGTCCTTCGAATTTCTCTGTTCCTTCTACGGGAACAGCAGAGTCTTGTTTCCCGTGAAACGCCCATAGATACGGCAGCTCTCCCTTGTACTTCTCCAGATTGAGAAACGGCTCTACCACGTCGTCTTTGCCGTAGAACTCATAGTATCTTCCTGTTTGCGAGATAGCCATTGCCACAGCCACCTTGTTGAGGCCAGCGTCTGCAGAGCATACAGGTGCCATGTTGGCTAAGTACTCGTCGATAATTGGCTGCGGATTAGCGTGCGCAGGATAGCCCAGAACGGTCCTGTTGTGAGGCGTGCTGTAATATGGGCTTGCAATGTCAAGGGTTGCGTATGCAATGATAACAGCCTTCACTCCGACCTCTGGATGTAGGAGCGCCGACTGTAGGGCCAGGTTACCGCCCGAAGACTCTCCGATGGATGCAATCTTGTTGAAGTCCACTTCCATACCGGGCTTGAGCTGCTCTACCACCGCCGACAGCGAAATGCGGCTCCAGGCCCAGAAGTCTTTGATATCTTCGAGTGTGGCGATGCACTTCGATTCTGGCAGAAGCTGGAAATCCGGGCAGACCAGGATGATGGAGTGCTTCTGTACATATTCGAGCACCCAGGTATGGAGCAGCATTTCGGAGAGACGATAGCCGAACATGATGGAACCTCCGTGCCAGCGGACAAGGAGAGGATGTTTACCTGGCTTGGCATCTTTAGGAATAAGGATGGTTGCCTCGATAGGTGTTGATGAGGCAGTCTTATAGGTAACATCTTTGACAAGGAAAGCCGAGAACCGGTCTGAGGAAGACATGGTGGTAAGAAAATATTGAACTTGATGACGAGCGTGTTTGATTGTTAGTGGAGTAATATTGATCAAGAGACCAACTGGTGAATTGACTTGAAGCGATTTGAAATCTTAGCCACCCATTAAGGTCTTTATATACTGACCAGAATATCATTATGAATCGCAGCGGTATCATCATGGGCATCGCTTTCATAGACTGGAACTTAGCCATAACGATTATATGCTTGCCTTGTTCATGCACATGAGCTTCTTGTAGCCAATTGTGACGTGCATAAGGGCCAAATAGGGCCGGTGCGGTGTCCTTCATTAGGACGATCTTCACTATGAGTGCATTAACGTTATGCTCCACCGTTACGGATTCAGCCTTACGAATGTTACTTATACCCAATTCGTTCTATCCCGCCCATTTCGTTTGTACATGCCTGATTGTTTCCGTTGAAAAAGGAACTATATGGATGGATATTGCAAATTGTTGATATCGGTAGGATTGACAGCTGTCAGAAAACCTTGTGGAATGCACAAAGAAAAGGGACAGATATGCTGTCGTGTTTCGGAGCTATATCGCTAGACTAGCCAAAATGACCTCTTTCTAGGGTATATTCTCCATTTGGCTCTCTACTGGCTTGTCAAACTCGTAAAGTGCAATTTTCTACATCTCTTTGAACTCTTCTTCAAGCAGTCTTTGTGGATCCTTCCACCTTGCTCCGTGCATTCATTCTCCCGACTTGACGCAGCAATATCCAGCCTAATAATCGTTGACTCCTTAATCGAGACTTTCCGTGTCATCGACTTCTACACTTTCATGTACGTTCTCTTCAAGCTCCAGCTGTGCCATCCTTTTCCTCCACTCTCTCGCCCAGGCAATGTCAGGATGCTCTCCGCTCAAGTCAAACATCGGTATCGTACCATTCATGTGCTTGGAATACACATCCTTCAGCTGCTTCAGCTCACAAAGCTCGATTAGTTCGAGTTCGGAATTGCCTTCTTGCATTGCCGACTCGATAACCACTGTCAACCACATCTTCTCATTCCTCGCAGTCGGATGACGGGTTCTTTTCACATCCTTCGCCAAGCTGATCAGCAATGGTGAACTTCGCGACTCCTCAGCCGTAGGATTCTCAAGCAAAGTCACGGCTGTGCTGTCTCCCGCGGCCGCGCGCACATGTGTTTGCGGACACCAGAACGTTGTCGTGACGTCCGCAGCGCTCCGCGGATCTCCCAACAAAGTCCTACGCTTCGTTATCTCGATCCCTTCCATCTTTTCCCAGTCCATCTTGCGCTGCGGGAACATGGCAAAATTCATCTTGGCTCGCACTGCCTCAACTTGCTCCTTTGATGCACGCACGCTCGATCCGCCTCGAACCCACTGTATAAACGATGCTACCTCCATTGTTGTCGCACCCGACGAGAACAGTCGTCTCGCTACGACCGGCCTGAGAATATGTTCGGGTAGGAAAGTTAGGATCTCGGGAATGGATATCATGATGAATGGCGGGACCCATGGGAGCGACTGAGGTAATTGTGGACGGTGTCTTGAAAGTGGAGAGGCGTTGAGGGCTTTGCGGAGAGACGTGGACATTTCGGAGTGTGCTGGTAGACCTGATTGGTGTTGTTGGGATTGAGGTACGGTAAGTTGATGGGCCGAAGGGACTCGCTGGGAGTTTGTCTGTGGAAGACCAGAATTGGAGTTGCCTGGAGACAGTTTGGGTACTTTGCTTGGCAAACCGACGTACTTGGGTGGATATGGCCACTTGAGATAGGCTGTTGGCGGCTGCCCTGGATCTGAGACTCGAGGCCTTTTCTTCGTACTCGAAGTCGGTGTTGTAGACTCTTCGCCAGTTGGATAGGTGACGACGACGGGACCTCCGATCCACTTGCAGTCTGCACCATCTCGGCTACAATATCGACAAGGAAAGCTTGAGGACGCAGGACCAGTGGCGCAAGCCAAATGCATAAGCACACAGCGGTCACAAGGAGGTGTGAAGAGAAAGACTCTTTCGCCGTTTGCTATGACTTCGGTGATTCCTGGCCGCGCAACACCGGAGAGCCGTAAGTTAGTAGGGAGTGCTGGAGGACTAGTGAGATTGAAGTAGCGTTCATCAGTGTCGATCGTGCGCTGACTAGAAAGGACAAGGCCTCTGTCGTTTGGGGGAGTAGACACCAAAGATGGGCGGTTTGCCGCGTCAGTCGGTGTTCGTGGTCTCTCAGGAACTGTGGAAGCATCCTGAGCTGTTAACTCTTCGCTTGACGTTCTATCCCTATTTTCTTCACAAGCACTAGGATTTCCAGGAGGTTTCGCGGTGCCGCATTCTCCACTCTCCTGTTCAAGGTTCATTGTATCGGTATTGCTGCGGACTGACTAAGATACTAGAGAGGTGAGAGAGTAAGATGATGTGTTGAGAAGGTTTTGGAACAGGATCACTTTTTGTAGACGTATCCTCTTTCACGCTCTCAGTCAGGCAGTTAAATCTCTACGATAGTTGATGGGAACAGCTCTTGAAGTTTTTTTTCCTAAGAAAACGAAAATGACACTGACAGAAAGAGTTGATGGAAGAAGTGAGGAACTTGCGGAGCTTACATCCCCCGAGTGTAGCCACAGTACGTTAAATTGAAGAAAAGCTCCCTTTGAGATGGCGAACTTGAGATTTTAAGCCCAGTGTTTCACTCAAAAGAGCCGTGGATTGCAAATGCCATCTTCCTTTGAAGATTCTTATTAAAAGCTTGATACCGCCACTCCTCGTAAGTACTAAGTTCTCACCTATCGAGCTGTTAGATTTCATTTCGAATTTCGATGTATCGGCAGATCTCTACATTCCAGCGGGCAATACAATGCAATCCAAGACATCGTCGAAAAGGGAAATGAGGCCAAATCCAACAAGCGTACCTTAGATAACCGCGATAGTCTCGTCACTTTGTTATAAGGTAGTCATAGCTAAGCAACGGCAACTCTTCCTTCAATGCTTCGCGTAACAGCTACTCTACGGTACGTCCGTAGCGCCAATGAAGTCTGACCCGCGAAACTTGATCGAATCATCTCCGTCTCCCAGCATTTCAGCTCCCTACGTCGTCATTGGCCTGCTTTCGATCAACGAGATCATAATTCAAGTCGGCATCGTATCCTTTACTGGCCGAGACGATCAGCCTTGAGTTTCTAGAACAGTCAAGAGTCCCGACCTCGCGAAAAAAAAAACCCGCTCTGCTTGGCACTTGACTTGGCGAACTGCTAACCTGGGCGTCGAGAAAGACAAATCACCAATCAAATAATCACGAGCTGCGGAGCTGTAGGATGGGCCGACCTCTGATCATTACTTTGGTCCAAGAATGACGCCCAAATCATCCTAAAGGTCATCGTACGTGCGAATTAGCAAACAGTGCAGAGTGGATGTCACCCTCGACGGAAGTGCGTGGATGGGGAGATCTGATGGTGTGTGAACTACTAATACACGATGGATCTCAAGCTGGAAAGTTTGTAGGATCGTGGAATTTCATAGAGCTTACCGCTGTAATTTGGAACCGAAATCATGAAGTCGTTTGATTTGCTTACCTTTGCTTGGTTGCCTGTCATAGTGTCGGCGTCGTTGTACGGAGAGAGCAATCTCAACCATACCTGTATACTTCGTACGGGAAGCTCTGAGAGCTTCAAAATGCAATTTGTACTGACATCCTTGTAGAGGGAAACTCCTACGCGGTGCTGTCGTGTTCTGCAGACGCCAACGCATCGAAAGTCGACAGTTGTTGCGCGGAAACATTCGGCGGTAGGTTCTCCAGATATCGTATCGTACGAAGGGAATCAGCCAAACTGATGACATACCAGGCCTTTTCCTTTCAACTCAATATTGGGACACTTACACAGGTCTTGAATCGCAAGGCCAATTGCTGCCTCCCAACCAATGGACTCTTCACGGTCTGTGGCCAGACTTTTGCAACGGAAGTTTTACTCAGTACTGCGATTTGAACCGACAATATGACCCAAGGTAAACTTAGAGAATTTTTGTGCAAATTTTGTGGGTTGTAAGCTTAAATTCTTGTAGTCCGAGTCCAAATACAACGAACGGTCTGCCGAATGGTACCATAGTTCCTGCTTGGAAAGGTCCTGGAAATATCACGTCGTTTCTGCAGACATTGGGGAAATATGACCTCCTCGCTTGGATGAATAAGTGAGTATAACCGAGTATCCGCCAAGCCACTTTCTAACCATGTTCTTTTAGATACTGGATCAATCAAGGTGCTCCTAATCAGGACTTCTGGGCACACGAGTTTTCGAAGCATGGCACCTGCTACTCGACCTTCGACATACCTTGCTATGGTGTCGATTATACCAACCACTCGGAGTTGCCTGATTTCTACAGTACCGCCATTCTGTACTATTCGCGTTTGCCCACCTGGGGCTGGCTAAATGCAGCAGGCATCAAACCAAGCAACACCACCAACTACACTCTCAGCGATATCCAAGCCGCGCTAACGAAGGGATATGGACAGCTACCGTATCTTGGATGCACCGGTCCCAAATACAATTCCACTCCAGCTGGCGCCGGAAGCAGCGACAATGGGGGTACAATTCTTGACGAGGTATGGTACTACTTTTACGCCTACGGCAAGCCACAGTATGGAACCTGGGTGCCGCAAAATGCGTCCGTGAGTGGTTCAGCGGTTACAACTTGTACGAAGGCAAAGGGTGCAATCCAATACCTCGAACGGACGCCAAGTTCAGTTTGGAAGACGTAGTAACCGCAGCCGTGTCGACATTGCTGAGAAGCCACGCATCTTCATGGTAGCGGACTCATATCAGCGACTTAATACGGACGAAGTAATGAAAACTGCATAATCTCTTCCCTAGATACATTGGCAGTTGTTTATTCAACAAGATTGTAACACGGAAGTCATAGTCCTACAAACCATCGAGCCAGATGCTCTTCTTATCCGTCGAAACCATAGTTCCAGAGTATTCTATCCCTGTCTTATGTTGGCCAGTTTGTCTATGCAAAGGAATCCCATCTGAATTTCCCTCTTGAACCTTTGGACCTTCTAACTTTGAAATGGTCCCAGCGCTAGCCGAATAGATGTATCGCCGTCGTCTATTTCTCGGCGCGGCTTCATCGTTGATCATCAACGTATCTGATACAACAGTAAAGACGCCATTTCCACCCGTGTGTTTTTTCTCAAACGAGAGCTCCCAAGTTCTAACGCGCTCACTCTCTTCACCTAGCAGGCAAATATACTCCCAGGCAATCCTTCAACCTCTCCAAACTCAGCGGCTTCGCCAAAAAGTCGTCGGCACCCGCGTCGCGGAACTCCTCCTTTGCCTCAGAATTGACGACGGCGGTGACGGCAATGATAGGTCTGCCCACGCGCAGCCGCCCGGCCTGCTCCATCTTTCGGATCTTGCCCGTCGCCGTCACGCCGTCCATCCGCGGCATGCTCTGGTCCATTAACACGCAATCGATCTCGCGGTCGTAGGCGAGCAGCATGGCCAGCGCCTCTTCGCCGTCGTTGGCGAGCAGCGCCCTGTAGTTGAGCGATTGCAGCATCTTGGCGCCCAGCTTGCGGTTAATGGGGTTGTCTTCTACCAGCAGGACTGTGTAAGCGTGCTGTGACGTGGAAGCCGCTGTTTGGAGAGGCTTTGTCTTCGTTTCGGATTCCCAGCTGAGAACTTCGACTTCGGGTGCGAATCGCAGAGCTTGCGAGGGCGCCGCGGAGAAACGTCGCTCCCTTGTTGCGGCTATGCGGCGTTCAAAAGTGTGCCAGAGGAGCGGCTTGTGCAGCAATACGATATTTGGTGCTGTGAGGATACCGGGTAGAGTGTCGAGTATATCTTGCTTGTCGTAGGGGATCAGTGTTAGCAGGTCATCTCGCCGAAGGAGTTGGGAGAGCGTCTTCTTGTCGTTTGAAAGAAAGTTGAGCTCTACCCATACATATGTCCAGGAAGCTCCTCCAAGCTCGGAGACACTGCGGACTCTAGACACGTCAAAGCCAAAACACTTCCAAGCTACTTCCAATCCTTCGGTGGAACGTCCACTATCGGAGAGAATAGCAATCCTGCGCCGTTCTTTGCCATCGATAACGTTAGGTCTCGGTGTTGCGGAATGCATTGGAATTGTGACTGTGAACTTCGTCCCGCTGCGATCTGGTCCTACACCTTCAGTATGTTCATATTTACTTTCAACATCTATAGAACCATTCATGCGAAGAAGTAGTTGACGAATGATACTGAGGCCGAGTCCTGTTCCTCTTGCTGACCCCCTGACTTCACCTTGCTTGTATGGAGTCCACATGTCCGGAATAAAGTTTGGATCCAGACCACAACCGCTGTCGCTTACGATAGCGACGAGATTGTCGTCCTGCATATAAATGGAGAGCAGAATGTAACCGAATTTAGTGAATTTCAAAGCATTTGATAGTAAATTCATGAGAATTCGGTGGATCCAGGATTCATCGAGAAAAACTGTTTCCGGAACTTCGGGAGCAACAATAACGTAGATATCAATAGTTGCGTCGTCATCAACATTAGGCAGTAGCGTCACAATTGATTCGCATACAGTGCGAATATCGACAGTCGTTGGACGATATTCACCAGAGTTCGCCTCAAGCCTCGACCAGTCAAGTACATTGTTGGTAAGAAGTGACAATGTTTTCGTGGCCCGTTGAATTGCAGTTAATAAAGCTCGGCCTTCCTCGGTCAATTCGGTCTGTCCCAGGAGGTCACTATAGCCTTGGAGATGGTGAAGTGGTGTCCTGATCTCATGGCTAGCCGAAGCTATGAATTCGCTTCTAGCACGTGCAGCAGCTTCCGCATGCTCTTTGAGTGCGATGTTCTTGAAGAGTTCCTTGCGTGTCCACACAATTTCTGCGAGCTTATTACGGGAGACAGTTGCGGAGTGAGAGAGCAGAACATTTGCTGCAATGCAAGTTACGAATGCAACTCCAACAACCGATCCTGCTAAAGCTGGAGGGAATCCTCGTATGCCAGACGCAGCCTCCGTGGTCCAGAATGTAGTTGCGGCCATGCCTGTGAAATGCATTGCCGCAACTCCTGTAGTCGCAATGACGGAGAATAGAATCTGTTGTGGCAAGTGAGTTTCCATCTTTGCCATGAGAATGAAGCCGACAGTGCAAACCGCCCAACTGATGAGAGCAGAAAGAGTCAACAAGCCGAAGTTGATTTTGTAATAGCCGTTCGGGATATGCAATGCGAAAATGCCAACGTAATGCATGCTAGTGATTGCGAGAGACCATACAAATCCCTTTACAATATTGCGAGGAGTGAGGCCATGATATAGCGCCTTTGCTGTCGCAACAAAGGCATTTTTGGCAGGCAGTGTGCCGTCACGATATATGAAGCCGACAGCATTGCTGAGTCCGAAGGATCCAGAACTGGAGTCTGCGGCCGAGAGCTGTCGGAAGTAAGAGTAATCACTTGATGTTCGCGAGCTCGGATCTTGGCCGTTCTCTGATTCGTCTGTACTTTGTGCAACCGGATCTGTTCGACTTTGTCGGACTGGTTTACTATGCGACGAAGCCAAACTTGGAGTCCGACTTGGTGAAAGTTGATTAAAGGGAACCATATTCCCATTGGACTGCATGTAGTCCTCCATAGAAGGCCGTTCATTGGGTGTTAGAGCTGGAGAAGTGTCCTGACTTTGACCCGACTCCTCATCCGGGTCTGGAATGGTCAACAGCGGAGTGGTACTTTGGTTTGTGCTGGCTGCAAGGTGATCTTGCACCATACGCTTGCCTCTGGAACGTCGGATATTACGACGTCTTCTGCCTCGCCGTCCAGAACGGTATCTGTCGAACAAGAGATCTCCGGCCATGGCAACAAAAGTAAATGATACGGCTAGTAGAGCGCTCAAAACTGTCAATGGCGCGTCAACTCCTATAGGGAGATCGAATTCGTAGGCTAACATAGCAACCTCATGAAGACTCCAGATGCTGCAGAAGCCGAAGATTAAACTGCCGAGCAATGCCCAAACGAAGACGCTCGAAAAGTGCAGAGACATTCTGGCATGACACATCAATTGAGTTGAGGTGAAAGTGCCGAGAAATGAGATGGCAATGGATGCCACAATCATAGCCCTATTCCATCGAGGCTGAACTTGCCGGAGCTGATCGCCGCCAACTATGGACGAGTCGAACATGGCGGTCACGTCTTTCGTACCAGATACAAGATCTGGGCTACCGAATCGGCATCTTAATGATCAATTCGTCGCTAGTGATCCTGGAACTGCTCAATTGGCCCGATCTCCGCCAGAGTCGTTTAACAAGCGCAATCCGAATCCCAGAAATGCTGACCAGAAACTCTAGCTGTGCTGAAGCTGAAAGGGCCTGGCAAGCACCGTCAGCTAGGATGTATACGAAATGGGCCGAAGATGCGATATCAACCATCAAGCTCCAAGGGACGAGCGTGTGTCGCGTGCGGTCGTTCTCAGGATGCTGGTGTAGATCCCTTTTCAATGTTAGTTGACTGAGTCGGAAGTCCTCGTCATGGCTGGATACGCGGGGATTAGAGTATTGTATGCGCTTACGCTAGGTATTGAGGCTAGTCACCACTCACGTGCTCTGACTGAACTCAGAGCGAATGATTCGTAAAGCGTCTTGAAGTTGAAGAGGATATTGTTGCGATGCAGAAAGAGCTCAAGGAGATGAGAAGAAGAGCTGCTGAAGAACCCCATTGCAGTAGCCCATGTGCCGCTCTTCTCCTTTCAAGCTTTTTCTTCCGTGATCGACCCCGGAAGTATCTACTTTGGGGCCGCGTTTTGGACGCGAAGCGCCACGAGCCAGGGGAGGAGTTGTCCATCCGCCCCGACCACCCGGTACGTACATGTGGAGTACATATCCGCTCCGGCGTGCTTAAAGCCTACAGGCTACGGCATATTCTGTCTCGACTGCGGAATGCTCCGTCGGGATTGATTGAAGTACGGAGCTGGTATTTAAAACCCATCTGCTTGGTCTGCGCTGGCGTGATCCGCACTGTGTCGGACATCTTCCACTTTACTATTGCATGAAAGCGACGTGCCTGAAGCCAATACATTTCGTGCAGTCCGGGATCTTGTCCCTCCTTTCCGAGGCATAGCACTGTGCCAAATCTTTGAGAGAAATTGATCACTCGTTCTATTGACAGCAACATCACAGCTATTCCTATATCTTAAGGCTCGGCATCCTTCATGTTACTTTTGAACCTTTCTATAGCTCTTTGCTTTGTTTCCTGCCAGTTTACGTATGGTTTCGGGTAACCCAGCTTTTTAAATTCTTCCTCACTAAGTCGGTTATACGGGTCAAACACTGCTTTCCCTTTCACTTCCTTAAGTTCTGGAACCCACCGTCTGATGTACTCTCCGTCTGGACCATTCTTCTCTGCCTGGCTGACCGGGTTGAACACCGTATAGCTAGGCTCCCAGCCCTGGGTGTTGTTGCTTAGATCCCAGTCGACCAAGGTCTCAGCAAAGTAACGCTCTCCTCTCCTGTAGTCGAGAAGCAAATTGCAGTAGAGGTACGACGACACATTCATCCGAAGCCGGTTATGCATCCACTTCTCATGGGCGATCTGCCTCATCCCTGCATCCACGAACGGTCTTTCCACCTTCGCCAGCCCTCTTCATCATCATTCCACTCCACAAAATCAAACTTCAAGTTCTGTGGAAGATTCATCGCCGTGTGAGGCGTCACGAGCGTCGTCTGGCGGTACAGCTCTCGAAACACGACCTCGCGCACCCAAGCAACGACGCCCGGTGATGACGCGGATGAAGAGAAGTCTATGCTGCCACCATTGTGCTTCTTAACAAGATTCAGTGCCTCTCGCACGGAGACCACGCCCGCCGCAAAGTACGGGCTCATTCGTGAGGTGGAGTCAACGGCGGGGTTCGATCGTGTTGCGGCATAGTCGTCGATGCGCGAGAGGAAAGCTTTCATCCGCTCAAGTCCTGCATCGTGGCCTGCGGGCCATAGCTTTCGCACGCGCTTCATTTCGTCGTTGCTAGTGAACCTCTTGTTCGCCGGCAGTGATGGGACATCGGAGTCGAAGAGTTGGGACAGGCTCTTTCCTGCACCGGAGAGATTCTTCGTTGGCATGCCGACGGTGTCGAGGAGGGATGGGTTCGATGAAACTTCTGCGATTCAGGCACGATGATATGGCGTGAAAACTTTCATGGGTTTGCCGGCTTCATTCAGTATTGTACCTGGTTCGATGACTGTCTGGTCATGATGCATCTCAATCGATATATCTTGCTCATTTGCCCACTTGAAGAACTTGATGTCGCGACGAAGCTCATACTCGTAGTTCGCGAACACCTGAGTGATTTTGTTGTCCTCGATAAACTTTGCAATGGATGGTACGATTTCATCTCTTTCCGCTGCCTCCAGAAAGACAAGTGGTATGTCCAGCTCTTTTAATTCTTTTTGTATCAGTGCAAGGTTCTCGAAAATGAAATCTGACCTTGCTGGACTAGTGCCATGCCATTCGAATTCCGCAGGACAGTTGATATAGGTGCAAATCAGAGGTACTTTCGACGTATGCGCGAGTTGCGACGCTGCATACAGGGCACGATTGTCGAGAATGCGGAGGTCTTTTGATCGAAACCAATGCAATACGCTGTTCACTTTGCTCTTCGTATCTTGGGATTCTAGAAGCTCCTTAATCTCGGCATATGGAGTGTCCGCATTGATTTCTTTGGCGCGTTTGGTGCTTGGATGAATGAGCTCTGGATGATCATTGTCGGCCTGACGTTTAGACATGATGTGACGAGAGAAGTTTGACGATCTAGTCTGAATTAAATTACTCGACTGACACTGTGCGACAAAATATCTATACTTGTAATCGGAATTATCAAAGAATGAACGAGGCAAATTGGTCTGACTGCTGTAATGAGATTGAGGTATCAGCGAAGCGGTAGTACGACGAATCAGATTCATAAAGCTGGGCATTACAGAGAAATAGGGAAACTTGAGTTCACCAACCCAAGAACTCCATAATGATCATCCAGAATCCAAGAGCCATATCATTGGAATCTTTCATCTTGGACGGTGCTCTTGACGTCAAGGATCTCGCAGATCGATGCGCCTAGCGTTGCGTGCTCAACCGTAAGGAGCCATGATCATCAACGATTCCCATCGCTTTTTCATCCCCCTGACGAGTCTCACTCCGTTGAATCTTTACTTCGATGAAAAATGAAGGAATAGAATGATTGCGATGAGTCCACGGACAGTCAGAGGGCTAATAAGCCGTGGCTTGCCTCACTCTGAGCCTCATAACCATTCAGAAGGTTTGTTTCTACGACCCATCCACAGTGAAATTACACTGAACATAGAAATACGAAGTATTCAAATACCCAATATCAGGTGAAGGATCCAAAGCCACCGAAGGAGCAGGCCCAAATCCATTCAAACCCACAACTTTCGGCCTGATCAAGCACTCATCGAGGTTTTGCAGGACGCTCGACACATTCGGATGTCCATACGGCGCATAGGTTTCCATGGTTGACCCCGTGCACTTCACTCTGTTCGTCTCGACACAGCCGAATGCGACAGCGATGACCGCCAACAGCGCGAGTGCCAAGGTATACGCTTTGTACCAAACAGAATTAATGCAGGGGATGACGGTAGTATCCCCTTCCTTACCATTAACGAGCATGTACCAAAAGCACAAGGCGAACGTTACGCCGAAGAAAACGAGGTAAAGCAGGTTGAGCGTGAAGGTAGTACCAGTGTAGTAGTTCTCCTCCTTAGAAGGGACGATGACTTGGACGATGTAGAAGCAGGAGATGGCGACGAAGAAGAGGACATAGATCAGGTAGAATATGGTAAGCAGAAAGGCCATGATCTTCCGCCACCATTTGGAGGCCCCGAGATCGAGATCCCCTAGCGTCATGACTTCCGTTGTGCTATTGTAGGCTACGATTCGCTCGACAGCACTCGTGGTCCTAAAGTCCCTATCAGAGCCGGGCCGCGGTGACCCTGACGTAGGGGGTTACTCACTTAGTCATCAGCGCGCTACCTTCCCCAGCTTCGGCGACCAGTTGGTCTTGAATGCGATTGAATTCGCGCTCGTCCAGGTACGCGCCTTCATCGTACAGCCACCACGCTGCAAAGAGCCGCACAAGCCCAAGCACGGCAAATGGCTCAAATGCAGTCGGCAACGACACATTAACCGCCCAAGCACCAGACCTCTCGTCGCGCACGCCGATCGTGAACTCCCAAATCGCCTGGACACCCTGCAGCGAGATAATGAGCGTCTTGAGAAACGACTCGGAGCGGACCCGTGCTTTCTCCGGCGGCGCAAGATACAGTCTCCTGCTCTTACGGATCATCTCGCGGGTACCCGTCCATTTGCCATCGACTAGAAACGCGGTGTTGTTTGCGGCCAGGAGGTAGTGATCCCATTTCTGGCTGCGGAGCCGGCGCAACGTGATCGCGTAGTATCGCCAGATGATGGATGTCGGATTCAGATGGGTCATGCGGTCGTGCCATTTTGCGTCGGGACCCGAAAGGATGGCGGCTTTTGGGACACCGGCCCAGATGTGCGCGATGAGCGGGGCGAGGCTGAGGGTGATGAGGGACAGCCATTCGGAGAAGTCGATTGTGTCGGAGTTGTAGTGAATTTCGAAGCGAGGGTAGGATAACATCTTTACGCGATGCTGCCGACGTGATGGAAAATGATAGACTACTCGATTGACGAACGTTGATGTATTTGTCTCGAAGTTGGTAAATGAGGACTGACTGGGCTGAGACCAACCCCAGGACGCCACGGTTGGGAGCCGAATCCCGCATCCTCGTGCAAGGCCAGTTAGGTACGTACACTACGATATCGTTTCAGCCTGGAGTCAATATTTGTTTTAAAAGGCGCCTCCATACATGATTAGACAAATAGCCTTTGCGAGATGAAAACGGCTGCCGGCCTCTTTTCTTTTATTCGGGAAATCTCATTGCTTGAGTGGTTTCAGCTGGCGTATGGCCGCTATGCTGGCATATTCTCGCGCTATTTATAGCAGTTCGTGCTAACGGTGCAGCTAGTTTGGCATCTATCTAGGGACCCAGAAAGGGCTCTGCCCTATTTTGTTGGCTATAGTGCGCTCTTTTCGCTCACCAACTTCTCTAGGCGACCCGCCCGAAATTAGCGCATTGGAGAAATTGCAGTGCCACACCCGAAAACATCGGCAAAAGTGCCGCTAAATCCAAACAGGGGAGCCCCAGGACAGAGTTTACTCAGTACAGAGCCAACCAGCAGGCAGCAGACTTTGTCTACCTACGATACCTTGCATTTCGTTATGATTGATATCTTCTCCATTGCTTTGCCGTTCTACGGTTTATTATTACAACCTACTTCTCTAATATAGATCGCTTTCAAACCAAGTCCATTGACGCGCCTGACAAGATGCCCATGGATGAAGCGCTCGACCCATCGGGTATTCTCGCATCCCAAGGTCAACAACATCAAAGAGCGAGGAGAGAACCGGCAAAGGTGACCAGCTTCAGAAACTCGGGAACCTCTTCTGCTTCAAATAACGACGATTGGTGGACCAAGGCAGTGAACCAGCCAGAAGCCTGCAGAATCAAAGTCTTGCCGTCACAGCTCACCACCGAAAACACCGGACTCAGTGACGAGCAGTTGGCTCTTATTCACAAGAAACAGAAGTGGCTGATGCAATATCACCCAATTGTACCAGGGTCCTCTCCTAAGACAGAGGAAGCTGTGAATGCGACTCTCGTTTTTGCTCAAGAGGAAGCAGGAACAGCCGTCTGCATTTCTCCTGCCGGAATTATTTTGACTTGCTCGCACTGCGTAGCTGAGACGATGCTGGAATTGGACCCTGATGCAGTTTATTGGCTACTTTTCGCATCTGGTCAGGTTGTTAAGGCGAGGTATCTCAGCTGGGAAAGCAAACCAGATCTCGCACTCTTAAAGATCATCGCTGCTCAGGAACCGGAGGCTTCGCTCAGACCAAACTTTCCCTCTATTGTCGTCGCCGATACTCCTCCGAAGCTCCGTTCATGGTTGGCCTGCATTGGTCACCCAGGGAGTGAAGATCTCGAAGCGTCGATGCCAGGTATCCAAACCAATTACAACGTTCTTTGCGTTAGCACCGGCAGATTTCAAGGACACGCCGCAGGCCAAAATTTACACGACAACTCTGAGATTGGAGCCTTGATGCATGACTGCTGGACTTATTGGGGACACAGCGGTGCTCCTCTCGTCAATGAAACAACTGGAGAGCTAGTCGGTCTGCATTCATCTTGGGATGAAGAGACTGGCATGCGACGAGGCATACCTTTGGTGGCAATTCAATCGTGCTTACAACATAGTTTCGACAATATCAAATATCACGAAGAGAAGAGCTGGGTAGGCTAGGGCTACAATACTACGTCACCAATATATCGACGCTTCTTCTGTTCTACAACCTAGCAGAGAATCGTGCTCAGGAAACGCCAACCTACTCAGGATTTGCCTATGCTGTTATCAGAAACTTTATGTGTCCTCGAGAAAGCCATGATGATATTGATTGTCGTCAAATTTTTGACCTAGGCAGTGGGTCATAAATACGCATGTCAGAAGATATACAGCTCCAGAACTATTATAGAGGCTCAACAATTTTGATTGTAAGAACTTGTTTCGAAGATATTTACAGATTGGAAGGTTGCAGGTATTTTCGAGTCGTATCGACTACATACTTTGCGAAATCGTCTGGATCCGAGACGTAAGGGAAATGCATGCCAGGAAGCACCCTGATGTTAATGCCGGCTTTGGTCGCCGTCACTATGTTATCGAAGAATCGAGCTGTTGGTGTGGACGCGCCAACTGTCCAATCTAGTGGCCGCTTCGCTAGATCCTCTACACGAACTGGTGAAGAGTCCGGTATGGTATGAGGGTAGCCGCGAGCCCACCGAGGATAGTTCTTCCATCTTCTTGTATAAGATTCCTCACCTAAGGCCTTCCATGCCTCCTCGTTTCCACAGCTAGCCTTAACTATACTCCCTTCCATTATTCTACTGATACTCTCGTCGTCCAACTCGGCCAGAATAGAGAGGTCGTCCATCTTATAAGTGGGAACCTCGTGCGCCATTCCATTCCGCATACGCTTCGGGTAGTCAACAGCTAGCGCAAGTACAGTTGAACCACCTGAGCTACAGCCCCAGAAGGTTGCTATGTCGATAGACAGTTCATCCAGGATACCAATGACATATTTGGCTAGCTTTTGCGCCGTAACATTCTGGTACGTTTCTGGTGGTGCGTTGGATGACCTCCCCATTCCAGGCATGTCAAATGTCGTTACAGTGAAGCCATTACTTGCAATGACTGACATAGGTTTGTCAAACATGTGGCATTCTCCAAGTCCGTCGGGTATGAGAACCACATGGGGGCCAGAACCCTCTTGCTCATAGTACCAATTGATTCCGTCCTTAGTAGTGATGTTGGATCTTGTCCGCATGGTTGAAATGGATGAATTCTTTGCGAGGACTTGAGCTACTGTATTGAAACCAAGTTGAACTGATTGCTGAGAGACAGGTGCGATGCTCTGGACGCCTAGGTAGTACAGTAACTCTGTTGGCGAAATATATTAATACCGGCAACTTTAGCTTAGAAAGGGGCCAAAACGGGGAGAAGTCGGGGACATAAGCGGACGCGTGTGTCCACTGTACTCTAAACTCCACGTGCCGACAAACCCTCAAAGTTTTTCCGACGCTTATGATATCTTCCTGTCGGGACTCAGACGGTTTTGATATCACTTCAAGATGGGTATTCGATAATGGACGAGTTGTTGCTGATGGTTGGACGGTCGCAAGGTGGATCAATAACTGACATGCGTTCCGGAAGGTTTCTAGAAAATATTTCTATGCACAGGCTTCCCGTGGTTCGAATGGATCAGGCATATAGTCTGGCTCAGACGCATTTCTGTTTCACTCTCTGGCGCCGTTCCATCAGCTAAGAGGCATCATGTTGGCGATCTTTCTTATTGTGTTTCTTGTCAGCTTCGGTGAAAGAGCTGGGCGCAGGCATTTGATCCACTGCAACACCTCGGAGGCAATAGCCCTTGGTTCTCAGGTACGATTGACAATCGAAATTCATGCGTTCTCGCAACAATGAACTTGCCATTAAATCCATAACATCCTAACAATATCTGTTAGGCCCAGAAATAACAGTGATATCTTCTGAAATTCCGGCTCGTTGCTCAATCGACCAGGCTGCATTTATCTCTCGCCATGCCAGTCGATACCCGGATCCAAGCGCTTATACTCAATGGACCAATCTGTCAGCGAGAATACATGCGACAGATTTCTCCACCAGCGCGCCGGAACTGCAGTTCTTAAAGACGTGGGAACCAGTTCTCACATATCCTAATCAGGAGATGAGCCAAATTTCCATCACTGGATATAAGGAACTGTACAACATGGGTGTCACGTATAGATTTCGTTATGGAACTGGCTTTTATGAAGATAACATGAACTTCACTTTATGGTGCAATCTATATCCTGCAGCACCGAGAGTGGTTGACTCAGCGCGACTCTTCGCTAGAGGCTACATGGGCCCGAATACCACCACATTAGGAAATGTGTATGCCATCAATTCGTCAGACCCACGATCTGTTGCCAACTCTCTCGCTCCATCTGATATCTGTCCACTCTATGTCGACAGCGGTGGTAGCCCTGAGATCGACACTTGGCAAAATATTTACCTTCCTCCCATCCAAAGCCGCCTCAACCGGCAAATTCGAGGCGGCTTTCAGTTTACGACGACTGACGTCTCGATCGTTCCGTATCTATGTAGCTTCGAAACTCAAATCACAGGTTCGAGAAGCCCTTACTGCGACATCTTCTCCGAGGAAGAGATTCTGTAATATGAATATGGTCAAGATCTTCGTTACTGGTACGGCACCGGGCTACGTACCGGCATTGAGAAGAACATGATGCTTCCAGTACTCAAGGGCCTCATCCAACGTTTCGTAGACGGTCCGAATGCGACGTATCTGAACTTTGATGGTACTACCTTTGTGTCAAATACGTCAATCGTAGGATTCACGAACGACGGCCAGATCAATCAATTGGCAGCAGAAATTGGCATTTTTGATAACGAAGCTCAGCTGCCAGCAACGTATGTCTCACCAAACCGCCTTTTCAGAACGAGCAACTTCGTCACCATGCGAGGCACCATTTCATTTGAGACATTGAACTGTGCGTCGGAAAAATTCATCCGCGTAAGACTGAACGATGCTGTGTATCCTGTTGTGAGCTGCCAGAGTGGCCCTGGAAGATCATGTCCCTTACAGCAGTATTTGCAGCTGATTGAGCACAAGCTGCAAAATGCTGGAGACTTCCAAACGATTTGTAATATTACTTCTGGTATAATACCAGTCGGACAGGAGAAGACAACATTCTGGACGGACGTTACGTTACCATACGAGATTTTGCATAAGCCTTAGTGCTTGGATAGATGAATTTTGGGTTAAGAGTAATGTTAATGAATGGAACTTAGTTCTAATGAATTTAAATGCTCACGCTCAACGCGTGCAGTATGGTCAATCCACCTGGTCCCATAGCTCAAGCTCTAAATATTCATAACGGCAGCCAGATTGGATGTCACACTCCGCTCATTTCCGAGCACGTCCAGATCTAGCCCTTCCATAATAGGGAATGAAATCTCCGATATGCTCGTCATGTCTCCAAAGGATGAGAAATTCTCAAGAGAGTCATAGTTGAAGTCGTTGAAGTCAAGCACGGCGAAGTTGTTTGCGTCCTCTGCGCCAGTAATCTCGCTGTCTGTTCCTGGTCGCTTTCCTGAGACGCTACTACTGTTCGATGTCTCTGACAATTGTTGCCATTCCAGCATCCCTCTCGTTCCTGTCTTTACCTTTATCATTAGGGAGCGCAAAACATTGGTGTTCTTTGATGTACGGATTTCACTCGCGGCCATGAGATAGGAGTTCTCGGCAATGGTCCAAATCTGAGTAGGTGGAGGTCGTATTTCCTGTTTGGAAAGCTCATTCAAGAGAAATTGCAGAGGCATAAAATGCGGAAACGGATTGAGAAGCCATTTCCAGCTTTGAGAGTCTGGTTCGGAGCGCAGACGAGCTTTGACGTCGAGAATATCAACCGCTGCCTCAATCAGCCTATCTCGATCAGTCCATGACCCGCTCCCACGCATCAAAGATTTCTGGTATTGGGAGTATAGTTTGATGTGCATCTCCGTGATGTGTACATGTGCCACGTGCTGTGCGAGCCAGTGTATGAGCTCTTGACCATCGCAGTGCCTGAGATACGTAGACTGTACCATGAGCGCACATTCGTCTATGAGAGCTTTCTTGCTGTGCCGTGGAATATCCCTGTCGACGATTAGGGCGGTACGTGCGATTGTAAATCGAATAAGTGAGAATGTCATAGCAGTCCAACCATTAAAGGGCTCTGGAATGTGGGTCATGCCCGTATACAGATCTTCGTCATGAACATTGGCAGGAAGCTGGGTTTCAACCATGGTCATAGAATCATCCTCACCCTCGTTTACCACTCCTCTATAGTCCAGAAACCACAAATGCCACCAGATGCGTCGTCTCATCTCTATTTCAAACGGAGTTCCGACTTTTGTTGTTACGATTGGATTAAGCCTTCTAGCCAGACCTATTAGCGCCCAGGTAGGTTGGCTTTGATCGATGCGACTAAACGCGATGAACAAGACCAGTGCTTGCATAGTAGTCAAGCTTTCAGTGGAGAGAAAACCTGCTCTCATCAACGCTTTCTCCGTTGCAGAACGAAAGACTGGAATAGCCGTACTTTGAGACATATTGAAGCATCGCCGTAACTGTTCCGCTGACATGCTGACTGCTGATGCAAAGTAGATAGCGAATACCAGGGCAATTTCGCCATTATCTAGCGTAATATGATTTCGAAGCGCTTGTTGAAGAAGGCGCTCTGCGCTGGGCCGATGAACGACTTTGACTACCTGGTCCGGACCATCCTTGAAGATCTGCCAGATGGTTGGGATTTGAGATGCTGATGGCTGCAATAAAGAGGAATTGATATCGGAAGAGCTGGATGGAAACACTTGTGGAAAGGTTCTGGAAGAAAGCGCACTATCTGGACGTTCTGGTGCATAATCAAAATTGAAGCCTAAATGTTCAGGTTTTGAACTTGATGGCGAAAGGCTTTTGAAAATGCTGTCAAATCTCGACTCGATGGTATCTAGACGTCGTAAACTTTCGTTTTGAGCATTAGAAGTATGTGTTGGCAGATCGCTGTGATCGATTGAGATTGGGTCTCGACGTTGATTTTCAATGAGCTCTGTTACAGTTTGAAGCTTGAGTTCAAGGTTTCTCAATCGTGCTTCCAGTTTTTCTGGTATATCGCAGCCCGTGTCATCTTGGCTTGGGTCAGCTTTTGAGAGTTTCCGTTGCCGGTGGCATCGTCTGATTGGAGATGGAAACACGCAGTCGATGCACCATGAGGTGCAATTGCCGCAAGGTGAATTCTTGTCTAAACCAAAATCAGCAATCATTTACGAACACAAACCGTGCAACTTGACCGCGGCGAATCAGCAGAAACGTTCAGGGATAGGACGAAAGCTTGACCGAACTTCGTGTACTCCTTTGGTAAGAACTTCGACGTACCGCATTTCACTTTACGACTTCGGCAAGAGACGCAGGCCTTCTGCTTCAAAACCACAGGCGAATGGTTGGGCTGAATCGGAGTAGATGGAAGGAGAGGGCGATCGCTCATGTCGGAAATCTCGGACTAGATAGGGCGGACGGTGTTCAATGGAATTCGGGAATTGCTGGAAACATCGTCTTGATTTGGACGGCGAGGATGAAAGAAATGATCCTTCGGAGCTCCAACGGCTTTCTCGGTCGATGAGCAAGAGGTCTTGATGAATTAATAAAGAAGAAGCTGTCGTATGAGGGGTCAAGGGACCGAAAGAGATCGGAAGAGGTCGCAGCCGAAGGCTGAGTTGCCTAAATGTTACCACGTCGGAAATCTCGGTGGTTTTGGAAACGCCTGTTGCCATTGGTTACCGCGACCAGAATTTCTATTTCCAGCTGATCTACAGCCAAGAGACCTCAATATGTAAATTTACGATTGTCCGGAATGTGCTACTTCCGAAATGCTTCTAAGATATGGAAATGATCGAAGGAATGCGAAAAAAGCTTCGTCGAAGGTATGTGGGCAAAGTATATTAAGGTTGCAAGCGTTCTCCTCTCATAGTCCTAAATCACTAGACTTCCAAATACTCTCTTCGAGCTCTGAATAATATATTTAATCTGTCTCGTAAAGTAGTGAATACAGTCACCAAATGGTCATCTTTCAAGATCTGCATCTCGTTCCGTCGTACCTCAAGACGCATGCCACGATCATGGCAACGACGTTTCTCATTATTTATCCACTCGGCGTCTGGCTTATTACTACGACGAGGCGAGTCTGGCCGCATGTCCTTTGCCAGATGTTGGGATGGATACTTATGCTTGTGGGCTTTGGAGATGGACTCCGTATGGCCCAAATAATAGGAAGAGTACGCCTTTCTCTTCAGCAGTGTGCGTTCCCAGTGGCATCATACTGACTTTCTGGAGCTCTACAACAATTCTCACACCATTATCGGGACTGTGGTAGTATTGATGATGCTCCTCCAGCCATTAATTGGTTTGATACAGCATCTACGATACCGAGAGACTCGGAAGAGGTCTGCGTGGAATCTACTTCACCAGTGGTACGGTCGAGTATTGATTCTCCTAGCAATGATAAACGGTGGTTTGGGTCTTCAGCTTGCCAACAACACTACGGGAGGAAAGATTGCGTACAGTGTTGTTGCGGGCATATCTGGCACTTCATTTATAGGACTAATTGTTTGGTCTGAAATGCGGAGAAGAAAGGAGAGGAATGAAGGTCCATCAGACATTGCGTTGGGACAGGTGAATCAGGGCGAAGTCAAGGCCACCAATGCATAGGATGTCAGTAAGCCCGAGAGAAGTGCAACCGAATAGCAAAACTAGGGAGTGTAATAGTAATCTCAGTGTCAGCTGGTTTTAGAGCTGCAAATTGCATGAGAAGGCAAGAGAGTCTTCGCATGACGAACGTAGTAATGGAACCCATGAGCTCACTCACACAAACACAAGCCTTTCAGATATTATCAATTGAATATTTTCCAAGCCATATGCCACTAAACGCCGCTACCAGACGCAAGTATAACTCTAGGTGACAGGTTCACTTTGTTCTGGCCGGAATCCTATCGAGGTCATCTGTCAGCAAGAATCCCCAAGGCTATCTGCCGACATAGATTTGCCGCAAACGATAAAAGAATTTGAGGTAATGTTAAAACACACCTACTCCTTCGCCTCACCCCCTGACATGGTAACCTCAAGGACATCTTTGCCTACGCCGCTCCTCTCCACCAGCGCAAGTACGGCATCGATATTATCTTCCGTGACGACGGTGCTTTGCGGCCACCACTTTGGATCGCGGCCGTCGGTGCACCACCGCACCCTCAACTCGGTGACCTTCTCTTTGGGTCCTTGCTTCTTGTATTTCGACATAAACTCTTGGCTGTTGGGACTTGAGGCCACGAGGTCTTCAATCTGGGCGTTCAGCTCCCGCACCGATGCTGTCGTGGTGGTGATAAGGATTTCATGGCGCTTGGGCCCGTTCACCGTGAAGAGGATGGGGAAATCAACTCCTTGAGACATTTTAGGACTGAGTATGTGTCTTTAGATTTGGTGTCGTTGGTGTAGAGCGTTGGCGATTTAAGATGGTGAATGATTAACGTTCGATGAAATTTCCGGAGGGATTTGGACCGTCTGAAGCTGAAGGCGAAACTGGCTATCTTGAACGGGTTCGCTTCTTTATTATCTCCTGCACGCTGGACTGACCATGGTTTCAACTGGGATTGATTTGCACACACAGAGCGGAGCATTGGGAATACGTCACAGCGCAGAATTGCAATTGCATCGGATTGGCTGGAAGCCACAAGGCTGAGAATGATGTCATGCATCACAAACTCCGCGCTGCTTGAGGGACAGCAGAATTTCAAGAAGCTGACGAAGAACAAAGAATTAAAAGTTGTGCAATCGGTTTGGACACTGGTTGCTCATATTTTCAAAGTAAATATTGAGGTTTTAGACAGCCAATCTTATGCAGTTAACATTTACAGTTTCTCTACGCCTAGCTCACCATATCCACACTAACGCCGGGTACATTACGGCCCTGTGGCTGTAAACTGTTTTCACTCTGCGAGTTACTGTTCGAAATCGGGCCAGTCGCCGCTTTCTTCAATTTGCCGACGCCGCCTCGCAAACGGTCCATACTGCGGCGTCCGGCTGAATCACCGTTGGACTCCTCGTGAATCACACTGCCCATCAGCCCGTCTCTTTCCTCACGCTCCATAGTCTTGACGCGACGCTTTTCCACTTTCTTTATGGCCTTCGCCGTCAGCTCCTGCCGGAACATGCGCTCGATGACGTCCTTCTTGCGGGTGCGTCTGTCACCTATTGCGATCACAACGCCGGCGGTGATGTTGCATGTAATGCTGCAGCAGAGAATAACCGTTGTCAAAGCAAACGGACGGTCGTGGTACGATATAGCCCATGTGCAAGTTCCCAGCGAGATCTGGAGGGCCGAGTGCATGTCGCAGAGGACGATGATGGCTATCAGGTAGGAGATTGGGAATGCATGATGCGTGACGGTCTCATGAGGCTTGTAGAACGTGTGACTGCGGGCCAGTCGTCGCTGGTGTAACTCAAGACTCGCTTGTTGCTTGTCTGAAAGCACCGTGTACTCATCCTCCTTGCCTTCACCGAAACCTTCGAGGTCCCCCTCCTCCTCATCTTTGATGTTCGAGTCTTGTAGTTCAAGCTCCAGATCGGAACCTTGGATGGTTTCACTCGTAGTTCGCGTCGGTAGATCGTTTTTGTTCTTGAGTTTCGGTAGCTGTCTCTTCTTGCGGAGTTTGCGTGTTAACCGCCAAAAGTGCACAACGAAGATGGTATTGTAAGTGTCCCAGGCGCGAAATGGGGCCAATCCATCGCCCATGACGGCAAAGAGAGCTACGAGCACGTTGTCAATCACGTTGATAATATAGAGACGTTTCGCTCCAAGGTTGATCCACCCTAACAGCACGGTCAGCGTCACTGTACAAAGCAATGTCTTGAGAAGTGGCCTACCGATCAAGAAAAGAACCCATGCCGCACCGAACAAAGTGATCAGCACAGCATAGAGCGTAACAAAAAATCCAAGGGGCCGTCGAATATACTGCCCGAAGCCTTTCATGCCTCGTTTAAACGCAGATCGCTTCGAGTGTAACATGTGCCTAACGTGATCATTCAGCTCTTCCTTCTCCTCATCCGTCCAGCCTTCCAGAGACGTTCCGTGTGGTAACACAGCATAGTGCGAGCCCGTTAAGGTTGAAGAGATTGTGCTCGTGTGCGTAAGCTCTGGCCGAACGTCATCAGTGTCAGTCTCAATCTCTGGTTCTGGAAGAGACTTCTCGACCTCCGGCAGTGGAGGCTGAGGTCTGGCGGATGGTTGACGAATTGAAGTAGGTCTCCTTGCGCTGGAAGGGCGCTTCGAAAGGATGTAAGTGGGTTGACGATTCAGTAGAGGGCCTAGATCAGGAATGAAGAGCGAATTCTGAACATTTGTGAGAGTAGACAGAGTGGAAACTTCAGGGTCTGTGATCATTGCTTGTCAATGTTTGCCCCTCCAGGCAGGCATATGCTTCAACTTACCGACAACATCCAAGATATCAACCAACCGAGGATCCAGCTCTTCCTCATCAGCATGCGAGCTTTGTCTGGCCGATAACGCACCCACAGACCTTCGCTTTATCGCATTGCGAGCACCAACACTTAGCCTCCTCATGATGCCGGCATCCTGTTGCGGCACAGCGAGGAGTTCGGCAGGATTGGCAGCGGACCCTAACGGCGGTACGGCATCTGGATGTGAGCCCTCTTCCGTAACAGGCGGTAATGGCAACGCCTGCTGTGCGGTCGTAGATCTTGCAAGCGGTTCGCCCTGAGCCATTACCCATGCTGGTCGTTGTGGTTCAGAGCTGCTTCTTTTCCTGTTGGCCTCAATAACATCTTCGTTGATGTTTGGTAGCGCACCGCTAGCAGACTGGCCGGACGACCCAGCAGCTGGCGGCGCCGCATAGCTCGTCGGTCGCGAGGGTGCCGGGCTCTCGGCTGACGTCCATGACGGCGGACGTACGGAAGGCTGGCGTCGTAGTCGCACGCTTGGCCTTCGCGCAATCGGTGTTGGTTTGTACAGAAGATTAGGTTGGCCAGTTGGCGGTCGTGGAGGGGCATTGAAGGCTAAGGACGGTGCTTGGGGACTTGATGCAGCGTGAGGTCGTGCAACAACAGGTGCAGTTCTCGTTAGTTTCCTTGGTTCAGTGGTGGTTGTGACAGTTGTTGAAGGTCCTGCTACCGGAGTTGTAGTGGTTGTTGTCGTGGTTGTCGCCGTGCCGTATGTTGTCGGTCCGACAGCAGTGGCAGATGGTACAGGTGTGATGGTAGGGAAAGGCTCGGTATCTCGCCGTGACGGAGCATTGCGGCTACTGTCCATCCGTGGAGGACTTGATGGTGATCAAAGCGTTCAAGGTAAAGGACGAAAGGTGGAACACTCAGCGGAAGTGGCGTTTGATGTATTTTTGCTTGAAAGGTCGAGGTTCCAAGCGGCAAAAAGCTTCAGGCGAAGAGCTCGATGGCGGACTAAAAAAACGGAGCCTCCCTGATCTTCAATGGCATTTGACCTTTCAAATCCGGCCGGGGAGGAGTCCATGGAGACATATCCTGCGCATCCGGGCCAATTGTATCGGCAGCGTAAAATATGCCAAGGCTTAATCAGCGTCTACATGTTCCTTGGGTGTTGATCAGCGGTGCCGCACAGTCACTATCCGGTGGCGTCACACCCAACACTCAACATAGGCCCTCCATCGCTGATACTTGCTAAGAGAACTGTTTCGTTTCATGGTCGACCCTTCGGACTGAGAGCGAGTGGCCATTCCACGGTCCAGTCTTTTTTGTTCACTTCTTCTGCACTGCGTCGTCACCGTACAGCCCGAGCAGCGAATCACTCTTGAGTCTTGAAACACATTGATCTCACGCTACGAATCCACAAGGGTGGAAATTGACTGTTTTGGCAAATGCGTGAGATACGCCTGGCACATGGATTGACGCCGAGCAGCCCGCGTCTCGAAGCGTCGTCGCCACGCTCGGCGGTCCGCGGGTCAGATACTCACTTAGCACCATCTCGACATCCAATACGCATCGTCGCATTCTTTAATAATGTTTTGTAACTTAGTTTGTAGTTTCCAAATGGCTGCTTGCCTTCTGCCGTACAAGCCGGATCTGATCGGAAAACAGACGACAGAGAGCTTCGGCCTCGAAAACTTTTATTTCGTCATTGGTGAATTCAAGCTGATGCCAAATGCCGAAAAGCAGGTGATGGTTTAGATCTTCTTTTAATTCCGCTGCCGTAGTTGTATCTTATCGCTTCATCCAAACATAATCTTTCCAGTGGAGATTCCTTCAAATACATTGTTGTATCAACCCTCTCGGGCGCCACCTCAAGTCGGTAAACCCTTAGAGCGGATAGATCCTATTAGTCTCTTTAAGGCGCTTGGTGCGATCAGGAATTTCCTCTTCTTCATTTACTCACTGAAAAGCATGCATGAGGAGGGTAATGATTGGGTGGTTGCAACCCGTGGCATGGAAATGAGTCGAATCTGATATAGGGTTCGGCGCTCTAGGCTGATGATGAATGCCTGTCTCTTGCATATACATTTCTTTCAACGCTCTCGTTATGTTCGTATATTCATGTGTGAACGTATGTAATGCCTGGAACTGAGCCACTCGATGAGAACGAGTCGAATATGAGCCGCAGATACCGTACATCGGGTGTCGGGGATAAGCCCGAACCAAGGGCTTGGATCACTTGGACTTGATGTTTGGCTTGGTAACGTTATCACCCCGCTACATATAAATTTTCAGTCCTGTCATAGACTTCTAGTGTACAAAGTTTCTTCTCTTACCCGACTTTTCCAATCGTTCATCGGAACTATGGCTCACTTGCAGTTCAAAAATTTACCAGGGAGTTGGCGAAGTTAATAAGCGAGATTTCTATTACAGCCAAGCAGTTCGGGTCAGCTACATTATTGAAACTGCGGGACAAGGTATAATCTCCAATGGCTGATCTTTGCTGAAGTGGATAATGGCATTCTCACGAAATCAGGAGGATGGGACCGCTCTTCGGGAGAGATTAGCCCCGGAATCGCAACCGAGATCAAGCAGACGTTCGACAATGTTGACCACAATATCAAAAATGCTAGAGGCAGGGGTTGGAGCGAAGTCTATAAGGTTACTTCCTATCACGTCAAGCCGAATCCTGAAGCATTGGGTCTCTTTGTGGACAATATGATGGCATTCTGCCCAGATCATTCACCATGTTGGACGGCCATTGGCGCAGATCGACTGGGACGTGACGACATGCGAATTGAAATTGATGTTGCTGCACATAGTCCAAAACAAAGTGAGCTATGAAAGCATTCATTTCTCATTAACGCCGACGGGGTCGTTAGATACTAGGTAGACCTAGCTGTTATACAAAAATAGTATAGAGTGATCCCCAAACTCCAATGCCATCAGTCTATTCCGATCATATAACATTTATGGATTCTACATTACGATCTTGGTAGCATAGCGGCGACGTCCATACTAGATTGTGACGCATTTTTATCCCAGTCGACACTCTCTAGCCATTGAACAAAGTCTGCATCGTTCACAAGGCTGACAGAAGCATCGAAGTCAAAAGTGGCGTCTTCAAGTCCCGGGAATGTATCCACTACCGGTGCAACGGGGTTCTGGTTGAAATGATTTACCTGCGCCTGAGTCGGTGGCCTCGCAGGCAGCTCCAGGATTTTGTCGAGTATCTTCCGGATGACTCGTTGACCTTGATCGCAGACACTGTAATTACCATCGTCACGGTCAATAGCGCCGAGACAAGATGCGAAAACACTCAGATCTTGAATTGTTTCGGAGCGTGGGAGCCGATGCTCGGATGGCGATCCATTAAACATCTCTTGCCTCAGCAACTGGACGGATACGATTGCTGCACTTCGTATGCCGTGCGAAACGAGAATCCAGGATAAGTCTATCTGAAAGTCTCTTGTGAGATCCGCCCGAGAGACAAACTTCAGCACTTCCTTGAAGAGTCCTCTTGCTATCTGAACCAAAGTCCAGTGATCCGCTCCAGCTCGTTTGACCAGAATGCGCTGCAAAAGCAGATCATTTGAGAGATAGCCAAGACGGAAGCAAACAACGAACAAAGTACGTAATGCAGGTCCGGGGAAACGCTGCTCGTACCACGGGTTTGTCCATTCTTGCTGAATGAATTTAGGAAACCTTGCAAACTGCTCATCGGCACGCTGGCGGATTTTCTCAGCTTTGCGTAGTAGCTCATCAGCGGGTAAACGGGTCAAATTCATCTCCAGAATGTCTTCTCTGCTCTTGGCAATATCAATTAGCGCTTTAAGCCAAGTTTGTCTCGAGATTCTGCCAGTGGTGTTCCAGCCATTTTCGTCTAACTGATTGAGGGCATCTTTCCAACTGTCACCCTCAAGTAGAAATACGGAATCATCGAGGTCAGGTGGCGATTCCAGAATGCAGAATCGGTAGCTAAGCCGCGGCGGCCTTCCTAGGAATGTTGCGAGTGAAGAATCTGAAGCGTACGCTTGAATCAATGCGCGTTGTCGAAGCCGCGTCATGAAGAACGGCGTATTTTTGTCCACTTTGATTTCACCATGCAAACCCATTGCAATGAGCGCGTTAATTAGCTCTCCAGATCGCTGATAAGAGAAGTAGCCTGAAACAGTTAGCATTGGTTTCAGCAAGTAATTGAGAAGCTTCTTACTGGCTTCGCCGCGAAGGCTACCGGTTAGGCAATCGGTTTCGCAGAGCATGAAAACAAAAAGATCATCGATGATCTCAAGTTCTCTGCAGAATGCAATACAATCTTCAGACGCTTCCCACATTCGCACCGCAAGTCTTTTCGAGTTGATAATGCCTCCCGCTGAAGCAAAGATAGGATCCGAGCTGATGAGCGTGCGTGACGCGGTTCCAACGATGCAAGCTAGGATGCCAAGTACGGGCCAACGCAGGTTCTCGCCCGAAGTGAGATCGATATAATCTTTGAAGCCGGTAGAGCGATCGAATTGCACAGGCTTGAGAGTATTACACCATATCTTCTTTGACAAAGCGTGAAGCTCTTCTGGCTTTCCTGCTTCTAGAATATCACCGTACGATGACCAGAGTCGGTCTCCCCAAGCTCTTCCGAGTACCTCCGGAATGCATAAACCGGGTGATAATTCGTAAGACCTGTCTTGGAAGCGTTTGAAAAGGCTCTTGTTGTTGAACACTTTGAGCACTCTGACGCCTTCAGTGAGGAAACAGTCGGAAACGACTGAAGACGCTGGTCCGACGTCATTGGGCACAGCTTGAATCCCAAGATGCTCCAGATTTTCGGTGAAGATACTGGAGTATGATGTTGAACCTAGAAAGCCTGGGTTGACACGGATTCTAGGCACTGGCAGGTCATCTGATGGAGAGTGTGTCGTACGGTAGTCACGGTGGATATCTGAGGGTGTCGTGGATGAAGAGATAGTGGTCGAGATTGGTGATTTCGGACTGAGAGCGACAAGAGAAGCTGCGGTGGTGCTGGTAGTGGGTGTGAGAGATTCTGGAGGCGTTGGGTTCGGAACTTGATGACGTTGTATTGGCGGCAGTGGTGATGCTTCGTATACACACTTGTCTCTATATGGTGGATTAAGATGTTAGTCAAAATTTTCGGGCTTTACGCCGGGATGCTGAAAGACTTCGGGCTCGGTCTTGAAATCAGCCAAGGCCTTCCGATATATGATGTCTGCATCCCACGACATCCCACGACGGGGGGATGTTACATACATTCTCTTCCGCTTCGCACACCGCCCACAGTACGGTAAGACATGGTCACATCTTAGTTTGCTCTTCCTGCAAGGCTCACAAGCCTGAAGCTTTCCATTTCGTCGGAAAGTTCCCGTGAGTCGTTGCGTAGACATTTCAGAGTTCATGTTCATCACTTCTCCGCGCATGCGAGCCGAAGTGTTGTCGGAAAGGTTCATTGTAAGTGTACGGTGGGGTTAAAGCCCTTTGGCTGAATTAATCAAAGGCCATATTCAGAAGCGAAATCGAAAGGATGTTTGTGTTGGAAGGAAGAGATTTCGGCATAGGCAAGCGATTCGCTCTAGATTACTGTTGGGGAGGAGGCTTCAACGACGAGATTCCAAACACATTACTGTACTTCGGCTTCCGTCATCACGATCGAAATTTTCGGTGATGGAGTAGAGGGTAGCTTATTTCCAGGCTATGCGATTTGCGCCGACTCCGATCGCCGAAAGTCACTAGGGCCATTGTGGAAGGTCGATGAGGTTGAATTTTTCCACGCCACCATTGCAGGGAATCTCTTGCGCAGAGGTTTGTAATTGATAATTGCGTTCTTGTGTGGAGTAAGATCGCTCCGACATTTGAGTCAAACAAATATTTACCTAGGATTGCGAGGGCGATCGAGTCTGTTGTCGGTTGGATCATTCAATCAACGCCGACGCTGTCCAATCATGGCACTGCGGATCATGCAGGTATTACAAACACGAGCAGGCAAGAGAGTTAGCAAGAGAGCAATAAAGATTCTGTGTTATTCTATATACATCCGCCATTACATTACCATTCGTACAAGAGCAAAGCTTCTGGAGTTTGATCATAGTCGGAAATTCATCTAGGCAGAGATGGTTCCATCATAGTCCTTGCCTCCGTTGGGATATGGTATGGTGTAATTGCCGAAGCAAGCATACTGGTAGTTGCTCAAAGCATAAGAATTTTTCTGGCTGGTCAAGAAGTTGCCTAGAGAGCAAAGGCCGTCAGTACGATCACCACATGCGCCACCCCTAATAGTTGACACGGGAAGGATTCCGTTGTTGAGTCTGAAACGAATGAACTTGTTTGCCGCATTGGACGGGTTGTATCCGTACTGAGTTGGAGAGTAGTATGTTCGGTGACTGGGATATGGTGTTGGGTTTGCAGAAGAGCATCCTATGACTTCGGTAATAAGTCGGCCGCCGAAAGGAGTCAAGTGGGAAAGAATGAAGTGTCTATTCGGATCTGGTGGGTACTGTGTAAGCGATGGAGGGTCTTTGAAGTAATCCATCGACATTGCGGTGAGGGTCGAGATTATAATATCGTCATGCGTAAAGTCCGCATAGAACTTCTCGCCCAGCGGGAAGTCTGTGGGATTGTTCGTAAGAGTGTAATTAACGCTACTGTTCGAAGATGTGATGTATTGGTTTGTAAGGCGAGCGATAAGTTCTTGAAGATAACCGATACCTTGAGCGCGACCGGTAGGATTACCGTAGCTATAATCATAATAGTACTCCATGTCAAGAGTATTCTCGAAACCAGTCCACTCGTCGAGTGTGAAGAGAGTGCAGAAGTCAGATATGCCAATGTAGCCTGATTCGTATGCGCAAATACTCTGCATGGCATAGGTGTCGTTGGCATTGAAAGTGAATCCAGATGGAGCGTACTGTTGAAAGCGAGCCGTAGCATCTTTGAGATAAATCTCAATATATGATTCAAGGTCAAGGTCTCCAAGGTCCCCAATTGGGCTGTTATTGTCGTTCAAGCAACTATCGTAGGAAGCTAGGGTATTGTTCTCAGTACCACCTTCAGGATTGATGACGATATTGAAGAATGATGTGGCATTCGCGATAGTTGGATTTGGAGTGGTAGTGAAGCTTTGGCCGAAGAATCCTAACGCCCAATTGATCTGGCTGTTCCAGATGCGAGACTGCGATGTAGTTCTCAAGACAGGCTTGGGTCGAGCAGTACCATTAGGGAAGTTGGGGTTGTAGGCAAGCTGACCCACCGAAGAATTGTACAGGGTTCGACCATATCGGTTCCAGAAAGTGACTCCAGACTGGAACTCAGTGGCAGCTCCAATATTTGTCAAGTAGCTCTCCGACATGATGTACCGGTAAGTGTTCAGGAAAGTGAGAGGTCCGGTGAACAGCTTCGTTGGGTTGGCAGAGGTGAAATTGGTGAGCTTAGCAGCAAAGTTCTCATCGTTAAGCCCGTCATCGAACGACGAGGTTGGAAATCGCTGAGCATGGCGTTGCAAAGAGTGCGCTTGTTCAATAGCACACCCGTCTGGAAGACCAACGTCTTCAATGCCGAAGTAGTTTTCGGGATTGTCATTGTAAGGCGAAATCTGACCCCAGTATTGGGAGATGACGTTTAAGTTCGTCTCAAGGGTAGTGCCGGAGCGCTTTCCTCCGTGATTGCCATGAGGCCAGTAGCCCCATTGAGCTTCTACGGAGGCACAGAGAAGCAAAAAGCCAGCAATTGAGCGGAGCATTTTGGCTGGAAAGTAGAAAAAATGACACAACTTACCGGTGACATCCTGAAGGCTCTGAGAAGAGGTATTTAAGTCTACGCCGGACCACGCTGTAATTCTTTCTGATCGAATGACGACACACGTGTGGAGCTTTGGGTGAGCAAAGCTCTCATCCTTGAGCTCATGGATGAAGCTTCTGTGCAGTTCGAGGTAGTCCACAGGGTTGAGCTGACCTTCAACGGAGTGAAAAAGTTGGGATGTGTAGGCACGAGTAGAAATGTGCCGAGGCGATTGGACATTGGCATCTTTTAGATTGATCCTACAGTGTAAGCCCCAAAAAGAAATCTACTCCCGGAGATCGATGCCAGGCTAAAACCTGTTGATCCAGTGATCGATCGCGGCCGACATTCGTTCTCCCTCCTCCGCGCACCAGATGGCTGGTGAACACGCGGGAAATAAACATCTGATAATCAGATAACCAATGGTTCGTAGCCTGGTTGCCTACATGGCCCGTTCTGTGGTTACAAACCCTTGAATGGTCATTTTCTTCCAGCATATAAATTTTTTGCTCGAATTTACTCCCGGAGATCTTCCACGGGTATCGTTCTGTCATTAGCCAATGCCAATTCCCGGTCATCGTCAGCTCGTATTTGTGCTTTACGTGCGTTGACGCACGCTGTGTTCCAGGGTTGAAGTTGCTCAAAAGACGCTGCAAGGCTCGAGTGAATCAAACATCTTAGGGATGATGTTTATTCAGAATGATTCTTTTCCTCGTCGAAGCATTTCATTTCCTTTAACCATTTGTTGCCATCTCGGGCAGCAAGGTCAAATCAGTAGCAATTCCACCCCAATGCTTAAATGTCTGAAAATTAACATAATTGTTTATGCCTTATGAGATGTCATCTGATGATCCACACCCGTAGACTAAACTCGCCCATCGTTCATCGTCACGCTGGTGATAAACTTGGCCGACAGGTTTCGTAAACTACGGAGGTACTGACATATCGTATACCTTACTGAGAGGTGCCCGTAAAATAGCACCGCCACTGATGTTGTGGCTGAAAGTACTCTATGATTCACTTCGGAATTTCTTTCAAGCGAACGCCAATTCGAGATATTATGTTGGTCTCACAACTGTGCCCACAACACGTAAACCCAGACATTGACCCTTCTGCAACCCAGCATGGCCGAAAAGATCGCCGCCGAAGAAGGCCTTCCTCCTAAAATCGCCGAGTTGGGCATAGCGGACAGCACTGAGAAGAAGACAATGGCTACGGAGCAGAGAATCGACCCGTGGTCAGTTTCGGCGGGAACTGATGCGCAGGGTAAGGAAAAAGAGTTCGACTACATTGCGCTCGCAAGGCAGTGGAATACACAGATCATAGATGAATCGCTTTTGAAGCGATTCGAGGAGGTTACCGGACACAGACCACATCGCTGGCTACGACGAGGACTCTACTTCAGTCACCGCGACTTGAACTTGATATTAGACGCCCACGAGCACGGTGAACCATTCTTTTTGTACACCGGCAGAGGTCCGAGCAGTGGTTCCATGCATATTGGGCACAGCATACCTTTCGCCTTTACGAAATGGCTTCAAGATGTGTTCGACGTCCCTCTCATAATAATGTTGACGGTATGCTGCCTTGAAGCTTTGTTACAGCTTTGTGGTTAGCTGATGATCTGTCTAGGATGATGAGAAAGCCCTTTTCAACGAGACTTTGGCACTGGAAGATGTTATGAAGTTTGCGAGGGAGAATGCAAAAGACATTATCGCGTTAGGCTTCGATGTGAAGAAAACATTTATATACCAGGTCCGTTATGCCCAAGTAACAGAAGTACTACACCTTTGGTTATTCCCCACGAGACTGACTTCTGATTAAGGACACCAAGTACTTCTCCAATCATATGCTGCTCAATGCTTGGGAATTCTCGAAGCACGTGAGCTTCAACCAAGTCCGGGGCGCTTTCGGCTTCAATGAGTCCACGAATATAGGCCGCATCGTGAGTAAACTATCCACGTCACGCCGGCTCATCCTAACTTTCATGATCAGTTCTTTCCGTCACTCCAGTGCGTGGCCGCATTCGCAAACTCGTACCCAGAGGTCTGGGGAGAAGATCCTCTATCTGATCAACGATCCAAACGAGTAGCGAAGATGCGCTGCCTCATTCCCATGTAAGACTTGCTTTCTACCATTTGAGAATTAACTCCGGCTAATCTTCGCAGGGCTATTGATCAAGATCCATACTTTCGCCTGGTGAGAGACGTAAGTTTGGTTCCTGATGAAGATTTAAATAGCGCATATTCTAACGACGAGGCAGAATTGCCACAAGATGAAGCTCGCTCCGCCGAAGCCTGCACTCATGCACACGAAATTCTTAACATCTCTTCTCGGACCCGGTGGGAAGATGAGTGCATCTAATCCGAACAGCAAAATTGACATGTCGGATACGCCGAAAGAAATTCAAAAGAAGATCAACAAGCATGCATTCAGTGGCGGTCAGGAGACTATCGAACTGCACCGAGAACTCGGCGGAAATCCAGACGTAGACGTAGCGTACCAGTATCTGGTAAGTCTAGTGACGCAGGCGGAGCTGCACCCTTCTCTGCGAGTGAGCATTCAACTAATTCGCAACAGACATACTTTGAAGATGACGACGAGATGATCGCCAAGTATTATCGCGAGTACAAGGCGGGCACCATGACCACAGGCGAAATGAAGAGGGAGTGTATTGCCATTGTTCAGAAGTTCGTGGGAGAGTTCCAGGAACGGAGGAAACTGGTCACGGATGAAGTGCTGAAATCGTTCATGACGCCAAGGAAGCTCGAGTGGAAGGGAAATCCTAATCCGAAGAAACCGCCGCCAAAGCCGCAAGAGGAGACGAAAGACAAGCAAGGCAAGCCGAAGACTAACCCCGCAACGAATGGTGAAAAAGCCTGAATAAGATATGCTTCGTGGCTATTCCGTGCTTATCAGTCCGGCGTTCGGTCATGTTGCAGGCAGAGGTGCTGATGGCAAGTTGTTGAGATCACAACATAGAATCAAAAGAGAACGGTGTCGGTGTTCACAATGGAACCAGGAGCGCGCCAGCTCTGGAATCGATGCCTTTGAGCTTGTATAACTGGATAATTAACTCACGAACCTCTTCTCCGCTTGGAGAGGAAGATCTCAAGAAAGATGTTGCAGAAGAGAATACGGAGTCTCCATACTAGCCCTTTAGCGCCGTTTATACCAACATGTTCTAACAGAAACTAGGTACCTTTCCGATTTACGTATCCCATTGTAGAATCACGCCCTAACCTTCCTTCTCTTCACGCGATGACTCGTGCCGTTTGACTCTGCAGTCTCGTTGGACTTCGACTTCAGACTGTCATCGTCATAGGGAAACTTAAAGGCAACCTTGATCTCCTTGTGCTCCGAGAATGCTCTATACCCCTCCATCGCATCCTCAATTCCAAGTTCTGCAGTGAAAATGAAAGAAGGCTTCGCGCGTCCGCTTTCGATCAATCCCAGGAGTGTCGGTGCTAGGACCTTGGAGTCTACGGCGCCGGTCTGCATGCTCAAGTTCTTCGTCCAAAAGTCACAAAGAGGGAAACGAATATCAGCAATACGCTTGCCTTGAGCTAGCGGTGTACCCTTAGAACGGTCCTCAGCGAAATATACGCCAATTACACCAATGCCGCCACTAGTGTTGGTTAACTCGACGGCTCGTCGGATGATAATACCTTCATCGGGCTGCAGGTCGTCGTTGACGCACTCGAAACCGACGCAATCACATGTACGTTGGACGCCAGAAGGTTGGATGGCAAGAATCTGCTTGACGGGATCTCCTTTGGTGAAATTGATCGGGATGGAGCCGATCGAACGAGCTTTCTCAAGCCGTTCTGGCACGTGGTCAATATTGAAGACTCTGGATGCTCCCCGAAAGAGAGCGCTGTAAGCGCAAAGCAAACCAAGAGGACCTAGTTCTCTGTGAGCTTGATTCCATAAAATTGTTTACTGACTTACCTGCACCAAAGACAGCTACACTGTCACCGGGTTGGAATCCAGCGAAGTCGAGACATGTCCATGCAGTCGGCCAGATATCAGAAAGAAGAATGAGATCGAGTGGTTGTTCTTTTGCCAGCTTCTCAGAAACCGGAATAAGTGATTTATCGGCAAATGGACAGCGAGCGTATTCAGCTTTCACAGTTTAGCTTTGTTCAAGCCTAAAGAGAAATTGGCGCACCTTGAAGACCTCCAAGATTGCCAAAAACTGGCCCAAACCCAAATATCCCTTCTTGCTCATCCGTCGGAGGTGCGAGGTTGAAGTGACCGTCATCAGGAGAGTCTGGTACAATAACCCAATCTCCAACCTTTACAGTGGATACGGCATCTCCAACCTCAACCACGACACCGATACCTTCGTGTCCCATACCCCACGGAGGTGTAGTACTGCCAAGTTTGCCGTGAAATGTATGCAGATCACTACCACATATTGCTCCATTGGTTATACGGATGATGGCGTCCTCAGGTGCTTGAATAGTAGGAACGGGAGTATCTTTCACGGAAACGTGTAGGGGTTTACCTTCCCAGAAGACAGCACGCATGGTCTTGGGCATCATTTTCGCAGATTTGACTGTATCCTAATAGAGGTGTTCCTGTTTGTAACTACACACAAAAACGAAAGAGAGCAGACAGTTATATATGCAGAAGCAAAGGGGAAAGGTATCACTGAAAGCGACGCTGTGGGTATTCTTTAGCCCTCTTTCCTTTCACCGCGACTACAAATGAGTATTGCCATATCCAGAATGGTCGTAGTTCTTGCATGGTAGGTATTGGGACCCATTTCATATTTTCCATGAAGAATGGAGCATACCCTTATCGTATGCAGCTGACTGAGAATGATGTAACAGGGACGGCACCAATTGAAGTGCCTAACAAGCGACTAGTTCAATGCAAGGTTCAAAGCCGAAGAGTAACATGGGCTGCAAGACTACTTGAAGTGTTTCCTAGAGCAGTTACTACTTTACCCGAAGTAACTCTATCTCCTGGGACCTTTGCCACCGTTTTTGGAAGTTTTTGCCACCGTTGGGTTGTCGAACCTTTTTATGAAAATCAAATTATGTCTAGTTAAAACCTGGACATACTGCAGTAACTTAATGACTTCCATCACGAAACAGCGAATTGATCGAGGACATCCTGACGATCTCTTTTCGAGTACGTATTAGTACTCAAGGCTGTTCCGTGACGCTCGGCAGCGTTGATGTTTCACGGCCGGGGGCTACTCTATGCCGCAGTTGTGCTATGTCTTCTGAGAGCCTGCTTAAAGTCTCGAAGTCTGTTGATAAAACCGCGTCTCTTAGAAACTCCCCTACGTAGGACTAAGATATCTGTCTTCAGAGTTTGTCAGACCAAATTACTGTCCGTTAGAAATGCTTTTGTATCTCTGCTGAATTGAAATCGAACATGAAGCGAAAAGCACAATCAGAACTATCTAGCGCACCGAACTCGAAGACGAAGCGCAAATTAGATTCGAAGCCGTCAGTGAAGGAACGCTTGGAAGAGTACCGATATGAACATAAAGAGTACCATAAATGGCTTCATGAAAACAACAAACTTGAAGGTATCGGAGGCTGTATTTTCGTGCCTAATAACGTCGATATGAGGACTTTCTGCGGCACGATGAAAGAACTGAGCCACGATATCGAGCGACTGTACGCAAACTACGGTGGGTAGGTCATTTTAAACAACGGAAAAGCAGAGTACTAAGTTTATTAATCATTTGTGAAGGGATTTTAACCCCAACATAGTCTACAGTCCGTTTATGCTCCTCCATTTTGGGAAGGACTACGCTCTGAATGCGCGAGGTATCTACTATCACGCACAGTTTGATACGGACTTGGTCGTGGCTGGTCGCAAAATCTGGAGACCAGATATCCCTAAGGATAATGAAGTGAGCCCTGAGATATTCGAGAGGCAGCTGCGTGCTCGAAAATTTGCTTCTCACGCAAATAACAACGAGAAATGGTGCAAAAGTGAATTCGCCTGGGAAGCCGATGCGTGGTCCGATGTCTTTGGATGCATGAGAGAAGACCCATCTTTAGTGCTGTACGTTTATGATGTCAACAGATATAGAACCAGAATCGCCTAACACGCACAAGTGATAAGCACGAATATTCAAATAGGGTCCCTGACACAGATCCAATTCTGCGAAAACTCACAGGCTCGTTTGTCTTGGAAGAGCGCATTCCTGACTGCACGTTCGGCCTGGCGACCTTTACCGATCGTGACGCGGAGTTGGACAACTGGATAACCGAATTGCACCGTGATCGCTTAGAAAGACTTCTCCTGCATCCAAAATATGGATTATACTCGGATCCAAAGAGAGAACATAAACCTGCCCTTGCGTTCCCATTTATGGTGTATGAGGCAAAAGGATGGGCAGGTGATTGTCGAGACGCAAGGCGACAAGCATGCTCAGCTGCTTCATTCTATCTTGATATGCTAGATGAATTGGCTCGAAAACCCGGACCGGTCGGGACCCCAAGGACCTACCAAACAAAGACCAGCCATCAGTATCAGGTGTTTGTTCTTACGTCCTTTGGGGCCTATTGGCACCTCGCCGTTGGGTATAGACGGCCGCGTTTGGAATCAGAACATGCGGGCATGAAAGAGATGAGTGAAACGGTATATGTATGTGTTAAAATACTCATTCTCTGAGAACGCATTAACTTACCGGTGCATGTAGGCATCTCAGAGAATTTGGAGTGGTCATGTCACATCAGAGACAGCTGCATTTGAGCTTCTCTCACTTATTGATCAGATTCACCTATGGGCTATCACAGAGCACCGCACTTTTGTGCTCGAACATCTACGTCCTTGGCATGAACTCTGCGACAAGAACTATCTGCTCGAGTGGAAGTCAATTTATGACCTCGGTGAGCATAGAAAGACGAAGCGCGTTTACAGTGAGATCGACGACATAAACGTCCCGAGTTGGGTTACTCACTTAGCCGAGCCGGCCCAACGGAACATACAACGTCGCGCAAAGACTTCATTAGCAAATGCACTCAAGGAAGAAGAACTTAGGAAATCAAAGGCTCCGTGTCGAGATCGTTTCTTCAGATGTGGGCTAGATGAATGTACTGCGGAATTCGACTCAAGTACTGCTATGTCGGACCACTTGCGAAGCACACACGATATAGAAGAACGAGTCCTGGCAAAAATGAAGTGGGAGGTCCAGTCATGGATGACAGGAGATAAGATTGAAAAAAGGCAGAAACGAAACATCATGGCTTCGGGCTATAAATGGCCTTGGCCTTGGCCCCTCGCGGAGAACGATGCTTCCCCTGCAGATCTTCGCTTTATGGACATGGCAGATCCTCGATATGCGAATTGGAAACTTTTTCATTGAACTACCCGAAATGGTTCTGGCTGCGCGGCTTGGAGAAAGAGAAGGTGCCATTGCTGGATGAAGGTAGAAAACGATGTCTTGATATATTTCCAATTTTGACCAACGTAGAGCGTAAAATTTCTCTATCTTAATTTAGCTCTAAGATGTGGAAAGAAGCGCTCAAGTTTCTGAGGTGTTTGATGGCGGATCGATTGGAATATATGCACACTGCAACGACCGTGCCGAGAGTGTCGTCCCAGTTAACGTAGTGACGGATTCGTTAGAGGTTGACAATAGGTCGATTTAGAGAAGGAATTCGGACCGTTTAATAAGTTACGGACAGCTCGTTTCTCACTAGTAAAGATATAGAATTAAGCGTTCTTCACCAAGACAGTCAAATTCGAAGCCTACATTGCAAATAGGATATCGAACCCGCGCCTGCTGTTGAAGTATGTTCGACTAAAGCCCTTAGATCTCTGGCGGGCTTTGTTTCCATCCCCTTCGAGGGCAGTTTCTTACCCTCGTTTAAAGTTGACAACTTCATGTTCGACTTTGCGACAGTATCCCGAGCAGACCTGAGTTTGACCTGATCCACCCTGATCAAAAGCAGCGCGAGATCGAGTGACAGATGGGGGAAGAAAGTGCCAAAATTGGGGTGTCATTACATCCAAGTCGTTGATCGAAACCCAAGAAATATTGCGGGACCTCTTCAAGAGCAGCACATTTGCTCTAGTTTCAATGTCTACTTTGACGCCTCTGCTGGGTTTGGTTCAGGCTCTGGGGATTGCGCCCACTTTTTAGCGGCGGCCGGGATACGAACGACAGCGCTCTCCGTCCAGATGTGAGTCCCTTCACTCCAATCCATGCCTTCAATGCAGCCGCCTTTGATGCTGACTGTGGGACGAAGGCTCCCATCTTGATCGCGTCCTTGGTGGAAGATACGACACCCACAAGTCTTGCAAAAATAACAATCCAGGCTCCCACCGCTCTTGGTCGGGCGAGTGTAGCACGACAGCTTTTCTTTTAGCTCGTCAGATAATGGGACCAATGGAGGAAAGGCTTCGAAAATCGCTGAGGTGCCGAAAGCAGATGCAGATTGGTGTTTACATTCCGAACAATGACAGTGGAACAGACTCTGCGGCTTTGAAGCCGGAGTTCTGAATTTAATTGCACCACACTGGCACGAGACGTCCATGACGGAAAGATGTGCTGTGTACGCTTTTCTTCTTATTTAGAGAGTAAATGTTCTGATAGCACGTAAGCAACTACTTGATGTAAGGGTTAGCCGCAAAGAAAGGGATTATTATGATGACTGATTGATTGTCATTGTAGTTGTAGTTGTTTCGTGCTCACGTACGTGCAGAGGGTATGAATTGTCAACCAAGCCACCACTCCTGTCATAACAGTTGAAGTGGCTGCTCTCTTAGCTCACTTGCTCTCACTTTTATAAGCCACTCGCCCTTAAGATTTTTTCATTTCCCACACAACATCTCATTCTTAGTATCCCGGCGTCGTCGTCACCCTAGATGTCAATCCTAGCCTAAGCGAGTGGAGTGTCTCTTCGGTGGAGTTCTCTTTGGCGGATTGTCTCTTCCCTTGAGCGTCTTTTCAGTGGAATTGCTCGGTGGTGGAAGTTTCGTATATGCTCCTCAAGATGTTCTTTCCTCGTAAACCCACCGTGCACCCCGTTCTCATTGCGATCACATACTTTAGCGTCGCAAAAATGTTTCGTTGCAACCATAGCGGCATGAACAAAGTTAATATGCCGGCTGAGGTCGGCACGGCGTTTAAACTTACCACACGTTTCACAGCTGTGTAGTGGACGAGCACTAGGTAATAAGTATTAGCATCACGAAGATATAACCGTAGTATGTTACGGAGGGCTGAAAGGCTATAGGTAATGTGTGGAGGGATGTAGGGATTAGCGTACGTCATCGGGGTTAGATCCCTTGGTGAGTCGAAATTCCCAGGAGATCCTTGAACAGACTCGTAATTGCCTGGTGCAATATGGACTGTTGGGTAGAAGTTTGTAGCCTTACTTATCGCATCTTGAAGTGGACGGAATGCATTCCTTTCCCCTTCGCCGTATACAGGCGGCATATAGATGCCGAATGGCGAGTATGCCTTATCTTCTCCATGCTTAGTCTGAAGGTGTCTATCCCATAACATTTGCGCTTCGAGCCCTAAACCAGATATCGTACAGAAGCTCCTCGAAGTGCTTCCATAGGAATTCCCGTTATCTCGCAAATGTATCGGTCTAAGGTTCTTCTATCACCGAGCCACTCGCCTTCTCGAGAGTAGGATTCAAGGAAAGCTGGCGCGAGAAGGTCCTGCGTCGATTGAACCATCTGCTTGCTCGCAAAGCCGTCTCCCAAGGAGGCCCTAAGGGACAGTCACCCGCTGTCTGCATGCTTGTAGAAACATCTGATAAATAGACGTAGCATTTGGCCGCATTCTTGTACCACCGAAACTTAGAATTGATGGCCTTCGAGGTTTCGGCGAAGTCGAATTCATTGATGCAACAGGTGTCCACCCAGAAATGTCGCAAGCCATCAGAACTAGCGCGTTTTGCGCAGAACTGGATCTTCTTATATCCACTCTTGTGCCCGCCGGTATTATGTATTAGGTCGCTAAAGGAAACTTCTTCGCCTTCCACCCAAGTATGTGAAAGTATTGCGCATGGCGGTAGCGGGACTTCACCGTTGTCAACCAAGTCCTCGGATATGATGAGCTGGCCGACGCTGCTGATTTCTAAAAGACGCATTTCGTCGCATCGAATGTGAGAGAGAGGAACAGGTTAATATGGACACATCGATCGGATTTACGCCGCAACGAAGAGATTCAGTAGAGGGCGCAGCAAAGACGATAGAGTGCTGGTGGCAGTACAAGCAGTTAAATAGTCCCAGCAGGGCCATTGCTATTCGCAGAGTTGGTAGCAGAGAATACCGGTTGGGCAGCGATTTGGTTGGGCATGCGGTTGGTGCGAATCTTCGGGCAGATTTTCCCGCCCAAACCAGTGTCGCAACCCGCCGGAAACGGATTCAATCTGCCATCAGGTTGTTTGAGGGGTTACTCTAGTCAGCAAAGTCCAAAGTACTGTCAAGAAACTCTAGGCAGATATCTCGATGACGAGAATGGAATAGTAGTGACTCGCTGCTGCGGTCCGTTTGATGATCGATGTCTCACCTACCGTACGCTAGCAAAGCCCCATGCGGTAGAGTAACTACTCTACCGTCGTCTAATGCAAAGTATTCTGGCAATCATTAATTACCTAAGTCTAAACTACTTCACGCGTTATCATCTTTACTATCCACAAACCATAATTGAATTAGCATGTGAGATCATCTTTAGAGCGGCGTATTTCGTCTCATCAACAACCTTTCTGGGCTCAAATCGCTTAAATTGAGTTGAGAACCCCCCTTGGGACATGTGCGACGTGACTACTTGACCAACATACTCTGCGGGATTACACTTGAACGACGATAGCTAATTCCAAAGATGAGAATCCAATCGTTTGTATGTCTATTTTGCCAATCCCTTTCCTCTTTTGTTAAAACCCGTCTGCTCCTAGTTACACACCGCCATTTTCTAGCTCATTGTCTCTCAGACATTCGGCACTGGAGCATATCGAGCGGCATTCTACAAGATATCACCAGCTGATGAGTACGGCGCCTAGATACTCTGACCGACAATCATTTTTGCCGTTGAACCTTCTTTGAAATGACTTTCATTCTGAGTCGCGGAGTACTTTTGGCCTGTGTTCTTGTCGGGACAGCGGCATGGAGTCTCTATTTGATGAGTTCTTACTGGGCAAGAGTGATCCCGTTAAGAGTTGCTCTGAGCTGGAAAATGCAGATCGCATCGGGGCAGTTCAACAATCCTCCTGGTGTACCTATTTGGTGTGGAAAGGCGTATATGTCCACGTACGGAACATTTGCGTAGCCAAATCATCCGCTGTCACTGACTAGTCCTAGAAATGCTTCTTTTGACCCAGGCGGTTGGCTATCTGCACCGAATTCATCTTCCATTCCATTGCTCAATCTGCACTTCTACCCTCGAATGAGTCTCTATCTGGAGGGCGAATCCGAAGCGTCTCTGATCATAGATGCGCCATTATCTTACGAAGTCGGACAGCCTTTTTGCTCATCCGAAGGTTATATCTCGGAGAATTCAGGCGAGTCTCAAGAATTGCGCTTCGATATTGTCAAAGTAGACACCGAGGAGATCCTGGTCCACAATGTCTCAGTGCCAGTCAATTCCACTAAAAACGAATTCAGCTTTCCGCTCAGTAGCTTCAACTCTAGCTTCACGCCTTACGATATTCTCATCAAAACTATTTCAGCGCCATGCAGCACAAATATTGAAGCCGTGACTCAATTAAGGGTACTACCATCTCGTAATGACAGCGGAAGCGTCGTCAAAGTGGACTATCTCTACGGCGGTATTTCAACCTTCTACTCTTCGCTGAATTCCAGCACGTCATGGAAGTACATCTTCCCTTACTCCTACTACGTGAGCTGGGGAGGCTACCTTAAAGGTTCTGAAAGCAATCTCAAAAGTTTTGCGGATTACGGCTTCAACATCATTCATCCTATCCCTGGTGGTAGTCAAACGGAGCCATTCGATGAGCCCGAATTCACAGAATTTCTCGATACCTTGGACGAAATGGGCCTATGGCTGATGTACGACATGCGATGGACATACAAGAATGCCACAGCTCTGACATCTCAAGTTGAGGCGCTGAAATCACGCAAATCTCTGCTCCTATGGTACACGGCGGACGAACCCGACGGCCAGGGCGACCCGCTGGACGCCCCATCGCAAGCCCACACCACGCTCAAGAGCCTCGATCCCTACCACCCAGTGTCCCTGGTGCTCAACTGCCACAACTTCCACTTCGCCGCGTACAGCGCAGGCGCCGACATCCTGCTAACTGACCCGTACCCCATCGGCACCAACCTCACCTTCTCCACGCAATGGCACACGCCCTGCAACCTTACATACGGCGACTGCGGCTGCGACGCCTGCGCGGCGCCCGCACTGTCCAACATCCCGGCGCGCCTCGACGCCTTCGCCTTATACCAGACGTGGCTGGCGAGGCCGGGGGCGCGCCCGCCGCCGCCGCTCTGGGCCGTGCCGCAGGCCTTCGGCGCCGCCGAGTACTGGGCGCGCGTGCCGACGGCCGCCGAGGAGGTCGCGATGGCTGCGCTGGCTGTCAACCACGCCGCCAAGGGCCTCGTTGCCTGGATGTGGCCTGCTGCCGACGAGCTCGCGGACGTGACGGGGCGGCTGGCGGGCGTGCTGGCGTCGGAGCGGGTGGTCAGGTTTCTGCTGGGAGCGCAACCGGCGCGCTTGCGCGTTGCGGGACCGCAGGAGAGTGAAATCGATGCTGCTGGGTGGAGGGTTGGTGCCAAGATGTTGCTGAGTGTTGTGTCTATGAGCTATGATGCGTATGCCGGGTCTGTTACGCTGGAGTTGCCAGCTGCTGCTGACAAAGTTGAGGTTTTATGGCCTGTTGGAGCTGATAGTGCGTCTTGGGTGGCTAACGGTGATAAGATCGCAAAAAGTGCACTTTCAGCTTTGGAGGTGAGTCTGCTGCTGATTGACTTGGAGTGACGATGTTGGAAAGCATAGAAGCTGAGCGACAAGGTGGACCATAGCAGAGAAGCTTTTGACACATTATTAATGCTACACGATAAAGCCGACATTCATATCCATGGATTTCATTCTGAGTGAGTTTGACTCCTGTGGCAACTTCTATATGCAGTTTTAGTTCAAGTCAACTCGGATCTTGTCACAGTGGTAACCGCCTCTAAAGAGTCAATCCGCATCGAGATTGCCAGAGGCAAAAGCTGCTCAAAGCCAGCTAGGACTTTTAAAGATGCACTCAAAAGCCTCCCATTTTAAGCTCACTGTATCTCCAGCTCCATCTCGTCGTAAGCATCGCCAGTGTTTGTGCCATGAATTGGCCCACCGAATCCGCCGTTGGCTGTGTTGATCGTTCCACCGTTTGTGGCGATAGAGTCAACGTTGCCTTGCGTATTCTGTCCTTGTCCAAAGTAGTCATCCATTTCTTGATCCAAGTCTTCCTTGGTCTTGCGCGGGCGTTCATTGCGACGAGGAGCACGACCCTCACCAGGTCGACGAGTACCACGATTCGATGGACCTCCGCGATTACGGCGCGTTGGCGAGCGATCGTCACGTCCCGGGCGGTAGCTGTCTATATTGTTCCGAGTCGGCCTATCTCGATCGACACGATCAGCCAGCGAGGGTCCAGAATCTCGGGAACGATCTGCACCATTGTCTGGCTCATCGCGCGTGATGCGGTCGAAAAGGCTGCGACGAGGTCGATCGGCGGGGTCAGAACGATCATTTGAGACATTACCAGGAGTGATCATGGTGACTGTCATAACCTGGCCCAGGGCCAGAGCACCATTAGCATTCCTAACGGCGTCTTCTGCATCCCGACGACCATTGTAGACGACATAAGCGACGCCGGTCGCACGGTCGAATTTGTCAAAAACAAGGCGTGCTTCACGAATTGAGCCCCATCTCTCGAATGTATCCTAAACACAGAAGTCAGCGTAACAATCTCATATAAAGTTTTCGAGCTTCTAGCTCTTACCCTTAAGTCTTCAACTAGAAGTTCATATGGAAGGTTTTCGATTTTGATCTTGAAGCCTCCAGACTCGCGAGGTGGACGTCGAGATGGCTGTTCACGAAATGGAGGAGGCGAAGCGCGTGCCGCAGATTGTTCGGGGTCGTCGGTGTACTTGTCGTGTTGCCAGAACTCACTACGATGGTTAGGGATGTGTTCAATTTCATGGCGGCTGAGTAAGAGGAGACGGCCGCCGTTGAGACCACGACCAGGACTGAGATCGCAGTCGCGGTCACGAACACTGGTGCAACCTCTACTATCATGCGGAATGACATACTTTGCTGATTCATCGTTTCTTGCATTCTGTCGCTGCTGTGTTCAAGGATTTTACGTTAGCATATGGTTATACAATACCATGACGTGTGTGCGTGTGCCAGAGGCTCGAGGGAGGGAAATCGGCGTCGCAAGTTCTTCGAAATGGAGCGATAGTGCCGTTAGAGGTGGCCAAGGGACATGAGCACGCGTCGAGGTTGGGATCGGAGGTGGAGGAAAGGAGGCGGATGAACCTATACAGATGTAGGTAAAGGATTGAGAATGAAAAACAGAAAGCGTACGTACCTTTTGCACGCCATCTCGAGGAGGACGGCGATCTCTCTCACCACGGAAGCGGTTGTTGTTACCGCGCTGAAGGAAATTTGTTAGTTTGAACATCGGGTGAAGGTGAACGGGTGACGTACCTCTCGGGCATTACGCTCGCGGATGGAATCGTCAAGACTGCGATCCATTGTTGAAGGTGTCGAGCAGATGTGAATGAGCTTCAGTAATGGGAATGGAGTCAGCAACTGAAGCTGGTGGGGGTTAGAAGTGCTGAGGGTATAGATGAATGGAGGAAAACAAATGGCGAAGATGTTGTTGAAGCTTTTGGAGACGATTGACGATCGCCAAGACTTGTTGTGTTACCTGCAGGTGGAATAACAAGAGCCTCACTTCAGAACGGAACCTTTTCGGACAAGTACTTGAAGTGCTGCATACGATTTGAATAATATTAACAAGTATACGGCGATAGCTGAGTATCATGTGGCTATTGATGTCGATTCCGGAAACTAAATGCCTACTACGGGATCTGGAAACTGCCCGACTTTGAGTTCATCGACCTCACGTCCATCTGCTGACATCTACACTGACCTCTCGAGGATATCTCTGCGCAGTCATATTCATCTTCGGCATGTGCTTTGGCTCTCCAAATGTTATTGAAGCTCTGTTCAATCATGTAGCATCACGGCCTCAAGATGCGCTCTCCTTCGTCTTCCCGGCATCCAACTAGACAGGCTTTGGGCCAAGAAGAACAGACAGACATCCATCAGCGCAATGCCCTTGAGCAGTTTCATGCCGATCTTACGGAATAGAGCAAGCACCGAGTTAGTAGCGGCGACCTCTTCACCCCGAATAACTTTCTGTTTAGAAGCTGTCTGGAGATATCTCTGGTAGCATTCCGATTCGTCGTCGCGATAACAGCAGAACTGAGCCGAGACCGCGTACACCACAAGCGGGAGTTCTTTGCGAACGGCTTGAATGGCGTGTCTAGAGCACTCAATTGACAACTAGGTAATTTGTTATAATCCTCGACTATTGCGACAAGGATACATTCAAGAGAGAACAAAGGCACCAGGACTGGATCGCCTGGCCCCCATCCGAAGTGAGGGGACTTCTACGAATTTGTACCACGGCCAACGGAACAATGACTTCTGCAATTTACTTTGTCAAGCATTACACATCTACGCAGGTTGAACCAATGGCACTTCCTGTTTTCTATTTCGTCCATCTCGCCTACATCCTCAATTGCGCCACAGATCCCAAGAATGTGGTGCGTTTTCTTTTTCCTTGATACGAAGATAGGATTCCCAACCCCAGAGCGCCGACGGGCTAACGGGCTTTTCGTTAGTCACTGCTAATCACCCACTCAACCGGTCGACCTGCAGCCTCGGCTTCCTTTTTCGCAGTTGATCTACGCGATTAAGGAAGGTATTTAGGATCTTTTCATCCTAAGTTCGACCCCACGGCCCTTATCGCTGGGACGAGGAGCTGGTAGAGGGGTCGTCATCTACCGGTAGTACAAGGAGTCGATCAGGGCCTGATAAAGTCTAGATCGAACCTTATGTAGGTCTTTAACATCAGTTGTCTCTCAATTTTCACATCTCACTTATTACAAATTCCTTCTTTTTCAAACCCTATTTGCGTGATAGCTTCCTCAATGGCAGAGAATCGCAACACCTCGGTAGTATCTGCGTCGGGCAGACGTCATGAAGTAGACGAGAGTCAATTGCACGTTACTTCGGTCTTCGCAAAGACGGGAGAGCACGCAATTCTCGACCATGAGGCCGATGAAGACGAGCGGATTTTAGTTTCTCTGGGTTACAAGCAGGAGTTCAAGCGGTTCGTTGCTAGCAAGAAGGAAACTCTTTGGAGCTACAAGTGCTTACTATCTCAGTGATTTCACTTGGCTAGAGTCTTTCTCTGTCTCATTCTCTGTGCTCGGTCTTCTTCCTTCCGTCGCATCCACTCTTAGCTACGACCTTGCATACTCAGGCCAGGCCGGTTCCACATGGGGTTGGATTGTCGCTGGTGTCCTGATCCAGAGCGTCGTGTTTGGCATGGCAGAGCTTTGCTCTAGCATGCCAACTGCTGGAGGTCTGTATTACGCCTCTGCCGTCCTTGCTCCTGAAGGATGGGGCCCATTTCTTAGTTGGGTGAGGAAACCAATGCGACCAACAAACTCGCGACACCCAAATCTAACGGCCTATAGTGCGTCGGATGGTCGAATTTCCTCGGCTTTACTACCGGTCCATGCTCAGTCAATTATGCACTTGCTGCGATGATTCTTGCTGCTGCTGAAATTCAAAATCCCGATTATACGGCCCAAACTTGGCACCTGTACTTGACGTTCCTACTGCTTCTCATCGTTCAAGGTCTTCTCACCATGAACTCGACAAAATTTCTCGGCTATATGAATATCGTGGGCACAATTATCAATTTGGTCGCTCTGATTATTTTCGTTATCTGGCTTCCCGCAGCTTCGATAAACTCACCCAAGTTCAACGACAACCACACAGTTTGGGTGAATATTCAAAACGGGACAGAATGGCCAACGGGTTGGGCATTTATCATGGGTTTCCTCACGGTTATCTGGACCATGTCTGGTACGGATATTCGCATTTCACGTTTATGCATCCTGGGATGAGCTTTTGATAACAATTTGTAGGCTATGATACATCATTCCACCTTTCGGAAGAATGCAGTAACGCCAACCTTGCTGGTCCTCGGGCTATTGTCATGACCGGTCAGCTTGGTCTGTATCTTGGATTTGCAATCATCCTCGTAATCGCTTACACGGTCGTCGACATTCAAGATGTCGTCGCTGGCTCATACGGTCAACCAATGGCATCACTCTGCGTACAGGTCCTCGGTGAGAAGTCTGGACTGATCATGTTCGCGATCAACATCGTTGCGCAGTTCTTCGTCGGTCAGGGTTGTACTATCGCAGCGAGCAGAGTCGTCTTCGCTTACTCGCGAGATGGCGCTATTCCAGGTTCCAGATGGTGGAGCCGCGTTAACAGCAGGACCAAGACACCTGTCAATAGCGTATGGTTTGTGTTGACTGTCGCGGCGCTTCTGGGCCTGTTGATGTTTGCAAGTCCCGTAGCCATCGGAGCGGTCTTCTCGATCGGTGCGATTGCGCAGTACACTGCGTTTGTGACGCCCATAGGTAGGTTTTCATCTTCTCTTTGTTTCGACTCTCGCTGACTCTTTCCAGCCCTCAAGCTATTCTTCGCTGGAGATAGGTTCAAACCGGGACCATGGAATCTAGGTCGCTTCTCCAAGCCCGTCGGTGCAATCGCTTTCGCCTGGTGGTTACTCATTATCCCGGCTTTGTGCTTCCCTGCCGTCAAGGGATCTGATCTGAACGATCTCACAATGAACTACACCTGCCTGATCTACGGTGGAACGATGCTCTTCGCTCTTCTTTACTACGCATTTTCTGGAAGGAAGTGGTTCAAGGGACCGCGCGTAAATGTCGAGGTAACTTTCGCATTTTCTCCCTTGGCTGTAAATTCAAGCTAACAAACGCTTAGCACGTGATCCATGGGACAGGAGGACTGCTGGTAGACGGCAAAGAGGTACCGGAGACCGAGGTTTATGCACAGTTTGAAAAAGATGAGAAGCTTGTGTAGACTGGCCAGTGAAGTCTGTGCGGGAATTATGACCCTTTATGGGAGCAATGCGTCAACAGTCAAATGACTGTTCAGTCTGGTAACTTAGTCGTATTCGTAATGGGAACAAAGTTGTCTTCAATTCCGTCATTGGTAGCATCGAAAAGTGGCACACAAGTCTTGTAATTACGAGATCTGATGTGACTTTGGATCTGTAAATCTAGTGGTAGCGGCGATTGTCGTGTGACTTCGCCCTGACGATATGAGCCGCATACCTTCAAGGCGGCAAGGCAGTGAATAGAACATCTCCAAAGTCCTTTTTGCTGCGATTCCAAGACTCTCTGCCTATGAAACACCTTCACACATCAAATTCCACTCAGAGTTACCTGTCATGTTACGGCTGTTAGCGCAATAACATCTCTACTATACTCATTCTTTCACCGCCATATCCACTTTGTTCACGAGCCTTACGACTTACGAAATAACTAGCATTTCACGGCGATTCATTCCCACGGCGGAGAAATACACTCATTCCGAGCAGTAATCTCTATTTAGAGCTTGATAGACGGTGGTGCTTTCCTTTACTCACTTGGTATTTCAAGACACCGCGGCATAGACAACTGGCGCGAGCAAAAAAAAACGCACTTTCAATATTAAACCAGCCGGAGCTTTGGAGGTCGTATTGGAGTATTCAAGAAGGCATTGACCTTCTATTTCTGATTCAACATGACAGCTGGTAGTTCGAATGGCATCTACTTAAATGAACTGCTCACTGACTGGTCCATAGAAAGTACAAAAGTCGTCCCCTTAACATGTCACGGTCACTCCCGTCCAGTCACTCACCTCTCATTCTCCCCTCTCGTCGAAGATGATCAGTACTACCTCATATCCTCCTGCAAAGACAACAACCCTATGATGCTCGACGGTGTGACGGGAGATTGGATAGGGACTTTCATCGGCCACAAGGGTGCAGTCTGGAACTCGCGTCTCTCCTCGGACGCTGGATTAGCAGCAACAGGCAGCGCCGATTTCAGCGCGGTGGTGTGGAATACATACACAGGAGAGGCATTACACAAACTCGATCACAATCACATTGTGCGCGCGGTAGCTTTCCCACCACAGGTGAACCCTCAGCTACTTGCGACAGGCGGCCAGGAGAAGAAGCTACGTATCTTCGACTTGAGTCAGGGCGCCGTGAGCGGTTCTGCGGCCACTGAAGCGCCTGGAGTACTCAAGTCAACCACGGCGCCGAGCTATGAGGTTGGCAAAGACGTACACCAAGGCACCATCAAGAGTATTGTTTGGGGACCCGATCCGAATATTCTTGTCACGGCGGCAGACGACAAGCAAGTAAGATGGTGGGACATTCGAACTCAGTCTACAATTGGCGAACATTCACTGGACGGATTGATTGGGTCTTGCGAGCTCAATTCTGACCCATTGGATGGAACTGGATCAGGCGTTCTGAGCATCGCCGCGGGGAAGACAGTTTACTTCTTTGATGGCGATCGCCCAGCTACGCTGATCAAACAGTTCAAAACACCGCACGACGTTGCATGTGTTGCGTTGAGTGGAAGTCAAAGAAAATTTGTCACTGGACAGTCCGGTGATACATGGGTAAGGGTATGGGATTTCGACGAAGAAAAAGAACTAGGTAGGTTGGAATTTGCTAATTACCTATGACCCAAGGATTCAAAACTAACTCCTGAAATAGAAGTCGGCAAAGGTCATCACGGCCCAGTATGGAGTACTGCATTCTCTCCAGACGGCAAACTCTACGCAACTGGTAGTGAAGACGGCACGATTAAGCTTTGGAAGTTCACGTCTGGTCCTTATGGTCTATGGAGATAGTGCCGAGATTGATCTCGATGATGGATGAGCATTTATGCTGTATCCACTCTAAATCTGAATTCTAGGGAGCAAACTTCCTCCAGCAGCTAATATAAGCTTCCCAGGACATGTCGAAGCTTTGGGAAGAGGTGGAAACTCCGAAAGTCCAGATGCTTAGTAGTAGTGAATACCTGGAGGTTGACGATTTGGCTCTAAAAATGCCATCGAGATTCCAACGGTCCATTTGTGGCAGAGCTTGAATTACATACTCCAGAAACAACTTCACAATCGGTTGGTGGGTCTCATGATCTTAGATGTCGAGATGACTGCACAGCCAATGTCTGGATTCTATGTTGCGATACTTAGGTAATGCTACCAACAGCTGTCTAAATTCAATGTAAGCTGCCAGATTACCTTGATACAATAATCCAGACTCTTCGAAGCCCTACTTGGCGTCGACAACACGAATGATTGTCACATTGCAGTGCGATCTTAATCTCATCAACGGAAGCCACAAACCTCGGTTCACAGCTACGCAACTTCCCCACAACTTCCTTTTCACAGCGAACCCTGATGTCCTCATCAAGGCTTTATTCCTACAGTCTCAAGCTTATACAGCAGCCATCAGAACTTTTCTATTGGCAGCATTGCGCGATCCGTCGCGCTACACTCGCAGCACCATGAGCTTTTCCTCTTCCTGACGACTTCGGGTTTTTTCATAGCCATCCGAGTCACAACTTTCGACGTTGGTAACGAACTCCAACCGTCCGCTACCCGAATTTCCACGGCTGTGTCTCGCGAGAAGGCAGGATGTTTACGTCCGGTAAAATGGCGATCTACAACATGGAGGCCAACGACCTACAGATGTCGCTTCAAATCGCACAGCTTATCGCGGCGTTTGGAGGTATTGCACTCTACAATGTCGTTGAGCTTCTCGTCCTCATCGTCGTCACCTTTCGTCGGCGAAAGGGCTTATATTTCTGGTCGCTGATCGTGGCCAGCGTGGCCATCGTGCCGTACACACTAGGTCTACTATTCAAGCTCTTCAGCGTCATCAATATTACCATGCTCTTAATCGCTTTCATCGACATCGGCTGGCAGTGCATGGTGACAGGGCAGAGCTTCGTGCTGTACTCGCGCCTGCATCTCGTCACGTCTACTCAGTGGAAGATTCGCTTCGTACTGGGCACGATCATTCTCAACTTCTTCTTCAGCAACGTTCCGACCACCATCTTCGTCTTTGCGTCGGCCAGCTCGCACGCCGGCCCATTCCTGAAGCCGTATGCGTTCTGGGAACGTTTTCAGCTATGCTGCTACTGTGCGCACGAGGCAATCATTAGCGGACTGTACATATACGAGATTTCGAGGATATTGAAACCTGAAAGCAGCAGCAACACATTCTCAACAGAAGGAAGTCGACGGATCGAGGCGCCAGCGTGTCGAGCACGCCTGCGCAAAGGGCTGCAAAGAACACTCTGAGAGGCAGAAAGGTGTTGAAGCATCTGATCTACGTGAATATTATCATTGTGATCCTGGACATTACATTGTTGGTGACAGAGTTCATCGGGCACTACGAAATCCAAGTCCTATACAAGGTAAGCCCTGTGACGCGCGAATGGTTCCAGCAGTGGTGCTGACATGCCCAGGCTACGGTCTACAGCATGAAGCTGAAGCTCGAGTTCCGCATCCTGAACCAGCTGACGGAAATCGCCCAACACAAACTCCACGCCAGTCAAGCATACTTCAGCGCTCAGAGCGACTCCCTCGTCAGCCCACTAGGATCTTCCGGCAGTGGTGGAGACGCACCTCTGTGGTCAGACAAAGGCGGCGTCCAGGAAAAGCACTCAAATGGGCGGTATGACAGCCTTGCTACTCAATGGACGACTAATACTCGAATGGAATGCGGTATCACGCCAGTGACATCTACGGCACTCAGCCCAGCCAGTAAGCGAAAGGTGACCGATTGTGATATGGAGTTGGACGTCGAGGCTGGTGATAAAGAAATTGATTGGATACTTGGGTTGCCGCCGCGTCAATCGCCTGTGATGACAACGGCGACTCCGCCATCCATGATGCAGAAACGCAACGATGTTAATACTTCCGAAAAGTTAGTTTAGGATGAAAATTTCTCGACGCATCGCAATTGGAGCCGTTTCTACGTGAATTGTGGCGTTGATTTTCGCTACCCCTGAACAGCCTCACTGTAAACTTTTCTCTGAACTTGCTAATGGTCTCTCGTTCCAGCCACGCAATAGCTGTGGTCACAAAGCTTAATGACCGACAAGATGACCACTTACCGCCAGCCGCTTCCGTTCCGTCGTTTGAATGTGATTTCGGCCGCGGTCCGCGGACATTAGCAGAGCTCGTCTTCTAACCGAGCTTCGCATCAAAAGAGAGCTTAGGGAGGCGTACACCGCCGTAAGAGCTTCCAACTCAGGATATAGCGTGAACAAGTGGGCCGGGTGTCAGAATTCGCGGCCAGGCTGTCACTTCTCGTGTCAACCCTGAACGCAGTCTGACGCAGTTAAGCGCAGCATCCGTGAACTCTACAGACGACTCAGGTGAAGGCCCTTCTGTTGCAGCCATTTTGACGATGAGTAGTTGGACAGTAAAGAAGTTAAGCGGTGCCGCAGTCCTCAATTGCGGTGAAGAGGCCGAGGTGCAGGGCTAAAAAGGCAATAAAGGCAAACCCGCCAACCCGCCCAAATCGAAATTGGTTCCTCGAATGGACACTTCAGTCTTCGCGCCGAAACTCTGGGCGACTCAGCGCCCTTGCGTTGATTCGTAGCCAGAATGGACTGTGCCTTCTCGGGCACCAGTGCACAATGTTGTGCACTCAATGACTTGCAGAGAAGCGAAGTCTCACCGAAATTAATGCCTCATTGGATTCGGGTTGCAGCCTCCATACGGAAGCAAGGAAGCGGTTCGTATTACGGTCCGTGCGGTGAAGTATTTGCCTTCTGCCGTCGCGTATAAACAATTGATATCCTGAACGGTGCCGGAGTCGGATGAAAACAAAAGCATAAATCACGTTGACGGCGCGCTGGAGCACGGGAAGTTGACAGCCAAATGATTGAGCGCGTGATGAATTCCCTCAAGATCCCCAACTAGGGTCGTACGAATCGCAGCGCGTCTATGGGGAGGGACTGCATTCTAGACGCGGGCCGCAGCGGCTGCTCACGAGATCGAGATGCACTTATTAATCTATGCAACTTGCCAATTGAGACCAAGAAAGGACAGACTATTGATATCTGTGGATGAATATCCTAGTTCCACGGCAGCTTGATATCACAGCCCTGCACGTCGATTTGTGAAGCGATGTTTTGTTATTTCCCTTGATCATCATTGCGTAGCTTCCGATACCTACTGCAAGAGCTCCGTTAGGCGCATCGGAAGCAAACATTCTGAAACAGTCGCTATCGCTCTCCAACTACGGGCTGTATTCGCGCTTTGCTTCACCAACCTCCAGAATACCACTATTGAGGTTTATGCCAATCATGTTGACACTATACCTGCTCAAATTTCAGTCAGGATGATTCAGCCGAGCCTTATTTAACATTAGACAAACAAAGGAAATGCTAGTATTTGATCGACACAGCTAGCTTCGGACGTTGCACAGACGGTGAAATAGCGTCACCAGCGCTCACGGGAAAAATGATTGCAAAGCGTTTGTAGCCAGGTAGCTGTGTAGGGGCGCGTTCGGATGTAGCTGAATTGAATCGATGTTGTCACTGTATCGCCATTAGGAGCTGAATTTAAGGACGGTTGTGTCCTCGCAGGTTCGACTACGATCTTTAGAACCTTGTGACAACCTTGTGCATGAATTGGCATTGTGGACTGTGAGTGGAAACATAAGCTTGTCGAATTGTCCCAACAAAAGCCGCCCTTGCGAGCAATGTTTTCTTAATGACCGTATACCATCAAAGTACGCGACCTAGAGCTATAGCACAAATTCAACCAGGTGCTTAAACCGTTGCCCACGTCAGAAACTTTGTGTATACTTTGCGGCCTCTTTGTAGGTAAACGCGGTAAATCGGTCATTTCCAACGCTCGTTGATAAAGTGACGGATCAGAGTATCGATGTCGAGGTCTTTCGCCCGGAAAGTTGGTATCCCGGAAGAGTATTGGCGTTTCAAATGCGTCTGATTCCGCCAATTCAACAGTAATTGAAGCAGCATATGAACGGTCAACCGGCGGATTCAGATCAGTTGTTGGTTCGAAAACCAGCTGTAGTTGAACATCGTTGTCCTGAGGCTTTTGACGTTGGTCGCTGAGCCAACTATTCACTCGGGCTACGCTGTCCGTGTATCCATAGAGGAGCACTTCCAAAAGGTTTACACCGACGTATTTCGACTTGTTTACTACGGCGAAATGGAAAAGTTGTTTGTCAATGGTAATAGACGCTTCAAAAACATCCATATCATCTTCATCCTCTTCTCCATCTTCAATGTCTAGATGACGTTGGCGACATTTGAGCTTGAGAGCCATTGCCTCTCGTCTTGTGTTATAGTACTCTTCATACATCGATGAAAGCATGCTGAAATAAGTCTCCAAAAAAGTTTTCTCTGATTGCTGCACAGGCTGATTGAGCTCCCTAGCTAGTTTGCGCTTCTCGTTTTCTTCTCTGTGCTCAGCTTGGAGTTCATGCAGTCGTCCTCTGAGGAAAGAAGCTTGCTGGATCTTACTGAAATATGCTCGTAGAATGGGTGGAAAAAACGACGATTCACTCGAATTGGGTAGACTTATGACTGCGTCGGATTCCGGCTCGCTATGTAAGCTCTGAATGTCAATGTCGGCGGTGTCGGCGAGGGTCTTTAAATTGGAATATAGAATGCGCTCCTCGCCATCCAGCTTGTCGTCGAGTGTTTCCAGGGTGAGCATTGCCTGCTGAAATCGTTTTTGTTGATCCCCTAGGTTCTTTTTGGAGATCTGAAGCTTCTGCCAGGCGGTAAGAAGGTTTTGTAAGCTATCACCTATGAGTCCGTTTTCGTTGGCCTGATTCATGTACTCGTCAGCGGCAGCATTATAATCTTGCCAGCAGCGGTTTAGTTGGACATTCGAGTCCTGTAGGAGGCCTTTCAACTCTATTCGCAGCCGCTTGTGTCTCTCGCAACTCCGAGTCAACCTTTTGAGATCCGGCAGATGCGAGATCTCAGAGCCATGTTGACGCTGAACATCACCAGTTTCGAGAATATGATTTGATCCAAGGTGCTCGTCGCGTGCATTCGGTAGTTGTGGAGATTCGCCTTCAGGAAAGGAAATTGTGTCAACTCTCCCAGGGTTCTGCTTTCCAGCAGACTTTTGAGACCATCGTCCCTCTAACCAAGCGTTCAAGCGTTTAATAAGAAACTTGGGCATGAGGTAATATCAGGAGATCTGCAATAAGAAGCGAGAGGTAGGTTATTCCGTCAACACAAACGTCCATGGCCCTCTTCTCAAGGTTGAGGTATCCTTGGAAGCGTAACAAGCTTTGTGGAGGCTAAAAGATGTGAACACTTGTCCCATCAACTTGTCTCTTGATTGTAGCACCGTGGGGACATTCCTCCGTTGCATTCTTCTTCAGGTAAGATTCAGGGACGACGCGAATCTGGCGGAAGGGCACACTGAAATGGAGAGGCTTTCATTGGCAATTACCGCCATATCAGGGTAGGGGTATAAGAGGACAGGGTTCTTTTGATTCAGCTGTCGTTTCGGAGCGCGCCTTCATAAGCCGGCCTCTGAGAGGCGTCTTCGCTCGGCGCATCGGGGCACCAAGGCGTGACGCCGTGCGTACGAGCGGTCACGCTCCACCACTGACAGGGTGGCGGCATGAAAGGCAACCAAGTGCAAGGATCTTGCACTACGTCCATACTGCCCATCCTTGTCGCTTCTTCAATGTTCGAAAGGGCTCCCGGCCGTGGCGGTATAGGACGAATGCACATCTCAAGCTTCCCAGAGTTATACCATCCGCCACCAGTACAATCAGTTTAGTGCGGCTCTATTCCACCCTCCCTTACGAATTGGTGTATATATCACAAGCAAACTCCACGCAATGGAAACGACATTCCGGTATGTCTTCCCCGTCGCAGCGTACAGACCCTGCATGGTTGTGGGATGGAGAAAGGCAGGCCTTTTATTACTACTCTCAAAAGGAGAATTGCTACATTTATAAAAACGGAACCAAAATTCTATTGGATGGAAACAACTACAACGTAACAAGCCCTGTACAAAGTAACCCGACAGGTTACAAGTAAGTGTGTTTCACTGTCATTGAACGTAACACTGATACTGCATAGTTCCTCCGGGTATAGTTCACAGTACACACGTGTCGGGTCATATGATGATGGCCGCAGTGCTGGTGACCAGCCAAGTTATGTGGATTCAGTGACAATTGGCATGTCTCGGCTATCCTTCAATCAAGGTATGCTGTGATACTATTTCAACCACGTAGCTTTGGGCACCAAGGAACAGTGCAGTGTCAGGCTCCATTTATCTTTTCAGCACTGTGCCGGTGCCAACAAAGTCTTGGTCCTTCCGGAGCAGTTTTCGTTTCGCTGAATCCCAAGCCTAGGGACTGCCCAGACATTCGATTCGTCAGGGCCTCCAACAGCGACAGTTCCTACGGACTCAGAATACCAGGCTCGAGATACTTCTTCAAGTGAAGTGCCTGCAAACTACCCCCAAACCTACGAAGCTCGCGGGACATACCAAGCACAATACCAAACTCCTCCGGTGTACCCATCTACTCAGAATTACTCAACTCAGGCATACAGAAACTCGCAGACATATGCGGTTCAACAACAATACCCATCTACTCAGAATTACTCAACTCAGGCATACAGAAACTCGCAGACATATGCGGTTCAGCAACAATACCCACCTACTCAGAATTACTCAACTCAGGCATACGGAAACTCGCAGCCATACGCCGCTCAGCAACAATACCGGACTCAGGAATACCCAGCTACTCAGAATTACTCAACTCAAAGATACGGAAATTCGCAGACATATGAGGTTCAGCAGCCGCACCAAGCTTGCGCTGCAAACCAGGTTAGCACTGTATACCAAGCTAATGCTGCGTACCAACCTTCCGCGCAAACCAATGGATCCAGGTCGAAGGATAGGAAAGGCCGTGTCATCTCGAGAAATCCTAGGCAGCAAATGAAGCTACACTCATGTACGTATCATTCTAAGAGCATTCGTTTCACCTCTCACGTGTCATAGCCTTCTACGAGCGACCCTCAGAATGGTTCAAAGTAGGAAAGGCAAGTTATAAACCTAGCCACGGATATATCCTATATGCTGATCGCTCACTTCAGGTTTTTAAAGCCGCCTGGATGGAACCTGAAGGAGGCAACGCTGCCCCCACGAACGCAAGCGTGAAGGTATGGGAGGATGTAAACGTGCATGCAAAGATTCAGTGGTTCGTAGTAGTCAGATTGCTTTCCCACGATTCTTGCATTTGCTTGTAAGTCTACACCGAACATATGGTATTTGAAGCTCATCTTGTCAGACCGATCAATACCTACACCGGTCGCGGCGTGGCCAAACCCGGTGTCGACCCTAGCCACCATTGCATTATTTACACTGGAAGGGCACCTCCATCCGCAAGCGAGTCCGAAAATGCAGCTGCCATGCTTCAGTCTATCCGCGTCATACCTACATCCAGAGGTGCCAAAATGGATGCCATGTCAAGATTAAATTTCGTCAAACTCTACACCGTCGAACAAAATATACCAGTCGAAGAATTTGGCACTATTGATCCTGACTACCTCGAACTGTTTAAAAAGCAGTTTAAGCGCCTTTGGGATCAGAAAGACAACGAATAAGATTCGTTCTCTCGGAAAAGGCCAGTTGGAAATTCAAGATGAAAAATTGCAAAAGTAACTGAAGATTCATATGCTAAGTTGATGGATATCCGAATACGTCTGTGTTGCGAAATACGTCATGACTTATGATCAATTTGATAGTTATGTTATTGTTGATTCAGTCTTTGAAGCAGCTGTTGAGTCTGCCTACCGGTATACCGATTTCGAACCTACTTTCCAGTGAACAAACCCATGATAAAGGACTAGACAACGGTAGTTGAATATTTCTCTGCTCGGTCAGGAATATTCTATGGCAATTTTCAATGAATCGACTGCGTCCACGTTGTGGAGCTTGGACATGTAGAGCAGGCAAAGCGGGCCGGACCGTCAAATGCGGGGCCGAACTTCACCAAGCACATCGTCAAATTTGGACACACTAAAGACTAGCCACCGCGGATTCGATCTAGTGAAAGTTACTCACGTGTTTTAAGTCAGTGTCTTGTCCTACGGAATAGCTGCCTCCCGGGTGTTGCTGTCCATCCTGTCGTTTTCGATAGAACGACAGGGCCGATGGCACATGATGGAATATGCCGCTGGACCCTTGGTGACGAATAGAGCATCATCTCGACCAGAGAAGTATGCAAGCGCAAGGGAATCCCTCGATATCCAGCGCATCCTACGATTCCTGCGAATCCAGCAGCTGCGAATATGAATCATCCTGCCAGGCTTCAATAGCGCCACGCTCACAATTGCTACGCCCAGATTTGGTTGCTCCCGAGACATTTCTCTCTCTGTGAGCGAGGCACCCCATGACGCCTAAGAAGCATTGGTTCACCGAGCAGCCATAGCGGACGCTGTGTCCGGCTGAACGAAGTTTCATGCGTCCAACAGGCTGTTGATTAGAATAAGTCGAGCAACCAGGCTCAAGCAATCAATAGAACGAAAGCTCATACCGCGCGGTCAATTCAAAACGGTGCCGTAAAGACCGTGGAGGCGCAGCATGGTGTGCCGGGTAACAACAAACATCTTTCGTTTTGATTGGTAGCCTTAGTTCCTCCGTAACTTACAGGGCGCAAAGATTTTGCACCATTATTCGCTAACGCTGTTCAAAAAGCAAACTTTGAAGTAGACAGTTCTTTTTCCGGAGGCAGCACACAGTGGACCAATTTGAGCCTCAACTTGTGGGATGAACGGCCTTATCTTTCTTATCGTATACACCCTACGGAGCAAGGCAAGGTATTAGTTACGTAGCGGCCGTAAGGCATGAATCAAGCAGGGTTGCTTGCATTGAGCATGACCCTCGTATGATGAAAATATATTTAAAATGTCATGGGGATGGTGATGCGCCGTAGCTCATCAATGGAGGGTCGCTGTTAGTCTTCGTTTGGAGCTTCCCCTCTTGCGGCCAGCTCCGTCGTAAAGAGGTTACGAAGACTCACAGTTAATGAAACTAAGTGCACGGAAGAATAGGCTAAGGACAGTTGAATGGCTGGTAATAGGTCAAGGCTGTCACGAACTCGTAGTGCCCGATGGATACGGCTCTCTTGAAGGTCACCGAGTTACCCATCAAAAAAGCTGCCTACTTCTTCATGACTATGCAATACGACAGATTGAAACTAATGATGCTTACACAATGGGAAAAAGGCGTAGTTTCTTGCATGGCTCAACGCCACGAAGACGCACTGCAGAAGCAAGTTTGTATTTGCTTCTGTTTTCGTGCATTTCGGTCAGATGAGCGAATAGAAGCGCTGCAATGAGATACTTTCAAGAGTTTTCGACTATTGCTAGTATCCAATACGATAGCTTGATTGCTTCCACACCTCTTGCTCTGATTCGAACGCCAATGTCGAGTGAAAGGCCGTTCATCGAACTTCTTAGCTTAGAGTACCCTTATGATTCTCGGTGCTTGTAATCAGATAGAAGGCAATATACGAAAGGATAAGATCCACAGAATTTTGCATATACAGTAAAGAAAGCTGATCCTAGTACGAAACTTATACCAATAATACTGACATTTAATGTACATATTCGATATCATGCCCATCGTGTTCGATCATTCGCAATCCAATCCACTTCTGTGCGCAAAGCCCAAGATGAAATTTTGTAATGCTCTTCCTTCTTGTACAGCGACAAGTCATGTCTGATTGAGGTGGAAGATGTTGGAAAGGTTATCACCTTAAAATTTAAGGGCACAAGCCGTCGTTTTGCTTCAGAAGAGGTATTCGCGAACGTAAAGGATCACCGGCGCAGACTTTGGTCTAGATCCATCCAAATTCGACTGTAGATTCGTCGATAAAGTCAGAGGCACACCATTACCACTGCTCCGTACTGTAGTCGAAGCAGTTGTAGGTGGCTGCGAGGCACTGCGCTCGCGTCTAAAGTCTGGAACATGCAGATTCTTACCAGCAGATTGCAAGTCGATGATGGTATCGTCTCCCCAGACAGTAGAAGTCTCGTGATACGCCAATGCAGACGTTTGTGGTTCTGTACTCTCCTCAGGAGAAACGGCTTGAAGCCATTGACTAACGTGATGTTTGTGATCCATGTCTACCAGGAGATCATCGAAATTCTCTTGACCTTTGGTATCGCCCTTCTCTGAAGCCGAAAGCTCAACTAATGCCTGTGGGATGAGAAGACCTTCATCGAAAATATCGTTATCATTAAGTGGGGGGATCTCAACGTCTTCCACCGGATAACCTCTTTGCCGGCAATCATCTCTTAGCTGATACGCAATTGCCAGTGCTTCAGCAAACGCTTGAGATTTCGCGTCACGTTCCCTGAAGTAGTCTGCCAGAAACTTTGACTCGGATGGCGTGACTGGTTGGTCAAGTTGTCTCAATCGACTACGCTCCCGTCTTTCCTCATAAGTACTTGCCCTGAAGTCCAAGAAGTCCTCTCTGAGATGATCCGCATGAGCTACTTGCTCGTAATATTGTTTGACTGGAAGAGGTTGTGCAGCCTCAGAGTCTACACTGCTGGAGGAAATTTCTTCATATATGTCGTGAGGAAGCGATGTACCATTCAACGACTGCTTGCCCTGGACTTGAGATATCCTTTGGTATAGTACCTCTTCCTTTCGTCGAAGCCTATCTTCTCTTGTACTCAGATCTTTTGACGTCTTCTGAAGCTCTTCTGCTCGTTCATATAGCACCTCCGCTGTTCGGAGAGCGTCATCCCACAAGCCCGTCAGCTTCTGCACTTCGCCTAGTAAAGCTTGGGAGTTTAAGAGAGTCTCTACACCGACTCTCAATCGATCCATAGCAGCTCTGAAATGCACATCTTGGTCACACAAGTCCCGTGATTGATTCCGAAATTCCACTAGCTTTGGGATAAGGTAACTACGGAGATCTACTACATTTGCAAGCAGGTCGGGAGAGACTGCCTTTAATATATCATGATATTCAACAGACGACATATCGGGAGCTGGAGCTGACGAAGGCTGAGGCTGAGTGATCTGGATGCTCGGCACTGGGACATCATTCACTGGCGACCCTGGTTGCTGGCTGTTCGGCGGAGACAGAGGTCGCTTTATCGTTGTTATCTCCTCTTGCTTAGCTATGGCATTGTTTGATGAAGACGATTTGGTAGCTGAGCAATGCGTTGAAGTCGGGCTTGGTAGAAGCGTGCCAGGATTGACGGGTCTCCCATCACGGGTGTTGGAAACAGCGCCATACCAGTGAGTGTCGAGGAATGGAGACTTAGAGAAGCAGCTGCTTTCCGCCATGAAGCGATTTGGAAGTCGAAAAGGACAAGACGTACGGATTCATGTAATGGTGAAGTGCGTTGCTCTGCCGGAATAGTTGAGCGATGGGCTATGTCTTCTTCTAACTTCGCTTGGCTCGTGCAGGTTACGTGCAGCATGCTGCATAAGCCATAAAAGGGGGTGTGGGTGGCCCTCCCAATGGCTGGCAAGGCCAAACGCCGCGTGTGCAAGGCAACCGAAGCGATCCAAACACAGCGTTCCGTCAATTTCAGCGCTGGGGCTGAAGCGCTAGCCTGGCCCTACACCCTCAACCCTAGCGTTCCGGTCGTTGCATCCATGAGGTTGGCATCCCGTGCCTTCTAACATGTCTGTCCGCCTGCACTGGGCTTGATCTGTTCGTGCGTCTGGAGCCAAGCAGGCATACTGTCGCATAAGTGCTTGCAAATGGTCTTCTGAAAGGCCGCCACCTCGCCATGAGGCTGCAGGTGAGTGAGCGTGCCATGTTTGTTGTCCACGCTCGAAGTACTTCTGCGGCTCTGCGACCTATCTCCACCAGCCAACGCAGCTTGCATTCAGAGCTACTTAATCCCCCGCCTTACCGATGCCACGCTGGCTGCAGCCGTAAGAATCCTCCAGCCAGCGTCTGCGATGTGATATCCATTCAACATGTCATCGTCATGGAGATGGGACAACCATAGACAACAGCACTACAGGTGGGACCCGAATGAACAACTCTACGTCTACCAATCTGGAATGAGACTTGACCAAGACGGCAATGAGATAACTCCACGTCCGAACACTCAAGAGTGCGTAGCATAATTACCAACCATCTAAGTTAGCCCTGCGTACCTAGTGCTGACCAGCTACTAATCTGACAGCTCCAACAATCTTCAGAATCAACCAACAAGCGAGCAAGCACAGACCAGCCCCAGCGTTAGCAGCAGTACCACCAGCCGCTATTCGTATGGTAGTGACCAGAGCGAACGGTATGTAAACTCGGGTTTCGCAGGTAAGCCTTGTAACTGGTTGAAGTTGACTCGTACAACCTTGCTCAAACGCAAGGGGCGTTCGATGTTTGTTATGTTGACATTTCAATAGGTCAGCTGTCTTCTCCAGCACACGGAGCGTACTACCATACTAGCCAAGCATCATCATTTCCAAATCATTATGCCCAAGTCAGTAATCTCGTCTGTGCCATAATGTTCTGCGATGCTGTGCATTCCGGCTGCACGGGTTGCTCCAAAGCACAATGATCTTACGTGTAATAGGGAACATACGGTAGCGACCAATCTAACACTCCATCTCTTGCCCGGACGCCCATTGCTGCGTCTCGTCTCCAGAGATATGGACGTGGAGTGAGAACACATGTCTACGCTCATATCGGAGGTACCCCAGGAGAGGCCGAAGAGCGTGATCATAGTAAGCGTTTTAATTTGCTTCCCAGTGAAGAGAGCTAATTCTCTTTAGGATATCAGATTCGACGGCCAGGGGAGGCATTCTTTACAATTGGCACTGTGTGTGATGACAATGAGACGATTTGGACGTATCTAACAGACCGTAGGTCTTCAAGGTACTGTGGATGGAGCCAGCTGGCAATCCAAATCCGAGCGTCTCCGAATTCCTCTGTCAAACAGAAATTGGTCCTGAAAGACTCGTTACTAAGATACGTTGGTTCGTGGTAGTCATACCTGGTCAGGACCACCAGTGCCAATGCCTGTGAGTGTACAAGTCATTGGGTTTAGAAACGCTGCTAATGCCAATAGCCCGATCAATACGTACGGAAACCAAGGAGTGGCGAAACATGGTGTGGTTAAGGCAAATCATGCTGTCCTTCACAATCATGATTCAACCCCACGTTTGACCGAGGCTGAGAGGCCAATGGTTAATGAGCGTGGGATGCTGTCTCCGATTCGTGTCAGAGGACGCCTACCACACGATAGGTGCCATCCTATGGCGCGGATCAATTTTGCTCGTACGTACACTGTGGAGCACAACGTTAAGGTGTATCATTTTGGCAACGTGGTCAAAGACGACGTTAGCGTCTTGTTTGAACAGTGGCAACGTGTCTTGCAAGCCGAAGCCGCACGGGCATTGCAGTACCAAATTACGCCTGTGCGTGAGGAAGCTGGTGTAGGAGGGAGCTGAGAAGAGCGACGTCAGTGAACGCAGAATGGAGGTAACTAGTAGTAGGTCGATTTGAGGAGATCAAGGCCTTCGAAGAGGAGGCGGTAACGAGTATGAGGTCGACAAAATTGGTAATGGTTGAATCCAGATCATATACGTCGCTGCCTTGATGGCCGCGCGATAATCTTGGGGAGATTCCAGCTCTTCAGGAGAATCTACGTTAAAACAATGGGTTACGGTTGCGTTTTGGGCGTTCTCCTATGTTGTATTCGACTCAGTCCTGTAACGCCTCTGTCATGACAAGTACCTAAAAAAAGTGAAATTGGATTACGTTTTTGACTTGGCTTGCAAGTTCTGATAGTTTCCGAGCTCTTCTAGCACATCAGAACTATATGGATGGTTCATATGAAACTGTGAAGTTGTAAAGGTGAGAGATGCTGCGGGATTTTCTCCAAGGACCCGCTAAACCCATTCGCGGCTAGAGCGAACAGTCCGTGGCATGCTTGAAATTTTTGATTCTCGACAGTTTCTATCTCGAATTAACGTAATCTTATTTTTCCCGCTAATGAACATACAATGAAGCGAAAGCTCGACGATAGAGACAATCCAGCCGTCGGATCGCCAGCTACCAACATCTCTGAGCAATCTTCTGGCTTCGACAGGTTCGGTCTCGACGCTCGGATTCTTCAAGCTGTACTTCGCGAAATTTATGCGCAACCCACACCTGTTCAGGCCAAGGCGATTCCACTGGCATTGGAAGGTAAAGACATACTAGGTATGCTCTGCATTTTCACATATTTGAGTTTTTACTGACATGTTACAGCGCGCTCCCAAACGGGGTCTGGCAAAACTCTTGCCTATGTCCTCCCGATCTTGCAGTCGATCCTCTCCAGCAAATCTGCCTCCACTCCTACGAAAAACTCGGCCGCTCTCATTCTAGTACCTACTCGCGAACTAGCTGGCCAAGTATCGAAAGTGATCGAGACACTCACAGCGTTCTGCGCCCAAGACATTCGAGTGGAGAATCTAACCAAGAAGGAAGACGACAAGGTTCAGCGTGCACGACTGGCAGAATTTCCCAACATTATCGTTGCGACTCCAGGTCGAGTTGCCGTGCATCTTAACCATGGCGCTCTGAAGCTGGAAGATTTGAAACATCTTGTCATCGATGAGGCGGACTTGGTGTTGAGCTATGGCTATGACGAAGATCTGCAGAATATTGCAAAGGCTTTACCAAAGGGTGTTCAGACATTTCTCATGAGTGCGACACTCCGAGCTGATATCGACACTCTCAAGGGACTGTTCTGTCGCCATCCGGTGGTTTTAGAGCTATATGACGAAGAAAAGAATGTGGGAGGTGAACTCATACAGTATGTGGTGAAATGCGCCGAAGATGAGAAGTTTCTACTTCTGTTTGCGCTATTCAAGCTGCAGTTGATCAAAGGCAAAACAATCGTGTTTGTGGGAGACATTGACCGCTGCTACCGGGTGAAGTTGTTTTTGGAGCAGTTTGGCGTAAAATGCTGTATCCTGAATTCGGAGCTACCAGTCAACTCGAGAATTCATGTCGTTGAGGAGTTCAACAAGGGCGTTTACGATATCATTGTTGCTTCAGACGAGCAAGAAGTCATTGGAAATGAATTCTCCAAGAGCAAATCTGCCATCGACGCAGGCGATGGAGAGCAGGCCGGAGAAGAACCAGTCTCAAATGGAAAACCTGATAGTCGCCAACAGAAAGACACCGGGAAAGATGGCGACACGGAAGAGCTGTTAGGAGCAGTCGCACCGCCGAAGAAAAGGCGACGACGTGATCGGGATCCTGACTTTGGAGTCTCTCGTGGCATAGACTTCAAGAACGTTGCCTGCGTCCTGAACTTCGACCTCCCGGCATCCAGCAAGTCATACACACATCGAATCGGTAGAACTGCAAGAGCTGGGAAGTCTGGTACAGCCATATCCTTTGTGATCCCAGAGTCGGAGTACAAAAAGCGCAAGAATCTGAGCTTTCGCAGCACAAAGGATGATGAACTCGTGCTTAAAAAGATTATGGCTAGTCAGGAGAAGGAAGGGAAAGAGATTAAGGACTATTCGTTTGATATGAAGAAGCTCGAAGGCTTTCGGTATCGTTTGCAATCTGCGCTGTCCGCGGTCTCAGCAGGTGCAATTCGAGAAGCTCGACTACGGGAGCTACGACAAGAGCTCATCAAGTCGGAGAAGCTGAAGCGGCATTTCGAAGAAAATCCTGATGAACTTCGACATCTGAGGCATGATGGCGAGTTGCGAGCGGGAAGAGTCAAAGGCGAATTGAAGCATGTTCCTGACTATCTTCTACCAGGAGGTGGAGCTAAGAAGCTTGCTGAAGATGTCGGGTTTGTTGGGTTTAGGAAGAGAGATGTCGATAGCAATAGGATTAGAAAAGCGAGACAATTCAATAAGCTGAAAGGTAGAGGCAGAAAAAGTGGTCGTGGTGCGAGTGGGAAGAAGAATAACCCACTCAGGACGTTCAAATCGAAGGGATAAGTGATGGAAATGACATTCAGCATATATTACTGCTGAAAAGGATAGTTATATGTCATCGATCGCTCAACAAATAACACTGGTCGATTGCAGGTCATAAGACGATGAAGGATTGCTATTTCTAGGTCTTGATTCTTAACCAATCTAGACTGAAGCCGCCGGACATATGTCGTGATACATACGTTGAAGCGAAGAAACGATATTGAGTTGACTCTTGCGAGTGTGTCTACGCGCTATTGCCAATAGCCAATGCGTATATCAGCGCAAATAAGTTCTTAAAATCCAAGTATCTCAAATTGAACGCCTCAGTGTCATTGCCATATTTCGCCTGACACTAGTAATGCAAACGCCATCACCATGTTACGCCTCTAAATCAAACAAAGAAAAGCCGCCCATCAGAAGCACAAGCGTATACATTTTCGCTTGTCAAACGCGAGAATTTTCGAGAACGAGCAAGATCACCAAGTTTCCTATGCAACGTTAGTCTCAGTTCATATCAAGGAAGTAAGCGAAGTGACATACCTCAATGAATTGACCATCCTCCTGTTTCTTCTCCCAGAAAGCCTCCGCCTGCTCACGATTCAAGCCACCTTTCTCCATCGCAACATCAACAAGGGCCTCCCTCACGCCCTCCCCCATGCCCTTCGACGACCCACACACAAATACGCGCCCATCCACCGCATTGACCACAAACCACACCACATCCGCCTGCAGCCGCACCTCATCCTGAACATACCGCGCCTCATGCCCGCGGGCCCTGCGGCTCTGCACGACGCGCTTGATGTCGCTCTCGAGGGCGCCCAGCTCGCCGCGGTAGATCTCGTCGAGCCCGGCGTCGCGCACGCCCTGCAGCAGCCAGATCTTGTTCGCACAGTTGGCTCTTTTCAAGCGGTTCAGGATGAACCCCCGGAACGGCGCCATCCCCACCCCCGCGCCGATCAGCAGCATCGGCCCGTCCGACGCGAACTCCCGCGACAGCGGGTTCGCCATCAGGCCGCGGAACATCGGCACCCGCAGGGCGCTGGACGGTGTGGGCGGCCGTGATGCGTCGGTTGAGGTCGGTGTTGGCGGTGACGAGTGCTGGCGCGCTGACTCGGACTCAATGAAGGCGGCGGCCGTGCGTTCCAGGTAGCCGCTTCCGACGCCGGTGCGGATGCCGTCGCGCCAGTCGGCCGTTTCGTGGATCGTCACGGCCATCTCGATGAGCCGGCGGCCTTCGCAGTTGCTTGCCGAGCGGGATGATGAGATGTGTGGGTCGTTGGAAAGCGAATAGAAGCGTGGCATGAGCTGCTTCAGAACGCTTAGAAGTGCTGGTAGCGGTGGTTTGGAGGACGGGAACGCGTTTAGGAGTTGAGTGATGGTGATGTGTGGACCTGTTCGTAGGTCACAGAATGTAGCCTGGCCTTGAGCGGAAACAAGGTATGTGAGGATCTTCTTTTCATTTGGTGCTGACGCATATTCGGCAAGGAGTCGGAGTAGAGGCTTCGTAGGTGGGTTGCTTTGGATGTCGCTACACCAAGTAAGAAGTTCACGACGCGTCGTTACAAGCTCTCTGGCTTGTTCATCACCCCAGATCGTGGGCCATCGACCTCCTGTGGTCCGCAGTAGGATTGGTTTATCGCGTAAGAACTTTGGAACACCTAGGAGGTCAAAGATTTCTTCCACCCGGGTCGCTTCATTTGGTGGACAGATGCCAATGGCACCACCAACCTTGAAGTCAACGCCACCTTCATCTGGGTAGTCGGTTACATCGAGATCGAAATGGAAGGTTCGCTTCACGGCGCCAGGTTTCGTCAATTCTCGAGCATTGTGCACGGGCGCCGAGAAGACGCGGTAAGGTGGATGAGGTTGTACAAATTCTGGAGGGTGCGTGTATACGGTACTGACGTGCTTCGGTTCGGAAGATGAGACAGAATCGAACGAGACGGTAGGTTCTTGGAGCGCAGGAATGCCAGTGAGCTCAGTGTCAAGCGACAATGGACGAATCTTCAATTGTAGGCTTGTGAAGGCAGCATTATCTGGAAGCACGACTGGAACGTGATCCGGTCGAGTAGTATCTGACTGTGGTGCTTCTAGTAAGCAGCAGCCACCCCCGCAGCAGTATTTCTGAATTAGCTGAGTTCCAGTCTCGCCTTCGCCGAGGATGCGTCTAATGTCGTCGCCGTTCTGTGAAATCAGAGTCGTTGAAGCGCGTCTCTTTGACATGCCGTTCCCAGTCAATTCGACGGCTGAGGCAGGAAGATGTGCCACTTCATCTACAACATCATCTATCTGCGGCTCCGTGCTTGGAGTTGATGGAGTTGTGATGGAGTCGGTGTCCGACCACCGCAACGACTCTCCGGATGATTTTGGGGACTGGCCGAACGCGTCGGTTTCTGGCGGCTCAAGATTGAATTTGGGTACAGGATTCGGTTGAGGGACGGAATCTTGAGAAATGCCTTCCTCGTTGTGTGGGTGGCGGACGACAGCTTCAGACTGCATTGTGGAAGGAGAGGTGGCAATAGGGGGAGTCCGCCGATGTGCGTTCGAGATTGCGGTTGCTCTGACTGCTATCCATGAGAAGAAGTTAGATATATGTGTATCAAAAAGAAAAATCGCAATCCATTGAGACGGAGGGGAAATGAAGAGTGCAGAAGTAGGTGGTGGGGGCAATTGTCGGCATCCTTACCTTTTGATCTTATCTGATCCGACACGATGAATGTGCGGCTGTGAGAGAAACGAAGGCTCAAGCGTGCAAGAGCGTGACGAGAAGCGAACTGCAAAGCCAGAATGGCCTCAAGGTCAGACAATTTATTGCAGGATTGGAAAAGTGCGAGGAGGCGTGGGCGAAGGATCTCGAAAGAATCAGTTCATAGAATTGTTGGTTGAAGAAGTGAATTGCAAATCTCGTCTCAGCGATGACGCTGAAAAATGAACGGCACAGAAGCGGATGGCGGATAGGATATCTCAGCAATCGTCGCCGAAAGGACAGATTGTTCAAGTACCTGCAATTGCAATGCGTGGAAACGGATTTGATCATACTTTTAATTCCAACGGACCATCTCTCCACCATCGGCTTCGCTACTGGAATATTCCTCGCGCTTCGTTCCGACGTCCGTCTTCAGCTGCCGCCGCGCTTTTCTCCGCGAAGCGATGCCGCCTTTCTCGCTCATCCATTCCGAGATTTCCATGTCGACTGCTTTACTCTTTTCCCGGCCTGGGCTGTTTAACCCGCAATTCGCCTGACACCGCTGGAAACCCCCGCCGCTTTGGTGCCGACTCTCCGCGGCTTGCTTCCCACAACTGCTCTTCGCAGAATACCGTACCGGCCAGACCCCATCAAAATCTGCACTTCGCCCAACCCTCTCGTTCGCCTGCCCTTCACTTTCCTTTTCGCTTTGCCAACTATGCTGCGAGTATGTCGCACGCCGGCTCGTATTGGAATCGCGACATGCAGGTTCCAACCCTGCACTCATTCTTTATTGTTCCCAACGGCCCTTGTCTCATTCTGCGGCGTACTCTAATGACTGTGTCGGCCCGCAATTGGCTTTTAACATCTTCAATTTGGTCGTTGGATCCGTTACGAGTAGGACGGATTCGACTTTGAGAAGTGCTACCAATCACGGGTCTATATGAGCCCATGCTCCTAGATACGCTACCATCGGTGGTTGACTTACCTACTTAAAGTACTGCTGCTGAAGCTGGTGTTATGCTTGGGTGATAGCATTCTTCGGCTAAAGCTTACAGTTGATTGTAGGTGAATATGTATCTTTCGCTTCAGGATATTCCTGAAGCTCTTTTGATTCTCGACCGTACGACCTTGCACAAAGCTAATAATCTACGGGACTACTTCTTGGCGAACCGTTGAGACTACGCCCTAAAATGGATTGTCAAAGACATATCTAAGGGTAAACTCTGCTGTGAAGACGCATTGTTTGGGTTCAGCAGACATTCCATCCTTTTCCCAGCGATACCGACATCATGAGTACCTCAGAACCTGCACACACGTTGATATTCTCATAATTCTATCTAGCCTATACGTCGATAGCGATGCTTGAGTCGACCTACTTTAGGAAGCATTGGCGGGGTAATATTCTAATAGACTACATGCAGCGACGCGGGCTTCTTGTGCTGGCGGACAACGCATTTGCACCTACCTAGGTCCTCTCCGTGTTTTCTCTTCCATTTATCGCTCACATACTCAAGAACCAAAGACGGCCATAGAAATGAGCGAAGATTTACACCTTTCCAATACATTATGGACAATTGCTCTGACGCCTACAACCTAACCGACTGCTTGCTACTGGCGGTCTTGGAAGCGATCAAAGACCACAACCGCTGGGATGTGCCCACTATTTCTGTCACGTCGGTGATCGGCGTTGTGGCACTGACGTTTGCCGCCATGACAGTGATACAAGGTGTGTTATAAGCCGGTCCAGGTCAACGGAAATGCTCCAAAGCTGCCATCGGAAACTGGAGCAAGGATACTAAGCGCCGTTGGAACTGGCCATAGTTTCGCCGTGACTCTCGCATATACGCCGGTGCTCACGGCCAGGAATATTTATAACGCAATTCGCCAACGAGTGGCGAGGGAGGATAGGGAGTCCCATGCGCAGAAGAAGGAAAGACAAGACGAAACCGCCGCAAACTTCCTAGCCACTTGGATGAATCTTCTTAAATACACGACTATGGATCAGTTTGTCAGAGATGAATTTTGGAACCAGACAAAACAAACCGCCGCAGACTACTCCGTATCTCCCATCCGAAGTTCAAGCCGTCCCTGCCTTTATGGATATCCATTCTATTGTTTTCTTCGCCGCTATGGCTGGTTGCGACAGTTTGACGATCGAGCCTGGATCCCGGATATCCACTCATAACAGGGTCCACCACTCAGGTACACTTTAGACGCGATCCCTTCCTTGGATTGGTTGCCTCGTTTGAACGCTACCAGGGGAATAAGGAAAACGAGCCATTGACGAAGGCTAACATTTTATCATGGCTATCCGCGAATCTTCGCAATATACTCAGGTGTTGCAAGAAAAATGCTTCAATTCATGGGTATGCGGATTACTCGATGCAACAGCTAGCTCTATTTCAGAATCTTCTTCGTGCCGTCGAGGGTTTACCACGCCTGTTCATCTTTGAAGAGGATCCGAGGAGAGCACACTCATGCCAGCGTAAATTATGCATTCGTCACGATGGCCATTGGGACCTCTTTGACACGGTAAAACGGGGCAACCTTACCTGGCTGTTTTATGCTGAGATAGATGACTTGACAGACATCTTCCCCGCAAAGAGGGCTAGGATTGAAGGGCTTCTAGGGATAATAGCTGTGCAGAGAAGTTATTGGTCAAAGAGTAATTTACACAAGCAGCATATACTCTCGAAGTTGGATAACGAATCGAAAGATTAGGACGATTTCTGGCCCAAAGTGCACCGGCATTTAAGAAGCTGGAGCAGCGCGTACGACCAGTGGATACTCTTCGCTCTATGTCTTCAGTTCGTGGTTGATGTGCGCATTGGACAGCGCGTATTTCGACGGTTCTCTCGAGATTCGAAGTTGAAACTTCGCAACGATATGCGCCGTGACATAATTTCAATTGACTATGTAACCGGCCGAAATACAAACGACACCAAAATTGACGATGTACTAGGCCATAAAGAACGACTTAGGCTGGTCAGAATTGACGATGCAATCCGCATTAGTCTGGGATGTACGCAGGCTGAAATATACATTACATCTGCAGCACTGATAGATTTGGCGCCCCTCCAAGAGGTCATGACGACGAGTCCGAGTTTCAGTAAAAACCCACGGGATGCGGAAGATTTAGAGCCTTTCCAAGACGCCAGGCCGAGGTTACGTCCAAGTTTCATCCAAAGACCACCAGATGCGGAAGATTTGGAGGATGCTCTAAACCAAGGCAGAAAGTCAGACCTTGAGTTCGAGACTGCTCGGAATTCCTTAAGAGCAGTCAAAACCCGCAAACACTCTCTCTTTGTCGCCCTTCGCTGGGTCTTTAACGGAGCGACGCCCGACGAAATTGACATTCTTTATGAATCACTTGGTAACTTAGCGCAGCAGTCGGAGGAGAGTAAGGATCCAGCTAAGAGTCCTAGTCCTATGTCTATAGCGAATTCCCAAAGTCCCATCGACCTGATGAAGGCGCAGGGTGACCCAATGCTGGAGCTTTTGATATACAGATCAATTTTGGTGGCCATTCACAGCCTTACCTCGCTAGACAATAGTGACATCTTAGATTCGGGCATCGGGGATCAAATTGTGCCGTTTCTTTGAATGTTCCTTAGTAGTTAGTGGAATATATTCTAGTTATTTATCTCTATTCTTAGGGTCGGCGGTATTCGACGCTCCAAACGTTCTTCGCACACCCCCCTTTCGGTATACAGACTCCAAATGCGATTAAAGTATAGGTGAGGCGTATTTCATGGGTCTTCCATAGTCAATACATGTTAATCACATCAAAAGCGGATCAGAAACGGCACAATTCGCTAGAATCTACCTTGATTCATCCCATAACCGCCCCTGCCTCTGCCTTTGCTTTTGCTTACGTAGTATTACCTTGCCGGTCCAAATTAATCGCCTCCTCTTCTTTAACCTTTTGAAATTTACGGAGTTGTGCGTCAAAAAGCGTGACTATTGAGAACTTATCGTGTCTTTGGACAGCTCATGAATGAAATGTTGCACATCTTGTGGAAGGCAAATTTACGACATCACCATTCCTAGCAAGAACTCCACGCTGTTGTTGATTAAGGAGAAAGCAAAGACAATACACGCAAGCCCCCGTAGGTATAGAGCCCGCCGTATGTCAAGCACATCACCTAATCAACAGTATCCTCCAGCGGCGGTTCTTCACTCAGGCCAGCCTGCGTCTCATCAAGTTCCTCAACGTGTCCTGGCATTCTTCCAGTGCGCTCAATCTCCTCTACAATCTTTTTTCCTTCCTCGGTCGTGGCATCTACAACGCCTTCCTCCAAACTCAGCATTCCTCCCTCGCCCAGCTTCGCCACCACCTCTTCGGCCTCGGAGACTGACATCTTACCCAAGACGCGGTTCACCTCGTCCAATTTACCCGATTCCAATGCGCGCTGTAGGCCCGGCGGGAAGCTCTCGAAGATCTGGCGCGCATGAACATGCTCAGGTTCGGGCGGCGGCACCGCGCTCCTGGCATTGGGATCGAGGTTTGTGGGAACAGGCGGCGGAACGTTGATACGGATCTCAGTGTTAGGGTCGACAGCATGGAGCTGGATCTGCTCGCGGTCCTCGGCAGCCTCCTCGTCGCGCTCCTTGCGCAGGGCGGCCGCGCGCTCGCGGATCTTGGCGAAAGTGGCGTTGACGTCGTCCACGAACAGTTTCTGCGCCTGGTGCCCCGCCGTCGTGATCCGCTTGAAGAACAGCCCCACCCCGTCGCGCCCCAGCTGCCGGCAGTACTGCAGCAACAGTGCTTGGTGCACGCACTGCTTCGCGAACTTGTCGCGCCCCGCCATCTGCGCGTCGAACGCCTCGACCAGGAGGCCGTCGCTGTCGCTCTCAGTGAGGATGTCCGGGTGCTTGGTGATGAATTGTAGACACTCGCGGTAGTCTCCCACGCTGATTTTGGCGAACTCTTTGGCGTTTTTGCTAGCACGAACATTTTCGGTGTCGTCTTCGTCGATACTAAGAGGTTCGTCCGGATTAGGGCCGTCCTCGATGTCGGCGTCGAAACCAGAGCTGGTTCCTGTGTCTGCTCGGTCTAGTGGTTTCCGTTGTGCAGTACTGGGGTTCAGGAGTTCGACTTTAGGTTCTGCTGCCTTGGCTTTGCCTTTGGGTTCCGGATCTGCAGATTTGCTAACATTGCTGTAGTCGAAACCAGTGTGAATATCGTCACTCGTGATATGTCTCTTCTCCTCTGCCTCTAGCTCGTCCAGCTTTTTCAACAAGTCCTTCTGCAGTCCCTCAACCTTTGTTCTGTGACCTTGAATGCCGTTGATAAAGCCTTCAAGCCTGCTCAGTCCCTTCATCTTGCCTTCTTCCACGTCGTTCCTCACCTGGTCTACCAAGCCAGCCATCATCTTGCTGTAACTGAGATCCTCCTTGACATTGGCATGCACCTCTGCCGGTGGTTCAGGAGGCCTGTCTTGACTCGGATCACCTGCGCTTTCAATCAAAGCTTGAAGTACGACTTCATCTGCCTTTGATGTCTGAGTTTCTTCCTCGCCAGACCTGTTAGGGCTCACTTCAGCGCGGTGACTCTTCAGCGCAGTCAACAGCCGATCTATGCGTTCTAGCAGGCCATCGTTGATTATCCGCTCGTACTTAAGGGTTTGGATCTGGTGGCGACGTCGGGCGCGGTCGGCGTGGATTTGAGCTTGCTTTGCGCGGATGAAGGATTTCTTGTCGACGTTTGGGTGCACTTCGATGTCACTGTCATCGGAAAGCTCCAGAGCGTCCCATTTGCTGTAGTCGACGGGCATGATGGTTCTGTGATGTAGTTTGCTTGAGGCGCGATTGGATTGGGTAAGTGGAGGTATTTCCGCTGTTTGCCAAATTGGAGATGCTTCGTTGTTTCGTTCGAGTTCTTCAGAATATTCGAACAGCCGTAAGGTAAAAAGACAGCATTATTTTCTATCGAACGTTGTGGCGAAGGCTGGACGTGAGGAGCTTTGTGGGAGCTCGGGGCAAGCGGCTCGTCGGCCGGTTCGGAGGAGGCACTTTCAAATGTCATCAGGGCGCAGAGGCAGCAAACACCATTCAACGAAATCACTGCTATCTCAACTAATACACCAACATCCTATCCCTCTTTCCCTCCGCCATGATTTTGACTTTGAACACCATACACTCGAGGCCGGCGAGATAACCAAAACTATCAGTTGGTGGTAACTTCTCTCGGTCATTGCTTCGAGCAATGCGCCGCCAAATTTTGCTCCGAGCATGTCATAGCTCGCCATTATCGCCATCTCCTCCGAGGATACTTGGATGGAACAGTCCAGGGAGACCAACAGTAACTCAGCACGTGCAGACACTACAGCCTTTAAGCTCACAGAATCGATCCTTTTCAAACCTGCCGCGGCGGACTACACGAACTTCAATTACACCCGAAGCTCGACTTTCGTTCTCCAAGCACCATTTACCATCGCGTCCTCAGCTAACGCCGATTGCCGTTCGTCCAGTCTCTTCATCTCAAGCTGTATCAGAGTCACAGCATGGTTCGAAAGAGCAGTCGTATAAGGAGGAGGTGAAAGGCAAGACTTCGGAGCCGGACGAGATTGAAGAGGAAGACGCTGGGTTTGTAAGATCAGAAAAAGCTGCTCAGGCTTCACAATTGAATCTGAGTGCGCGGTTGAGCAAAGAAGGTGCACATAGCGGTACGTCAATCGACTACTTTCTCGGTTTCTTGACCTTTTATCGTGTTAATTTCCAAAGTCTCAACTGGAATCGTAACGGAACGAGAGAGTTATTGATACAATGAATTTCAATTCAATTCTAAAGTCCAGTACTGACACATTCTAAGGCCGGTCAGGTGCGTCGGGGGAGATCTTCCGGCTATTGAAAATCGCTTGGCCAGAGAAGACGATGCTCGGTGCTGCCGTTCTTTTCCTCTTGACATCCTCCTCAATCACCATGGCAATTCCATTCAGTATTGGCAAAATTCTCGACATGGCAACTAGTGGAAAAGAACTATTGTTCGGCCTCAGTCCAGCAGTTTTCTATGCGTCTCTCGCCTCAGTCATGGTCCTCGGCGCATCCGCAAATTATGGTCGCATCATCATTCTCCGAATTGTTGGCGAACGGATAGTCGCTAGGTTACGAAGCCGATTGTTTAAACGAACCTTCATCCAAAACGCTGAATTTTTCGATGCTAACCGGGTCGGAGATTTAATCTCTCGACTCGGTTCTGATACGGTCATCGTCGGCAAAAGCATAACGCAAAATCTGTCCGATGGTCTGAGAGCTCTTGTCAGCGGCGGAGCAGGTCTCACCATGATGGGTTACGTCTCATGGAAGCTTACAAGCGTGCTGGCATTAATGTTCCCTCCCGTCGCTCTTGGAGCATTCCTCTACGGCCGAGCAATGCGTAACTTGAGTCGAAAAATCCAAAAGAATCTTGGTACTTTGACGAAAATTGCTGAAGAGCGTTTGGGTAATGTGAGGACAAGTCAGGCATTTGCAGGAGAAATACAAGAAGTCCATCGGTACAGCAACCAAGTTCGCAAGATCTTTGATCTCGGCAAACGTGAAGCAGTCATCAGCGCAAGATTCTTCGCTGCTTCTGGGTTCATGGGTAATATGACCGTTCTTGCTCTTCTCTACGTGGGAGGCGGTATGGTTCAATCAGGCGCCATATCCATTGGCGAACTTACGTCTTTCTTGATGTACACTGCATACGCTGGATCATCTCTCTTCGGCTTATCTGGCTTCTACAGTGAGCTCATGAAAGGTGTCGGTGCCGCTTCCCGCCTGTTTGAGCTTCAAGATCGCGAACCCACTAAGTACCCAACTGTTGGCGAAGCCGTCAAGAGCGCGCGAGGCCCAATTGACTTCAAGAACGTCGCTTTCTCGTACCCGACTAGACCGGCGGTCAAAATTTTTCACGATCTTTCATTCCACATCGAGCAAGGCAGCAACATTGCTATCGTCGCTCCGTCTGGCGCAGGCAAGTCCACAGTGGCGCAGCTACTGCTACGCTTCTACACACCCAATAGCGGTTCCATCACCATTGGTGGCAAAGATATCTCTACCATGAACGCTAAGCAGCTCCGTCGCAAAATCGGCTACGTTGGACAAGAGCCTGTACTCTTTTCTGGCACGATCGGGGAAAACATCGCATATGGCAGACCACTCGCCACGCGTGCCGAAATTATACAGGCAGCCCGAAAAGCCAACTGTCAGTTCATTTCTGACTTCCCTGATGGACTAGAAACTCATGTCGGCGCACGAGGCACGCAGCTCAGCGGTGGACAGAAGCAACGTATTGCAATCGCTCGCGCTCTTCTCAAGAACCCGGATATCCTGATCTTGGACGAGGCAACGAGTGCTCTGGATGCGGAGAGCGAGACTCTCGTCAACCAGGCACTCGCGTTACTACTAAGCGAAAACAACACAACCATATCGATTGCACACCGCCTCAGTACCATCAAGCGAAGCGACCGCATCATTGTCATCAGCGGCGACGGTCGCATTGCCGAGGAAGGGACCTACGCCGAACTCAGCGCCAAAAAGGATGGCGCCTTCACCAAGCTCATGGAATGGCAGATGAGCGGCGAAGCTCCACCTTCTGTCAGGAGAGATCCTCATCCGTCTGAGACCGAGGTCATTGAGTATGAGCTTGAGGATGACGAAGAATCTACAGATGATGCGGCCGACGGAGATGACGCAGATCAGCGAAAGGAAGAGGCGAAGACAGCTGAGGTAGTGACAGAGAAGGTAAGTGGCAGGTAGGCTACCCTGTCAAGGATTGCGGTTTGAAAAAGGGGCCTCTACTTTGGGCGAGGTCACTCTGGCGTTTCGACATGGGCATTGGGCTTGGAAAGGAAGTATTCCCAGTACTCGCCACTTCTGGTCAAAGACTCGGCACGAGTTAGGCTGCCAAGGATAGCATCAACCTCACTCTTGTATGTGTATCAATATCAGGATCATACGACCAATACATTAAAATCTCCATGGAGTAAGTCCAAGCGCATGTTTCAGAAGCTCTGTGATACTACCTTCGTTTGCCACCATTGTCGATCTACCACTATCGATCAACTGCAGGAGAGTATAAATAGCGTTCCCAATACCCAATGCACAGACTTTGCCCTAATATTCAAACTTTGAATGTGGCAGTGTTTCAAAGAAACCAACTTTCGTATTTGTCGCAGAAGCCTTACTCTTTCAAAGCAGCACAGTGTAGATCACTTCTGCGCTGCATACGGAGTTCTCCGTGACATTTTGAAGTTGGCATGCAGCTGACCTCGACAAGAACTGACAAGAATTGCTATGGCAAGCGAACCTGCATGAAGAGTTTGCGCGATCAACTAAAATGGAATAGGGCATAGCATGCGAGGGCAGCGAACGAGAAGGCGTTGCTATGGATATGGAGTGCAGAATGTTTGCAACCTATTAAAAAGCAAATGTAGCAAGGAGAGCATCGTCATTGAACAACTTTGGTTATAGTGAGCAGATAGCTGTCTTACTCCGTACAGTTATCTCGTAGGCAAGTACTATAATATGGGTCGGGTAGATGAACCGAACCCAACAAGGTAGACAAATTATGCACAAACGGCTCCAGTGCTGCCATGCCCTCCACGTAGCCCAACTCGCTTTTGAGTCCACCGCAATCTAAAGAGCACCGCATGCAAGGCCGTCCAGAACGCGCGGCCCACGAAACCTGGGACGCCAAAGCCGCCACCCACGGCGCTGCGAAAAGCCAGATCAAAGACCGACCACCGCCTCAATAGCCCGACGCCCCGGGCGCCTTCTCATCCTTCTTGAGGCTCAGCAGCAGCTCGCGAAAGCGCTCCTTGCCGGTGCCCGACGCGCCGCCGGCAGGGCCCTTCCCGGAGAGGTCGACGAGGCGGGCAATGCGCTCCCAGGAGGTGCCGCCGGCGGTGGTGTCGTCAACGGCGGCGAGGAAGTCGTCGGCGTCGCGGCGCGTCTGCGCCAGGCCCTTCTCCTTCTTGTTGTTGTACTCGTCGTAGAAGTCGTCGATGTCCTGCTGCGCCTTGCGGATCGTCTCGGCCTTCTTGGCGGCTGAGATCTCGTCCCGCCGCGCGATCGCTGCGTCGCGCTTCGAACGCCACTCTTTGATCACGGCTGGCTCTTCTTCGGCCTCTTCGAAGGTTGGTGGGGGGTAGGCGGTTGCTGTGGCGCCGCCCGTGACGCTGCCGCCTGGTGCCATGTGCTGTGACATTGTTAGCGAGATGTGGAGGTGGGGGAAGGGTCCGCGTACGTCGTTGGTCGTGTCTATTGCCGGAAAGGAGCTCTCGAAACCTGTGATGTCTTCACCGCCTTCTGCTTGATATTCAGCTCCTCCTCCTGCTAACAGATCATCATCGCCGGCATCTTCAACCGTCGCCAGTCTGTCATGCGGAGTTGCGAACTGGTCGGCATCGTCGCCTAGTGCCGCCCGTTCGCGCTCCAGGAAGCTTGTGCCATCACCACCGCCGGCTGGAAGGTCGCGAATCTCAGTCGACCCTGTTTCAAACGCATCAGTAATCATTGCCAAAGTTGTGCGAGGGTAGGAGAAGAGCGGACCTGCATCGAATTCCTCCAACGACGGGAAGCGGTCCGCCATTGGGAAGGGACTGTCAAAGGGTAGTTTCGCAGCTGATGAAGTCTGGAAGACAGTAAATGGTCTGTAATACGTGGCAGTAAGACTCAGGAGGGAGAATTGGGAGTACAGCAGTGATTGAGGCGGATGGATGTTTTGTCTGTCCTCAATGAGATGTACAGTTGAAGGCCGTTGCGGTTAAACTTCGGGTCCGAAGCTCGATCCTTTTCTTTCTCCGCCGTTTAGGTTTTGCTGCGTTGCTAGACTTTTGGAGCTCAAACAAACTTCATCGAAATAACCAGAGAGAGTGTGCGGAGGTGTTGAAGGCCAATTCAGATAGCTCGCGTGTGCAACCCCGTATATCGAGTCTGTGATTCTTCATCAAAGAATGTCGTACACAGAAGACGCTGTCAAGGCGAAACTCTCGTCGTTGAACGACCAACAAGAGTCGATTGTGAGTGTCGCTCAATGGATTATGTTCCATCGGTATGCGCAAATAACCGGCCTTGATCTGGCCATTTCCATCTTCTAAGTGAAAGCATACACTAATTTATTCCTGTCTCCAGTCGTTCCGCAGATCGTACAGCCCAACTCTGGCTGGAAAGAATCAAAGACGCGTCGTCTTCAAGGCGATTAGCGTTGATTTACCTTGCCAACGGTTTGTTCAAACCTCAACCGATTACAAAGTCACTACTAATCGTAGTCTCTAGAGATTTGCCAACAATCAAAAGTTCGTAAGAAGGAAGAATTCACAAAAGCATGGACTCCGGTAAGTTCTTTCAATGATTTTGTATCTAGGTTGCGGAAGCTTATCATTCGTAGCTGATAGCAGAAGCGACTGCAATCTCATATAAAGGCGCGACTTTAGATTTACAAGGCCGAATTCGCCGAGTGGTCGGAGTATGGCGCGAGAGAGGAATCTTCGACCCGGCCGTCCAGATGGACATTGAGTCGAGACTCGATCAAATCGACCAGGCTCGAGGTTCTGGCAGGAAAGCTCAACTAGGCGGCACTCTATCATCCAGCTCCCAGCCTCCGGTGGCATCAGAATTGCAATCTCTACTCGGATGTCATGCATCGCTCACCCGCGCCGAAACACAGGCCAATTCCGCGTCCACCGCCCTGGCCGAAGACGACAAACTGAAGAGCCCGGAAGCCGCACAACTCACGCTACCCGTGCAAGCGAACCGGCTCGGCGCAGCGCTGAAACAGCTGGCGAACGCGGAGGGCGCGGTGGCGGAGAAAGTGCGGGCGCGGGCGGCGCTGGTAGCAGAGCTGGAGACGCTGGTAGCGGCGCAGCGCGCGCAGCTGCGCAGCGACGAGGCGCTGGCGGCGGAGCTGCGGGCGCGCAAGACGGCCGCGCAGGACCGCAAGGCCCACGTCGAGCACCAGATCCTGCTGTCCATGGCGGCCGACGCCGAGCCCATGCGCCCCCAGGACGAGCCGCTCACCCCACCGCCCGTCGAGAGCCTCACGCCCGCGGGCAGCCCCGCTGCCGGAGCGCCCGAGCTGGCCGGCGAGCCGCCGCGGCTGCCGCCCGCTGAGCTGCCGCCGCTGAGCCACGTGACGTCGGCTTTTGGTGGTGGTGCGGCGGCGAGGACGGCGGATGAGGCGCTGCATCAGGTTCCTGTTGCGCGTAGCCCGGTAAATGGTGAAGGGCCACTGAGTAAGAAACGCAGGATTGGAAGTCAGTCGGTCAATGATGAAGAGGCGGCATTTGCTTCCAGCATGATGGGCGACTTGGACGACGATGTTGCGGCTATGCTGGATGGGAAATAGTCAGGGTAGTACTCTCTGGTTGAATAGCACTGTCCTCTCTGCCGGAGGTCACTTTCGTCAAGCATTGGATGTAACCCTCCTTCCATATGCATATCCGGATATGCTTCTATGGACTGCCGTACTGGTTCCTCTGCCCGCTCATCTTCCATCAATTCCTTGTAGTTATCGGTGGCCCACAGCATTCCAACAATCTACGGGACCGTTGAAACCACCAGCAACCATTGGGTAACGCGAACTTAATACAGGATTGATATCATAGCCCTCGGTCCATAAGGAGGTATTAAACCAAAGGTAAATGAAGCCGCCATTTTCTATGCAATTCCAGTTGGTAATGGAGGTTGTTTCGCTTTCGAGAGCATGGTATGTAGCATCGCAGTCAGCTGCACTACGATAGGGGATTCTAATCAGAATGTTCCAGGAATCATACACAGCGTGTTCTGTACAATAGCAGGACTACGTTGCTAGAACTATGGGGAATGGAGCTAGTTGAGTAGATGGCGTTGTTGGCTCTTTGCTCGGCTGGACTATCGGCTGGACTTGATACGTGTCTCTTTTGAAGATTTCCGCTGTTATCGTGGAACGGTCGCGGTCGATTGGATGTGCAGTTATATGAGCTGCTAGTATTATTCCGAGAAGAGCTAAAGGCAGCGTTTTTGAAGCGCGTGCCAGTTATCTGAATTTTCTCATTCACATAGTCAGGAATATGCGATTGTTTATGTACGTACGATGTAGTGCATGCTCGTGAAGGTCGCAACTTAAGTGCGGGCACATGGAGATCCACTACTGACACATGATGCACTACAATTCAGAAGTGCCTTGGTCGGACTCCCATGCTATGGCTCCGAAACTCGAAGACAAAGCCGAAGCGGCTCTGGATAGAATACCGTCAGAGCCTCCACGGTAGTCCGTTGGCTACAGTAGATGTAGTGAGCAGAATAGCCTCAACATCGCTTTCAATTCATCTGTAAACATAAGGTAAGGAACGTAACTTATCACGTGTCCAACAGTACATCAACCATATTGAAGCATTTCCCCGCATTGTAGCCCAACATCAGTAGGACGAAGGTCCCTCGGCTCAAAACGATAGCATTTGCCAGCAGCATCGGAAACGGCGAAGCCCATCGACGCGCAGCAATCACCCTAGCCCCACTAAGGTCTGCAAAGCCGATATGAAACCCGGCTCACGATCCACCCGCCCTGCAGCCCCGGCCAGCGAGCCGCGACAGGCGCGCCACCTACGCCATTGCGCTGTCAACACCGCAAACCTGATCGCGGTGCTACAATCCGATCCCAAACACCACCTTTCGCCACGCAATCGCGAATCCAACTTTGCGCTCCCGCCTCGAACTGGCAGTCCCACCCTGCTTTCGCACATCCTGCTTTGCGGGACCCCTGCTACGAGCTTCCCCTTGGCTTGCGCGTCGACGCGGTGACGACAGTCGCTTCGGCCGCCGGCAAGCGTAGGCCCGCCATTCTGGCCGCCGGCTTCTGGCTTTTGGCATGCCCGGTGACGGCGCTGATGCAGGGCTGCGTTTGAGCCTCCTGCCAGAGATGACGCCGGTGGCAGAGCGGAGCGATCGCACGGTGTTTCGAGACGCTGCGGGCCTCATTCTGGGTTGGCAGATGCGCGATGGAGATGAGGAGCGAGGAGTCGAGTCGTTTTGGCATTGCGATGCTGTGGTAAAGTACGTATCTAATGCAGTGGATGGAAGTGAAATGCTCGGTGCTTTTTCCGCCTGCTCTCCTCCGCTCTGCTGTCTACAGAGCTCCTCGTCCGCTTCCGTGCAGCCGTGGTCATCCTCGAGCCTTCTCCTGGCTGCGGAGGACCCGCGTTGCGCGCATGCTAATCAGCCACATATCATATAGTACAGATTCCAGCGCCAATCCAATTCAATCTAAGCCGCAACCTGTGGGGGCTTTCCCTCCATGGCTCTCCAAAGTTGCTGGGTGCGAAAAAGTCGACGCTGCTGTGGTCATGCTCCTGTGTGCCATGCATGATCTAGACAAGAAAGTGGCCCAAGAATTGCCGGAAACACCGCCGCTGAGAATGCTGAAATGGGGAGTAGATCTTCGTTATCGACATTGTCGTTTCGGGTCATGATACTGGAGCTCTGTCGCTCCTTTTGCAAAAGATTCTCGTTTCGATTTGATGCCGCCATAGATGCGACGAGGTCAATTACCGATATGGCCGTGGTGATGAAGAGGCGCGGTGGATCTCTGCCAACGACACAAAGGCGCCGCTCATGGCTGAATAGTTTGAATAGCTCGAGATCGTTGTCGATGACGACGACGGGATACTAGAGCCAGTCGATAGATTCAATGCGATACAGTCTGCACAACGACCGTTGCTTTGATTGGTACGGCCGCGGCAGCCTCGTTCGTAGTTGGCGCAAGAGAACATGACGTATAAATTTGATGATCGTAGAAGTTGAGCGTAGTGATGATTGAGGTTTTGTTGGACCACTTTGCTTATTAAGCTTTCGAAGAAGTTGGGTGGGAAGTGTAGCTTTGATTCTTCTGGTGCAGCGAAAGTGCAGCGCGGAGAAGTCGGAAGCAGTAGGAGTTATATAGCGTCGCTGCAGGAGCTGAGAGGATTCGGACGTCCGATGACCTCTTTACTGCTGCATAGGACAAGGGCGGATCCGGTTAGGAGCGATCTGCAGATGGTGACGGGTCGAGTGGAATAAGACTGGGCACGACGTCGCGTGAGAGGGGCTTCGTTTCAAAGCTGGCAAAGATCAGACACAAAAATATCGAGTGTGGCTTGATTTGCCGGCGAGTGAGAATGCTCTGATGTAAAAGGGGTGAAGAGTCGAAAATTAGGCGCGACCAAGTGCACACAACACAGCCTTTAAGTGAAATCAAGGCATTGCTCGCACTTAGACACTCTTACACACCCTTCATGTAGGGGCCCAGCGGAACCGTAGATCCGGGAAAACCATACATCATGGACTCATGGGTTGTAGTGCTGGACGGTTGCTTTCAGGTGCTTGGCAGGCGTTAGTGCAGTGCAGCAAAAGCCGATTACGAGATGCTGGATTTGGAACAATGTACGGGACAGCCTTGACATTACCGTCACTTTAGTGTTTAACATATGATTTGTTGACGATTTTGTTGGCGTTTTGGCGGCAGAATAGACTACGACGTTTACAGGGTGGCGTGCGCAGTGTCGTCAGCAATCGCATCGCCCAACCCCCAATCATGCCCTTCCACCGCTCTTCCCATGACCCGAGCATGTCGCTGTAGATTCGTCATGGTTTCGAAAGAAAAAAATTGCAGCCCGCCGCCTAACGTTACCTGCGTCGGGCACCTGAGTCTGCGCATGTACGAAGTCAGCCATCTACATAGTTACAGTAGGCTTCTATCTATGGAGCACCTCACCCGTTGAGCATCCTGCCAATACCGTATCCGAGGAACACAGCCACCGGCTTTTGCAATGACGCTTCCCATTGAGGGAATAATTCATCTTACTTCCATGCTTTCGAACATCCGCTTCTTCCGCATTTGATATGGACCCCAAATGGGCCAGCGCTTCGTTGAGCAATTAAGCGGGCAGACCAATACAACCAAACGCCTCACTCCTTTACACGACATGTGAAGCTGATCGACCTCACAATCGCGGCTTGTTCCGCATCCGACTAACATCCATTGGCCCGTCAAAAGGCGAAGTCGTTCTCCATGTAGCGCGGGCCGGGTGGAGACCCGGGGTGTGAGTAGAGCAAAACCCAAAACCGAAATGAAGCGATAGAGAGCATTGAGACGCAGGGAAACATCGGATCGTGAGCTCTGACCTGAGGTTGGACTGGGAAGCAAGTGTTGTAATCAAGCACAGACGTGGCTGATGCTGCGAGTCGTCTTTCAAACCCTTCCCGCACTTCCATCATCCTTGAACCACCCCCCGTTTCTAGAAGCGATGGAAGGCTGAAAGTGGTCTGATGGCGGCAGCAAAGCACACGATCCCTTCTCACCCAATTGTCGGCCATGATCTGATGTCCACAAATCCAAGCCACTCATTCGATAATCCATACAAATACGTGGCGTTGTCATCCTGATTCATTTTGTGGACCGACAGACGTGACATGCTTCTGGAAACCCACGGACGACGATATTGCTGCTCCACCAATCTTCAAGAGGCGTTAGAATGAATTGATTATTGCTGAGATCGCTGGTCCGCCAATTTCCAAGAGGCATAAGAATGAACTGATTATTGCTGAGATTGCACATCCGTCGACAAACTTTTACTAGAAACCGTATTTCCAATTGGCTTTTGGTCTGCAGGTCATCGTTTACAGTTGCTTAGAGATCTGGCTAAAACTGTCTCCCACGTGGTCGGCTGACTCGATCCCTGGGAGTTGTCGGAGAAGTTACCCTGCACTAATTAACACTACATTCTGATGCTACCCTATTGGCTTCAACAGTGGTTCCACCACGGAAGCGGACAATTTGGATCCGTCGAGCAGATATCTACAACGACCGCAGAACATCTCTGCCGAACTCGGGGCATGTAATGACTGCTTCCTCGAATTTTGCATTGTTCTTGATCTTGGGGAATCTCCTCGTGACAAGTCGTACAACTTGATCCTGAATATCCACAAACTGACCGTCGAGATCAAATCCTCCACATTCACCAACCTCGATCTCGGGAACGAAAAGTACTTCCGGACGAAATACCTTTGAGACTGAGTCTAGCAGCTCATCATTATCAATATCCTTACTCAGCAATCTCTCAAAACAGCGATGGTTTGCTAACTGAGCTAGGCAAGGTATGCCGAGCTTCAGAGCAGCGCAGTACACTTGTGCGTGGAACACGAGCGCTGACGGCTGGAGACTTGTATCTTGGAATATTGAAAACGTTGATTCGTCATCTTCTGCGGTTTGAACCTCGATTGACAGCTTATCTTGGCCCTCGGAAATTGGTCCATCCGCGGATGCTGGAGTTTCGGAGTTGGAATTGGGTTCGCCTACAAATTCATACTCGGTTGTCGCACTCGACTCATCAGATGATTTGATAGTTTGATCCTCCTCATCGTTTACCTCATCTTGAACATAATGTTGATGCTCGGCTGGTACACCCCAGGCAAGTGATTGGTCCGGTTGGTCGTAGTCAAGCGTGTAGAGGTACGTCAAGACGGCGGCGACAACATGTGCGAATTCTCCATGTGCAACCTTAATCGGGCCTTTCTGTACCACGGTCAGATCTTGTCATGAAACAGCCAAATAACTAACGTACCGCTAAGCTAGTAACTTCTGCAAACCAAGTTGATCTGGTACAGAGAATTGCACGATGGCAAGGGTAACGGTCGTTACCACAGACGATAACAAGATCGGAATAGACGTTTTGCGTTACCAGACTTGGGTAATATTAATTAGTTCTTGAAGTTACCGATAGATTCGGCTAAGTTGGCTTTACCTTTTAATGTTTTGCTTTAGTCTGGATACTCCCTCGGCTCGTAGGATTGTTTCGTTTGTTGGGCAAATCCCATCCGTCTTCGGATTGGTGCTCACTTTGCTGAGATAATTACCCATAGCGAATGAATGATACTGCACACACAGAGAGAGAAATCGAGGAAGTGACAGCTAATATTTCAATTCTTGATAAGGCTGTCTGTCTGGTGTTGAAGATCAAACACTGGTTGGTGCCTAACGCTAGGTTGAGTCGACATTCGGTAGCCTGCGTAGGCTACTTTAGCCTGACGTTTGTCCTCGAATCTAAAACATTTCATCCGGAATTGGAAATAATGTGAATTTTGAAGAGGCTTCATCATATGAAAGCTGTCACAACGAAAAGAGGTGGCTTGGTAGCGGTGGATTTTCAACTGCAGGCCGCCCGCTTTAAAAGCTTGCCTGGAGAGGCGACGCACAACGGAGCAGGAATAGATGTGTATAATCTCGTCAACATCAAGAACATCAGGCTATGAAATTCCCGTAAGGGCAGAAATCAGAAGATGGGTGTCTTTGATTGTTTCCGTCTGAAGTTGAGATTTGTGAAATGTAGTTGGCCGATTACGTCAACCACCTTGATGCTATCCTCTAAAGGTAGGCAGATCTTGGCGGACCATGCAAGGCTGAGCGATCCTAGTATTGGCTCGAATCTGGGAGGCCAGTTATTCCAGATTTGGACCACTACCCTCTAAGTTCGTTTACACTCGCTTTCAAAATTGCCCTCAAAATAATCGTGACAAGGACATCGGATGCCACTCTCCATCTACAAGGTCTTCATCCACAGGGCAAACGAGAGAGTGCGGCCCAAGGTACGAGCCTCCGGTTGTCGAGTATATAAACATGGGACCAGCCTTCATCATCACACCGTAACCGTCTTGTATCTCGCAACTTTACTAGTTATCCGGGGTGCACTCACTACCGAAATGTGTTTGTCAGGCAAGGACCAGGGATGTTGTAGATTGAAGAGGCAAGGAGTATTCTACTTTAATCGCTTAATGCGTAATCAACCCCGGATTGATATTCAGTCCCAGGACCAGACGGTGACTTAGGGTCTAGCGTTTTCAAAATCCCGACACTCATCCAATTCCACCCGACTCAGCTCTTATGGGCTGGTTGACCTGGATGGGAGGAAGAACCAGTTCTTGTAGGCAGTTAAGTGCGTTCAACGCATCACAGCTTCCAAGGAAACGCTGCCGAGTACATAGAGTACTTTGTCGCCAACAGCAAATATATTAACAACATTCAAATCCCACCATTCGCAACATGGCTCCGACAGAGGCGCAAGAGGGAGCTCCATACCTCGTAGCGGTTGTAGTTGGCAGCCTCATTGTCCTGCTTACTGGGGCTTTCGTCGTAGCCGTGATTGAATACTACCTCATCAATCCACGGAGGCGGGTAATCAGAGATCCCAAGAGATATCGGGAATGGAATAAATTGCGTAAAGAATGGAACAAAGCGGCCGCAATGGAGGGGCGGCGTCGATTTATTATGCTCACCATTCTAGGCCATAAAATTGAAGAACAAGGACTACCAGAAGAGAACCGTTTCCGTTATGCTGCGTTGGTAAGAGATACGTATGAATTAAAAGTTATTATGTACTAACATCTGGCCTCTAGATAGATACAATCTATTTTCCGGCGAGAAAAGCGATTCCACACCGGCTTATACTTTGTTTGCATCAGCTATGGGCAAGTGTGGCAGACATAGCGTGAGTGAGCACCGTATGCTAGGTACTTAGAACAGTATGTTTGTCACGGAGGGCTGCCAGGTAGGCTCACGGAGGCATCATCAATAGAGTAGGAGTAGTATTCATAATAGATGTAGTAGACTAATCCCTAACGACCTCTCCTGCTTCTCAGGGGTTTATATATGTTGTGAATCAGGTTAGTCGCATGCTAGCCGCACGCTAGCTGCATGTGGGAACCCTCTGACAATGTTAATATATCGTAGGTAGTGGGTTTAAGAGTAGTTATGCGAATTTCGAGATTACGCTCGAAGAGTGGAATGAGGCCAAGGCTCGAGCAACAGGACAACTTGAGAACGCAATGGCCTTCTTTGCACCGATATTCGAGCCCTCTACCCCTGAATATACGTCTAGTATTTCTACAGTTACTGCTTCAGGATCAATATCTACACCTAGGAGTAGTAGTGGCGCTGGTAGCTCGACACAGAGCATTGCTCTGCCTCCCTATACGGAGATCTGATGCGACGATAAGCATGTCGGCGGCAATACCACAGATTTCACTCTACAATCATCGATAATTGAGACTGGTTGCTTATTGTGGTAGACTAATTGGTTCTTTGCATCTGGAATACTAGTTACATGATTGGCAGCGGCGCTTTCTCTTCTTGACCAAAATTCGGTAAATTAGTGCTTTTGCCTGGCTCGCAAATAGCTGACTTCGCAGACAAAGTTGAGCAGGGTGGATGGAGAGCTTTGGAGAGGACTTTGGAAGCTTCGTTGATGCGTGGTTGACATAATTGTGATAGTGTAAGCTCAGTGTGTCTGATGGCGAGCTGTTGGATCTGCTTTGGCATAGTGACTATAAGTACTGTGCCTGTATGGATCTGATTAGATTCGAATCATCTTATCCTTTTTGCCCGCAAGGGGAGGGTTCCAGGCACCACTCGTACGTTCGATCTGGCTCCTAAATCGCCGGCGTGGCAGATAAGGTTGAGCAGAGTGGATGGAGAGCATTGGAGCGGACTTTGAAGTTTCGTTGATGCGTGGTTGGAGCATTTGGTGATAGTGTGAGCGCAATGGATCTCCAGCGTGAGCCGTCTGAGAATGAGCCTTCGTAACGGTGTATCCAGGTATGAAGAGAGTTTCCGTTTAGAGAGAATCGGTGACGGTTATTGAATCGAAGTAGTATTGGAGAGCGTGCTCGAGATTTTCCGGTTTGTGATTGTTTCTCGTTCGCCATTGCTTTGTATAGAAGATGACGGACGAAGCTATCGAGCTCTAGTCGTGATGTCGCTCTTCCCCGCATTGATGGTGGCCCAGTAGAGATAACTGCCAAATGTTAGCCTGATCAGGGAAAGGGACTGGAAAGTGTACGTTGTGAGAGTCATCCGAGCTGAACGTTGATCGCCGTCACCATGGAGAGGTGCATGTCTTCGCCGAAGGGTCACCACTCCCAACGTTAATCGCCGTCACCGCGGAGAGGTGTATGCTGTCGACAGCGTTACCTTAAGCATGCCAGGTAAATATCGTTGATCGCCGTCACCACGAAGAGGTGCATGCTGTCGACCGCGTTAAGTATGCCAGGTAGATATGGTGGGTGGTAAAGAAAACAGAGTGTCTAACCCGTAGACGGCCCTGCATCTACCCTCCCTTCCACCGCCTCCCCTTCTCATTCCTCTATTCCTCCTTCCCCTCGTGCTCGCCGAGCGTGTCAGTGAGACCTAGAGGCGGAGATCCAAAGGCACCCCACCCACTAGGACCGACACCACCGGACGGCGTCCTCAACCTCATCACCGCCTCCCCCTCCCCCTTCCTCTCTCTTCCTCCACCACCATCTCCTCCTCCTCTTCCTCCTCCTCGTGCTCGCCGAGCGTGTCAGTGAGACCTAGGGACGGGGATCCAAAGGCACCCCGCCGCTAGGACCGACACCACCCGACGGCACCCTCATCCTCATCCCCGCCTCCCACCCCCGCCCATACGCGGCCTCGTTCTCCGTGTCCAGCCTCCTCAGCGCCTCCGCCGCCACCACCCTTGCCTCCGCCGCCGCCAACCTCGCCGTGAGGTCGGTCAGCTCCGCCGCTTCCTCCACCCCCGCCACTTCCTCCTCCTCCCTCCGCCGGCGCCGAAGCAACCGCCACGCCAACCGCCCCAGCGCCCACAGCACCGCCGCGATGAGGGTTCCGACTACGCCAACGGCGAATTTTTGCAGTATCAAGTCCCACAAGGACGTCAGCCGGCTGTAACCGAAACGGGTGTCTGGTAAGTTCGGCAGATGACAGAAGCGGTTGCTGGCTGGTACACGACTTCTGATGGCGATAACTGATGCCAATCGGTGATGAGTTACTGGTGAATAGTGCCGTAGGAGGTGAAGAAATGGTCATGAGAGATACCTACCCTCTCCATGATGGAGAAGAAAGGAAAAGAGAAGAAAAGAGAGATCTTACGAGGGACGAGAAGTAAGGTATACAAACACTTTCGGTGACTGCCTCCGAAGGGCATCTACTGCCTCACAAGGTTCGGAATGAGCGGTCTACATGATGGGTACTACTTTCCACAGCACAGGGCCTAGCTCTTCGAATAATGGAATCGTTACTCCTCACATTGCCAACTTGCAGGCGCTGTCTGTGGAAAGGGCGTCCTCAAATCATGCGCGTAGACCATTGTAAGCCGCTTCTCCAGCTTGGAGAAGTCCGGTAGTGGTCGTAGTTCTTTCCTTCGGCGACGCGCTGGCAGTGGTTGGTGGAGAGTAGACGTCGGCACCATGTTTACCCGGGCCTATGGCGTCATAGTCCTTGCATAGTCCTATTTGGACATACATCTCCAAATACTAGGTAGATAAACATCGACTTCGCTTCCGCTGTCGTATTTTTCAAGATAAGAAATGCCTTATTGGTAGTGTCCGTATCTCCAAGATGGCGCATGCCTACGATCCAGAGCTGGTAAGCCTGCCCAAGGCTTTCCTGACTATTAACTTTCATTCCGTACACTATTGACCGAGGCTCACCAACACAGGATCATTTCGAGCTATATCATCTCGCTCAAGAAGAAGAATCAAAAACTTCCGCTCTCGGCGGTCCAGCACTACCGGCATTGGGTCATGCGGTGTCGGGCGCCGCCGGTTCTGCCGTATCCAATGTCGTCACGTACCCACTGGCACTCGTCGTTACTCGACTACAAACTCAGCATCAATTCAAGAGCAAGGGTGGCCGAGGAAATGCAGATGACTATAAAGATGTTATAGATGCTGCACGGAGAATTTATGCGGAGGAAGGTGGTGTTTCGGCATTCTATGCGGGATGCACGCAAGACACGCTGAAAACGATGACGGACTCATTCCTCTTCTTCCTTGCCTACAATTTCATTCGGCGAACAAGGTTGGGAAAGGCCAAGAGATTACCGATACACGAGGAACTAGGCGTTGGTATGCTGGCAGGAGCATTCGCAAAGTTCATAACTTCTCCAGTGTCTCAGATTGTTACGCGCAAACAAGTGGCATCAATGGTTGCGGCTCGTGACAGTACTTCCACTATTTCTTCTGAGCTCTCGGCCAAGGACATAGCACTACAAATTCGGCACGAGAAAGGCATCATGGGCTTCTGGTCCGGCTACTCAGCTAGCCTGATACTAACCATTAACCCGTCTCTAACCTTTCTTCTACACGAAACATTTCTCCGAATACTGGTTAAACGCGAAAAGAGATCTAATCCTGGTTCACTTGTTACCTTTCTAATAGCCGCTGTCAGCAAAGCCATCGCTTCGACAATCACGTACCCCTTCCAGCTCGCCAAGTCGCGTGCTCAAGTCTCTAAGCAATCACGGATTGAGTCTGACGAACCAATTTCGGAGAAGGACCCGACAACCAAAAAGGTAGAGAAGTCTGCGAAGAATCTCGAGCACCGAACGGTATTCCACACTGTCGCTAGCATCGCACGCGAAGAAGGCATTGCCGGTCTGTATCAAGGCCTAGGCGGCGAGATGGTTAAAGGATTCTTTTCTCACGGCCTGACAATGTTGACGAAAGAGCGCATCCACGTCATTGTCATCCAACTTTACTACGTAGTCCTCAAGCTTCTGCGGCGGTACCCGAGCCCTGAGGAGCTGGCTGCTCTGGCGAAAGAGCGGGTCAACAATGCAATGAATGAAACTGTTAAGGCGGTACAGACGTCGGCGAAGACTGCGGGTAAGGAAGCGAAAACGGCATTGGACAAGATTACCATCCAGAGTCAGCAGTTAATGGAAAGAGGTGTGGAAACGATGGCACAACTGTACAAAGAGGGCAAAGAAGCAGCGAAGGATCTCATTGACGAATACACTGATATCGACGACGAATGAAGCAACGTAAGGTGATTGAAACATCATACATCAGATAGTCACTGTACATAAAGGTAGGATCGCGTACACGGCAGCGTTTGGAGCCGCTGATAAATTTATGACAAGATCAGGTCTCTGAAATTCGCAGTCCTTCCAACAGTAGAATAGCGTGAGGCTTAGCTGGTTGTTTCCCGATCGCAAGAAGTTGAAAATTCCATACTCAACGCATACCATATGCGAATGGTGCGCTTCATGTGATGAAAAGCGAGGCTGTTAAACGATAGGCTAATATCGGCCAACGTTGTTATTTCACAACTCGATACTGGGCTTCCAGAACCCATCAATATAATAAAAGCGTTGAATCGGCGCTTCGCTTAGCTTCGAGGGTGGTGATGCTCTTTTTGCGTGAAAATCGCTCTCGTCGTCTGGGCGTCTCGGGCAACACCAGGCGCATATGCAAGTCCCACCGAGGATAAATCTCACATAACTTGTTCTCTATATAATGATTCAGAGGGCGCGATGATTTCCAAAATTGAACAAACTACTGATAGAATTCTCATCTTTGACAGCTGTGTTCGCCAAATCATTGCAAATGACTACCTATACGTCGCCATCCCAGTCCAACACTCAATCGAAGTGGTGGATACCCGCTGAAGGCATAGAGCCCCAAGTTATTCAGGAGGATATCCAGCGTTACCTAGGGTTGGACGCTACAGTAGCATCTTCCAATGAGTTGGAGAAAATGAGGTCTTCTACTTTGTCTCTTGTGGAACAGGTTCGCAATACTAACGCCTCCCCAGGGCGTACCAGGATATCAGATTACTGCTCATCGAAACTTGACTCGGGTGGGTGGATTACAAGTTCTTCTTTAAGAGCACATTTAACATCTCCTAGTCGATGATAGAGGATCTAAAAGCAGATTCCGCTTAATGGCGCCGGGGTCGTCAGAATGGTAATGAAGCTTACTACGAAGACCCTGCAGTCCACATGTCTATATGTAGTTACGGTCCTGCTTCCGGAAATTCCAGCACTGAGACAACAGACTCTTCTACTGAAGACCCCGACAAAACACAAGAAGTGGAGAAGCCGAAAGAGCCGACCTCTCCGTACTCCTCTTATTCTGGTTATGGGGGGAGCATAGGTGGGTCCAACTTTCCAGAAGTCAAATAACAAGGTGGTGACTAATATCCATTCCAACAGTACATACCGGGCGGAGCCAATGTGGGACTCTAGGGTACTCGCGCGAACGTTCTCAATCTGCGCAATTAAGGTAAATCATTCACCCTGTTCTTCCACCAAATCCGTTAAAGGCTAACTCGTTTCCGTTGCACCAGCAGTACTCGAAGCCGTCGACCTGATTATTACCTCACCAGTGACGGTAAAGGTACGTCTTGCCGTCCGAAAAGCTGATGAGAAGGCAGGAGCTGACAACATCTCAACAATAGAATATCCAATTTCGGCGATGCCTCTTTGGAATGCAGGCATGACTCCTGCGGTTAGAGCAGAGCATTACCTGGCTAGTGACGGCAATGGTATGATTTGAGAAACCTTTATGAGAAAGCAGGATCTGAGATTGTTATAATAATAAAGTATCCGATCGGTCAGAGCCAGAAATCAGACACGATCTACCAGGCTCGAGGATATTTCAATCCGTCTGATGGCAGAGGTGAGTTTTGTGCTTAGAACCGACCGTAATGAGTCGATACTGTTTTCTAACGCTTCTGGACAGAGTAAGAAGTCTACTAGGTGCTATCCATTCGCTAGTTGTTATGTTGTATGCCTCAAATTGATTCTGTCGTAGTATTAAACACGTAATGGATAGTCAACTAGTCTTTTCAACCTGATGTGAACGCTTCTTGCTTTCGATCTCGACTCTAAACGCGTTCCAGGTGCGTTCTCACTTCGGTTCAGCACTGGTTGCGATTAGTCCCTGAGCATCAGGTAGTCAGGCATGATAGGAGAAGTTATGCAGGTAGACAGTTAATGAATAAATGGTCACTCCTTTAATCGCATGTTGGTATCTCAGTAACTTACCTGCTTGTACGAGGTGGTACTTCCGTACTCGCCATTGTGGGTTCACGTGCTTGGCGGCTAGCGTGGCGGGCGAGATTGCTGCGCCAACCCTGATCAACAACCAAAACTGGGGGGAAGTCAAATCGAAACAACTACGACAGACGGCCCAACATTCCACCACAACCACCGAAACCCCGACGACTACTGCGACGACGACTCCGGACCATGCCACGACATACCAACAACCCAATCTGACGACTATCTGCTTCGACTCACCACCAAGCCGAATGCGACGGCCATGGTCAATTAAGAATCTGTCGACAACACCGCGACTCATCCTTCCCCGTCAACAGGATCGAAGCCATCCGTGAGCGAAATCATTCCTCACACGTATTGGCACCTAATACACCACCGACAAATACCATGGCACCAGCCGACTCCCTGCCGTCATCCCCAGCCATCAAAGGCGGCAGCGTGGAGGAAGAACTAGCGTATTACAAGGCTCAGTACGAGCAGCTGGAGGCCGAACTACAAGACTTTCAGGCCTCCAGCAGAGAACTTGAAGCAGAACTTGAAAGAGATATTGAGACTGCGGAGAAGCGAGAGCGAGAGCTGCAGGAGAAGGCTGACACACTCGGATTTGAAGTAGACGAATGGAAGGTCAGTGGCTGATAACAACGACACTGGTACCCTTACTCACCCAGCTCCATAGGCGAAGTACAAACAATCAAAATCAGAGGCAAACAATGCCCAGAATACCTTGCAAAAGGAAATCACAACCCTTCGAGACTCTAATCGAACCCTCCAACTGAAACTTCGGGACATCGAAGTAGCAAACGATGATTATGAACGCCAAGCACGGAACACAACATCCTCTCTGGAAGATCTTGAATCGAAATACAACGTTGCTATAGAAAGAGGAGTGATGCTAGAAGAGGAAATCAAAGTAGGAGAGCAGGAACGAGAGGCACTGCGCATTGAAGCGCAGAGGTTAAGAGACGAACTCTCGGATCTGCGCATCGAAGCTGAGATAGTCCAGGAGAAGCTACGACTCGCGGAAGAAACTATAGAAAGACATCACCAAAGAAAGCAAGGCCAAATTGGAGCAAATGGCTTACGACCGCCTTCGCCGCTGTCTGAGACGGCTACCTCGGCAACGTCTATGTCTTCACCAACAGCATCAACTCCACCGCTGCCGAACTCAGATGTTTCGGCATTACAAGCTACTCCACCATCTCCTCCTCTCTCCGATGCACCCGTCCGACCTCTCATGCCGCCATCAACACCGTTGCAGAGAGAGCAGCGCACAGTCTCAAACACGTCCACAGCGTCAACACGCAAACCAGGCCAGAGCAGTATTCGTCCGCCACGTCATTCACGAGGTCCATCTATTCCCACTTCTGCAAGTGGTCGACCGTCAATTGCACCTCGCAGTCGCGTTCCGTCAAGGCCTAGTATGGGCGGGATGGAACAGCCACCACTCCCTCGCTCAGGCTCTCTCTATCAAATCCGCGGTCTGATCGGCAAGGTGCAGAAATTAGAAGAGCGTGTCCACACAGTGCGATCGAAGCTCCCAGCACCGACATCCACGCCACCACGGGCCTCACCACGCAGCTCCGCGCTCGGCCATCACCCGAGCAACAGCACCAACGCCATCCCAGCAACCGTCACAGTGCGCAGCAACCGCCGCAACCGCATCAGCACCAGCACCGCGAACAGCAGCGCGTCGAGCCAAAGCCAGCCCGCAGCCCCGCCGCCGCGGCTGTCGCTCGGCGGCGCCGCCTCCACGCCCAGCGCGATCCCACGCGCCGACTCGCGCCAGAGCCGGCCCTCCTCGCGCCAAAGCCGGCCCTCCTCCCGCGCCAGCGTGTCCTCGCGCCCCGACTTCTCCGCGTCGGTGCACACCATCCGCCCGGGCAGCCGCACGTCCGTCGGCGGCGCGCGCACGCCGCAGCTCGCGCGGCCGCGTTCCTCCATCAGCGGGACGTTTGCGGCGCCGCGGCCGCCGTCCGCCGCGGGCACCGCATCGGCCACGAACGCGGCGTCGACGCCCACGCCCGCGCGCCCCGCCCACGCCTACTCCGGCAGCTTTGCCGCCAGCGTCGGCCGCCCGCGCCCCGCATCCTCCGCCGCGCTGTCGCCGCCGGGCGGGCCGGACGAGGACGACGACGAGGACGGCTTTGCTACACCCACCCAGACGCCGCTGCTGGCGAGCACCAATGGCAGACGCGCTACCCTCGACAAGGGCTTTAGCGGCATTCCTACGCCGAGCGGCCTGCCGCGCAGGCAGAGCGGTGTGGCGGGTACGGCTGCCGGTGTGCGGAAGGAGAGGGTGAGTGGGGTGGGCGTGGGCGACACGTTTTGATGCTTTTGGGCCGCTGGGCTGGGTGGACTGGGCTTGGAGCGGACCGCTCGTGTGCGGTCCGGAGTGATGGTTCTGCTTTGTTTGCGTGTCGTTGAAGAGCGGAGAGTTTGGCGCTTGTTCCTTGCGCCGCCCGTCTCACGTATTATACCACTGCGCTTTTGCACTTCAATGGACGACGTACTTCTGGTGTCGCTGCTGGTGCGCAGATTTCAATTGCCTGTGTCGCGGTGACTCTGTCCACATTCGACTAATCAACGTTGTAATAACCGAAGAGACGGAATATTGGACATGCGGAGTGCCATCTAATATTGCTTGAGCGTAAAGACGCTGTCTACGGATGCCCATGAGGCATGTATCTTGGTTTGTCTATCAGTGAAGTGGAATCGCTAAATCTCACACAAAGGCTAATCAGTATTCACATGGCATAGCTTACGACTCGTCTCCTGCAGCATAGCGATTAGAATATGTCTTGTAGAGAACACGCATAGCAAATAACAGCCAAGTGGTGAATGAAGTGTCGTGCAAAGCCTCGCTTAGTCAGCATCGTCGTCTTGCGAAATGTGGCTCATGCAAATTAACCACATAATGCGTGGTGATCGCGATCGGCTCAAATGATGCCAGAGACATGAATACAGTGCTTTGCAAAATCGGTTTCACCCCAGACGCGCTCATTTTTAAACTCAGCCTCGCAGTGTGACCGGGGCACCCTAGTACGTTGATCCAAACTCAGTTAGCCAATTTATCAACGTTACAGGCTGCTAGCTGTAAGATACGACCTTAATCGTCACGTAGAAAAACACATCACGAATCAGCCCCTCTCACGCATTTAAGTTACTTGCAGATGACCCTCTGATGTGGCCGTGCGATAACTTCTCAGCTTAGGTAGTCACGTGGCTATATTGTACACCATTCTCAACGAAGCTCTGGAACTTTCCGGAAAGCGCTAGTAGAATTCCTTCGAAGGCACTATATATTGATGTTCCACCCCCGTACCCCCTCTATGAAATAGAGATGATAGAGAGATACAACTAGTAGATAATGCTGTACCGACGACACTGCATCGACGTCGATTCGTTCATCAAGATAGAGCCCTACGCAGACTCTCCAAAGCTCGAAGGGTCGCGGCCTTCACCCTTCCTCTCTCGTCATGCGTGCGAAATCATCGCGGCATGCCACTGTGGTAGGGTGAGTCGGACCCAGCACTCTCTCGTACCCATCGCAGGCTCTTCGGTACAACTCGGATGCGGCATTGTAGCGCTTCAGTCGGCGGTAGAGATATGCGAGGTTGTAGACGCTCGAGAGCGTGGCCGGGTGCTGTTTCCCCAGTTCTTTCTCTCTCCCTTCCAGCGCTCGCCGGTTCATCGCCTCGGCCTCGGAGTACTTGCCCTGGGATTGCAGCGCCGACGCCAGGTTGCTGACGCTCGTGAGCGTGGCCGGGTGCTGTTTCCCCAGCTCCTTCTCGTACCCTTCCAGCGCTCGCCGGTTCATCGCCTCGGCCTCGGAGTACTTGCCCTGGGATT